>Ga0081538_10002155_pt1 | contig 19579 bp, 15 predicted proteins | sample TabmetS5T2R1_FD_71022 | JGI IMG/M metagenome (GOLD analysis project Ga0081538, IMG submission 71022) | Tabebuia heterophylla rhizosphere microbial communities from the University of Puerto Rico - S5T2R1 | ecosystem: Host-associated > Plants > Roots > Rhizosphere ... | reverse complement strand
AGCATGATGGCGCCGTCGATCAGGATCGACTGGTAGCGGGGCAGGCGCACGCCCAGCGTGAGCAGGTTCAGCCCGGAGGAGTACATGTCGATCACCGCGCCGGCCAGCAGGCCGCCGACGGCGATCAGCAGGTAGGGGACCAGGAACCAGGTCGGCAGCGGCTCGGCCAGCGCGCCGATCAGGTTCGACTCGCTGGCGAGCTGGTCGTTGCCGGCGGCCAGCAGGATCCCGAAGGCGATCAGCAGCACGGGCGCGAGGCTGGCGCCGAGCACCGTCCAGCCGACGATGCCCGCCGAGCTCGACCGCTGGGGCAGGTAGCGGCTGTAGTCGGCGGCGGCGTTGATCCACCCGATCCCCAGGCCCGCCGCCACCACCGACATCCCACCGACGAAGCCGGCCATGAAGGTGCCGCCCGGCAGGGCGCTCACGCTGTCCCAGTTGACCTCGCCGACCTGGAAGGCGAAGAAAACCACTGTCAGCGCCCCGAACGCCCAGGTGAACCACGTCATGAGCTTGACGATGGTGGCGTGGCCCAGCAGCCCGATGGCGATGGCGGCCGCGGCGACGACCGCGAACGCGATCGCGAGGCTCACGTTGCCGCCGCCGATGCCCAGCCGGTCGAGGATCGCCTGGGCGGCCAGGCTCGCCAGGGCCACCAGGATCGTCTCCCAGCCGACCAGCGCCAGGTAGCTGACGGCCGTCGGGAGCGCGTTGCCGACCACCCCGAAGGGGGCCCGCGACAGGGTGAGGGTCGGCGCGCCGCCGCGCTTGCCCGCCAGGCTGATGAGCCCCACCAACGTGAACGAGACCACCGTGCCGAGCACGCCGGCGGCCAGCGCCTGCGGCAGGTTGAGGCCGTAGAAGGTGACCAGGGCGAGCCCGAAGAACATGCCGAGGATCGAGACGTTGGCGGCGAACCAGATCCAGAACAGCTCGACCGGCCTGCCGTGACGCTCCTCGTCGGGGATCGCGTTGATCCCGTTGGTCTCGATGCTCCAGACGCGATCGCTCTCCGGCTGCTCGCGGTCCCGCCCGACGACCTCGGTCCCCATCTGCTGCTCCTCACGTCACGACAGCGGATCGAGCTTCCCGCGCCCATTATGGCGACGGCACCGGACCGCCAGCGAGGGCGGGATCGCGGCGCCCGGTGCTCATCCGCTGAACGGGCCGGCCGGGGTCCCGCCCGACCGACTGTAGTTCCCGGAGGGAGGGTGGGGCCCCGGCCGGCCCACCACCGCGGCGAGGCGACGTGAGCGATCCATGAGCCACCGAGCAGATGCTGGCACGCAGACGAGAGGGGGGCCGGCACCCCGGCTGGATGGAGTCGGGCCGGCCCCTCACCCAATCCCGGGAAGGCGCCGCAGACCGGCTACCGCAAATGCGGGATGTCCGCCCGTCGCCTGATTCCTAGTATCCCGGTAGGAATCCTTCCCGGAACCGGACGAGATCGGGGAGCCACGCCGTTGCACCTCGACCTGAGCGTCGCCCTCGCCGGCCTGTTCGTGGGGTTCACGGTGGGGCTGACCGGCATGGGCGGCGGCGCCCTGATGACCCCGATCCTCGTGCTGCTGTTCAACGTGCAGCCGCTGGCCGCGGTCTCCAGCGACCTGGTCGCCGCGGTGGTGATGAAGCCGGTCGGGGGCGGGGTCCACCTGCGCCGCGGCACCGTCAACTTCACCCTGGTCAGGTGGCTGATGGTCGGGTCGGTCCCGGCCGCGTTCGCCGGCGTGCTGGTGCTCAGGCAGCTCGGTGACGGCGCGGTGGTCCAGGAGCGGATCAAGCTGGCCCTCGGGGTCGCGCTGCTGCTGGCGGCCGCCTCCATCGCCGCCAAGGGGCTGCTGGAGGTCCAGGCGCGCCGCTCGGCGCCGGGTGGCCGGAGCGTGGAGCGGCCGTTCCGGGTCCGGCCGCTGCCGACCGTGCTGATCGGCGTGATCGGCGGGCTGGTGGTGGGCATGACCTCGGTCGGGTCGGGCTCGCTGATGATCGTGCTCCTGCTGCTGCTGTACCCGATGCTCAGCTCCTCCCGGCTGGTCGGCACCGACCTGGTCCAGGCGGTCCCGCTGGTCGGCTCGGCCGCGCTCGGCCACCTGCTGTTCGGCGACTTCCGGCTGGACCTCACCGGCAGCCTGCTGGTCGGCAGCCTGCCAGGCGTGTACCTGGGCGCCAAGGTGTCGTCCAGGGCCAGGGACGGGATCGTCCGGCCCGCCCTGGTGCTGGTCCTGGTCGCCTCGGGCCTGAAGCTGGTCGGGGTCGACAACCTCACCCTCGGCCTGATCGTCGCCAGCCTGGTGCTGCTGGCCGTGCCCGTCTGGGGCGCGCTGGACGCCGCCGTCCACCCGGCGCCGGCGTGGGCGTCGGCGCCGGTCGGCCGGCGGCTCGTCATCGGTGCGCAGCTCGTCGGCGCCCCGGTCGGGCTCGGCTTCCTGGTCGCGCTCGCCTACTTCGGGCTCATCCGGCCGCACCTGGCCATCCCGGTGGCCCCGCAGGTCGCCGCCGAGCCCTCCGGCGGCGGCTGAGCGCCGGCCGCGGACGCGCGACCTCCGCGGGCGGGCCCCGGGGCGCGGCTCGCCCCAGGTGGCGGGCCCCCGGCGGGTATACTGGCCGGCGCCCGGGTGACGCCGCTGGCGCCCCGGGCCGCCGTCTTCCCGAGCGCCGCTCGGCGCACCCGTTCCCAACCGGAGGCATCCGTGCGCAGCACCGTCGAGCCCGTCGAGCCCACCAAGGTGCGCATCAACATCGTCGTGGAGCCCGACGAGCTCCGGCCCGCGATCGACCGCACCGCCCGGCGGCTGTCGCGGGAGGTGCGCGTCCCCGGCTTCCGCAAGGGCAAGGTGCCCCGCCAGGTCATCGAGGCCCGCATCGGGCGCGACGCGCTGATCGCCGAGGCCATCGAGCAGGAGGCGGTCCCCGAGTTCTACGCCAAGGCGCTCGAGGAGACCGGCGTCAGGCCGCTGTCGCGCGCCAGGGTCGACCCGCCCGAGTACAAGGACGGCGAGCCGCTGGAGTTCTCGGCCACCGTCGAGGTCAAGCCCGAGATCGACCTGCCCCCCTACCGCGGCATCCACGTCGAGCGGCCGGCGCTTGAGGTCACCGACGAGCACGTCGACAACCAGCTCGACCGGCTGCGCGAGCGCGTCGCCCAGCTGGAGGTCATCGGCCGGCCGCTGGCCAAGGGCGACTTCGCCCAGATCGACCTGCGCGCCACCCGCCACACCACCGAGATCCCGGAGCTGACCAGGACCGACTTCCTGTACGAGGTCGGCTCCGGCACGGTCGTCGAAAAGCTCGACGAGGAGCTGGAGGGCACCCGCAAGGGCGACATCCTCCGCTTCAACGCGCAGCTCCCCGAGGCCGCCGGCGAGGAGCTCGCGGGCCAGGAGGTCACCCTCCAGGTGCTGGTCAAGGAGGCCAAGGCCAAGGTCCTGCCCAAGCTGGACGACGACTTCGCCCAGGAGGCCAGCGAGTTCGACACCCTCGAGGAGCTGAAGGCCGACCTGCGCTCCAAGCTCGAGGAGGCCGCCACCGCCCAGGTCGCCAACGAGCTGGAGACCCGCGTGCTCCAGGCCTACCTGGACGTGGTCGAGGTGCCGCTGCCGGAGTCGCTGGTCCACGACGAGCTGCACTACCGGGCCAACCGCTTCGCCCAGCAGCTCGGCATGATGGGCGTCAACCTCGACCAGTGGCTGGAGGCCACCGAGCAGACCAGGGAAGGCATCGAGGCGGACCTGCGCGCCCAGGCCGAGCGGGCGGTCAAGGCCCAGCTCGTGCTGGAGGCGGTGGCCGCCGCCGAGGCGATGGAGACCACCGACGAGGAGGTCGAGGCCGAGATCCGCCGGCAGGCGCAGCGGGTCGGCCGCGACCCCGAGCAGGTCCGCGGCGCCCTCACCGACGGCGGGGACGGCATGATCCGCGGTGATATCCTGCGATCCAAGGCCTTGGCGTTCCTGGTCGAGCATGCCGAGCAGATCGACCCGACCGACGCCGCCGCCGAGCCCAAGGAGTGACGGCATGCAGGCACCCTCGAGCTACCTCGTCCCGGTCGTCGTCGAGCAGACCAACCGCGGCGAGCGCTCCTTCGACATCTACTCGCGGCTGCTGAACGAGCGGATCATCTTCCTCGGCACGCCCATCGACGACACCGTCGCCAACCTGGTGATGGCGCAGCTCCTGCACCTGGAGAGCGAGGACCCCGACAAGGACATCCAGCTCTACATCAACTCGCCCGGCGGCTCGGTCACCGCGCTGCTGGCGATCTACGACACCATGCAGTACGTCAAGCCGGACGTGGCCACCACCTGCATGGGCCAGGCCGCCTCGGCCGCCGCGGTGCTGCTGGCCGCCGGCGCCCCGGGCAAGCGCCTGGGCCTGCCGCACTCCCGCATCCTCATCCACCAGCCGTCCGGCGGCGCCGAGGGGCAGTCGGTCGACATCGAGATCCAGGCCCGCGAGATCCTGCGCATGCGGCGCATGCTGGACGAGATCCTCGCCGCCCACACCGGCCAGGACGTCGAGAAGATCGGCCGCGACACCGACCGCGACTTCATCATGACCGCTGAGCAGGCCAAGGAGTACGGGATCATCGACGAGATCATCGAGAGCCGGGCCGCGGCCGAGGAGCTGGTCGCGCTCGCCGACGCGAGGTAGGTCTGAATTGACGGTGGCGGGCGGTCCCACCGGCCAGGTACGCTCCAGCAGTCGACGACCGTAGCGGCGGAAAGCGCAGCACGAGAGGACTCGACCAGATGGCCAAGTTCGGGGACGGCGGCGACCTGCTGAAGTGCTCCTTCTGCGGCAAGTCGCAGAAGCAGGTCAAGAAGCTGATCGCCGGCCCCGGTGTCTACATCTGCGACGAGTGCATCGACCTCTGCAACGAGATCATCGAAGAGGAGCTCTCCGAGACCTCCGAGCTGAAGTTCGACGAGCTGCCAAAGCCGCGGGAGATCTACGACTTCCTCAACGACTACGTGATCGGCCAGGACGAGGCCAAGAAGGTCCTGTCGGTCGCGGTCTACAACCACTACAAGCGCATCCAGGTCGGCGCCAGCGCCTCCGGCGACGTCGAGCTGCAGAAGTCCAACATCATCCTGCTCGGCCCCACCGGCTGCGGGAAGACGCTGCTGGCGCAGACGCTGGCGCGGATGCTCAACGTGCCGTTCGCGATCGCCGACGCCACCGCCCTCACCGAGGCCGGCTACGTCGGCGAGGACGTCGAGAACATCCTGCTCAAGCTCATCCAGGCGGCCGACTACGACGTCAAGAAGGCCGAGACGGGGATCATCTACATCGACGAGATCGACAAGATCGCCCGCAAGAGCGAGAACCCGTCGATCACCCGCGACGTCTCCGGCGAGGGCGTGCAGCAGGCGCTGCTGAAGATCCTGGAGGGGACCACCGCCAGCGTCCCGCCGCAGGGCGGCCGCAAGCATCCCCACCAGGAGTTCATCCAGATCGACACCACCAACGTGCTGTTCATCTGCGGCGGCGCGTTCGCGGGGCTGGAGAAGATCATCGAGTCCCGCATCGGGCGCAAGGGGGTCGGCTTCGGAGCCGACCTCCGCCGTATCAGCGACAAGGACGTCGGCGAGATCCTCGCCAAGGTGCTCCCCGAGGACCTGCTGAAGTTCGGCCTCATCCCCGAGTTCATCGGCCGCCTGCCGGTGATCAGCTCGGTCCACTCGCTGGACAAGCAGGCCCTGGTCCGCATCCTGGTCGAGCCCAAGAACGCCCTGGTCAAGCAGTACCGCAAGTTCTTCGAGTTCGACGGGGTCGAGCTGGAGTTCTCCGACGACGCCCTGGAGGCCGTCGCCGACCAGGCGATCCTGCGCGGCACCGGCGCCCGCGGCCTGCGCGCGATCCTCGAGGAGGTCCTCCTCGACGTCCAGTACGACCTGCCCTCCCGCGACGACGTGCGCCGCTGCGTGGTCACCGCCGAGGTGGTCCTCGGCGGCGTCAACCCGACGCTGGTGCCGCGCGACCGCGACAAGGGCACCGAGCGCCGCGAGCGCTCCGCGTGATGAGCAGGTTCGCGGCGACGCTGGCGGCCCAGACCGCCTCCTCGCTGCGAGTATCGGGCTAGGCTGAGGCCACCGCCTGCGGCGCCACCCGCCGCGCCCGATTCGCCGTCGAGGAGCACACCACCGTGACCACCCCACAAGGGCGGGCCGAGCTGCCCAAGACCTACGACCCCAGATCGGTCGAGGGCCCCACCTACCAGCGCTGGCTGGACGCCGGCTGGTTCCGCGCCGACGCCCGCTCGCCGCGGCCCCGGTTCAGCATGGCGCTGCCGCCTCCCAACGTGACCGGGTCGCTGCACATCGGCCACGCCCTCGACCACTCCATCCAGGACTACCTCGCCCGCGTGCACCGCATGCGCGGCTTCGAGGTGCTGTGGCTGCCCGGCATGGACCACGCCGGCATCGCCACCCAGAACGTCGTCGAACGCGAGCTGGCCAAGGAGGGCAAGAGCCGCTTCGACCTCGGCCGCGAGGCGTTCGTCGAGCGGGTCTGGAGCTGGAAGGCCGAGTCGGGCGGTCGCATCCTCGGCCAGATGCAGCGCCTCGGCGACTCGGTCGACTGGTCCCGTGAGCGCTTCACCATGGACGAGGGCCTCTCCAGGGCCGTCCGCGAGGTGTTCGTCTCCCTCTACGAGCAGGGGCTGCTGTACCGCGGACGGCGCATCATCAACTGGTGCCCGCGCTGCCTCACCGCCCTGTCCGACATCGAGGTCGAGCACGAGGAGGTCCCCGGCGAGCTGGCACTGCTGCGCTACCCGCTGGCGGACGGCTCCGGCTGGATCGAGGTGACCACCTCGCGGGCCGAGACGATGCTCGGCGACACCGCGGTGGCCGTCCACCCCGACGACCCGCGCTACCGCGACCTGGTCGGGCGGACCGTGCGGCTGCCGCTGGTCGACCGGCTGATCCCGGTGATCGCCGACGAGGCCGTCGACCGCGAGTTCGGCACCGGCGCGCTCAAGGTCACCCCCGCCCACGACCCCAACGACTGGGAGATCGCGCAGCGCCACGACCTGCCGGCGGTCGACATCCTCACCGAGGAGGCGATCGTCAACCAGCACGGCGGCCGCTTCGAGGGGCTGGACCGCTACGCCGCCCGCCGCGAGGTCAAGCAGGCCATGCGGGAGCTGGGGCTGCTGGTCGGGGTGGAGGAGGTGACGCACTCGGTCGGCCACTGCTACCGCTGCGGCACCGAGGTCGAGCCGCGGCTGTCGCTGCAGTGGTTCGTGGCCACCAGGCCGCTGGCCGACGAGGCGATGGCGGCGGTCCGCTCGGGCCGCACCCGCTTCGAGCCGGCCCGCTACGAGAAGACCTTCTTCGCCTGGATGGAGCAGATCCGCGACTGGTGCGTCTCCCGGCAGCTCTGGTGGGGCCACCGCATCCCCGCCTGGTACTGCCCGGACGGCCACGTCACCGTCGCCCGCCAGGACCCCACCGCCTGCGGCGAGTGCGGCAAGGAGCAGCTCACCCAGGACGAGGACGTGCTCGACACCTGGTTCTCCAGCGGGCTGTGGCCCTTCTCGACCCTCGGCTGGCCGGAGGAGACCGAGGACCTGGCCGCCTTCTACCCGACCTCGGTGCTGGTCACCGGCTACGACATCATCTTCTTCTGGGTGGCCAGGATGCTGATGTTCGGCTGCCACTTCCAGCCGCCCACCCCCTTCGACGTGGTCGCCATCCACGGGATGGTCCGCGACGCCCAGGGCAAGAAGATGTCCAAGTCGTTCGGCAACGTCATCGACCCGATCGAGCTGATGGACCGCTACGGCACCGACGCGCTGCGGTTCGCGCTGGTCCGCGGGGCCAACCCCGGCGGCGACGTGCCGCTGGCCGAGGAGTGGGTCGAGGGCGCCCGCAACTTCGCCAACAAGCTCTGGAACCTGGGGCGGTTCGTGATCCTGTCCACCGGGGAGGCAACAAGCGCCCCGTCCGACCGGGGGACCCCCCCGGGGTCCCCCGGACCCCCCCGGCCGGACCCCCCCGGGGCCGGAGCCGCGCTTGCCGACCGCTGGCTGCTGTCGCGGCTGGAGGCGACCCGCGCCGCGGTGACGGCGGCCTACGACGCCTACGACCCGGCCGAGGCGGCGCGGCTGCTGCACGCCTTCGCCTGGAGCGAGCTGGCCGACTGGGCGGTGGAGCTGGCCAAGCCGAGGCTGGCCGCCGGCGGCGAGGACGCCGCCACCGCCGGCGCCACCCTCGCCTACGCCCTCGACGTCACCGTGCGGCTGCTCCACCCGGTGATGCCGTTCGTCACCGAGGAGCTCGGCCGGGCGCTGACCGGCGTCGAGACGATCACCCTCGGCCCCTGGCCCGCCGAGCGGCCGGGCGACCGCGACCAGGACGCCGAGGCCGGCATGGCCTTCCTGCAGGAGGTCATCGCGGCCGTGCGCCGGTTCCGCGCCGAGCACCGGGTGCCGCCGTCGGCGCGTCCCCGGCTCGCGGCGCTGCCGGCCGGCGACCGCCAGGCCGCCGTGCTCCGGGCGGAGGCCGAGAGCATCCGCCGCCTGGCCCGGCTGGAGGCGGTCGAGGTGGCCGCCGCGGCGCCCGGCGGCCAGCCGGTGGCGAGGCTGCTGGTGGCGGGGGCAGAGCTGTACCTGCCGCTGGAGGCGCTGCTCGACCTGGACGAGGAGCGGGCCCGGCTCGAGCGGGAGCTCGCCACCCTCGACGGCGAGCGGGCCAGGGCCGAGGCGAAGCTGGCCAACCCCGCCTTCGTCGAGAAGGCACCGGCGGCGGTGGTCGCCAGGGCCCGCGGGCGGCTGGCCGAGGTCGAGCAGGCGCTCGCCAAGGTCCGCGCCCAGCAGGCCGAGCTCGCCGGCGCCGCCAGGTAGCCGGCGGCTGGCCGGCCGGGGAACGTTCGGGGAAGACCCGCCGAACGGAGGCCCCAACCCGAGCAAGCCGGCCGGCCGGGCCAGGAGCCCGCCCACCGCCTCGCCATAGGCTCCCTTCCGTGCGAACCAGTGATCCCGGGGCCCGGGGGCGGCGCGCGGTGCGGCTGGGCGTCGCCGGGGCGGTCCTGGCCTTCCTCGCCCTGACCAGCGTGCAGGCGGTCGCCCTCCGGCCGTACCTGCCGCCCGACGAGCTGTACCACGTCGGCTACGCGGCCTGGGTGCTGGAGGGCCGCCTGCCGACCCTGACGACGCCGCTGCCCGGCGAGCGGGTGCCGCTGATGCCCGCCGACGGACGGCCCCGGCGCGTCTACGTCGCCAACCACCCGCCGCTGTTCCACGCGCTGGCCGCCGTGCCCATCGGCCTCGGCGAGCGGTTCGGAACGCCACGCGCCGGGTTCCTGGCCGCCCGCCTGCTGTCGGCGGGGCTGGCCGCCGGCGGCGTCGCCCTGGTCGCCTGGCTGGCGTTGCTGCTGGTCCCCGGCCGGCCGCGGGTCGCGGTCGGCGCGGCCTGGCTGGCGGCGCTGCTGCCCGGCCTCCCGCACGTGTCGGCGTTCGTCTACACCGACGGCCTCGGCTTCCTGGCCACCACCGGCGCCCTGGTGGCGGCGGCCGCGACGGTCCGCCGAGGGCCCACGCCGGCGCGCCTGGCCGGGCTCACGGCCGCGGCCGCCGCGGCGGCCCTGACCAGGGCGCCCGGGCTGGTGCTGGTCGGCTTCGCCGGCGCCGCGGCGGCCGCCGGCTTCCTGCTGCACGGCCGCCGGCCGCCCGCCACGCGGCTGCTGGCCGCCGCCGCGGCCGGCGCTGCGGTGGCCGGGCTGGCCGGCGGCTCGGCGGTCTGGTTCTACCTGCGCAACCGCTCCCTGTACGGCTCGCCCACCGGCGCCGCCTACAACCAGGAGCTGTTCGGCTTCGTGCCGCAGGACCACGCCATGGCCCTGCTCACCTCGCCGGCCTACGCGCTGCGGCTGTACGACGGCCTCTGGGTCTGGACCCGCTTCAGCCTGCCCCGCGTGCCGACGCTGCCGCTGCTGGCCGTCCTTCCCCGGCTGCTCGGGCTGCTGGTCCTGGCCGGCCTGGCGCTGCTGGCCGCCCGCCGGCTGCGCCGGCCGCAGCGGCGCCCGGACTGGCCGGCGGCTGCCGCCTGGGCGCTGGTGCTCGCCTGGCCCCTGGCACTGCTCGCCATGGTCGCGTCCTACGACGGCGGCGGCGGCCACACCCACCCGCGCTACCTGTTCCCCGGCCTGGCGGTCCTGGCGGTGGTGGCCGCGCTCGGCCTGGACGGTCTCCCCGGCGCGCGCCTGGGCGGCTGGATCGCCGTGGTGGTCCTGGGGCAGCTGGCGCTGACCGGCGCGGCCTGGACGGGGTTCGTGACCGCGCTGCGCGGCCGGCGACCAGGCAGCCCCTTCGACCTGGCCGGCGCCGTGGCGGGCCTGCTGGACGCCGGCGGCGCCCGCCCGGCGTGGCTGCTGCTCGGCCTGGCCGGCGCGGCGCTGCTGGCCGCGGTCGCGCTGCTCGCCACCGCCCTCGCCGGCTGCCGCGACGGCGGCACGGAAGCGCCGGCGGTGGCCGGCGACACCGCCGGCGCCGCGGGGACGGGTGACCCGGTCCCGGCGGCGACGCGGCTCAGCTGACGAACTTGATGGTGAGCGGGTAGCGGTAGGCCTCGCCGTTGTTGGCCCTGACGCCCGCGATGATCGTCAGGATCAGCCAGGCGATCCCGATCACGGGCAGCAGCAGGAACCCGATCACGATGAAGATCAGGACGATGCTGACCAGCACGTAGATGAAGACCGAGAGGTTGAAGTTCAGCGCCTCGCGGCTCTGGTCGGCGATGAACGGGTGCTCGTCCTTCTTGACCAGGTAGATGACCAGCGGGCCGAGCCAGTTGAGCCCGATGATCAGCCCGAACAGGGCCGAGAGGTGGGCGAGCATCGCCCACTGGCGGGCGTTGGCGTCGGCGGCCGCCGGCGTCGGCGGCCCGCCGGGCGACCAGGGCTGTGGCGGTGGCGCCGCCGGCGGGCCCGAGGGCCAGGGCTGCGGCGGCGGCGGCTGCGGCGGCGGCGGCGATGTCTGCGGTTGCGGCGGCGGTGACGGTGGGGGCGGCGCCGGCTCGCCGGCCGGCGGGCCGGTCCTGCCTGGTTCCTCACCAGGGGGTGTCGTGTTGCTCACGCTTGGGCTCCTCTCACGCTCTGGCCCGCGCTCCGGCGCGGGCTCGCCACTGGCAAACCTAGCCACCTCGGGCGCTCGCTGTGAAGTCCCCACGGCGGGGGTGGCCCGGCACGCCCCCTAATCGATGGACCCGGGCCGACCCGGCGGCCGATGATGGGCCATCGGGGCGGACGAAGCCGGAGGGTCGGGATGGACGAGCAACCGGACGGCGGTGGCACGGCCCGGCTGCCGGAGCGGCCGTCGCTGGAAGGGCTGGAAGCCGCCTGGACGGCCCGCTGGGAGGCGCGCGGGACCTACCGCTTCGACCGGGCGCGGCCCCGGGAGGAGGTCTACGCGATCGACACCCCGCCGCCGACGGTCAGCGGGTCGCTCCACCTCGGCAGCGTGTTCTCCTACACCCACACCGACCTGCTCGCCCGCTTCCAGCGGATGCGCGGCCGGGCGGTCTTCTACCCGATGGGCTGGGACGACAACGGCCTGCCGACCGAGCGTCGGGTCGAGAACTACTTCGGGGTCCGCTGCGACCCCTCCCTGCCCCACGACCCGGCCTTCGAGCCCCCGGCGGCCCGCAAGGGCCCGAAGCTGCCGGTGTCGCGGCCGAACTTCGTGGCGCTGTGCCTGCGGCTCACCGCGCAGGACGAGCAGGTCTTCGAGGGGCTGTTCCGCCGGCTCGGGCTGTCGGTCGACTGGCGGCTGACCTACACCACCATCGGGCCGGCGGCGCGGCGGGCCTCGCAGCGCGCGTTCCTGCGCCTGCTCGCCAAGGGCGAGGCCTACCAGGCGGAGGCGCCCACCCTGTGGGACGTGACCTTCCGCACCGCGGTCGCCCAGGCGGAGCTGGAGGACCGCGAGCTGCCCGGAGCCGCCCACCGCATCCGCTTCGCCGTGCCAGGACCGGGTGAACCTCGGGTGGAGGTCGAGACCACCCGGCCGGAGCTGCTGCCAGCCTGCGTCGCCCTGGTCGCCCACCCCGACGACCCGCGCTGGGCGGGCCTGGTCGGCAGGACCGCGACCACGCCGCTGTTCGGCGTCCAGGTCCCGGTGCTCGCCCACGGGCTCGCCGACCCCGCCCGCGGCACCGGGCTGGCGATGGTCTGCACCTTCGGGGACACCACCGACGTGACCTGGTGGCGGGAGCTGCGGCTGCCGGTGCGCTCGATCGTGACCCGCGACGGCCGCATCCAGCAGACCCCACCTCCGGGCGTGCCCGACGGCGACGCCTGGGCCGCCCTGGCCGGCCAGACCGTGGCGGAGGCCAGGCGGCGGCTGGTCGAGCTGCTGCGCGCCGCCGGCGCACTGGCCGGCGAGCCGCAGCCGATCGTCCACCCGGTCAAGTTCTACGAGCGGGGGGAGCGGCCGCTGGAGATCGTCACCAGCCGGCAGTGGTTCGTCCGCGTCCTCGACCACCGCGAGCGGCTGCTGGCGCTGGGCCGGGCGCTGCGCTGGACCCCGCCGTTCATGCAGGCGCGCTACGACCACTGGGTGGACGGCCTCAACAGCGACTGGCTGGTCAGCCGCCAGCGCTGCTTCGGGGTGCCGATCCCGCTGTGGTACCCGGTCACCGACGCCGGCCTGCCCGACCACGACCACCCGATCGTGCCCGCCGAGGAGCAGCTCCCCGTCGACCCTTCCAGCGACGTCCCCGACGGCTACCGGCCCGAGCAGCGGGACCGCCCCGGCGGCTTCGCCGCCGACCCCGACGTGATGGACACCTGGGCCACCTCGTCGCTGACCCCGCAGATCGCCGGCGGCTGGACGGACGACCCGGACCTGTTCGCCCGGGTGTTCCCCATGGACCTGCGCCCCCAGGGCCCGGAGATCATCCGCACCTGGCTGTTCTACACGGTGGTCCGGTCCTCCGCCGAGCACGGCACGCTGCCGTGGCGGGCCGCGGCCATCTCGGGCTGGGTGGTGGACCCGGACCGCAAGAAGATGTCGAAGTCCAAGGGGAACGTGGTCACCCCGATCGACCTGCTGGAACGGTACGGCGCCGACGCGGTCCGCTACTGGGCGGCCCGCGGCCGGCCCGGCGCGGACACCGCGGTGGACGAGCCGCAGATGCGTGTCGGCAGGCGGCTCGCCATCAAGCTGCTCAACGCCAGCCGCTTCGTGCTCGGGCTGCCGCACGAGCCCGCCGGGCCGGCCGCGGCGGCGGTCGGGGAGGTGGCCGAGCCGCTGGACCTGGCCATGCTGGCCGGCCTGGACGCGGTGGCGGCCGAGGCCACCGCCCACCTGGCGGCGGCCGAGTGGACCCAGGCCCTCCAGCGCACCGAGGCGTTCTTCTGGACCTTCACCGACGACTACCTGGAGCTGGTCAAGGACCGTGCCTACGGCGGGCCCGGCGCCGCCTCGGCCAGGGCGGCCCTGGTCGCCGCGCTGGACGTGCTGCTGCGGTTGCTGGCGCCGTACCTGCCGTTCGCCACCGAGGAGGTGTGGTCGTGGTGGCGTGACGGCTCGGTCCACACGGCGCCCTGGCCGGACCGGGTGCCCGCCGGCCGCGGCGCCGACCCGCTGCCGCTGGAGGCGGCCGGGCTGGTCCTGGGCGCCGTCCGCCGGGCCAAGAGCGAGGCCAGCCTGCCGCTGCGCGCCCCGGTCGCCCGGGTCGTGGTCCGCGGCACGCCGGAGCGGCTGGCCGCGGTGCGCGCCGCCGAAGCCGACCTGCGCGCCGCCGGACGCGCCGCCGCGGTGGCCTACGAGGAGCGCGCCGACCCGCCGCTCCACGCCGAGATAATTCTGTCACCGAATTCCACTTGACGCGGCCGGCAACCGGGTTGCAAACTGGTGGGCACCAAGCAGCCAGCCATGCTGTCGACGAGGAGGCGGTGAGCGTCATGCCGGACCACGACCGTTGCCGCCCCCTGAGCCTGTGGCGCGGCAACGGGTTCATGCTCATCACAGCCTCGCGCTCCCGGGGAGGGGCCGTGCCGTGAGGCGCTGAGATCGGCGTCAGAATTCACGGCGACCGCCTCCCGACCGGGAGGCGGTTTTCGTTTCCCAATTCCTCGACACCGTGGGAGGGAGGTGCTTCGCCATGCCCCAGGTGCGCCAGCAGGAGCAGCGGCGCTGCTACTGCCGGTACTGCCACGGCCGAGGCTGCGGCGGCTACTGCCGGCACTGCCGCTGACACCGACGCGCCGGGCGACCCCCGGCGCGTCACTACACTGGAGGCCATGGACTACCAGCAAGCCGTCGACGCCCTGTACGCGCGGATGCCGACCCGCATGGGGCCCAGCCTGGAACGGATCGCCCACCTGGCCGAGCTGCTCGACCATCCGGAGCGGACCGCGCCGGCGGTGCACCTCACCGGCACCAACGGCAAGACCACCACCGCCCGCATGGTCGCGTCGCTGCTCGCCGCCTTCGGCGTCGGCGCCGGCCTCTACACCAGCCCCCACCTCCAGGACGTCCGCGAGCGCATCGCGTTGGCCACCCGGCCGATCTCGACCGCGGAGTTCGTCGAGACCTGGACCTACCTGCAGCCGTTCCTGGCGGAGGTGGACCGCGCCCACACCCAGCCGGTCACCTTCCACGAGGTGCTCACGGCCATGGCGTTCACCTGGTTCGCGGAGCTGCCGGTCGACGCCCAGGTCATCGAGGTCGGCATGGGCGGCTCCTGGGACGCCACCAACCTGGTCCACGGCGACGTGGCGGTGATCAACCGGGTCGCCCTCGACCACCCCGAGCTGGGCGACACCCCGGCCGCGGTGGCGGGGGAGAAGGCCGGGATCATCAAGCGCGGCGCCACCGTGGTCAGCCAGGCCCAGGACGACGACGTGCTGGCGGTCATCGCCGAACGGGCGCGGGGGCTGGACGCCCGCCTGCTGCTCGAGGGCCGCGACTTCGGCGTCGAGCGCCGCCGCCAGGCCGTCGGCGGCCAGGTCGTCGACCTGCGGACCCCGGCGGGGACGACCACCGAGGTGCTGGTGCCGCTCCACGGCCGCTACCAGGCCGACAACGCCGCCGGCGCGCTGGCGGCGACGGAGGCGTTCCTGGGTGGCCGCGAGCTCGATGCCGACACGGTCAGGGCCGGGTTCGCGTCGGTCACCTCCCCCGGCCGGCTGGAGGTCGTCTCCCGCAAGCCCCTGGTCGTGCTGGACGGCGCCCACAACCCCTCGGGTGCCCGCGCCCTGGCCGCCGCGCTGCTGGAGGAGTTCGTGGTCGACCGCCGCATCCTGGTGGTGGCCTCCCTGGCCGACAAGGACCTGCGCGGCATCCTGGAGGGGCTCGCCCCCGCGACCGGTCGCCTGGTGGTCACCACCAACCGCAGCCCGCGGGCCGCCCCGGCCGAGCGGCTCCGCAAGGAGGCCGAGGCCCTGGGGCTGGTCGCCGAGACCGCCCCGGACGTGGCCACCGCGGTCAACCGGGCGATCGACAGCGCCAGCGAGACCGAGGCGGTGGTGGTGACCGGCTCCCTGCACACGGTGGGGGAGGCCCGCGACCTGCTGATGGGCCCCGGCCCGGCCTGAGCATCCAGCCCGTGGATGCCCGCAGGGTGCAGGGCCCGCCGGTATCATCCCCGCGTTGATCCCTTCCCCGGAGGTTCGCGCGTGGCCGACGAACGCACCCTGGTCCTCTGCAAACCCGACGCGGTCGCCCGCGGCCTGGTCGGCGAGGTCGTCGGCCGGCTGGAGCGCAAGGGGTTCCGGCTGCTGGCGATGGAGCTGCGCACCCTCGACGAGGCCGTCGCCAAGCAGCACTACGCCGAGCACGAGGGCAAGCCGTTCTTCGACGACCTGGTCCGGTTCATCACCTCGGGCCCGCTCGTGGCCATCTGCGTCGAGGGGCCGGAGGCGGTCACCGCCGTGCGCACCCTGATGGGCCCGACCAACCCGGTGGCGGCGGCGCCCGGCTCGATCCGCGGCGACTACGGCCTGGAGATCGAGAAGAACCTCGTGCACGGCTCCGACTCCGCGGAGTCGGCCGTCCGCGAGCTGGCGCTATTCTTTCCCCAGATGTGACCTCCAGGCCATTGGGCCGTTCGGGGGGCTGGTATAGGATGCCCGGGTTCTCTCTCTGGGCGTTCCGCCCGCCGTGAATTCCATGAACGTTGGAAGGGGCTGGTCTGGTTGCAGAACGCCTTCCGCTTCCTCGGCCGCGACATGGCCGTCGACCTGGGGACCGCCAACACGCTGGTGTACGTCCGCGGGCGCGGCGTGGTCCTCAACGAGCCGTCGGTCGTGGCCATCAACACCAAGAACAACGCCATCCTCGCGGTCGGCACCGAGGCCAAGGCGATGATCGGCCGCACCCCCGGCCACATCGTGGCGATCCGCCCCCTCAAGGACGGGGTCATCGCCGACTTCGACACCACCGAGAAGATGCTCCGCTACTTCGTCCAGAAGGTGCACCGCCGCCAGCTCATGGCAAAGCCGCGGGTGGTGGTCTGCGTCCCCTCGGGGATCACCGGGGTCGAGCGGCGCGCGGTGGTCGAGTCCACCTACCGCGCCGGCGCGCGCAGCGCCTTCATCATCGAGGAGCCGATGGCCGCCGCCATCGGCGTCGGCCTGCCGGTCCACGAGCCGGCCGGCAACATGGTGGTCGACATCGGCGGCGGCACCACCGAGGTCGCGGTGGTGGCGCTCGGCGGCATCGTCACCAGCCAGTCCATCCGCATCGGCGGCGACGAGCTGGACGAGGCGATCATCAGCTACGTCAAGAAGGAGTACTCGCTGATGCTCGGCGAGCGTACCGCCGAGGAGCTCAAGATCAACCTCGGCTCCGCCTTCCCGCTGCCCGACGAGCCGTCCACCGACATCCGCGGCCGCGACCTGGTCAGCGGCCTGCCCAAGACCATCACCGTCGGCGCCGAGGAGACCCGCAAGGCCATCGAGGAGCCGGTCAACCAGATCGTCGACGCGGTCAAGAACACCCTCGACCGGACCCCGCCCGAGCTGGCCGCCGACGTCATGGACAAGGGGATCGTCCTCACCGGCGGCGGCGCCCTGCTGCGCGGGCTCGACGAACGGCTCAAGCACGAGACGAGCATGCCCATCCACGTCGCCGACGAGCCGCTGCACTCGGTGGTGTTCGGCTCCGGCAAGTGCATCGAAGAGTTCGAGTCGCTGAAGCGCGTGCTGATCGCGTCGGAGGCCCACTAGAAGGAACGTCGGAGGTGGGGAGGGCGTGTACGAACGTCCCCGCCGCGCGCGTGTCGTCCTGGCCCTGCTGCTGGCCGCGTCGATCGTGGTGATCACGATCGACTTCCGGCAGCGCCAGGGCGGCCCCGTCGACCGCCTGCAACGGATCGTGGTCGCCGTGTTCGGGCCGCTGCAGCAGGGCACCAGCGCGGTGGTGCGCCCGATCGGCAACCTGGTCGGCGGCATCGCCGAGATCGGCAGCCTGCGGGGCGACAACCAGCGCCTGCGCACCGAGGTGGCGCGGCTGCGCGCCCGTGAGCGCACCTACCTGGACGTGCTCGGCGAGAACGAGCGCCTGCGGGGCGCGCTGCGCATGTCCAGGCGCTGCGGCTGCCGGACCGTCGGCGCCTCGGTGGTGGCCCGGTCCGGGTCCAACTTCCAGCTCTCGGTCACCGTCGACGCCGGCAGCCGCCAGGGCGTCGCCAGGGACATGGCCGTGGTGGACGCCGGCGGGCTGGTGGGCCGCGTGACCCAGGTGACCGCCGACTACGCCACCGTGCTGCTGGTCACCGACCCGACCAGCGGCGTGGCGGCCAGCCTGGCCAGCGACAAGGCACCCGGCATCGTCAAGGGCCGCGGCGACCAGCTGCTGCAGTTCCAGCCGGTCCGGGCCGGCACCCCGGTGCGGCGCGGCGACACGGTGGTGACCAGGGGCTACCAGGGCGGCGTGTTCCCGGCCGGCCTGCCGATCGGGGTGGTCGAGCGGGTCGACCCGGCCGGCGCCGCCAGCCTGGTGCCGGGGGTCGCGGTGCGTCCCTACGCGTCGCTCGGCGCCCTCGACGTGGTCGCGGTGGTGGTCGACCGGCCGGCGGCCCCGCCGGCCGCACCGCGGCGCCAGGGGCGCTGAGCGGTGCGCCGGGTGCTGATGCTCGCCGCCGTGGTGGTCGCCGCCGCGCTGCTGCAGTCCACCGTGCTGGCCGAGCTGCGCCTGGCCGGGGTCCGGCCCGACGTGCTGGTGCTGTCGGTGGTGGCGGTCGCGATGGCCTCCGGGCCGACCTCGGGGGCCGTCTTCGGGTTCTCGGCCGGGCTGGTCGCCGACCTCCTGTTCGACCTGCCGGTCGGGGTGTCGGCGCTGGTCTACACCGCGGTCGGCTTCGCCGTCGGGACCGTGCGGCTCTACGTGACCAGCCACCGCCCGCTGGTCCACCTGGCGCTGGTCGGCGCCGCCAGCCTCGCCTCGGTGTGGTGCTCCGGCCTGCTGCTGCGCGTCTTCGACCTCTCCTCCTGGGAGGCGGTGGCCCGCTCCGCCCCCCTGGTCGCCCTCTACAACCTGCTGCTCGCCCCGTTCGTCTACCCGGTGGTGCGCGCCCTGGCCGAACGGGTGCCCGCCAAACCGGCCCAGCGTTGGTAGGTTCGAAGCGTGCACCCACCGTCCTCGCCCCTCCGAGCGCGCCTGTCGGTGCTGTCGGTCATCGTGGCCGTGCTGTTCGTCGCGCTCGGCTCGCGCCTGTGGTACCTGCAGGTGCTCGCCGGCGACCGCTACGGCGACCTCGCCGAGGGCAACCGGGTCCGCCAGGTCGTGATCGAGGCGCCGCGGGGGCGGATCCTGGACCGCGACGGCAAGGTGCTGGTGCGCAACCGCGCCGCCTGGGCGGTCACCGTCAAGCCGGCGGAGCTCGGCGACCGGCGCTGGCGTGATCTCGTGGAGGAGCACGACCGGCTGGTGAGGGCGCGCCTGGAGCGCTACCGCGGGCAGGAGGTCAAGACGCTCGGCGACGGCTTCCTGGCGACGTTCGACGGACCCGGTCGCGCCATCCGCTGCGCCTCGGAGCTGCGCGACGGCGTGCGCGCGCTCGGGTTGGAGCTGCGCGCAGGGCTGCACACCGGCGAGTGCGAGATGGCCGGCGACGACATCCGCGGGATCGCCGTCAACATCGGCGCGCGCGTGGGCGCGCGGGCCGGCCCGGGCGAGGTGCTCGTGTCGCAGACGGTCAAGGACCTGGTCGCCGGCTCGGGTCTCGACTTCGAGGACCGCGGCGAGCACGAGCTCAAGGGCGTGCCCGGCTCGTGGCGCCTGTACTCGGTCGGAGCCGAATGATCCTCGCGATCGACCAGGGGACGTCGGGCACGACTTGCCTGGTGTTCGACGAGCGCGGGCAGATCGCCGGCCGCGCCTACCGCGAGTTCACCCAGCACTTCCCGCGCCCGGGCTGGGTCGAGCACGACGCGGCCGAGATCTGGGAGGTCACCCGCGCCGTCGCGAGGGAGGCGCTCGACGCGGCGGGCATCGACGGTCGCGGGCTCGCCGGCATCGGGATCACCAACCAGCGCGAGACCGTGGTGGCCTGGGACCGGGCCACCGGCGATCCGCTGCACCGCGCCATCGTCTGGCAGGACCGCCGGACGGCCGGCCGCTGCGACGAGCTGCGCG
>Ga0081538_10002154_pt1 | contig 19593 bp, 16 predicted proteins | sample TabmetS5T2R1_FD_71022 | JGI IMG/M metagenome (GOLD analysis project Ga0081538, IMG submission 71022) | Tabebuia heterophylla rhizosphere microbial communities from the University of Puerto Rico - S5T2R1 | ecosystem: Host-associated > Plants > Roots > Rhizosphere ... | reverse complement strand
CTCGAGCACGCCCTCCTCGAGCCGGTTGAGGTCGAGCAGGTCCTTGAGCAGCCGCTCCAGCTTCCTGGTCTTCTCGACCAGCATCCCGATCAGGTCGAGGGCCTGCTCGCGGGGCAGGTTGAGCCGGGTCCGCTCCAGGGTGACGGCCACCCCGAGCATGGCCGTGAGCGGGGTGCGCAGGTCGTGGGAGACGGCGCGCAGGAAGGTGTCCTTCATGGCGTCGGCGGCCCGTAGCCGGTCGGCGGCGGCCAGCTCGCGCCGCAGGCCGTCCTTGAGCTCCTGCTCGCGCTGGGACAGCTGCAGCACGGTGGCCCGGAGGCGGGCGTTGAGCTGGCGGTTCTCGATCAGGGCGACGATCTGGCGGGAGATGACCAGCAGCCCGATGATGGTGCCGGTGTAGACCAGGAACGGCTGGAACGCGCCATCTACGGCCTGGATGATCAGGCCGGTCACGGCGGCCATGACCAACGGCGCATAGGGGAGGGCGAGCCGGGTGATCGACGGCTCGTCCTCGTCGTCGCCGCGGCGCAGCTCGGCGACGGTCGGCTTGAGGGCGGTGGCGCACAGCAGCAGCCAGCCGACCACCCAGCCGGCGTCGGTCATGGCCCCGGTGCTGTAGCTGCCCGTCAGCTCCTTGTAGGCGAATCCCAGATCGGCCACCAGCAGCGAGAACACCGCGGCGGCGATCATCGACAGATGCACCACGCCCCGGCCACGGGAGCGGGTGAGCAGCACCAGCACGATGGCGCCGGCCACGATGTCACCCAGCGGGTAGGCGAGGCAGACGGCCCGCTCCACGATGGTCGAGCTGGCGTTGGCACGGAAGGCGTCGCCGAGCACGGCGGCCCAGCCCACGAACAGCAGGGAGGCGGCGATCAGCAGGCCGTCCAGCAGGGTCCGCAGCCGGGCGGTGGCCCGCATCGGGGCGGTGGGGAAGGCCAGCACCCCGGCGATCAGCAGCGGCAGCGCGGTCAGAAAGCCGGCGTCGGCCAGGGACGGCATCGGCAGCTCGCCGCCGCGGAGCTCGAGGACGGTCCAGACGACCTGGCCGAGGCCCCAGGCCAGGGCGGCCGAGCCGAGCAGGCGCCAGGCCCGGTGCAGGGAGGCGGTCCAGGCCCGACCGAAGCCGTAGGGGTTGCGGCTGGCGGCGTCGAAGCAGGCCCAGGCGGCGACCAGGGCCGCCGCCGCCTGGACCAGATTGCTGATCAGCTCGGTGACGGTAGTTCCGCCGACCCCGAGCCCGACCCAGGCCAGGAACAGCACCGTCACCGCGGAGGAGACGACGATCACCAGGCGGAAGCTCCGCAGCTCTCTCCGCTTCCTGGCCTTGGCCGTCACGGTTTCACCACGGTGGCCCCACGTGAGCGCGAGCTGGGCAGTTGCTGTACGCCGCCGAACTGGTACAAGGCGAGTCCATACGATACACGAGCAGAGGTCGACGTTCTCGTCACCTGGTCATGAAGAACTACGCAGCCGGCAAGGTCGTCCTGCCTCGCCATCGCCTTCCTCCCCCACACGCCCAACGCCCAAACCCTACAACGTCGCGACAAGGGCGACCAAGACGCTTGCGTCTTGCCAGGACGGAGCCGTCATTAACGGCCCGGGGCGCATTCTCGGTCCTGACGTGCCAACATGGAAGACCGCGCACGCTCCGGGAGCCGCCCTTTGCACCGACCGCCACCGCCGTCCGCGTCCTTCCTCCGCCGCCTGCGGGCCGGGGGCGTGGGCCTGGTGGCCCTGCTGGCCTGGACGGTGGCGGCACCCGGGTTCGTGCCCGCCGGCGCCCTGGCCGCCGGTGCCGGGACGGCCGGCGCGGTCCTTGGCGCCCCGCCGTCGGGCGAGCCCAGCGCCGCCGAGTGGGCCCGCCTGCGGATGGCGGCCTGGCAGCGGGGGCGCGAGGCGGCGGCCGCGGCCGAGCGCGACCGGGCGGCGGCCCGGCGGGCGGCCGCCGGGGCCGGGGCCACCGCCGTCCCGGCCGCCTGGACGGCCCCGACCGAGGCCGGCCGGGGCATCCCCGCCCTCACCCTGCGGGCCTACCGCGAGGCCGCGGCCTGGGGGGCCGGGTACGACCCGGGCTGCCGGCTCTCCTGGACGGTCCTGGCCGGCATCGGGCGCATCGAGTCCAACCACGGCCTGTTCGGGGGGGCGGCGACCCGGTTCAGCGCGGCCGGGGCGGTCAGCCCCAGGATCACCGGGCCGCCGCTGGACGGCCGCGGCGTGGCCGCCATCCCCGACAGCGACGGCGGCCGCTGGGACGGGGACACGGTCTGGGACCGGGCGGTCGGGCCGATGCAGTTCCTCCCCGGGACCTGGCGCTCCCTGGGCCGCGACGGCAACGGCGACCAGGTCGCCGACCCCAACAACCTGTTCGACGCGGCCGTGAGCGCCGCCGGCTACCTGTGCCTGAGCGGCGGGGACCTGACCGACCCGGCCCGGCTGCGCCTGGCGGTCTACAGCTACAACCACTCCTGGCCCTACGTGGACGCGGTGCTGGGCTGGGCCCGCCTCTACCGGGGCGGGGTCGCCCCCGGCCCGCCGGTCCCCACCGGGACGGCCCCCTCGGCCCCGACCACCGGGGCGTCCACCACCAGCACCTCCAGCACCGGCCCGCCGGCCACCGACCCGACCACCACCAGGCGGGCCACCACCACGACCCGGCCGCCGACCTCGACCACCCGGCCGACCACGACCAGCCCGCCCACCACCAGCCGGCCGACCACCACCACGCGGCCGCCCACGACCACGGCGCCGTCGACCACCGGCTCCCCGACCACCACCACCGAGCCGTGCCAGCCGACGACGACCACCTCCACCACCACCTCGGGCGGGCCGACCACCACCTCGACGACCACCACGACCACGCTGCCGGGCGGCTCGACGACCACCACCACGACCCTCCCGCCCTGCGGCTAGGGCGGACGCCCCGGGGCAGCTGCCGGGCTAGACGGCGGCGCGCACCGCCGGCACCACCTCGCGGGCGAGGCGCTCGGCCTGCTCGGCGGGGTCGGGGCCGGTGGGGATGAAGTTCAGGGCGGTGAAGCCGAGCTCCAGGAAGCCGTGGAGTCGCTCGGCGACGGCCTCGGGAGGGCCGGTGACGACGTGCGGCTCGGGCCTGGCGTGCTCGTCGACGCGGATGGCCAGGTTGTAGGCGCAGGTGATCTCGGCGGGGTCGCGGCCGGCGTCGCGGGCGGCGGCCAGGACGCGCTCACGCATGGCCGGGATCTGCTCGGGGGAGGCGAAGCCGAGCGAGGGGATCCAGCCGTCGGCGAGGCGGCCGGTGACGGTGAGGGCGCGGTTGCCGTAGGTGCCGAGCCAGATGGGGATGTGGTGGTCCGGCTTGGGCTCGATCCGGGCGCCCTCGGTACGGTACCGGCGCCCGGAGAAGGTGAAGCGCTCCTGGGACCACATGCCCCGCAGGATGCGGATGGCCTCCTCCATGCCGTCGACCTTGTCGCGTGGCGACCGCACCCCCAGACCGAAGGCGGCGAACTCCTCGTCCACCGAGCCTCCGCCGAGACCCAGGATCAGCCGCCCGCCCGAGAGCCGGTCCAGCGACTCGGCCATCTTGGCGACCACGGGGGGCGGCCGCAGCGGCGTGGCCAGCACGCGCGTGGCCACGCCGATCCGCGACGTCGCGGCGGCGATCCAGGTCAGCAGCGTCCACGACTCGAAGGTCGGGCGACCGCCGTGCAGGTGGTCGTTGGTCCCGACGAAGTCGAACCCCAACTCCTCGGCCGCCCTCGCGGCGCCGACCGGGTCGGCGCCGGGCCCGGCGGCGGGCGAGATGCCCAGCCCGAACAGCAACGTCCCCATACCCAGAGACTAGGTCCAGGTGGCAAGCTCGGCCTCCAGGAGCGGCCGGGCCCAGGCCAGGAACACGGTGAGCATGTAGGGGGTCTCCGGCCAGGCCCGGGAGGCCGGCCGGGTGAGGGTGCCCCACAGCGAGCCCCCGACCCCGGCCCCGTAGACGTCGTTGAAGCGGTCGATGCGCCGGACCCAGCCGGGCCACCAGGCCGGATCCCAGACGACGCGGCCCCCGGCCCGGCGGTGGGCGAGGCGGTTGACCGACGCGAACGCCCGCCAGCGCCACCGCATGCCCGGCGGCCGGCCCGCCCGGCCCAGGTAGTAGGCGCGCAGGGCGGCCGACAGGGGCTGGCCGGCGGCCAGGGCCCACTGGGCGCGCATGGCGAACACGTCGACGTCGCCGAGCAGGTCGGCGTCGGGCGCCGACATCAGGTAGTAGGCGTCCCGGTCGGGGAAGGGCAGCCGGCGCGAGACCCGCGGGTCGGGCTCGCCCTCGGCGTGCTTGGTGGTCCAGACCGAGGCCATCCCGACGTCGGCCACCCAGCCGGTGGCGTCGATGTTGGGCACGCCGTAGGCCGAGAAGGGCACGGTCGTGCGCGGGTGGAGCAGGGCGTCCAGGCCCAGGAACAGGTGGCCGATGTCGACCTGCTCGCCGGAGGGAAGCAGGACGTAGGGGGCCGGGTTGTCGCCGACACCGTTCTCGTCGGCCCTGGCGGTCAGGTGGCGGTGGGCGGCCTGGCCCAGCCGCGGGTTGCCGTGCAGGGTCCTGCCCCCGTGGGCGCGGGCGTCGGGCAGCAGCTGGGAGACGAGGAAGCCCGAGTAGTAGGTGTTGCGGATGCGCGAGAGGAGGTCGGCGGGGGTGTCGTCGGGGAAGGCGCGCTCGGCCTCCTCCAGGTAGGCGACGAAGCGGTCGACCGGGATGACCGCCTCCGACCCGGTCAGGATGGCCGCCTGTGAACCGGGGCCGGCGGTCCGCCGGGACCAGCGCCGCGCCCAGAGGCGGGCGGCCGTGTGCCGCCGGCTCAGCTCGGCGGCCCGCCTGGTCGCGGCCCACAGGGCCACGGCCCGCCCGACGGCCGAGCGGTCGGCCTGGAGGTGATGGACGGCCGGGAACAGGGTCCGGATGGTCGGCACGTGGAGGGTGGTGGCCACGGCGCGCAGGGGCGCCGGGGCGACCGGAAGGTCGGCCAGTGCCAGCTCGGCCTGCTGCTCCATCGCAGTTGCTCCGGCTCGTGGTCCCCACCGCGAGGTCCGGTCGACGGACCCCTATCGGACAAGCATGCCGATCAACGCTGAAAGAGGCAATCACGTATCAGGAAAACTTCTGCGGCAACCGTGCGAAATCGCACTACACCAGCCGGCGGTCGCTGGCCCAGCGGGTCAGCTCGTGACGGCTGGAAAGCTGGAGCTTGCGCAGCACCGAGGAGACGTGGGTCTCGACCGTCTTGACCGACAGGTGCAGGCGCCGCGCGACCTCCTTGTAGGTGAAGCCGCGGGCGATGTGGCGCAGGACCTCGCGCTCGCGGGCGGTGAGCTGGTCCAGCTCCGGGTCGACCACGCCGGTCAGGTCGCCGTGGAAGGCGTCGAGCACGAACCCGGCCAGGCGTGGGGAGAACACGGCGTCGCCGCCCTGGACCCGGCGGATGGCGGCGGCCAGGTCGGGCGGGGAGATCGTCTTGGTGACATAGCCGCGGGCCCCGGCCCGGATCACGCCGATGACGTCCTCGGCCGCGTCCGACACCGACAGGGCCAGAAAGCGGATGTCCTGGTCGGTCTGGCGGACCGCCTCCAGGACCGCCCGGCCGCCCCCGCCCGGCAGGTGCACGTCCAGCAGGACCACGTCCGGCCGGGTGCGCCGGATGCCGTCGACGGCCGCGTCCACCTCGCCGGCCTCGCCCACGATCTGGAACTCGGAGCCCAGCTCGGCCCGCAGCCCCGACAGGAAGAAGTGGTGGTCGTCGACCAGGAAGACCCTGATCCTCGGGGCACCCCCTTGGGGTTCCCCGAACCCCTCCGGGGTCATGGCTGGCTCCTCGGCAGGCGAAGCTGGACCTCGGTGCCCTCGCCGGGGGCGGAGAGGATGGTGACGGTGCCGCCGTGGCGCCGGATCCGGCCGCGGATCGAGTCGGCGATGCCGCGCCGGTCGGTCGGCACCTCATCGGGGTCGAACCCCTTGCCCTCGTCGCGGACGAACCCGGTGAGCTGGTCCGGCTCCACCTCGACATAGACCGAGACCAGCGGCGCCCCCGAGTGCCGGGCCGCGTTGAGCGCCGCCTCCTGGCAGGCGTCGACCAGGGCCTTGCCGGCCTCGTCGAGGGGGGCGTCGCCGACGACCACGATGTCGACGGGCACGTTGTGGCGCTGCTCGACCCGGGTGGCGATCTCCTCGACGGCCGCGCGCAGCCGGCCCTCCGGCGGCACCGGGACCCGGTAGAGCCAGGCCCGCAGCTCCCGCTCCTGCCGGCGGGCCAGCCCGACGACCTCCGGCGAGGCGTCGGCCCGCTGGATCAGGGCCAGGGTGTGCAGCACCGAATCGTGCAGGTGGGCGGCCATCTCGGCGCGGGCCTCAGAACGGATCCGCCCGCGCCGCTCCTCGGCCAGCTGGGCGGCCAGCCGGGTCGCCCAGGGGCCGAAGATCAGGCCAAGCCCGATCAGGGTGACGGCCACCCCGAGCAGGGCGTCGCCGGCGGCGGCCAGGTCGGCGCCGGTGTTGGCGAACCCGAGGCCGAGGCCGCTGGCGACCAGCAGGCCGCCGACCACGATCCGCATCATGCCGACCCGGCCGGTGAACATGGCCTCGATCGGGTTGCCGGGGATGCGGGCCCAGCGGGCCCGGTCGCGGTCGTCGCTGCGGGCCCAGATGACCGCCGACCCGGCCGCGGCCAGGGCGATCGGCCAGACGATCCGGTCGCCGAACCACAGGCCGACCTCGCGCAGCAGCAGCATGGCGCCGAGCACGACCAGCCCGAGGGCGAGGGCCTGCCTGGCCGAGGGCCGCCGGGCCGGCCGGGCCCTGGCCAGCTCGTCGTCCGGTTCGACCGAGACCGCCCAGGCCAGCAGGTAGAGGACGACCCCGGAGCCGCCGGCGATGGCCAGCACGGCGAAGGCGACCCGGACAAGGACCGGGTCGACGCCGAGCCGCTCGCCGAGCCCGCCGGCCACGCCCACCAGCACCCGGTTGTCGCGGCTGCGGACGATGGCCGCCGAGCTGGCCGGCCGGTGGGGGACCTGGGTCGCCGTGGGAGCTCGCCTCCTGGTTCGGGTGGTGCCTGGAGGCCATGGTGGCATGGCCGGACCGGCCCGGCCACGGGGATCGACCCTGAGCGGAGGCGGCCGGGATCGGGGAACGGCCAGGGTGATCCCCGATGGCGGCCGGCCCGGCCGGGGGAGCAGGCTGCTGCCAACGTCCACCGCCGTCACGAGGAGCACCCGCCATGTCCGAGCGTCCCCCCGAGGCCTCGCCAGGGGAGCAGGCGCCGTCCCCGGCCACCGCGTCATCCACCACCCAACCCCCGCCGCCGATCGAGCCCCCGGGGGGTGCCGCCGCCGGGGCCGGGCCCACGCCCGGCGTCGGGCCTCGGGGGGCGCCCGGGGCCGTGCGGCGCCTCACCCGCCGGCCCGACCGCCGGATGATCGCCGGCGTGGCCGGCGGCATCGCCGACTACCTGGGCATCGAGGCCTGGGTGGTCCGCCTCGGGTTCATCGTCCTGGTGCCCTTCGGCGGCTTCGGGCTGCTCGCCTACCTGATCGCCTGGCTGCTGGTCCCGGTCGCCGGCAGCGACCAGTCGCTGGCCACCTCCGTGCTCCGGCGGCCGCCCAGCAGCCTGCGCAGCTATGTCGGAGCAGGGCTGATCCTGCTGGCCGTGGCCATCCTGGCCAGCGCCTTCTCCGAGCCGAGCGTCATCTGGGCGATCGCCCTGATCGCCTTCGGGATCTTCCTGTTCCGCCAGGACGACCCCGAGCCACCCGACGGCCGGCCGCCCGGCGGCGGTGAGCCGGGCCCGACCACGCCAACCGCCGCCGCCACCGCCCCGCTGCCGGCGGTCCCGCCGGCGGCCACGACCACGACCACCCCCGAGCCGCCGGCCCCGCCCCCGCCATCCGTTGCCGACCGGGCGACCACCCCCCTGCCGCCGGACGTGCCCGTGTGGTCGCCGCCGCCACCGCCGCCCGACCAGGCCGCGGCCTGGGGGGCCCCGCCCCCCAGGCGGCCGCGGCGGCGGCCGTTCCTGGGCCCGCTCACCTTCGCCGTCGCCCTGATCGCGACCGGGCTGGCCCTGGCCCTGGACAACCTGGGCGTGGTCGACCTCTCCCTTGGGCAGGTGCTGGCCGTGTTCCTGACCGTCGTGGGGGCCGGGCTGCTGGTCGGCACCTGGTGGGGCCGGGCCTGGGGGCTGATCCCGATCGGCCTGCTCGCCGTGCCCGTGGTCGCCCTGACCGCCCTGGCAGGCCCGGTGCCGGTCCGGGGCGGGGTGGCCGAGCGCCTGTTCCAGCCCACCACCCCGGCCGAGGTCCGCTCCGGCTACCGCCTGGCCGGCGGCGAGCTGATCCTCGACCTGTCCAAGGTCAGGTTCGGGCCGGCCGCGCCGCCCATCCAGGCCAGCGTGGCCGGGGGGCGGCTGCTGGTGGTGGTGCCGGACGAGGTCGCGGCCAACGTCCGCGGCCGGGTCGGGGTCGGCAGCCTCGACCTGCTCGGCCACGTCGACACCGGCGCCCAGGTCGACTCCTCGGTGGCCGAGGCGCCCGCCAGGGCCCCGGCAAGAGGCACCGCCGCCCCCACCGTCAGGCTCGACCTCCAGGCCGGCTACGGCGTGATCGAGGTCCGCCGGGCCAGCGACCCCCGCGCCTTCGACCAGGCCGGCCCGTTCGACGAGCCCTTCGCCCCTCCGGCCGCCCCCAAGCCCACCCTCCCCGCGGAGGCCCCATGATGCGGCGCCACGAGCTCGACCCCGTCTCTTTGACCTTCGGCTTCGCCTTCGCCGGCCTCGGCCTCCTGTTCCTCATCGGTCAGGCCGACGAGGCCCTGCGCCTGCGCTGGGTCTGGCCCCTGCTGCTGATCGTCCTCGGCGCCGGCATCCTCCTCGACGTCTCCCGGACCCGCGACCGCGGCACCCGGACCCTCACCCCGGACACCACCCCTCCCGACCGGGAGCCGGAGACCATCCGACCCGACGGGGAGCCGGAGGCCTCGCCCCGGCTGGAGCGGGAGCCGGAGGCCACGCCAGCCGGCCCCGATGCCGCCACGGCGGAGCTCGGGCCCGACCCGGCCCCCGGACGGGCTGTGGACAACCGCGAGCAGCCCATCTGAGGGTCGGCTACGCTCCCCCTCCGGGGGGCCCGGCACCGGACGGTGAGGTTCCGGGCCGCCCGGGTCAGGCGGTGGGCTGGGCGGAGCGCTCCTGTTCCAGGGCGACGTCGGCCAGGGCGCGGATGAAGGCCGGGGAGGTGTTCATCAGCTCGATCCGGCGAAAGGCCAGGCCGGCCTCCTCGGCCTCCTCGCGGGCGGCGACGTCGATGTCGTAGAGGATCTCCAGGTGGTCGGCCAGGAACTGGACGGGCACGACCAGCACCGCCCGGTGCCCGGCGGCGCGCAGGCCGGGGAGCAGGTCCTTGAGGTCGGGCTTGAGCCACTCCTCGGGGCTGTGGCCGGCCGACTGGTAGGCGAACTGCCAGCGCCCCCGGTCGAGGCCGGTCCGCTCGGCCACGGCGTCGATGGTCTCGGCGATCTGGTCCAGGTAGCCGGGGTCGCGGTCGACCACCGCCTTGGGCAGGCTGTGGGCACAGAACAGCACCGGCACGTCCGGGTCGAGCCGGCCGAGGGCCTGGGTGACCCGCTCGGCCAGGGCGTCGAGGAAGGCCGGGGTGCGGTGCCACGGCCCGGCCAGCACGACCTGGGCGTCGGGGCCGAGCCGCCAGGCGGCCGCGTCCAGGGCCCGCCGGTAGCCGCCCATGATCACCGGCGACCACTGGGGCGACAGCACGATCCCGACCAGCCGCCGCACCCCGGCCACGGCCAGCCGGGCCACCGCCTGGTCGATGCGGGGCTCGGAGTGGAGCATGCCGACCTCGACCCGGTAGCGGCCGCGGCCGTGGGTGGCGTCCAGCAGCCGCTGGAGCTCCGCCCCCTGCTCGAGGGTGATGCGGACCAGCGGCGACCAGCCGATCAGCCGGTAGCGGCGCTGGAACTCGGCCACCAGCTCCGGGTCGGCGTCCCTGCCCCCGCGCACGCTGCGCAGGTAGGCCGGAACCTCCTCGGCGCTGGCGGCCGAGCCGTAGGTCATCAGCAGCACGCCGGTGGGGGGGTGCGGCAGACCGCCGGTGTGGTCCCCCGGGGCGACGGAGGCGTCAGGGGTCGGCAACGGCGGTCCTCTCGGTGCTCTTGTGGACGTGCTCGACCAGCCGGGTCAGGTGGTCGGCGGGCGTGTCGGGGAGGACCCCGTGGCCCAGGTTGAAGACGTGGCCGTCGCGGCCGCCGGCCGCCCCCAGGACCCGGTCGGCCTGGCCGACGACCACCTCGAAGGGGGCCAGCAGCACCGCCGGGTCCAGGTTGCCCTGGATGCCCTTGCCGGGGCCGATCCGCCGCCAGGCCTCGTCCAGCGGGACCCGCCAGTCGACGCTGACCAGGTCGCTGCCGGCGGCGGCCATCGCCTCCAGCAGCCCGACCGTGCCGGTGCCGAAGTGGATCGTCGGCACCCCGGTGGCGCGCACGGCCTCGAAGATGCGCCGGCTGTAGGGCAGCACCGCCGCCTCGTACTCGGCCCGGCCCAGGTCGCCCATCCAGGAGTCGAACAGCTGCACCACCTGGACGCCGGCCGCCACCTGGGCGCGCAGGTAGCGGACGGTGACCTCGGTCAGGGTCTCCATCAGCCGGTGCCACAGCGCCTCGTCGCCGTACAGCAGGGCCTTGGCATGGGCGTGCTCCTTGGACGGCCGGCCCTCGATCAGGTAGGAGGCGACCGTGTAGGGGGCGCCGGCGAACCCGATCAGGGCGGCCCGCCCGCCCAGGTCGCGGCGCAGCATGCGGATGGTCTCGAACAGCTCGGGGGTGGCCTCCTCGGCCTCCACGACCCGCAGGGCCTCGACCGCCGCCCGGTCCCGCACCGGCCGGTGGACGATCGGCCCGACCCCCGGGTCGATGGAGAACGGCACACCCATGCCGTACAGCGGCAGCATGATGTCGGCGTACAGCACGGCCCCGTCAACCCCGAAGGTGTCCACCGGCATGGTGGTCACCTGGGCGCACAGCTCCGGGGTGCGGGTGATCTCGAGGATCCCGTGGCGCTCGCGCAGCCGCCGGTAGCCGGCCAGGCAGCGTCCAGCCTGGCGCATGAACCAGACGGGGGTGCGGTCGACCGGCTCGCCCCGGCAGGCGGCCAGCATCCGGGCTTCTCCCATGGGGCTAGAGCGTAGGCGAACCCCGCCCGGAACGCTCGTCAAGTGACCTGTTTACGAACCGGGGATTGGTGGCACATGATGAGGCGTCGATAGCCCGCAAGCACTTGGTCGCGGCCCGACCGTGACGAAGGGGGCGGATGACTTGGAGACTCCACCCGACGGGTAGCAGGCGGACCACGCTCCCGGTGGCCCGCCACATCGAACGTCCGCCGGCCGACGGCTGACAGAACTGCTCACCTCGCGGCGGCCGCGAATCCTCCACCGGCCCGACCGCGACACGCCGGCATCCACCGCCGGCCGACGGACGAACACCGGCCCCCGCGCCAGCCGCGGGGGCCGCTTTTGTCCACAGGCTCCATTTTTGCGGGCGGGCGGGGCTGTGCTATCGTCCGCTGCCAGCGTTCGGGTTCCCCCCAAACCGGGCGCCCCCGCAGTTTTCTCGATCCGTGGCCCCCGACGGAGGCGAGACGTGCCAAGATCCCGCTTCATCGCGGTCGGGCTGGTGATGGCCGCGCTGGTCATCGGCGTAGCCCTGCCGGGAGGGGCCGACGATCTGGCCTCCGCCAAGGCCCGCCAGAAGCGGATGCAGGCGGCCCTGGACGACGCCACCCGGGAGCTGGACCAGATCGAGAGCGAGCGCAGCTTCGCCGAGCAGCGCCTCCAGGCGGCCAACAGCCGCCTCGGCTACGTCCGCGACGACCTGGCCAAGGCCAGGCGGGCCCTCAGCGGCCACGTCAGCTCCCTCTACAAGGCCGGCGGCACCCGGCCCCTGTCGGGGATCCTGGGCAGCAGCGCCGAGGTGGTGGTGAGCCGGGTCGAGTTCGAGACCATCCTCCAGGAGGGCCAGGTTGAGGCCGTGGCCGACGCCAGGGTCGCCTACGACAGCTACGAGGACGCCATCCGGGACGTGAAGGCGGCCATGGTGGCCATGGACAGGCTCGAGCGGCGGTCCAAGGCGACCGTGGCCAAGCTGACCCGCACCTTCGAGAAGGCCAAGCAGGTCGCGGACAAGCTGGCCGGGTTCAACAAGACCCACCTGGTCAACGGGCGCTGGACCTCCTGCCCGGTGTCCAAGCCGTTCTCGTTCGTGGACTCCTGGGGGGCGTCCCGCTCCGGCGGCCGGGCCCACAAGGGGGTCGACATCATGAACCCGATGCACAACCGGGTCCACGCCATCGTCGACGGGGTCATCAGCCGCCAGTCCACCAGCTCGCTCGGGGGCATCAGCCTGTACCTGCGGGGCGTCGACGGGAACGAGTACTACTACGCCCACCTGGACAGCTACGCCTCCCGCACCGGGCAGCGGGTCAAGGCGGGCGAGCTGATCGCCTACAACGGCCAGACCGGCAACGCCCGCTACACCGCCCCCCACGTGCACTTCGAGGTCCACCCGGGCGGCGGCGGGGCGGTCAACCCCTACCCGTACGCCAAGGCGGCCTGCGGCTAGCCTCGACGGGCCGGTCCGCCGCCGGCTGCGGTTCTGCCGCTGCCCTGGCCGACGCCGTCACCCGGCGCCCGGCCCATCCCTGAGCGCCGGCCGCCGCGACCCTGCGCTAGGGTGTCGGGGCCGTGGCCCTCCCCGACCGTCTCGCCTCCCAGCCGACCGCCGACGGCGTCCCGCCGGGCCCGGAGGGACGCTGGCGGACGCCGCTGCGGCTGGCCGTGGCCGCGCTGTTCCTGGCCGTCGTCGCCGTCGTCCTGGCCGGCCAGTGGCGGCAGGCCCGGCCGCTGCTGGGCCGCCTGTCGGTCCCGGTCGTCCTGGCCGCCTGGGCCCCGGTGCTGGCCGGGATCTACGCCACCTTCCGCTCCTGGCGGGCCGCCCTGGCCGACCTGGGCGCCACCCTGCCCCACGCCGGGGCCATGCGCGTGTTCTACCTGGGCCAGCTGGGCAAGTACCTGCCCGGCACCATCTGGCCGGCCCTGACCCAGATGCGGCTGGGCCGCGACTACCGGGTGCCGCCGCGGGCGGTGGGCGCGGCCTTCGCGGTGTTCATGCTGATGCTGGTCGGCACCGGCCTGCTGATCGGGCTCCCGGTGGTCCCGCTGCTGGGGCGCGACGCGGTCGACGAGTACCGCTGGCTGGTGCTGGTCCTGCCCCTGCTCGCCCTGGCCCTCACCCCGCCGGTGCTGAACCGGGCCGTCGCCGCGGCCCTGCGGGCGATCCGGCGCCCGCCCCTGCCGGCCCCACTGTCGCTGGCCGGGGTCCTGCGGGTCGCCGGCTGGGCGGTCTGCTCCTGGCTCTGCTACGGCGTCCACGTGTTCCTGCTGGCCCGCCGGCTCGGGACCGACGGCGGGGCGCTGCTGTGGCTGCAGTGCACCGGCGCGTTCGCGGCCGCCTTCGCCAGCGGCCCGCTGCTGGTGGTGGCGCCCGCCGGGGCCGGGGTGCGCGAGGCCGCCCTGCTGCTGCTGCTCGGCTCGACCGTCACGGTCCCGGGGGCGGCCGTGATCGCGGTCACCTCCCGGCTGCTGTTCATCGTCGGCGACCTGGCCTGGAGCGCCGTGGCCGTGCTGGCCGCGCGCCGGCTGGTCAGGCCTCCCGGGCCTCCTCTTCCTCCAGCCTGACCAGGCGGACCTCGTCGGCCAGGGCCTTCCAGGCGACCCAGAGGACGGCCTCGATCCGGTCCCAGTCGTCCTCCAGCACCCCGACCTCGCGGCGGGCGGTGCGGTCGCGGATGGCCATGGCCTCGGCCCGCCGGCTGGCGTGGGCCCAGAGGCGCTCGGCCGGGACCTGGTAGAGCTCGGCGGCCAGGGCGGCCAGGGCCGCCTCCAGGTCGCCGGGCGGGTGGTCGTCGACCTCGCGGTGCACGATCCACCACTCCAGCTCCAGCCAGGCCGCCCGCCCCGGGTCGAAGGGGACCTCGCTGACGGCCCGGATCCCGTGGTAGTAGCGCTCCAGGTAGGGCAGGGCGCGCCGGTGGTCGGCGTGCGAGGCGCCAACCTGGAACACCGCCGCCGCCCGGGCGGCCAGGCCGGCCAGGGTCACCGCCCGCAGCGGCTGGAGGTGGAACTGGCCCTGGAGCAGGGCCACCAGCTGCCCGAACAGCGGCAGCCGGCGCCGGTCGTAGTAGGAGCGCCACATGGCCGTCTCCAGCCGGGCCACCTCGTCGGGGTCGAACACGCGGATGTCGACCCGGCGCGGCCGGGCCAGCTCGGCGGCCGCCCACCCGGCACCCCCGGCGGCGGCCGCGACCAGGACCCACCCAGGTCTTCTCACGCCGGGGACGCTATCGCGCGGCCGCTCCCCGGACCAGCCCTCACCCCGACCCGCCGTGTTCGGGTCCCCCGGAGGGGGACGCTACCCCGGGACGGGACCTTGGCGCGCGAGGTTGTCCACAGCCTCGGCCGTTCGAGGACAATGGCGGCGTGCTGCTCGACGAGATCGCCGCGACCTCCGCCGCCGTCGCCGCCAGCTCGGCCCGCCTGGCCAAGGTGGAGCGGCTGGCGGCCTGCCTGCGCCGCCTCCAGCCGGGCGAGGTCCACCCGGCGGTGGCGTTCCTCTCCGGCGAGCTGCGCCAGCGCCAGATCGGGGTCGGCTGGGCCGCCCTGCGCGACGCCCCCGACCCGGCGGCCGCCCCCACCCTCACCGTGGCCGAGGTCGACGCCGCCTTCGAGGGCATCGGCCGCCAGGCCGGCCCCGGGTCGCAGGCCGAGCGGCGACGGCTGCTCCACCAGCTGTTCGGCCGGGCCACCGCCGCCGAGCAGCGGTTCCTGGTCGGGCTGCTCTCCGGCGAGCTGCGCCAGGGCGCCCTGGAGGGGGTGATGGCCGAGGCCATCGCCAGGGCCGCCGGGGTGCCGTCGGCCGAGGTCCGCCGGGCCCTGATGCTGCGCGGGGCCCTGGGCCCGGTGGCCGAGGCCGCCCTGTCCAGGGGCGTGCCCGGGCTGCGCGAGTTCCACCTCCAGGTCGGCCGCCCCCTCCAGCCCATGCTGGCCTCGACCGCGCCCAGCATCCAGGCGGCCATGGAGCGGGTGGGGGAGGCCGCGGTCGAGTGGAAGCTGGACGGCGCGCGGGTCCAGGTGCACCGGGCCGGGACCGAGGTGGCCGTGTTCACCCGCACCCTGGACGACATCACCGCCCGCGTGCCCGAGGTGGTGGCGGCCGCCCTGGCCCTGCCCGTGGAGACGGCCGTGCTCGACGGCGAGGTCATCGCCCTGCACCCCGACGGCCGGCCGCACCCGTTCCAGGTCACGGCCAGCCGGGTCGGCAGCCGCCTGGAGGTCGAGCGGCTGGCCACCACCCTGCCCCTCACCGCCTTCCTGTTCGACCTGCTCCACCTGGACGGCCAGGACCTGCTGGACCGCACCGGGGCCGAGCGGCACGCCGCCCTGGCCGGGGTGGTGCCCGAGCCGCTGCGCATGCCCCGCCGGGTCACCGCCGACCCCCGGGAGGCGGCCGCCTTCCTCGACGACACCCTGGCCAGGGGCCACGAGGGCGTGCTGGTCAAGTCGCTGGCCGCCACCTGGGAGGCCGGTCGGCGCGGCGCCGGCTGGCTCAAGGTCAAGCCGGTGCACACCCTCGACCTGGTCGTGCTGGCCGTCGAGTGGGGCCACGGCCGCCGCAAGGGCTGGCTGTCCAACCTGCACCTGGGCGCCCGCGACCCCGACAACGGCGGGTTCGTGATGCTCGGCAAGACCTTCAAGGGCCTGACCGACAAGCTGCTCACCTGGCAGACCGAGCGCCTCCAGCAGCTGGCCGTGGCCAGCGACGGCTGGACCGTCCAGGTCCGCCCCGAGCTGGTGGTCGAGGTCGCCTTCGACGGCCTCCAGCGCAGCCCCCGCTACCCCGGCGGCCTGGCCCTGCGCTTCGCCAGGGTGGTGCGTTACCGGGAGGACAAGCGGGCCTCCGAGGCCGACACCATCGACGCCGTCCGGGCCATCTACGACGCCGCCCACGCCCGCGAGCAGGCCGACGGCCCATGACCGGGCTGTCCGCGGCCGAGCTGGCCGACCTCGCCGGCGTGACCCGGGGCGAGGTCGAGCGGCTGGTCGACCTCGACATCCTGGCCGCCCGGGACGGCGCCGGCCCGTTCCTGGAGGCCGACGTGCCCAAGGTCCGCCTGGCCGTGGCCTGCGAGCGGGCCGGGCTGCCGATGGAGGGCATCTCCTCGGCGATCCAGGCCGGCCGGCTGTCGTTCGCGTTCCTGGAGGGCACGCCGTTCCGGCGCTGGGCGGTGCGTTCGGGCCGGACCTACCGGCAGGTCGGCCAGGACACCGGGATCCCCCTGGAGACGCTGGGGGCGGTGCTGGAGCAGATGGGGTTCGCCCGGGTCGGCCCCGACGAGCCCATGCGCGAGGACGAGCTGGACGTGGTCCCGCTGGTGGCCCACGGCCTGTCCAGCGGGATCTTCGACCCGGCCTGGCTGGCCCGGCTCGGCCGGGCCCACGTGGAGGGGCTGCGGCTGATCGCCACCGCCTGGGGCGACGCCTACCAGGCCCGCTTCGAGGGGCCGGTGCTGGCCTCCGGCGGCGACCGGCGGGCGGCCATGGAGCGGGCCGCCCGGCTCAGCATCGACTTCCTGCCCCTCGGGGACCCGGCCCTGCTGGCCATGTACCACCGGCAGGAGGAGCTGCTGTGGACCGAGGGCCTGGTCGAGCGCATCGAGCACGAGCTCGAGCAGGCCGGCCTCCTCAGCCGGCCCGGGCGGGTCCCGGCCATGCTCTTCTGCGACCTGGCCGGCTACACCCGCCTGACCGAGGAGCGCGGCGACGCCGCCGCGGCCGCGCTCGTCGAGTCCCTGGCCGTGCTGGTCGACCGGTCGGCCCGCGAGCACGGCGGCGTGCCGGTGAAGTGGCTGGGGGACGGGGTGATGGTCCACTACCGGACCCCGGCCGGGGCGGTCCGCTCCGCCCTGGAGCTGGTCGAGCAGCTGCCCGAGGCCGGGCTGCCCCCGGCCCACGTCGGGGTGGCCGCCGGGCCGGTGGTCGTCCAGGGCGGCGACTACTTCGGCCGCACCGTCAACCTGGCCGCCCGCATCGCCGCCCGCGCCCAGGCCGGCCAGGTCCTGGCCAGCCAGCGCGTGGCCGAATCGGGCCCGCCGGCCGGGGTGCGCTTCGTGGAGCTGGGCGAGCTGGAGCTGAAGGGGTTCGCCGATCCGGTGCGCCTCCTGGAGGCCCGCCGGGCCTAGGAGCGGTCGAGGGCCCGGAGGGGCTCGGCCAGGTCGCGGGCGAAGAAGTCGACGAGGTCGAACCCGGCGGCGGGGGCAACTCCGGACGCGGGCTTGACAACCGGCGTTCGAGATATATCTTGTCTACTCGAAGACGAGATATATCGCGGAGGGACGCCATGGGCACCTGGACGCTCGACCACCCGGACAAGCTCACCTTCGACGAGGTGCACCGGGTGCTGGTCAAGACCGTGGAGGGGTCGGTCAGCGTCGTCGGCAGCGACGACCGGCCCACCCTGGAGCTGTCGGAGCTGAGCGGGGAGCCGCTGCGGGTCGACCACGACGGCGGGGCGCTGACCATCGACTACGAGCGGCCCTGGCGGCCCTGGCCGCTGGCCTGGCTGACCGGCGGGGCCCAGCGGCGCAAGGCCGTGCTCACCCTGGCCGTGCCCCGGGACTGCCGGGTCGAGCTGAAGGTGGTGTCGGCCAGCCTGATGGTCGGCGGGCTGCAGGCCCCGGTGGACGCCCACACCGTCAGCGGCGAGGTCACCCTGACCGGCCTGCGCGGCCCGGTCGAGGCCGAGTCGGTGTCCGGCCCGGTCCAGGCCTCCGGGGTCACCGGCGACCTGTCGGCCAGGACCGTGTCCGGCGACCTGACCGTGGCCGAGGGCGGCGGGGGGTCGGTCCGGGCCAAGACCGTCTCGGGGGCGGTGACCATCGACCTCCAGGCCCACGGCGACCGCGACATCAACCTGACCAGCGTGTCGGGCGACCTGACCGTGCGGCTCCCCGAGACCAGCGACCTCCAGGTCAAGCTCCAGTCGACCAGCGGCCAGGTGTCCAGCGCCTTCGAGCAGCTGGAGCGGGACCGGACCCCGGGCCGGTACACGGCCTGGGGGCGCCTGGGCGCCGGCACCGGCCGGCTCCGGGCGGCCAGCACCTCGGGGCACGTCGCCCTGCTCCGCCGCGCCCCGGAGGCGACCTTATGAGCCCCGTCTTCAGCCACGGGCGGCTGCGCCTGTACCTGCTCAAGCTGCTGGAGGAGAGCCCCCGCCACGGCTACGACGTGATCCGGCTGCTCGAGGACCGCTTTCTGGGCCTGTACGCCCCCTCCCCGGGCACCATCTACCCCCGGCTCCAGCGGCTGGAGGCCGAGGGCCTGGTCACCCAGAGCCAGGAGGGCGGGCGCAAGGTCTATGAGATCACCGACGCCGGCCGCCAGGAGCTGGCCAGCCGCCGCGAGGAGCTGGACGAGCTGGAGGCCGAGATCTCCGGCTCGGTCCACGGCCTGGCCCGGGAGATCCGGGACGAGGTCCGGGGCAGCGTCCGCGACCTCAAGCAGGAGCTCCGGCAGGCGGCACGGGAGATGCGCCGCGAGCAGCGCCACGAAAACCGCTCGCGCCGCGACCGTCACGGCGATGATCGGGACTGGTGGGACGAGGGCGAGGGCTTCGACCGCCGCCTGCGCGAGGTCCTCGACAAGACCTCCCGGGCGCTTCGGCGGGCCCAGCTCACCGAGGCCCAGCTGCGCGAGTGCGCGGCCATCCTCGACGAGGCGTTCGAGCGCATCCGCCAGACCCTCAGGACCACCGACGAGCAGCGCCACGACCACAAGGAGACCAGGTGACCTGGAACGGCGCGGCCATCGAGGCCCGCGAGCTGACCAAGACCTACGGCGGGGGCGTCCGCGCCCTCGACGGGCTCGGCTTCACCGTCGAGGCCGGCACCGTCTTCGGCCTGGTGGGCCCCAACGGCGCCGGCAAGTCGACCACGGTCAAGATCCTGACCACCTTGAGCCGCCCCGACAGCGGCCAGGCCAGCGTGGCCGGCGTGGACGTGCTGGCCCACCCCGAGCGGGTGCGGCGGGCCATCGGCCTGGTCGCCCAGCGCTCCGGGGTCGACCTGGAGGCCACCGGCCGGGAGAACCTGACCCTCCAGGGCCAGGTGTACGGGCTGCGCGGGGCCGGGCTGCGGAGCAGGGTGGGCGAGCTGCTGGAGCGGTTCGGCCTGGCCGAGGCGGCCGACCGGGTCGCCCGTGGCTACTCCGGCGGCATGCAGCGGCGCCTGGACATCGCCATGGGGCTGATCCACCGGCCGCGGGTGCTGTTCCTGGACGAGCCCACCACCGGCCTCGACCCCGAGGTCCGGGCCGACATGTGGGCCGAGATCGCCCACCTGTCCGGCGCCGAGGGCCTGACCATCCTGCTCACCACCCACTACCTGGAGGAGGCCGACCGGCTGGCCGGCCGCCCGGCCCTCGTCCACCGCGGCCGGGGGGGGGCCTCCGGCAGCC
>Ga0081538_10002153_pt1 | contig 19599 bp, 21 predicted proteins | sample TabmetS5T2R1_FD_71022 | JGI IMG/M metagenome (GOLD analysis project Ga0081538, IMG submission 71022) | Tabebuia heterophylla rhizosphere microbial communities from the University of Puerto Rico - S5T2R1 | ecosystem: Host-associated > Plants > Roots > Rhizosphere ... | reverse complement strand
TCGTGCAGTCCGCCGGACCCCCTTTGTGCCACACCGTGGTGTCGCCCCTGTCGAGGGCGACCAGCCATCGATCGGGACGGCCGCCCTCGACCAGGTCGAAGCGCACCCGGCCGGTGACCTTCGCCAGCAGCGGCCCGTGCTCCCCTCGGCCGAGCTCCTCAAAGAACTCCACGATGCCGTTCTCGGGCTCCATCCGGTGCCTCCTCATGTCGGTTGCGCTCGCTCGAGCGCCGGCGGCGGGCGGCCGTGACCCGCCACCAGAGGAAGGTCAGGGCCCCCAGCAGCACCTGGGGGACGTAGGTGGCCGCGCGCCACACCAGGTCGGCGGCCAGGGCCTGGCTGCTGGTGGCGCCGTAGCCGGTGAGCAGGGCCGCCAGGGCGGCATCCACGGTCCCAAGGCCGCCGGGGGTGATGGGGATGAAGGAGGCGACCCGCGCGAACGAGAACGCCGCCAGGGCCTCGGTCCAGGTCACCGTCACGGTTCCGGTCCCGGCCTCCAGGCCGCGCAGGGCCAGGACCAGGATCGCCCAGGAGGTGAGCTGCAGCAGCAGGGTGGACAGCGTCACCTGGGCCCACCGGGTCTGCATGACGTCGACGATGCTGGACCGGAAGTCCAGGATCTTCCCGGTCAGGTCGGCCGACCGGCCGTGGGCGAAGCGCCGCGTGAGCGGATCGACCAGCCGATCCGCCCAGCGCCCGACCGCGCGGGCCCCGCGCTCGCTGCGCAGGACGACCGCGAAGGCGACGACCGCGACCGCGACGGCGAGCATGCCGATGGCCGCCAGGAGTAGGTAGCTGCTCTCGACCACGCCGCTGGCCAGCAGCGCCACCACCCCAAGGACGGGCATGACCAGGGTGGCGAAGACGTTGAAGACGCTCACGATCGCGATGGCGCTGGCGGTCGCTCCGGCGCCGAAGCCGTAGGAGTCGAGCATGCCGTACTGCACGCCCAGCCCGACGGCTCCGCCGGCCGGCACGGCGTTACTGATGGCGAACGAGGTCTGGCGGACCACGAAGCCGGGCCCGTAGCCCAGCCCGGGCAGGGCCGCCTGCAGCGGCCAGACGTAGACGGCCAGGTTGACCACGGTGGCCACGACCAGGGCGACCACGTAGGCGCTGGGCATCTGCTGGATCGAAGCCCATGCCTCGGAGTAGTTGGCGACCTTGGGGAAGATCCCGACGAACACCACCAGCAGCACGGCCACGGTGACGACCGTCGAGATCACGATCCGCCATGGGCTCCTGCGCGATGGTGGGGTCGGCGGGCGCTCCCCGGCCGCGGCGCCGAGCCGGTGGGGGAGCCCTGGACTCTCGGACTGGGATCTTGGCATCGGGTGTCATGCTGCGACCGGCGAGCCGGGCGCGCCTCACCCGTTTCAGGTGATGTCGCCAGGCATGCGACCTCGTACGCTCGGCCACCTGAGCGATCGATGGAGAGGTCCAGGACATGGAGCGTGACGCGAGGAGGATCTCCTACCAGGCGCTCGGCAAGGGCGTCCCGGTCCGGGCCGCCGGCGGGGAGGAGCTCGGCACGGTCGAGCACGTGCTGGAGGTCCCGGAGCTGGACGTCTTCGACGGCATCGTCATCGACACGGGGGGTGGCCTTCGCTTCGCCGACGCCAACCAGGTCGCCGACATCACCGACCGCTACGTGACGCTGAACCTGCCGATCGAGGACGCGGAGCGCCTCGGGCGACCACAGGCGCCGGCGGTCTATCGCGCCGATGCGTCTGAGCATGCCGGCGGCTCGCTGCACGACTGGTTCGGTCGCACGTTCGGCCGCGCCCACTGGAAGCGGGACGACTAGGCTGGCGTCGCCGTGAGCAGTCCGACACCGGTCGCCGGCGTGCCTGCGGGCCCCCGTTACCCGCAGCAGCTTGCCCGGACCCTGCGAGTGGCCGGCAACCTGGCGATCACCGTGTCGGTGATCGGCCCGGCCGCCTCGGTGTTCGCCATCGGCTCGGTCGCCCTGGGCCAGCAGGGCAGCGGCGCCTTCCTGGCCTTCCTGCTCGCGGCCCTGATCAGCGCCTGCCTGGCGGTGGCCTGGGCCGAGCTGGGCGTGCTGTACCCCACCGCCGGTGGCCTGTACGGGATCGTCGCCCGGGTGCTCGGCCGCCGCGCCGGCTTCCTCGCCCTGGCCCTGCAGCTCACGCTGTTCGTCATCGTCCCCAGCGCCTTCGCCCTGGCCGCCGGCCAGTACCTGAACGCCGTCTGGCCGGCCGTCAGCCCCCGGACGGCGGCGCTGGTCCTGCTGGCCGCGGCCACGGCACTGGCCGTGGCCGGGATCCGCCTCAACGCCGCCGTCACCGCCGCCCTGCTCGCCCTGGAGCTGACCATCATCCTGGTCGTCGCCGCCCTCGGCTTCGCCAACGCCGACTGGTCGCAGGCCGGCACCCTGCTCGACCCCCGCGTCCACGCCGCCGACGGCGGCGCCGCTCCGGTCAGCGCGGGGACGCTGCTGGCCGGTATCGCGCTGGGGCTGGGCGCCTACGCCGGCTACGGCGGCGCGGTCATCTTCTCCGAAGAGACCCGCGGGCCGCGCCGCGGTCACCTTCGCCAGCCTCACCGTCGTGACGACCTTCGCCCTGATCGCCCTGTCGGCATTGGCCAGCCGGCTGCGGCAGCCCGACCTGGCCCGTCCGTATCGCATGCCCCTCTGGCCGCTGACCCCGGTGGTCGCGCTGGCCGGTGTCGCCGTCACCATCTCGCTGCAGACCGGCAGGGACCTGGCCATCGTCGCCGGCATCCTCGCCGCCGGCCTGGTCTATGAGTCTGTCTACCTGCGCCCCCGACGCGACACCCACTGGGTCCTGCTGGAGCCACCCGTCGGCGAGCGCGACGTCGGCGAAAGGGGGCTCGATCCTCGCTGAACACCTGGGTCGAGCCCAGGCTGTCCGGCGTGGACCGGGCTCGTCGGCGATGAGACCGCGTCCGAACGCTGGTGTCAGGCTCTGGGGCGCCGGGTCCGGGGTGGTCTTGCGGGGCGCGGATGATCAGTAAGGGCCGAGCTGGCCGCTCGAGTCGCGGATCGACACAATCGTTGACCGACGATCAGCAAGACGAGCAACGTAACGCTCTGACCTGCGGTTTTGGAGCCCGAGGTCGGATTCGAACCGACGACCTTCCGATTACGGGATACAGGGCCCCGTTAAGCCTGTGACATCAAGGACTGCTTTAGCAGGTCACGGCATATGAGATAGTAAGCCAGAAATGCTGCGGAAAGGCAGATCGTTGACCGCGTCGTTGACCGGAACTCCCTTCCGTCTGCGAGATGCCGTGGCACGAACCTGCCCTTTGAGCTGCTTCGATCACATTGAGGCCGCTCGCGTTCTACCCCCTCCCGTCTGCATCATTACGCCAGCCGTCATCCCTGCCCGCTGGAGGTCCTCTATCACTTTTCGGACCGGCGACCCCATCCTTACCATCGATGCGCGGGGGGTTCACAACGCCTCTCAACTCCTTTCGTTCCCACACAACCGCCCAGGTGAGAGGTGCTGCCGAGGGCTGGATGGTGGTGTGGCGTGAGGCTGCGCGTAGCACAGTCTCTCGTCGAGTGAGCGGCGAATCTTCATCCGTTATGGCGGGCTGGGTTGGTGGCTCAGTCGGTGGTAGTGGCGGTGCGTTGGAGCTGGCGTGAAGAGTGCACGTTGTTGTTCAGGCTGAACCTACCGTGACCTTGGGCCCTGAGCGGGGTGGTGGTGGAGCCCGTGCAGGCGAGTGCCAACAGCGCCGCACCTCGATGACCGACATGGGGTGACCGCCTTCGGCGCAGGCACACCAGGAGCGATCCGGCCCACCGGGCCTACGGTTCCGTCGTGCTGCGGGCGTTCACCGACGAGGACGCCCACCTGGCGGTCGAGTTTAGGGGATGACCCGTACATCACCCTCATCGGCAGCCTGCCCGCGCACCCTACAGCTGAGCAGGCGCCGGCGTGGATCCGCCGGCAGCACGGGCAGGCTCGCTGAACGAGAGAGATTCTCATTCGCCATCGCCGGAGCCGAGTCCGACAAGGCCGTCGGCGCGATCGGCTTGGGGCTTCGGGATCTGTTGGCAGGCCGGGCCACGGCGGGCTACGCGGTTTCCCCGTTGTACCGGGGTCGCGGCATCGCGACGAGTGCGTTGAAGGCGTTGACCAGGTTCGCGTGGACCATCCCGGGCCTGTACCGGGTCGAGCTGTACATCGAGCCCTGGAACGCCAGCTCTATCCACGTTGCCGAAGCCGCCGGATACCGGCGAGAGGGCCTGCTGCGCAGCCACCAGGAGATCGGCGGCGCCCGGCGCTACATGCTGCTCTACACCACAACGCGGCCCTGACAGCTCGGCCGCAGGTCGGGGTCGTCGACCGACCGTGTTCGCGGCCGCTCCGGCCAGGGCGATGCCGAGGGGAGTGCGCTCGTAGATGACCTGGTGGCGGTCGCGGTGGGAGGTGAGCAGGCCGGCGTCACGGAGGGCGGACAGGTGCTCGGAGATCCCGCGCTGGGCCTGTGGCCGAGGCGGCGGGCCAGGATGGCGGTGGAGGCCGGCTCAGCGAGGGAGAGCAGGAGCTTGGCGTGGGTGCGGCCCAGCAGCTGGCCGAGCGCCGCCGGCGGGTGGGTGGCCGGTGGTTGGCCACAGGGCGATCCCGCGGGCCGGGTAGATCAGGGTCGGCTGCCAGGGATGGTCGAGCACCAGCACCACCCCGGCCAGACGAAGGCGCTGGGTATCAGCACCAGCCCCTCGCCGGCCAGGTCGCGGTGGCCCTCGCCGCGTCCCTTGACCGCCAGGGTGTCGCCGTCGAAGCGGATGCTCGGGTCGAGCTCGGCGAACAGGCGCTCCAGGCCGCCATCGGCCAGGCGCCGCGCCCGAAAGGCGACGTCGGCGTCGAGCAGGTCGCGGACCCGCTCCCACCAGGGCGCCAGCAGCAGCTGCCAGCAGCGCTCCAGCAGCTCGCGGAGCCGCTCAGTGGCGGCGGGGTCAGCGAGCAGCTTCCGCAGCCCCGGCGGCGGCGCGCGCCTTTTGGGCAGGCTGCGCTCCAGCTCCACGGCGACCACGTCGGCCGGGGTCGAGCGGACCCGCTCCCGCTCCTGGTCGATCGTGGCGGTCTCGGACCGGTGGGTGGTGGCCGCCGGGGACGCCCAACTGGCCGACCGGCAGGCGATCGGGGACGACCCGCCGTACGCCGGGCTGACGGTGCTGACCGCCTGGCGGGTGCGGCGCTTTGCCGAGGAGGGCCGCCAGGTCTCCAAGACCGCGGCCGCCGAGTGGGCGCTGGGGCGCGACCCCACCCTCGGGGTGGTTGGTGACGCCTTGCGGCGACGCCACGGCGACCCTGCCGCCCGCATCGACCCGGCGCAGGTCGCCCGGCTGCTGGTGCTGGTCGGAGCACGGCTCGCCGAGGTGCGCGACGCGCCTAGTTGAGGAGCATCCTGCGGGACGTTGGTGAGCGTCTCGAGGAGGTCGCGGGAGGTCGGCTGGTCGTCGCAAGGCTACGAGGACGTCGGGCTGAGCTGGTCCAAGGCGGCGGCGAACCGGCCGGGGTCGGTGACGGCAAAGCCGTGCCCGAAGCAGGCCAGCCGGGGCCGCAGCTCGGCCAGCCGAGCCGCCGAGCGCCGGTTCTGCTCGTAGTCCGACGACAGCGCCGCCGGCGCCAACACTAGCCGCGGTCGACTGGGGCGCAGGCCGAAGTTGGCCACCACATCCCCGCAGACCAGCACCCGGTCCTCCTCGCGCCAGAACGCCAGCGCGCCGGGTGAGTGGCCGGGGACCTCCAGCACCTCAAACCCGGCCACCACCTCACCCTCCCCCAGGGTGCGGCTGACGGGGTGGGCCGTGACCGGCGCCAGGGTCCGCTGCAGCCGGTTGACAAAAGGCGAGCCGTGGGTGTCGACCCGGCCGCTGGCGATCGCGGCGGCGTCGCCGGCGCCACACCACAGCGGCACGCCCAGGGTGTGGCACAGCCAGGCCGAGCAGCCGGCGTGGTCGAAGTGGGCATGGGTCACCACGTGCGCAACGAGCTGCCGCCCAGCGAGCTGGCGGGCGAGACGCCGGCGGCTCCAGCACACCCCAGAATCGAGGATGACGTCACCGAGCAGGTAGACGTTGAGGCTGCGGCCGGGCCCGCCGCGGGCCAGGGCCAGGCCTGGGGCCAATTCATGCAACGGCATAGGACGCTGGGCGGTGGCGCTCATGCGATTCCTCCCGGTCGCAAGCGGTAGTGTCGACGCTGATGCCGGCCGCCGCGTGGCCGAGACCGACAATGCTCCCGGCGTGGGCGAGAGCGAGCGCGCATGACCTTGTGCCTGCCTCAATAGGCGAGCAGGCATCCGGATGGAGTCCGCTGTCGATCGGTGCGCTCGATCGCCTCCTGCGCTGGCGCCTGGCCATCTGGAGCCGCCGCGACCGCTGGGTCCGGGGCGGGCGGGTCGGGGTGGAAGCGGTTGCATCGCTGCCTCCAGGGGGTCAGCGATCTGGGTCGATGCGGCGGACCGAGAGCAGCTCCAGGCCAAGGTCGCGGACCTTGGCGAGCAGGCCGTGCAGGGCCGCCTGGTCGGCGACCGGCCCGGCGATGGTGGTTTCGCGGTCGTCGCTGGTGAGTTGTAGGCCGTCTAACCAGACGGACCATCGGGGATCCAGCACCCCTCGGACGCGGAGTTCGTAGCGTGGCGGCTCAGCTGGCGCGGCGCCCGCTTGCGGGCGGTTCATCCGGCCAGCAGGGCGACGACGGCCAGCAGGATCGCGGCGCCAGAGGACCACAGCGCTATGCTGGCGCGCCGGCGGGCCGCCGGCGCCAACCCGTGGGCCTCCCGCAGGGTGGCCTCCTCCTGCTGCACCCGCCGGTTGCGGCTAGCCAGACGCCGGCGGTCGGTCTGGCCGTGCAGCTCGGCCAGGTGCGCCGCCGCGAACGCGACACCTAGCTGGTACTGGTCCATCTGGCTCTCCGTCGGTCGGCGTCGGTCTGGACTGGCACGCTACGGACGCACCCGAGGGCGGGCATCACCCAAAGGGGGAGGGCAAGGGAGAATCTTCGCGCCGGCAGCCACGGGGCGTAACACCAGCGTCTGGCGGGATTGGATCACGACGGCGAGACCCGGCCAGCCCTACAATGAGCCGCCTGAGAACCCCCGTCAGCGCCGAACGGGCATGAGGGTGTGGGGCACGATGGCCGAGCCGCCCGCCACGACCCCCTCGGCGGCCACTGCCGCGCCGGATGCACTGCTGGCCACCAAGCTGCACGTGCCGCGCACCCGTCCCGGCTTCGTGGTCCGCCTGCGGCTGGCTGACCGGCTCGCCCAGGCGCATGAGGGGCAGCTGACCCTGGTGTGCGCCCCGGCCGGCTTTGGTAAGACTGCCCTACTGGCCGACTGGGCCCGACGCGATCCCCGGCCGGTCGCGTGGCTGTCGCTGGACGACGCCGACAACGACCCGGCGCGGTTCTGGCGGCATGCCGCCACGGCGCTGGACAAGCTGCGCCCGGGGGTCGCCCAGCACGTCGCCGTGCTGCTTGGTGGTCTGCAGCCCACCTCGTTCCAGGCGGTGGTGACCACCCTGGTCAATGAGCTGGCCAGGCGGACGGAGGAGGTCGTGCTGGTACTGGACGACTGCCACCTGGTCCAGGCGCCCCAGGTCCAAGCCTCGCTCGGATTCCTCATCGATCACCTGCCGCCGCAGCTGCATCTTGTGCTGGCCAGCCGTGCCGATCCGCCACTGCCGCTGGCCCGGCTGCGTGCCCGCGGCCTGCTCAGCGAGCTGCGTGAGCGCGACCTGCGCTTCACCCCGGCGGAAGCGGCCGAGCTGCTGCGCGCCGCCGTCGGGCCCGAGCTGCCCGCGGCGGCCGTGGCGGAGCTGGCGGACCGCACCGAAGGATGGGTGGCCGGCCTGCAGCTGGCGGCGCTGTCGCTGCAGGGCCGTACCGACATCGCCGCTTTCGTGGCCGGATTCTCCGGCAGCCACCGCTATGTGCTGGATTACCTGGCCGAGGAGGTCCTGGACCGCCAGCCCGATCACCTGGTTCAGTTCCTGCTGGAGACGTCGGTGCTGGAGCGGCTGTCGGGGCCGCTGTGCGAGAGGGTCACCGGCCACACCGACAGCCAGCAGCTGCTGGAGCAGATCGAGCGGGCCAACCTGTTTCTTCACCCGCTGGATGAGGTGCGAGGCTGGTGGCGCTACCACCACCTGTTCGCCGACCTGCTGCGCGCCCGCCTGGCGCGGGAGCAGCCCGAGCGGCTACCCGGGCTGCATCGCGCCGCTGCTGCCTGGTGCGAGCAGCACGGGCTGGTCGACGACGCCATCCGGCACGCGCTGGCCGCCGGGGAGTTCGCCTGGGTGGCCCGGCTGATCGAGCAGCATTGGGACGCGATGGCGTGGCGCAGCGAGGATGTCACCCTGCGCCGCTGGCTGCAGACGCTCCCCGCGGAGCTTGTGCGCTCCCGCCCGCGGCTCTGCCTGGCCGAAGCCTACGGGGCGATACTCAGCGGCCGCCTGGAGGCGGCGGAGCCGCTGATGGCCGACGCCGAGCGGGCGCTCGCCGACGGCGCCGACCAGCTGCGGGAGCCGTACGAGCCGTCGGTCGGTCGGGCGGTGAGCCTGCTGGCTAACCTGCCGGCCGCGGTCACGCTCGCGCCTGCCATGCTCGCCCGCCTGCGCGGCGACGCCGAGCGCACCGCCTCCTTCGCCCAGCAGGCCCTGACCCACATGACTGACGCCGACCGTACGCTGCGCCACTTTGCCAGGTACTACCTGGCGATGGCCGACTGGCTGCGCGGCCGGTTGGGGGAGGCCGAGCAGGCCCTGGCCGGCCTGGCCGGCGAGCAGGTGGCCGCCGGTGCGCGCTACCTCGTCCCGCTCTACCACGACCTCGGCCAGGTGCAGCGCGCCCGCGGCCACCTGGGCGCGGCGCTGCGCACCTACGAGGGTGCGTTGGGGATCGCCAGCGAGGGTGGCCAGCCGCTGCCGCCCGCCGGCATCGCGCATGTCGACATCGCTGAGGTGCTGTACGAACGCGGCGAGCTGGACGCCGCCCTGGACCACGCCACCCAGGGCGTCTCCTTGTCCAGGCAGCTCGGCTGGGCCCGGCAGCTGGCGGCGGGCCTGGCCATCCTGGCCTGGATCCGCCAGGCCCGCGGCGACCGGCCCGGTGCCGTGGCGGCGATCACCGAGGCCGACGAGGTCGGCCCGAACCCAGAGGTGGTCGACCTGTTCAACCCCCTGCCGGCGCTGTGGGCCCGGCTCGCGCTGGCGCACGGCGAGACCGCCGACGCCGCCCGCTGGGTCCAGCAGCGTGGGCTAGGGGCCGATGACGAGCCGAGCTACCCCCGCGAGCGCGGATACCTGGTGCTGGTGCGGGTGCTGGTGGCCCAACAGGCCCCCCAGCAGGCGCTCGGGCTGCTGGATCGCCTGCACGCCCTGGCGGCCGCCCAGGGGCGAACCGGCAGCGTCATCGAGGCTCGCGCGCTCCAGGCGCTGGCGCTGCACGCCAGCGGCGACCAGGCCGGCGCGCTGGGCGTGCTGGCCGAGGCGCTCACCCTCGGCGCGCCAGAAGGCTACCTGCGCGCGTTCCTCGATGAGGGCCCACCGATGGCCACCCTGCTGCACCAGCTGCTCGCGGGCCGGCGACAGGACCGGCCGGCGGGCGCAAGCGCTGTCCCGCGCGAGTATCTCGCGCGCCTGGTGGAGGCCTTCGAGCAGGCCGGCCTGACCGTCCGCGCACCCGCCGGTCGCGGCGTACTGGTGGCCGGGCTGGTGGAGCCGCTGACCGCCCGGGAGCTGGAGGTGCTGCAGCTGCTGGCCGGCGGGGCGCCGAACCGGGCGATCGCCGAGCAGCTGGTGGTCACGCCGGAGACGGTGAAAAAGCACCTTAGCCACCTGTTCGACAAGCTGGGGGCGGCCAACCGCACCCAGGCCGTCGCTCGGGCTCGGGAGCTGGGGCTGCTGCCCTGAGCCGGAAGCAAACCCTCCTCCTACCCGTTGGTAGTCCGGTCATGCGCCGGCAGGCACCTGAGGTTTCCCCTGTGGTTGCCCCATTTGGGTGATGCCCTCCGCCCCACCCGTCCCTAGCGTGCTGCCCGGAGAAGCGGCAGCCGACGGAGGTCGAGGTGCTCGAGGGCTACTGGATGGCGAGCTGGTCAATCCAGGCTGGCTCGGGTTCTCCCTGTCTCGGTGGAGAGGAGCTCCTGAGATGACGGATGACGCTAGGGGCACCCAGGCGGTGGCTGAGCTGCTTGGGGTCCACAAGCGCTACGGGAGGGTGGAAGCCCTCGGAGGCATCGACCTGGAAATCCAGCCGGGTGAGCTGGTGGCGCTGCTGGGCCCCAACGGGGCCGGCAAGACCACCGCGGTCAGTATCCTGCTCGGCCAGCGCCGCCCCGACGCCGGGTTGGCCAGGCTGTTCGGCCGCGACCCGACCCTGCCCGCGGCGCGCCGCCTGGTCGGGGTCACCCTCCAGGAGAGCGGGTTCCCTGACAATCTCACTGTCCGGGAGGTGGTGGACCTGGTCCGCGTCCACTACCCGCACCCCGCGGCAACCCCAGTACTGCTGGAGCGGTTCGGCCTCTCGGGTGTGGCCGGCCGGCGCGCCGGCGGCCTGTCAGGCGGCCAGACCCGGCGGCTGGCGGTGGCGCTGGCCTTCGCCGGGCGACCCCAGGCGGTGATCCTGGACGAGCCAACCACCGGCCTGGACGTGGAGTCCCGGCACCGGCTGTGGGAGGTCGTCCGGGCCTTTGTGGCCGACGGTGGCGCTGTGCTGCTCACCACCCATTACCTGGAGGAGGCCCAGGCGCTGGCCTCTCGTGTGGTGGTGATCGCCGGCGGCCAGGTCATCGCCCAGGGCAGCGTGGACGACATCACCGCTCGCACCGGCCTCAGCCGAGTACACCTGCAAGCCCCGGCGCTCCCCGAGCTGCCCGGGGTCAACCACATCGAGGCCACCAACGGCTCCTACACCCTGTACACGGCCGACCCCGACGGGCTGGTCCGAGCGCTGACCCTCAAGGGCGTGGCCTTCAGCGGGCTGCGAGTAGAGCGGGCCAGCCTGGAGGAGGCCTTCCTCCACCTGACTGGAGGCACCTCATGAGGATCGCCCTGGCGCACTTCAAGGATCAGACCCTGCAGCATCTGCGGGCCCCGGGCTACCTGCTGCCCACTTTGGCCATGCCGGGACTGTTCTACTTCCTGTTCGAGGGCCAAGACAACGACGTGGAGCTGGTCACCTTCCTGATGGCCTCCTTCGCCATGTGGGCCGTCCTGGGCGTGGCCTTCTTCCAGTTCGGGGTGGGCATCGCCGAGGAGCGGACCACGGCCTGGGAGCGGTTCCTGCGCACCCTGCCCTTGTCGGCCGGCCAGCGGCTCGCCGGGCGGGTGCTGTCGGCCGCCTTGTTTGCCGCGGTGGCGGCGGCCGTGGTGATCGGGCTGGCCCACCTCATCAACCCGGTCAGCGTGGCCGCCGACCGCTGGCTGCCCTGGATCCTGGCGCTGGGGACGGGAGGCGTGGTGATGGCCCTGGGCGGGATCGCCATCGGCTACTGGGCCAGCCCACGGGCGGCCACCGCACTGGCCACCCTGGCCTGGCTGCTGCTGGCCTACCTGGGCGGGCTGTGGGAAATCCCCGGCGAGCTTCCCAGCTGGGCCGCGGAGGTCTCCCGATACCTGCCCACCCGGCTGTGGGGGGAGGTGACCTGGGCGGCGGTGCAAGGCCAGGCCACCTCGCTGGGGGACTGGCTGGGGCTGGCGGCGTACGCGGTGGGGTTCGCGGTCCTGGCCAGGTGGGGCTACCGGCGCGACGAGGGCGCCAGCTACCGCTAACGGCCGTGCGGTCAGGTCCCGTTGGCTGAGGCGATCCTGAGAAGAGGTGGCGTGGAAGGACCTTGACCAGGGAGGTGACATGGCAAACCAGCACGTCAGTGTGATGATCAAGGCGCCACCCGAGACCGTGTTCGGGCTGTACACCGATCCCGGGCGGACGCGCGACTGGCTGGCGGGCGTGCGGGACGTCCGCTCGACCGGCCCACCCGACCGGCCGGGCAGCCGGGCGGTCTTTGTCTACCGGTGGCCGTTCAAGATGACAGCCGAGGTGCTGCAAGTGGAACCACCCGCCCGCCACGTCCAGCGCCTCAAGGAGCTGCTCGGGCTGGTCACCTGCACGACCACCGCCCGGTTCCGGCGGGTCGAGGGCGGCACCGAGCTGTGCCTGGAAATGAACTACCGGGTCGCCGGCGGGCCGATCGGCCGCCTCTTCGACGCCCGGGTCGGGGACGAGATGGTCGCCACCGCCGGCGGGGACCTGGCCAGGCTCAAGGCGCTGGCCGAGGAGCACGCTGGGCCGCGGCGGGACAAGAACGAGGGGAGGAGAAATGCCTCATCCGAACGTGGAGACGCTGCGCCGCATTGACCAGGCGCAGGTGGCCGGGGATCTGGAGACGGCCCTTTCGCAGTACACCGACGATGTCCTGGGGCATGTGGGCGGCGACAACCAGCTGAGCGGCGACTACCGGGGCCTCGAGCAGCTGCAGGCGATGTTGGGCCGGTTCATGGAGGCGAGCGGCGAGTACTCCTTCGAGCACCACGCCTACCTTGCCGATGACGAGCACGGGATCGTCCTGCAGCGCGCGACCATGCGGCGAGGTGACGAGACCTTCTCGACCAAGGAGGTCTTCGTGGTGCATTTCCGCGACGGCAAGATCTCGGAGTACTGGTACCAGCCCTGGGACCAGGCCGGCGTCGATGCCTGGTTCGGTAAATAGCGGGTTGGGCATCAGGGCCGGTCTGGTCGAGCGACCGTCCTGGTGGTTACCCCTGCAAGGCCCTGTCGGGAGGTGAAGCCGGTCCCGGGTCCCGTCGCGTCGCTGCCGGCGCGAGGACGGCCGCCGCAGGCGGCCGCCCGCAGGGCCGGCCTTGAAGATCCTTGCCAGCGTCGAACCAGAAAGCCGTCAGTAGAGATGCCGTGCAAGACCCCGAAGCCTCACGCCGTTTCTCAAGCTGGCACGACAACAGTAGGCGTTTGACCACGGTCAGATTGGAGCCTACGCGCCTCCGGGCGCTCAGCTGGGCGCTGCGTCGGCTGCCGCCACACCTCCCGCCGCGGCGGTAAGGGCTGCATCGCCGGGCCACCCTTGCTAGGGACTCCTGTAACAGCTGTGCAATCTGGCGGGCTGATCAATCCTTGCATGGACGAGTTGCTGAGTCCCCTGGAAGCCCGCCGAGCGACAGGCCAGCTGTCCGTAAGCGACCGTCTCTGGGACACCGGCGGCGCGTGCTCATGGCTGCAGCCGCAGAAGGCGGCCCGTGGCTACTGGCGTTACGGCTCCTTGAGCGCAGGGGTGGCGGCGTGGGCGTTTCGGCGGCCGGGGTCGCCTCCTCGGCCAGCCCGACCCGGCCGGCCAGGGCCTGGGCCTCCCGCTCGGCCGCCTCGGCCTGCTCGCCGGCCTGCACAGTGCTGTGGCCCGCGGCCCTCTCGGCCAGTTCCTGAACAGCTTCAGCAGGAGCCGCGCACAGCCGAGGCTAGACGGAAGCGATGCGGATGCAGAGCAGCGGGGCGCATGACCCACGGGAAGCGGAAGAAGCAGAAGAGCCCACCTCTGCCCTCAATGCAGAGAGCGCAAGCCGAGGGATGCCTTTCCAACGGACCATGTTCAACGCTGCAAGGCGTGCGGTAGGCGGAACGGCCCTCGTATGCGCATCGTGCTGGGTGGGGCTCCAGGTCTAGGCAAGCGGCGCTGAAAGCTGGACTCCTGTCGCAGAATCGAGGGCGGTCTCAGGGGGTCAGGGCAACGCCTCCGTCAGTACGCGTGAGGGTGTCTGAAAGCCGAGGATCTGTCGAGGGCGGCCGTTGAGTTCGGCGGCGATGCGGTCCAGGTCGGCCTGGCTGAAGCGACGCAGATCCGCGGCCCTGGGCAGGTATTGGCGCAACAGCCCGTTGGCGTTCTCGTTGCTGGCCCGCTGCCAAGGGCTACGCGGATCGCAGAAGAACACCGGCACCCCCGTGTCAGCTGTGAACCGGGCATGCTCAGCCAGCTCCTTGCCATGGTCCCAAGTAAGCGAGCGACGCAGGCGCTTGGGGAGCCGATCCATGGCCCTGGTCAGTGCCGAGCAGACCGGTTCGGCCCGCCAGCCGGCCGGCAGGGCGACCAACAAGACTGATCGGCTGGTCCGTTCGACCAGGGTGAGCACCGCTGAGGGACGCTTGCCCAGGACCAGGTCACCCTCCCAATGCCCTGGCACCGACCGCCCTTCTGCCTCGGCGGGCCGCTGGTGGATCGGGATGGTGTCGAGAAGCTGACCTCTTCCCTGGGACAGGCGCTTGCCACGCGGGTGGCGCATGGCTCGGCCGGTGCGCAGACAACGCCGTAGGTCGCGGCCGAGCGCCCCACGGTGGGGCACGTACAGGCTGAGGTAGATGGTCTCATGGGAGATCCGCATGGTTGGGTCATGGGGATAGGCCACCCGCAGCCAGCCGGCGATCTGCTCCGGCGACCAGCGCAACCTCAGCTTGGCCTCCACCACCTCCCGGAGCCGCGGTTCCACGGCCAGCTTGCACGGCTTGGGTCGGGCCGCACGCTTGTACGCTGCCGCGTCAGCCCGTTGGGCTCGATACCGCGAGCGGCCGCCGTTGCGGGCCAACTCCCGCGACACCGTCGAGGGCGCTCGTCCCAGCCGGCTGGCGATGGCCCGGCAGGACTCGCCGGCGGCCACCCCACGGCTGATCTCCTCCCGCTCCACCACCGAAAGCGAGCGGACTGGCCGCTGTCGAGATGGTTGCTGGATGCCGCCGCTCTGTAACACAAAGGCCCGCACCGAGGGGCCGCGCTTGCCCAACCGGCGAGCGATCAGCCGCAGCGACTCACCTTGTCGCCAGCGCCGCCAGAGCTCGTCTTGTTCTTGGACCGACAGTCCCCAGGACCGCACCCACCACCTCCACCGCTGACTGACCCGTCAGTGCGGAAGCGATGCAACCACCCATTGAGACCGCGAGGGTTTCTGCGACAGCCGCCGCTCCCCTGCCCCGACCCTCCACCAAGCGTCCAGAACGGCGCTGTTGCGTTCAGCCAGGCTGGGCACCGCGAAACCGCGGCCTTCGCCGGGGTTCAGATCACCAAGACCAGCTCGCCGAACGCGACTGCTAACCGTCGACCCGCAGGCTCGTGGACCGCCAGTTCATAGTGACCGCGCCGAACGTTCTGCACGAAGGCGTGCCCGGCGACGATCACTCTGGCACTGCGATCCTGCTTGAGCCCTCGCATCGGCCGAAGCCGCGCCTTCACCCTGCCGTGATCGGCTTCGACGCGGTTATTGGCGTACTGATCGGTTCGATGCCAGGCCGCTGCCACCACCTCTTCGAGCACGCCCGGGTACACCGGCGCCCGGTCGGTCACGACCTCGACCGGGATCGTCGCTGTCGTGCCGATGGCCCGCTCAATGAACTGACGAGCGGCCGCGGCGTCACGGCGCGGCGAGACGAACACATCAACGACCTGCCCGAACTGATCGATAGCACGGTAGACGTAGCGCCACTCCCCGCCGACCTTGACGTAGGTCTCGTCCACCTGCCAGCGATCACCCACCAGATGGCGGCAGGGCCGCGCGGCATCGGCCAGAAGTGGCGTGAACCGCTGGACCCAGCGGTAGATCGTGACGTGGTCGACCTCGACACCGCGGTCGGCGAGGAGCTCCTCGAGGTCGCGGTAGGACAGGCCGAAGCGCAGGTACCAGCGGACCGCGACGACGATGACGTCGGGCGGGAAGCGGAAGCCGGCAAAGGCGGACCGCGGAACTGGAGCACGGCGAGGGCGGCGGGTTCTCATGGCGCTACTCTCGCTCGTAGGGTGCGCAATTCGGCTAGGGCCTGTGAGCTGGCAGTTCGCACCGTGTGGCGCGGTAGTGTGCCGTGTCCGCTGACCGCCTCGGAGGTCCGCTGCGTGTTTCCAACCTCGCCTACCTGGCGCTGTGCCGCTCCGTCCAGCTGCTCGTGCTGCTGGCCGGCGGCGATGCCGCCAAGGACTTGGAGATTCTGGTGCTCCGTCACCAGCTGGCTGTCCTTCGCCGCCAGACCCCACGACCCAGGTTCGAACCTGCCGACCGCGCGGTGCTCGCCGCCATCAGCCATAGGTTGCCCCGGGCCCGCTGGTGGTGCTTCTTCGTCAGGCCGGAGACCTTACTGCGCTGGCACCGGCGGCTGGTCGCCGGCGCCTGGACTACCCACACTGCAACCGGGCGACCCCAACTCGACCAGGAGCTGCAGCAGCTGATCGTCCGCCTGGCCAAGGAGAACCCACGCTGGGGCTACCAGCGCATCAAGGGCGAACTGCTGCGGCTCGACATGCCGGTCTCGGCAACCGCGATCCGTACCACGCTGCGCCGTCATGGACTGGACCCGACGCCGCGACCGACGACCACGACCTGGCGGGCGTTCCTGTGCCAGCAGGCGGCCGGCATCGTGGCCTGCGACTTCTTCACGGTCGGCACCATCTGGCTGCGGCGGCTGTATGTGCTGTTCCTCATCGAACTGGCCACTCGCCGGGTCCACCTGGCCGGCGTGACGTCCAACCCCGATGGTGCCTGGGTCATCCAGCAAGCCCACAACTTGTTCCTGGTGACAGCGGATGGAGGTCAGCGACTGCGCTTTGTGCTCCGCGACCGCGACGCGAAGTTCAGTCGCGGGTTCGACGAGGTGTTCCGCGCCGAGGGCGCCGAGGTGGTCGTCACGCCGGTCCAGGCGCCGAACGCGAACGCCTATGCCGAGCGGTGGATCCGTACCGTCCGCGCGTAAGCTCCCGCCGTGCCCCTTCTGGACCTGGTGCCGCGATCCTTTGGCGACTACGAGGCCGCCGGAGGAGGACGCGGGCTCCAGACCGCCCTGACCGCCTGGCCGGTTGCGGTGATCCAGGAGGTCGCTGGAAGCGGGCTCCGCGGCCGCGGAGGGGCAGGATTCCCGACCGGTGACAAATGGCGGGCGGTCCGGTCGGTCGGTGCCGGTCCCCGCTATGCGGTGGGCAACGCCGCCGAGGGGGAGCCCGCCACCTTCAAGGACCGGCTGCTGCTGCGGACCAACCCCTACCAGGTCCTAGAGGGCCTGGCCATCGCCGCCTACGCGGTCGGCGCCGAACGCGCCTACATCGGCCTGAAGGAAACCTTCACGGCCGAGCTCCAGGCCCTGACCCGGGCGCTTGGGGAGATGCGGGACGCAGATGCGCCCGGGGGCGTTCCCATTGAGATCGTCCTGGGCCCGGATCTGTACCTGTTCGGGGAGGAGACCGGGCTGGAGGAGGTGATCGAGGGACGCCCACCCCTGCCCCGGGTGGCCCGCCCCGTACGTCCCTGGACTGTTCGCCAGACCACCGGCCGAGAACCCTACGCTCGTCAACAATGTCGAGACCTTGGCCAATGTGCCCCACATCCTGGCCGACGGCCCCGACTGGCTGCGGGCCAACGGGACCCAAGGCGCTCCGGGCACGATGGTCTTCACCATCTGCCGGGATGTACGGCGGGAGGGGGTGTTTGAGCTGCCGCTCGGCTCGCCGCTGCGCTACCTGGTCCAGGAGTTGGCCGGCGGCCCGCCAGACGGCCGGGCGGTGAAAGCGATCTTCCCCGGCGCCTCCAACACCGTCATTTCCCCAGCGCAGCTGGATGTGCCGTTGGACTTCGACGCGATGCGGCAGGCGGATTCGGGCCTAGGAGAGGCGGGTTCGCGGTGTTTGACGACTCGGCCTGCATGGTCCAGGCGGCCTGGCGGTACTCGCGGTTCCTGTTCGTGGAGTCCTGCGGGCAGTGCCCGGCCTGTAAGTTCGGCACCGGCGAAGTTACCCAGACCTTGCAACGGCTCGAGGGGGGCGCCGGATCGGATCGGGACCTGGAGCTCATCCTGGTCCGGGCAAGGGGGTCCACCGGCGGGCAGAAGTGCGCCCTGCCGACCGGGGAGAGCTTGCTCATGCAGAGCCTGGTCCAGGGATTCCGCGAGGAGTTCGGCAGTCACGTCGGGAGGTCGTGTCCGCTGCCCCGCCAGTTCCCCTTCCACAAGCTCGTCGACTGGGACGCCACCGCAGGACGGTTCACCTACGACCTGGCCTATGCCGACAAGCAACCGGACTGGACGTACTCGCCCTGACCGGCCCTTCCCCTTACCGGCGGGGTCGCAATAAGCAATGTGCCCAGCTCATGGCTTGACCCTTGGTGGTCGCTTTCTCGGCTGCTGCCCGAGCGCCCGTTCAAGCAGGTCCTGGTAGACCTTGGGGTCGAGTGAGAGCAGCAGGTCAGCCAGTTCCTCATCAGAGAGGTTGCGGACGTAGGCTACGAGCGCTCGGTTGGTCTCGTCGCCCGCCTTGTTTCTGGTCATGTCCCATCCTTGAAGCCGCCAGTGGGCCATGATGGCGTGGACCGTGTGGTGGTCGAGCCATCAGCCTGGAAGCGTCCGGCCGCTTGGGCAATCGTGGTCTCCCAAGGACTAGCTGCGGCCAGGGCCTCCTGTTGGAGCGTTGCTGGTCTCCGCCGTCGTTGACACCGTCCACGGCGAAGCACCCCCGAGAACCGGGAACCTATGTCAGCGGAACGACCATGACCGGCCGCTGGGCGTGGTGGGTCAGTCGGGTCGATACCGATCCTAGTAACAGGCGCTCCACCACGGTATGTCCTTGGCTGCCCACGATGATGAGGTCGGCCCCCTGCTCGGCAGCAGCCTGTTCCAGCTCGGCCGCCGGATCGCCGGCACGAACCTGGAACGTCCAGGGGATGTCGAGCGGGTCCAGCGCCTGGGCGGTCCGCTTGCGCGCCAGCTCTTCGATCGCGCCAAGCGTCTCCTCGGGGTTGCTCGCCACGGCCGCGGGGGCCGGCGACCACGCCATCGGCGCTACATGGCGGACGTGCACGGCCGTGAGCTCGGCACCGAGGTCCGCAGTGAGCCGTCCTGCGACCCGGGCGGCCTGGATGCTGCCGTCGGAGCCATCGACACCGATAACGATTCGCTTCATCGCTGCACCGGTCCTTCGTCCAGCCAACCGCCAGGCGGGTGGCGACCGGCTCACTCATGGCATCAAGCTCGACCACGCCTCGAGCTCTGCTGGCTACTGGGCCGCGGCGTCGGTTGGCGATCAGTTCCAGCTACTGCCCGCTGCCGGCGTTGCGGCCGTCATGGCCTAGCGGAGGGTCCTGGAGGCCCGGGTAGTACAGCTCCGTCACCGTGCGGAGGCGGCGGCGGCGTGGCGCCAGCCCAGCCGCGCCCCGCGGCAGAGCCGGCCAGCCGGCATCATCGTGGCCTGCTGCGTCTCGGGCGGTGCCGCCCTTCATGGTCCCCTTGGCCCGCCACAGCCGGTCCAGCTCCGCTGCCAGTGGCCCGGTGCCGTGCTCCAGGTATTGCAGGTCGGCGTGGCTGTAGAAGGGCCGGCCGTGGATGCGGCAGGCCCGGCAGCGCCAGTCGCAGGTCTGCGGGGTGCACGGATGGGGGTTGTCGGGCCTCGGCCAACACGTGCATCTATGGCCCTTGTCGATCCCCGATCCGGCCGTGAGGCTGATCTCCCCGGGCCGGCGGGTCTTTCGGCGGGTCACCAGCTGTCACCGCCCTTGGCCTGGTTGCCGGGCTCCGACCAACCCGCCAAGCAGGCGGGCACGGCCCAGCCGGAGCCGCATTGCATATCCACGGT
>Ga0081538_10002152_pt1 | contig 19604 bp, 17 predicted proteins | sample TabmetS5T2R1_FD_71022 | JGI IMG/M metagenome (GOLD analysis project Ga0081538, IMG submission 71022) | Tabebuia heterophylla rhizosphere microbial communities from the University of Puerto Rico - S5T2R1 | ecosystem: Host-associated > Plants > Roots > Rhizosphere ... | reverse complement strand
CACCGAGCACAAGTCGATCTTCACCGAGCACATCGCGCCGCACCTGGCAGACGGGGACGCCCTGTTCGTGGCCCACGGGTTCAGTGTGCGCTTCGGCCAGGTGGAGGCGCCGGCCGGCGTCGACGTCGCCCTGGTCGCACCCAAGGGCCCCGGCCACCTGGTACGCCGCACCTACACCGAGGGCGGTGGCGTGCCCTGCCTCATCGGCGTCGCCCAGGACGCCTCCGGCCACGCCCACGGCCTCGCCTTGGCCTACGCCGACGCCATCGGCGGGGCGCGTGCCGGCGTGCTGGAGACGACGTTCGAGGAGGAGACCGAGACCGACCTGTTCGGTGAGCAGGTGGTGCTGTGCGGCGGGCTCACCGCGCTCGTGCAGGCGGGCTTCGAGACGCTGGTGGACGCCGGCTACCAGCCCGAGTCCGCCTACTTCGAGTGCCTCCACGAGCTGAAGCTCATCGTCGACCTCATGTACGAGCAGGGCATCGCCGGCATGCGCTACTCGGTGAGCGACACCGCCGAGTACGGCGACCTGACCCGCGGCCCCCGGGTGATCAACGACGCGGTGCGCGCCGAGATGCGCGCCATCCTCGACGAGATCCGGACCGGCCGCTTCGCCGACGAGTGGATCGCCGAGTCCGAGTCGGGCAGGCCCAACTTCTCTGCGCTCCGCCAGGCCGGCCGGGACCACCCGATCGAGAAGGTGGGGGCCGAGCTGCGGGCGATGATGCCCTGGATCTCGGCGGGCAGGCAGCGGGTCGAGGACGCGTCGGGCGGCGCCTGATCCTCAATCCGCTATGTCGCGCTCGGCCACCACGTGCGCGGGCGTCACCCATGGTGCTCCGCAGCGGGCCGCTCGGGCCCCGGCTGCGCCTCGGCGCAGCCTCTAGCGGAACGCCTCGACCATCCGGGCCCGCCAGGCACGCAGCTCGGGATCGTGCGTGTCGTCCAGCGACTTGCCGAGCCGCAGGACGATGAGGTCCAGCGGCGGGCAGATCATCAGCGACTGACCCTCGTAGCCGTTGGCGGTGAAGGTGCCGAGCTCGTCGCCGACCGACCACCAGTGCGCGCCGTGCCAGCGGTCGCCCTCCTCGTCGCGGGACCGGGCGCGGCGCCCGTGGTCGACCCAGCCCACCGGGAGCAGTCGCCGGCCGTCCCACACGCCGTCGCGCAGGTACAGCAGGCCGAACCGCAGGTAGTCCTGCGCGGTGGCGTACAGGAACGACGAGCCGACGAACGTGCCGGCCTCGTCGAAGCGGGCTCGGGTCGATCGCATGCCCAGCGGCTCGAACAGGCAGTCCCGGAGGAACTGGTCGTACCGCGCCCCGGCACCAACCGTGCGGGCCACGACGCCGGAGACGATGAGGGACGTGCCGGACGAGTAGTTGAAGAACGTGCCCGGCTCGTGGGTGAGCGGATGGTCGGCGGCGAAGTGGGCCATGTCGGCCTGGGCGTCGCCGAACAACATGCGGATGACGTCCGAGCCCTCGATGTCCTCGTAGTCCTCGGCGAAGTCGAGGCCGTCGCGCATGGTGAGCAGGTGGTCCAGCGTGATGGCGTGGCGGGGGTCGGCGGGGTCTGCCCACTCCGGGACGGGTGCCCGCACGTCGACGGCCAGGCGCCCCGCACCCACCAGGACACCCACGGCCGCGTGGAGGACCGATTTGGCCATCGACCACGACAGCAGCTGGGTCGTGGGGCCGACCGGCTCGTCGGGCCGGTCCCAGTGTTCGAGCTCGTTGCCGTAGCGCTCCGCGAGCAGTCTCCCGCCCTGAACCACGGCGACGGCGTAGGTGGTACCGAAGCGGGCGATGTCGCCCGTGATCTCGTCGAGCAGCGCCGACATCCGACCGGCAGTGGCGGCCGGGGGGTCGGCGGTGGGCCAGCCGTCGGTCGGCCACGGCACCCCGGCGGGTTGCGGGGGGAGCGGGACCAAGGAGGCCGGGCGGGTGGCGGGATCTGTCATCAGGCGGTCGATGCTGGCAGCGGGCAACGGGTTCCGGCGTCCGGAGGTGACGGCGGTTGCCGGTGGTTGGGAACTCCGGTTCGTGGTGGTCGCGCCGTGGTCGTGCTCACATCGTCTCGACGAAGCTGACCTCGCCCTCCCCGCGGAGCACGTTCTTGAGCAGCTTGCCGGAGGCGTTGCGGGGCAGCGGCTCGTTGCGGAGCTCCACGTGCGCCGGCACCTTGAAGTCGGCCAGCTCGGCGGCGGCCCAGCGGCGCACGTCGTCGGCGGTCAGCGCCTCGCGCTCGGCACCGGGCTCCACCTGCACGACCGCCTTGACCTCCTCGCCCAGCTCGGCGTGCGGCACGCCGATGACCGCGGCGTCGGCAATCGCCGGGTGTTCGACGAGCCGGTTCTCGATCTCGACGCAGTAGATGTTCTCGCCGCCCCGGATGATCATGTCCTTCTTGCGGTCGGTGATGGTGAGGTAGCCCTCGTCGTCGAGGTGGCCGATGTCCCCGGTGTGGAGGAACCCGTCACCGTCGATGGCCTCGGCCGTCGCCTCGGGCTTGTTCCAGTACCCCTTCATGAGGATCGGGCCGCGGACGCACACCTCTCCGGTGTCACCGGTGGCCAGCACCCGGCCGGCGGCGTCCATGATGCGCAGCTCCACCGTCGGCACCGGGGGCCCCACCGAATGCGGCTTCCGCTTGGCGTCGGGACCGCTGATGACGGTCGCTACCGACGACGTCTCGGTGAGCCCGTAGGCGTTGGAGGTCGACCGCACGTTGGGGAACGTCTCGGCCACTTTGCGCTGCAGCTCGTCGGCCGACGGCGATCCGCCGAACGCCACCGTCGTGACGCTGGACGTGTCGTAGTCGTGGCGCGCCGGGTGCTCGCACAGCCGCCACACCATCGTGGGCACCGTGGCCCACACCGTGACCTGGTGGTCGGCGATCAGGCGCAGCACCTGGACGGGATCGAACCGGCCCTCGGGGATCACGAGCCTGACGCCCGCCAGCAGGCCGACGACCAGGTTGGAGTGGCAACCCGACACGTGGAACAGCGGCGAGGTCAGCAGCGACACCGTCGGCCCGCCGCTGGACGCCAGCGCCGATCCGGCCTCGGGGTTGGCCATCGCCCCGGCCATCGTGGAGAACAGCGTGTTCTGCAGGTTGGCGATCATCGAGCGGTGCGTGGATATGGCCCCCTTGGGCTTCCCGGTCGTGCCCGACGTGTAGAAGATGACCGCGGCGTCGTCCTCCGCGATGGGCGTGTCCGGGAACCCGTCGGAGGGCTCACCGCCCAGGTCGTCGAAGCGTTGCAGCTTCACGCCCGAGGTCGCCGCCATGGGGAAGTCGTCGGGGCCCGCATCGATGAGCAGCACGTGGGTGAGGTCCGGCGCCTCGCCCAGCCGGTCGGCGACGCGCTCGAAGCGCTTGGCGTCGGCGACCAGCACCTTCGCCCCCGAATCCTGCAGGCCGTAGAGGATCTCGTCGGCCTTCCACCAGCCGTTGAGCCCGACGAGGATGGCGCCCATCGACACGGTTGCCCAGAAGGTGAGGCACCACTCCGGGTTGTTCTGGCTGAGGACCGCCACACGGTCCCCGGGCCCGATGCCACAGCGACCGGCGAGGGCGCGGGCCAGCCGGTTGGCCTGTTCGACGAAGTCCCGAAAGCCGTAGGTGCGGTCGCCGTAGACGAGGAAGATGTCATCTCCCCTGCCGATGGCGGCCTGGGGGATCGCACGCAGCGTCCTCATGCGGTCCTTGTAGACCTGCATGGGGCGGCCCAGCACCTCCTCGGTGACGATCTCGAGGGGTCCTCCCGGGCCCGTGAGCTGGGCCGTGACCTCGGCCAGGTTCGGCATCCTCTGTCTCCCTCGAAGGCCGACGGTGATCGTTCGGCGAGCATAGAGGTAGCGCTCGGCCGTCAGGCCGCCGTCATCGGCCGGCGGGGCCAGGCTGGAGCGTCGGGGTTAGGCTGGCCGGCGACCCCGGCTGGGGTTTCGCATCACCCGATCGTCCCGGGAGGGAACGGCTGTGATCGTCGTCTCGGCTGCGCTCAAGGGCGGCGTGGGCAAGACCACCACGTCCGTCTACCTGGCTGCCCTGGCGGCGGCCACCAACCGTCGCGGCGTCGCGCTGATCGACGCCGACTCGCAGGCCAGCGCCGCAGAATGGGTCGAGGAGGCAACGGACGAGCGCCTGCAACGGCTCGACGTCGTGGAGGCTCCCACCGAGCGCCTGCTGAACAAGGCACTCGACAAGCTCGGGCCCGACGACATTGCGATCGTCGACACGCCGCCGGGTCACGAGAAGCTCACCGGCAAGGCGGTGGACCGCGCCTCGGTCGTGGTCGTGCCCACACGGGTCGGGGGGATCGAGCCGGACCGCGCGCAGGCGGTCCTGGACATGGTGCCCGAGGGGACGCCGGCCGGCCTCGTGATCTGCTCGGCACGCACGTTCACCCGCGACTACCAGGAGGCGCTGGCCGACTGGGACGAGGCGGGGGCGCGGGTCTGGGGCACGGTGCCGGAACGCGTGGCGATCGCGGCCGGGCCGGAGCGCTGGCTGGCGTTCGACGGCGTCGAGGCGTACCGGGACGTCTGGCGAAAGGTGCAGCGCGCCGCCCGCTAGCGCCATGGGCTGGCGCTAGCGGAACGCCGCAGCCACCTCGTCGATGAACCGGTCCATCCGCTCGAGCTTCGCCGTGCCCTGGCCGAGCGACCGGTCCGGGACGATCAGCTCGTCTAGACCGGCCTCGGCGTAGCCCGCCACCACGTCCCGGAGCTGCTCCACGGTGCCGCCGATCGCCGGCATAGGCGCCCGCTCGATCAACCGCTCGACCTTGGCGATTGCGTCGGCGTCGGCACCGTCGGCGATGAACACCAGCGCCTGAGCGGTCCGGGCGATGAGGTCCGGCTCGCGGCCCACCCGTTCGCACGCGCGAGTCAGGGCCGCCGAGCGCTCGGCGATGTGATCGGGCTGCCCCCAGGTGTTCCAGGCGTCCGCCCAGCGGGCTGCGATCCCCAGGGTCCGGTCGCCGCCCCCGCCCACCAGGATCGGCAACGGTTCCTGGACGGGCTTGGGCTCGCAGACGGCATCGGTGATCTCGTAGTAGCGGCCCTTGAAGGTGGTGCGTTCGCTGCGCAGCAGGCTGTGGATGACCTCGGCCGCCTCCGCGAAGCGGTCGATGCGGGCGCCGGGCGCCGGCAGCTCGATGCCGTAAGCGGCGTGCTCGTTCTCCTGCCAGCCGGCCCCGATGCCGAGCGTGAACCGGCCGCCGCTCACGTGGTCGACGGTGACCGCCACGTTGGCCACCACGGCCGGGTGGCGGTAGGTGTTGCCGAGGACCAGGGTGCCGATTCGCAGCCGCGGCACGGCGGCGGCCAGCGCGGCCACCAGGGTCCCGGCTTCGAGCGTCGGGGTGTCGAGCGGGACGGGGCCGTCGGCGTTGGGCATGAAGTGGTCGGCGATCCACGCGCCGTCCCACCCCGTGGCCTCGGCGTAGCTGACGGTGGCCAGGATCTCGCTCCACGGTTGGTTGGCGGACGGCCAGATCGAGAAGCGCATGGGCCCAGGATGCCAGCGCCGGGGCGGGGCCGTTGGCTGTCACGCCGGGGTGGCGGCGTTGGCTGTGACGCCGGGGCGGCGGCGTTGGGTGTCACGCCGGGGCCGTAGGGTCCAGTCGTGCGCACCGCCGTGAGCCTTCCGCCCTTCACCGACGCATCGACCGTGGTCGCCTTGGCCGTCGAGGCCGAACAGGCGGGATGGGACGGCGTGTTCCTGTGGGATCACCTGGTCTTCGCCCGCGACCTTCGGCTCGACGTCCACGATCCCTGGGTGCTCCTCGGCGCCATCGCCCAGGCGACGGCGCGCGTGCGGTTGGGCACCCTGGTCACGCCACTGGCGCGCCGCCGGCCGTGGATCGTCGCCAAGCAGCTGACGACGCTCGACCACCTGAGCGGCGGGCGGGCGGTGCTCGGCGTCGGCTTGGGCGAGCCGCCGGACGCCGACTTCGAGGCGTTCGGCGATCCCGCCGAGCGCAAGGAACGGGCGGCCATCGTCGACGAGGCGCTCGACCTGCTGGACGGCCTGCTGCGGGGCCCGGTGGCGCACCACGGCGCGCACTACCGCGTCGACACCGAGATCCTGCCCCGGCCGGTGCAGCAGCCCCACCCGCCGATCTGGGTGGCGGCCATCGTCCCCCACCGACGCCCGATCGCCCGGGCGCAGCGGTGGGATGGCATCGTGCCGCTGGGGCCTCGGGGCTACACCAGCCCCGAGGAGCTCGCCAGCTACCTCCAGGACGTGGAGCGCCCACCCGGGTGGGACGTGGTGGCGGGCGGGGCCCCCGGGGTGCCAGCCGACGAGTACGCCTCCGCCGGTGCCACCTGGCTCATCGACTCCGTCTGGCCCGTCGACGACTGGGTGGCCGACATCCGCACCCGCGTCGCGGCCGGTCCCGCGAGCTGATGACGAACGGGCTTCCGGTCGCGGTCGCCTCGCCTCGGGACCGGGTTCGCCGGTGCCTCGGGCGACCGACTCAGGCCAACCGCTCGACCACGTAGTCGATGCAGCGGGTGAGCGCCTCGATGTCGTCGGGGTCGATGGCGGGGAACATCGCGATCCGCAGCTGGTTGCGCCCCAGCTTGCGGTAGCTCTCGGTGTCGACGACGAGGTTCTGGCGCAGCACACCGCTCACGGTGGCGGCCGGGATCTCGTCGTCGAGGTCGATCGTGGCGACCACGTGGCTACGGATCGCCGGGTCGGCCACGAACGGCGTGGCGTAGTCCCGGGATTCGGCCCAGCCGTAGAGGATCTCGGCCGACCGGTCGCAGCGGCCGGCGGCGAACGGCAGGCCACCGTTGTGCAGGATCCATTCGACCTGTTGCACGGCCAGGAAGATCGTCGCCAGGGCGGGCGTGTTGTAGGTCTGGTCCTTGCGGCTGTTGTCCAGCGCGATGCCGAGGTCGAGAAAGGCGGGGACCCAGCGGTCGCCGGCCGAGATGCCCTCGATGCGTTCGACCGCCGCCGGTGACAGCGCCGCGAGCCACAGGCCACCGTCCGAGGCGAGCGCCTTCTGGGGGGCGAAGTAGTACGCATCCACCTGCGAGGCGTCGAATCGCAGCCCACCCGCGGCCGACGTCGCGTCGACCAGCACGAGCCCCTCGGCGCCGTCCGGCCGCACCGGCGCGGCAGCTACCCCCGTCGAGGTCTCGTTGTGGGTGAAGCAGTACGCGTCGACGTCGAGGTTCGCCTTCGGGGTCGGGACCGTCCCGGGTGCCGATTCGATGATCTCGGGGTCGCCGAGGTGGGGGGCGGCGGCCGCGCACGCCGCGAACTTGGAGGAGAACTCGCCGTAGCTCAGGTGCTGGCTGCGCTGGTCGATCAGGCCGAAGGTGGCCGCGTCCCAGAAGGCCGTGGTGCCACCGTTGCCCAGGGCCACCTCGTAGCCGTCGGGCAGCGACAGCAGCTCCGCGATGCCGTTGCGCAGCGCCGCCACCATGAAGCGCACGGTGCCCTGCCGGTGGCTGGTGCCCAGGTAGGTGGTGCCGCTGGCGGCCAAGGCCTCGACCTCCTCGGGACGCACCTTCGACGGGCCCGACCCGAACCGACCGTCCCGGGGAAGGAGCTTGGCGGGGATCGCAATGTCTGGGATCGCGGCGCTCATCGCGTGCCACTATCGCGGCGGTCCGAGACAAGGAGCCAGCCCGTTGCCGTCCACACAGTCCGCGATGTCGACGCCGTCCACGTCGTCCACGCGCCGCATCTCCTCCCGGGTCGCCGGGATCACCGAGTCGGCCACGCTCGCCGTCGACGCCAAGGCCAAGGCGCTCAAGGCGGCTGGCGAGCCGGTCATCGGCTTCGGCGCCGGTGAGCCCGACTTCCCGACGCCCGCGCACATCGTCGAGGCCGCCGCCGAGGCGTGCCGCAACCCCCGCAACCACAAGTACACGCCGGCGGCGGGGCTGCCCGAGCTGCGCGAGGCCATCGCCGCCAAGACCAAGCGCGACTCCGGCTACGACGTGCAGGGCGCGCAGGTGCTGGTCACCAACGGCGGCAAGCACGCCGTGTTCAGCGCCTTCGCGACCCTGCTCGATCCCGGCGACGAGGTGCTGCTGCCGGCGCCGTTCTGGACCACGTACCCCGAGCCGATCCGCCTGGCCGGGGGCGTACCGGTGGTGCTGCCCACCGACGAGGCGACCGGATTCCGGGTCTCGCTCGACCAGCTGGACGCGGCCGTCACCGACCGCACCAGGGCGCTGCTGTTCGTCTCCCCGTCCAACCCCACCGGCGTCGTGTACCCGCCGACCCAGGTCGAGGCCATCGGCCGCTGGGCGGTCGACCGGGGGATCTGGGTCGTCACCGACGAGATCTACGAGCACCTGACGTACGGCGACCACGTCTTCACGTCGATGCCCACGCTGGTGCCGGACCTGGCCGAGCGCTGCGTCGTCGTCAACGGCGTCGCCAAGACCTACGCCATGACCGGTTGGCGCGTGGGCTGGATGGTTGGGCCGCTCGACGTGATCAAGGCCGCTGCCAACCTGCAGTCGCACGCCACGTCGAACGTCGCCAACGTGTCCCAGGTGGCGGCCTTAGCCGCGGTGGGCGGCGATCTCGACTGCGCCGCCGAGATGCGGACCGCCTTCGAACGCCGGGGACGCACCTTGCACCGGCTGCTGTCCGGCATCCCCGACGTCCACGTCCTCGAGCCTGAGGGCGCCTTCTACGCGTTCCCCAACCTGTCGGCCTACGTGGGGCGCACGATCCGGGGCCACGTCCCCGGCAACACCGTCGAGCTGTGCGAGGTGCTGCTCGACCACGCCAAGGTGGCGACGGTGCCCGGCGAGGCGTTCGACGCTCCCGGCTACGCCCGCCTGTCGTTCGCGCTCGGCGACGACGACCTCGGCGAGGGCTGCCGCCGCATCGCCGACCTGTTGGCCGACGCCTCGTAGCGGTCCGCCACGGGTGGCTCGGGCCATCGATCCCGCGGCAAGAATCGGCCCATGACGTCGTACGGCTCGTGGACCACCCCCATCACGTCGGAGCTCGTCGTCCGTGCGGCGGCGGTGCTCGGCGCCGTCGCGGTCGACGGCGACAGCGTCTGGTGGTCAGAGCTCCGCCCCGAGGAGGGGGGCCGCACGCAGGTCGTCCGCAAGGTCGGCGATGGCCAGGCCGTGGACCTGCTGACCGCCGGGTTCAACGCCCGCACCGCCGCCCACGAGTACGGCGGGGGCGCCTGGTGGGTGCGTGGTCACACCTTGTGGTTCGCCAACTGGGAGGACCAGCGCCTGTACCGCCTGACCGGGCGGGCGATGCCCGTTCCGATGACGCCCGAGCCCGACGCACCGCGCGGCGACCGCTGGGCCGATGGCGAGGTGGACGCGTCGGGTCGCTGGATCGTGGTCGTGCGCGAGCACCATGCACCGGGGGCGAGCCCCGCCGAGGTGGTCAACGAGCTGGTGGTGATCGACGGCAGCGGTGAGCTCGAGCCCCGTGCGCTGGTCAGTGGGCCCGACTTCGTCGCCAACCCCCGGCTCTCGCCCGACGGCACCCGGCTGTGCTGGCTGCAGTGGAACCACCCGGACATGCCCTGGGACGGCACCGAGCTGAGGGTGGCGTTGGTCGAGTGGACCGCCACCGGCCCGGAGCTCGCCGGCCCGGTGGTGGTGGCCGGCCGGCCCCACCGTGCCCCGGGGGGGACCGGCAGCGGCGAATCGGTGTTCCAGCCCCGGTGGCACCCGGACGGATCGCTGTGGTTCGTTTCCGACCGCACCGGCTGGGGCAACCTCTACCGCTGGGTCCCGGATGAGGCTGGCGGCGAGGTGGAGCCCCGGGTCCAGATGGAGGCGGAGATCGGCGTGCCGCAGTGGGTGTTCGGCCAGTCGCGCTACGCGTTCCTGGACGATGGGCGGGTGGTGTTCGCCTACCAGAGCGACGGGCTCGACCATCTCGCGGTGGAGGCGCCGGACGGTTCGGCCGGCGACCTCGACGTGCCGTACACGGCGATCGGCTCCGTCGAGGCGGTCGGGGACGGCGTGGTGTTCATCGGGGCCTCGGCGGTGGCCGAGCCCGCCGTGGTGCGCGTGCCGTTGCTGCCGGCGGGCGACGAGCCCGGGGGGGCCAGGGCCGGCGCACCCGACATCGTTCGCCCTCCCCGCGACCTGGGCCTGGACCCGTCCTGGTTCTCCGTGCCCGAGCCCATCGACTTCCCCACCAGCGGCGGTCGCACCGCCCATGCGCTGTTCTATCCGCCGACCAACCCGGACGCCGCCGGGCGTCAGGCAGGCGCCGGCGACCGGCCACCGTTGCTCGTGTTCATCCACGGCGGTCCGACGGCGGCGGCCAGGCCGATGCTCCAGCTCGGCATCCAGTACTGGACCAGCCGCGGCTTCGCGGTGGTCGACGTCAACTACGGCGGCTCGACCGGCTACGGCCGCGCGTACCTCCGCCAGCTCGACGACAACTGGGGCGTCATCGACCTCGACGACTGCGTGGCCGCCTCCCGGTGGCTGGCCGACCAGGGCCGGGTCGACCCGGACCGGCTGGCAATCCGCGGCGGATCCGCCGGCGGCTACACGACCCTGGCGGCCCTGGCGTTCCGAGACGCGTTCGCTGCCGGCGCCAGCCACTTCGGGGTCGCCGACCTCGAGGCGCTGGCGACCGACACCCACAAGTTCGAGAGCCGCTACCTCGACGGCCTGATCGGGCCATACCCGGAGCGGCGCGACCTGTACGTGGAGCGCTCGCCGATCCACCACGTCGAGGGGATCGACCGCCCGCTGATCGTGCTCCAGGGCCTGGAGGACGAGGTCGTGCCGCCCAACCAGGCGGAGATGATCGTCGACGCCCTGCGTCGCAAGGGGGTGCCGGTCGCCTACCTGACCTTCGAGGGCGAACAGCACGGGTTCCGCCAGGCGGCCAACATCCGCCGGGCGCTCGACGCCGAGCTGTCGTTCTACGGCCAGGTCTTCGGCTTCGGGTTGCCCGCGGCAGAGGGCATCGAGCCCGTCACCGTCGAGAACCTGTAACTGGCCGCCGCCCGTAACGGCTCTGGACTCCGGAGCGGTATATGAGGGTACGGCTGGGATGGTTGCGCGCCGTCGAGGCATGCGGCTGGGGACGATCGGCCCCGGGCCCCACCACCGGGCTGGACCGCAGGAGGAGCCAATCTCCATGGCAGAGCAAACCCGGCAGGAGGCAGTCGATCAGGTCGCCGACAGCCTCGCCGCCGCCGTGCACATCACCCACGACCGGTGGGAGCAGATCCAGGGCGACGAGCGGATGCGTGGCGTCGTGTTCTTCGCCCGCCACTGCCTCGAGGCGCTCGACCTCGACAACCCGCCGGTTGCCGATCGGGCGCTCTCGAAGATGGATGCCGCCTGGGCGCTCATCGGCGACGGCCTGGAGGCAGAGGACGAGGACGAGAAGGGCTAAGCGAAGCCGATCGCGTGCGTGCCGCCGACTGAGGCCCGCGACAGCGCCCTGACTAGGGTGTTCCCGCTATGGCGCGGATCCTCGTCACCGAGAAGATCGCCGACGGCGGCCTCCAGCACCTGCGCGATGCCGGCCACGTCGTGGACGTCCGGCTCGGCCTGGAGCCCGACGAGTTGGTGGAGGTGCTCCCCGGCGCCGCGGCGCTGATCATCCGGTCTGCCACCCAGGTGACCCGCAAGGTGCTCGAAGCCGGCACCGATCTCGTGGTCGTGGGCCGGGCCGGCATCGGCCTCGACAACGTCGACGTCGAGGCGGCCACCCAGCGGGGCGTCATGGTCGTCAACGCACCGCAGTCCAACGTCCTGTCGGCCGCCGAGCACACGATGGCCCTCCTCCTGGCCCAGGCCCGAAACATCCCCCAGGCCCATCGGGCGCTCAGCGAGGGCCGCTGGGAGCGCTCGAAGTGGGAGGGCGTCGAGCTCGCCGACAAGACGCTCGGCATCGTCGGGCTCGGCCGCATCGGCAAGCTGGTGGCTCAGCGGGCGCTGGCGTTCGGCATGCGGCTGGTGGCCTACGACCCCTTCGTCTCGGCCGAGCGGGCCCGCCAGCTCTCGGTGGAGCTGCTCCCGCTCGAGCGCCTCGTCCAGGTGGCCGACTTCGTGTCCCTGCATGTGGCCAAGACACCCGAGACTGCGGGCATGATCGGCAAGGACCTGCTGGCGCTGGCCAAGCCGGGGATCCGCATCATCAACGTCGCCCGGGGCGGCATCGTCGACGAGGCGGCCCTGGCCGAGGCGATACGCGCCGGTCGGGTGGCCGGGGCGGCGCTGGACGTGTTCGCGGCCGAGCCGACGACCGAGTCGCCGCTGTTCGGCCTGCCGCAGGTGGTGGTCACGCCTCACCTCGGCGCCAGCACGCGCGAAGCGCAGGACAAGGCCGGTGACACGATCGCCGAGCAGGTGGCGCTGGCACTGGGCGACGAGTTCGTCCCCTTCGCCGTGAACGTGAGCGCCGCCGAGGCCTCGGAGACCGTCCGCCCGTTCCTGCCCCTCGCCGAGCGCCTGGGCGAGCTGTTCGGCGGCCTCGTCGAGCGCGTGCCCGAGGTCCTCGAGGTCGAGTACGCCGGCCAGCTCGCCGACTACGACACCCGCATCCTCACGCTCTCGGTGCTCAAGGGCGTCTTCGGGCGGGTGACCGACGAGCCGGTCTCCTACGTGAACGCGCCGCGCATCGCCAGCGACCGGGGGGTCGAGGTGAGGGACACCTCGACGGCCACCGTCCACGACTACGTCAACCTGGTGACCATCCGGGGCGCCGATCATGCGATCGGCGGCACCCTCGTCGGCCTGCGGGCCGAGCCCCGCATCGTCATGCTGGACGGTCACACGATCGACCTGCCGCCGGCCAAGAACATGCTGGTCGTGCGCAACGACGACCGTCCGGGCATGATCGCCTTCGTGGCCGGGGTGCTGGCCGACGCCGGGGTCAACATCGACGACATGCACCTCGGGCGCTCGGACCGGGGAGAGGCGGCCCTCCAGGTGATCGCGACCGACGTCGCGGTGCCGCCCGAGGTCCAGGACGCCATCCGGGCCGGCGACGGCGTCGTCTCGGTGCACGCCCTCAGCTGACGCGCACCGCGGCCCGGGCACCGGCTCGCCGGAATGCCGGCTGTGCCGACGGCGTCAGCCGGTCCCGCCGCTGTCGCCGTCGCTGCCGGGCCCGCCGGAGGGGGGCGGCGCCTTCTTGGCCGGGGCCTTCTTGGCCGGGGCCTTCTTGGCCGGGGCCTTCTTGGCCGAGGCGGACTGCGGTGCCTTGCGGGCGGCGGTCTTCTTGGCCGGCGCCTTGCCGGCGGCCGCCTTCTTCGGCGGCGTCGCCTTCGCCGGCGTCGCCTTCGTCGCGGGCGCCTTGGCCGCCGACGCCCTCGTCGTCGGGGCGGTGGCGGGCGCCGCAGTTGCGGTCGCCGGCGTGGCCGCCGGCGCCTTCGCCACCCCGGACGCCGTCGCGACGGGCGACGTCGCAGGCTCGGACACGGTTGATGGTCCAGGGCGGTGCGGTGCGGGCTCGGTCGACTGCTGCTGCCGCATGAACCGGAGCAGCGCCTGGACCGCGGCCCCGAGCAGCACCACCAGGCCCACGCGGAACAGTCGGCGACTCACGGCTCCCGAGGCTAACCCTCGGCGACCCCCCTCGACCGACCACACGCGAACGCGGCGACCTGCCTTGACGTCGACGGCGGGCTCCGGCAGCATGGCTCCGATGCGCCTGCACACGGCCGGCCTGCTTCTTACCTGAGACGAGCACCGCACATAGGTGCTCGTCACGCCTCCTGCGCCCACCGGGCCAGGAGGCTTTTCAGTTTTCCGTGACCATCTCGTGACCCACCGAGGGAGAGACGATGCCCCCCCAGCCCGCGACCCCGAAGAAGATGCCCTTCGAGAAGTACCGGCCGTTCCTCCCCCTGCCGCTCGCCCTCCCCGACCGGTCGTGGCCCAACCAGCGCATCGAGAGGGCCCCCCTGTGGTGCGCCGTTGATCTCCGTGACGGCAACCAGGCGCTCATCGATCCGATGGACCCGGTTCGCAAGCGACGCATGTTCGACGCCCTGGTCCAGATGGGGTTCAAGGAGATCGAGGTCGGCTTCCCGTCGGCCAGCCAGCCCGACTTCGACTTCGTGCGCCAGCTGATCGAGGAGGACCTGGTCCCCGACGACGTCACCATCCAGGTGCTGACCCAATGTCGCGCCGAGCTGATCGAACGCACCTACGAGTCGATCAAGGGCGCCCACAAGGCGATCGTCCACTTCTACAACTCGACGTCGACCCTCCAGCGCCGCGTGGTGTTCGGCCTCGACTACGACGGCATCACCCAGATCGCCACCGACGCCGCCCGCCTCGCCCGCAAGCTCGAGGACACGGTGCCCCGCACCCAGGTCCGCTACGAGTACTCGCCCGAGAGCTTCACCGGCACCGAGATCGAGTACGTGGTGGAGATCTGCTCGGCGGTCATGGACGTCATCGAGCCCGAGGCCGACGAGCGCATCATCTTCAACCTGCCGGCGACCGTGGAGATGTACACGCCCAACATCTACGGCGACGTGATCGAGTACTTCCACCGCCACGTCCCCCATCGCGACCGGGTGGTGCTGTCGCTCCATCCCCACAACGACCGGGGGACAGCCGTGGCGGCGGCCGAGTTCGGCGTCATGGCCGGCGCCGACCGGGTGGAGGGCTGCCTGTTCGGCAACGGCGAGCGCACGGGCAACGTCGACATCGTCACGCTGGCCATGAACCTGTTCAGCCAGGGCGTCGATCCCGAGCTCGACATCAGCGACATCGATGGCCTGCGCCGGGTCGCCGAGTACTGCAACCGGCTGCCCGTGCACCCTCGGCACCCCTACGTCGGCGATCTCGTCTACACCGCTTTCTCCGGCAGCCACCAGGACGCCATCAAGAAGGGCTTCGCCGCCCTCGGCGACGACTACGAGGAATGGGCCGTGCCCTACCTCCCCATCGACCCGAAGCACGTCGGCCGCACATACGAGGCGGTGATCCGGGTCAACAGCCAGTCCGGCAAGGGCGGCGTCGCCTACATCATGCAGGCCGAACACGGTTTCGACCTGCCCCGCCGCCTGCAGATCGAGTTCTCGAAGACGATCCAGGGCATCACCGAGGACACCGGCACCGAGATCACGCCGGTGCAGATGTGGGATGCCTTCATCGCCGAGTACCTGCCCGACGACGCCCCGGTCCGGCTCGTCTCGCACGAATCCACCACCGGTGAGGATGGCTCCAGGGTCGTCGCCCAGTTGCTGGTCGACGGTCAGCACCGCACCGTGAGCGGTGCCGGCAACGGGCCCATCGCCGCCTTCGTCGCCGCCCTCACGGCCGACCTCGGGGTGGACATCGACGTCGTCGACTACAGCGAGCACGCAATCGGTGCCGGATCCGACGCCACCGCCGTCGCTTACGTCGAGACCCAGAGCTCGGACGGGACGGTGCGCTGGGGCGTCGGCAGGGACGAGAGCATCACGACGGCGTCGTTCCAGGCCGTGGTCTCGGCACTCAACCGCCATCGCTGACGCGCCGGGCGCTCGCCGCCGCAGAACTACCACTCAGCGCGCGTTCGTCACCACATTGTCACGTGTAACCGATGTCACATCTGGTTAAGGTTCGGTCGCCCAAATGACCGCAGCGAACGCCGAGCGAGTGCCTCGGGCCTGGGCCGGGCACCCGTGACGGGTCCCTCCCGCCGGCGATCTCCAGGATCGTCGACGGGAGGGCGGTCGCTATCAGGTACGGGGCTGAGGGCGGCGCGGATCCGGCCCGCCTCTGGCGGTGTGTCATCCTGCGGGCTGCGTGGATCGCCGCCGCCTGCTCATCGCCGCCGGAGCCTCGCTGTCGATCGCGGCGGTGGTCGCGGCCACGGTGATCACCGCACGGGAGGGATCGACCGCGTCGTCGGCCGCCTCCGTCGCCACCACGACGACCACGAGCGCGGCCCCGGCCGGCCGGGCGGGGGCCGGAGGCGTCGGCGACCCCTACTTTCCCGACGCCGGCAACGGCGGGTACGACGTCGACCACTACGTCCTCGAGCTGAGGTGGGACCCGACCCGCCGGCACCTCGAGGGCACCACCACCATCCGCGCGATCGCCACCGAGGCGCTGGCCAGCTTCTCCCTGGACCTGACCGGGCTGGACGTCACGGCGGTCGATGTCGACGACGACCCGGCGCGCTGGGAGCGCCCCGACGATCACGAGCTCGTGGTGACCCCCGCCCGCACGCTGCGGGCGGAGGCGACGTTCACGGCCGTGGTCCGCTATGACGGCACGCCTGCGCCCATCGCCGGTCCCGCACCGCTCGAGCCCGGGTTCATGACCGACGGGCGCGAGGTGTACGTGGCGTCGGAGCCCAACGGCGCCGCCACGTTCTTTCCGTCCAACGACCACCCCACCGACAAGGCCACGTACGAGATCCGCGTGACGGTCCCCGATGACCTGGACGTGGTCGCCAACGGGTTGCTGCGGGACACGATCCCCGACCCCGGTGTCGGAACCGAGACCTGGGTCTTCGATGCGCCGGATCCCATGGCCACCTACCTGGTGCAGGTGGTGGTCGGCAACCTCCGGTCCGAGCAGCTGACGGGCCCGGCCGGGCTCCCGATCCGCAACGTGTACGACGCCGACGCGGGGAGCGGTGTGCGGGCCGCCTTCGAGCCACAGGGGGAGATGATCGACTTCTTCGACGACCTGTTCGGACCCTTCCCCTTCGCGACGTACGGGGCCGTGGTCGTGGACGAGGACCTGGGGTTCGCCCTCGAGACCCAGACCCTGTCGCTGTTCGGCAGCGGGGTGGTGGGGGAGCCGGTCGTCGCCCACGAGCTGGCCCACCAGTGGTTCGGCGACCACGTCAGCGTCGCGAGGTGGGCGGACATCTGGCTCAACGAGGGATTCGCCACCTATGCCCAGTGGCTGTGGTCCGAGCACCGGGGTGAGGGCAGCGTCGACGCCATGGCGCTCGCGGCGGCCCGCACCCCGGGGCTCGACGTGCCGCCCGCCGACCCCGGGCCGGACCAGCTGTTCCACCCCACCGTGTACCTGCGGGGCGCGCTCACGCTGCACGTGCTCCGCCACGAGCTGGGCGACGCGGCGTTCTTCGAGGTGCTGCGCACCTGGGTCGAGCGCTACGGCGGTGCGTCGGCCACGTCAGCCGACTTCGAGGCCCTCGCCGGGGAGGTCGGCGGACACGACCTGCGGGCACTGTTCGACGCGTGGCTGCGCGCTCCGGGCCTCCCGGCCCTCGCCGACTGGCTTTGATGCGCACGTGCGCGTGCAAGGGTCCACTAGTGTCCCGCGGGCCCGGCCAGCATCGGATGGCTAATCCAGGAGAGCTTCGTGAGTGAGCAGGCAACCCTCGAGATCGTCGAACGGTCCGGTCGCATCGCCGCGGCCCGGCTGGCCGGCGACCTCGACATCGTGACCTCCGAGAGCGTTAAGCGAGAGCTCGCAGGGCTGGTCGACGCCGGCCACGACTCGCTGGTTCTGGACCTGTCGGATGTGGGTTTCGTCGACTCCAGCGGGCTGGGGGCGCTCGTCGCCCTGCACCGGCACGCCGAGTCCCAGGGCGGACGGTTCTCGGTCCGGGCCGTACCACCGCAGGTGCAGCGCCTGTTCGCCATCACCCGCCTGGACGATCTCCTCGCCGTCGAGGCCTAGTCTCACCCCCCGCGCTTCTTTGAAGAGCGAACGAGGCCAGGGCCCGAAGTTCCTCGAAGTCGTCTGTCACCGGTCGAGCGTCTCGCGCAGCTCGAGCAGGCAGCGGCGGATGAGCCGCGACACGTGCATCTGACTGATGCCGAGGCGCTCGGCGATCTCGCTCTGCGTCAGCTCGTCGTAGAAGCGCAGTCGCACGATCTCGGCCTCGCGCGGCGGCAGCGTGTCGAGCAGCTGCCCGACCAGGAGGCGCAGCTCCACGGGCCGGCTGGGCGGCTCGGTGCCTGGCAGGCGCTCGGCGAGGGAGGACCCCTCCTCGTCACCCGGGCGCCGGGCGTCCAGGCTCGCCGCCCGGTAGGCGGCGCCGGCCTCCATGGCCTCCAGCACCTCGTCCTCGGAGATCTCCAGCTCGGCCGCGAGTTCGTGGACCGTCGGCGGCCGGCCCAGGTTCGCCGACATCGTGGCGGTGGCCCGGCGGAGGTCGAGGTGGCGCTCCTGCGTGCTGCGCGGTGGGCGGACCGCCCACGTGCGGTCGCGGAAGTAGCGCTTGATCTCTCCGTTGACGGTGCGGCTGGCGAAGGAGGAGAAGGGAATGCCCCGGTCGGGGTCGAACCGCTCGACCGCCTTGAGGATGCCCAGCATGGCGATCTGCACCAGGTCGTCGAGGTCGACGCCGCGACCCCGGTAGTCGTTGGCGATCCGGGCCGCGAGCCCTCGGTGGGCCTCGACCAGCTCGTTGCGGACCGACCTCTCGTGGGTGTCCCGGAAGTCGCGAAAGCGCTGGTCGAGAACCTCTTCGGGCTCGTCAGGCTCGCGCAGGTCGGTCATGCGGGGCGGGCGCGCTTCACCAGCCGGAAGCGGCGGCCGGCCTGATCGGCCTCGAACGTGTGGACGTCGACGACCACGCGCAGGATCTCGAGGGCGATGTCGTCGACCGCGGGAGGGGCATCCGACCCGGAAGATCCCGGCACGCCGGCCGCGGAGGCGACCGCGCCGGCCTCGCCGTGCCCTTCCACGGTCACCTCGCCGGGAACGCTGAGGTACGTCACCTGGATGGACAGCTCGGGGTCCTCGGCCCCATCGACCAGGAGCGCGACGAGCTCGCTGACCGCGATGCGAAGGTCCTCGGTGTCGTCGATGCTGAGGCCCGCCTCGGCACCGACGCCGCTCGCCACCAGGCGGGCGAGCCGGGCCGAGCTGCGCTCGGCGGGGGCGGTGAGCTGCACGGGTCGTAGAGAGTTCATGCGCTACCTACAGGCGGTCGGGTCGGCGAGGCGTCCCCGACACTACGTCGCCGGGCGCAGGCCGCCGCCGAGGCGCACGCCATGGCCACAGTGAGTGGTCGCCACGTCGGAACGTAGCGTTTGGCGCCGTGGGGTGGGGGGTACGGCGAGCGGCGGTGGACGTTCGGACCAGCACCAGGTTGCGGCGACAGCCGGCCGCGGTCCCGGCGGCGCGCGCCTTCGTCGGCCACACGCTGCGGTCGGCGGGCGTGTCACCAGACGTGGTCGACAGCCTCGTGCAGGCTGTGGCCGAGGCGTGCAACAACGCCATCCTGCACGCCGCCGGCGAGACGTTCAGCGTCTCGGTCAACGTCCAGGGGACTGCCTGCACGCTGATCATCAGCGATCTCGGCCGTGGCTTCGAGCCGCCCGAGCACGCCCTGATGCCGTCGCCCGAGGCGGTCGATCATCGCGGCCTGGCGCTGATGGAGGCGCTGGTCGACCAGGTGAAGGTGTCCAGCACCCCGGCAGGGACCACCGTCGTGCTCGTGCACGAGGCACCCACCGCGACGTCGAGCGATCCCTCGCTGCCGCCGCCGACGTCGTCGCTGGCTCGCCTGAAGCGATTGGTGGCCGGGAGCTAGGGGGCGCCGGTCAGCCGGCGGCCGGCATCCAGTCGGGCCGGCGGGCCTCGTACTCGTCGATGGCGGCTGCGTGCCGCAGCGTGATGGCGATGTCATCCAGGCCCTCGACGAAGCGCTCGCGGGGGGCGTCGTCGCGC
>Ga0081538_10002151_pt1 | contig 19606 bp, 15 predicted proteins | sample TabmetS5T2R1_FD_71022 | JGI IMG/M metagenome (GOLD analysis project Ga0081538, IMG submission 71022) | Tabebuia heterophylla rhizosphere microbial communities from the University of Puerto Rico - S5T2R1 | ecosystem: Host-associated > Plants > Roots > Rhizosphere ... | reverse complement strand
CCTCCACCGGGATGGTGGCGGCCACCCCCTGCTCGGGCGGGTAGCGCTGCCGCAGCCAGGCGACGTGGTCGACGCCGTTGAGGAACGGCACCACCAGGCCGCCGCCGAGCGCCTCGGGCGGAACCGCCTCGACGGCCCGCTCGAGCTGGGTCGCCTTGACGGTGACCAGGCAGGCGTCCACCGGCTCCTCCAGCCGGGTGGCGGCCCGCACCGCGACCTTGGCGTCGCCCAGCATCGCGCTGCGCAGCTCCAGGCCGCTGGCGGCGATGTGGTCGGCGGTCGCCGCCGGCGCCAGGCAGGTCACCTGGTCGCCGCGCCTGGCCAGCAGCGCGCCGAGCAGCCCCCCGACCGCACCGGGACCGAGGACGGCGACCCGCCAGGGGGTCAGCTCGCGCCGATCCATGGCCACAGCTCCTTTCCCCGTCCAGAGGGACCGCGCCGCAGTATCCCACCTCACGCGGCCCGGCGGGGACTCAGCGCGGCCAGCAGCTCCGGCTGGTGGTCGCGCAGCCAGCGGGCGCTCAGCCCGAGCCCGACGCGCCACACCACCACGCCGCCGACGACCGCCAGCGCGCACGCGATCGCCAGCGCCGGCGGCCACGCGGCCACGCCGACGGCCACCAGGATGGCCAGCGGCAGCAGCAGCACGCTCTCCACCGTGAGCGCGAGCGCCTGCGCCAGCCCGACCAGGCAGCCCTGGCCGGTCCCCTGCACCGCCCAGAGGTTGCTGGTCACCTCCGGCACCGGGTAGGGGAAGCGCACCGAGACCACGTCGGCGACCCCGAGCACCACCGCAAGGACGCCGACGGCCAGGCACAGCGCGACCGGGACGTACAGCCAGCCGCCGGTGACCGCCGCCAGCGCGACCGCCAGCAGGGCGGTGGTCAACAGCCCCACCAGCATCGCCGCCAGGTTCCTGCCGGCGAGGTCGCCGCGCGGGTCGGCGCCGGAGACCAGGTTCGCCCAGTACGCCGGCCCGTCCCAGCCGAACTGGTTGAGGCTGTTCTGGGTGACCAGGAAGACCACGGCAACCGCCGTCAGCACCAGCGCCGGGTGGTCCCAGTCGCTCACGCCGGCGACCACCACCCCCGCCAGGCAGAACAGGCCGGTGGTGAGCCACCCGACCCGCAGCCGCGGATGCCTGGCCAGGTAGCGCAGCTCCTTGGCGGCCACGGCGCCCCGCTGGTCGGCGGGGAGCAACGGCCGCAGCAGCCGCGGGAACAGCACGGCGGCCCGACCGGCCGGGGGACCCCCCGGCCTCGACCGCACCCGTGCCGGCGGCTCGGCCGTGACCAGCACGCGGTCCAGGCTGCGCCACCACCACCAGCCCAGCAGCAGCACGGCCAGCGCGGCGGCCAGCAGCTCGGCGGTGGCGGCCAGCAGCCGGCCCCGCCCGGCGTCGACCAGCGCCCGCGCGGCCAGCCCCGGCGGCAGCCAGCCGATCACGCGGCCGAGCGGTCGCAGCGCCTCCACGTCCAGCCGCTCCAGCCGGGCGGCCATCCTGGCGCCGACCTGCACGGCGGCGCTGACCGCGATGCCCATCAGCGAGACGAGCACGATCCCGAGGTCCTTGGCGCGGCGCGAGCGGAGCACGCGGGACAGGACGGTGAGCAGCGCACGCGACCCGACCAGGCAGAGGGCGAACTGGACCAGCACCGCCGCCACCGCCAGCAGCAGGCCGGGCCCGAGCGGGGCGAAGCCGACGACCCCGCCGGCCAGGGCCGCCAGGGTGCACAGCGGCGCGATGCCGACGCAGCCCGCCAGCAGCAGCCCGCTCATGAGCTGCCGCGGCCGCAGCGGCAGCAGCACCAGCTTGGCCGGGTCCAGGCTGGTGTCGCCGCCGAAGCTGAGCAGCGGGAACAGCAGCCAGCCCAGGAACAGCGCCAGGAACACCACCTCGACCAGCAGCACGCCGAAGCGGGGCTCGGCCCGCGGCACCAGCGCCAGCAGCAGGAACCCGCCGGCGGCCAGCGGCAGCCCGCCGAGCGCGCCGAGGACCAGCCCGACCTGCTGCTGCCACTGGCTGCGCCGCAGGCCGTTGCGGAGCAGGGCGATCTTCAGGCGGACGAGGTGCCCAGCCAACCCAGCTCCTCCGGGCTGCTCCTGCCGGCGCCGACCAGCTCGACGAAGGCGTCCTCCAGGCTGCGCCCGGCCCGCACCCGCTCGATCGGGCCCTCGGCGATCAGCCGCCCGAGGTGCATGATCCCCACCCGGTCGCACAGCCGCTCCACCAGCTCCATGACGTGGCTGGAGAAGACCACGGTGGCGCCGCCGGCGGTGTAGCGCTCCAGCAGGCCGCGGATGGTCCGGGCCGACACCGGGTCGATGGCCTCGAACGGCTCGTCCAGGAACAGCACCCTGGGGGCGTGCAGCAGCGCGGCGGCCAGGGCGATCTTCTTGCGCATGCCGTGGGAGTAGTCGACCACCAGGGTGCCGGCGGCGTCGGCCAGGCCGAGCACCTCCAGCAGCTCGCCGGCGCGCTCCTCCACGGTGGCGGGCGGCATGCCGCGCAGCAGGCCGTTGTAGGTGAGCAGCTCGGCGCCGGTGAGCCGCTCGAACAGGCGGAGGTCCTCGGGCAGCACGCCGATGCGCCGCTTGGCCGCCGGCGGGTCGCGCCAGACCTCCACGCCGTCGACCAACACCAGCCCGGCGTCGGGCCGCAGCAGCCCCGTCACCATGGACAGGGTGGTGGTCTTGCCGGCCCCGTTCGGCCCGACCAGGCCGAAGAAGCAGCCGTGCGGGATGTCCAGGTCGATGCGGGCCACCGCCACCTTGGGCCCGAACGCCTTGTGCAGCCCCCGGACCGTCAGGGCGGTCGGCGAGCGCTCGGCCGTCGTCGGGCTCGCTGCGGTCACGGCAGACAGCCTATCCGTTCCCGGCGTCGCGGAGGATCATGGGCACATGCGCATGCGCTGGCCGGTCGTGGCCCTGCTCGGGTCGTCGCTGCTGGCCGTGTGGGCGGCGGGCGCGCCCGCCCAGACGGCGCCGGCGGCCCCGACCGTCACCGCCCTGGAGCTGGACGGCGCCGTCGACCCGTTCATCGCCGGGTACCTGGCGGACGGCATCGCCGCCGCCGACGAGCGTGGGGACGACGCCGTGCTGCTGCGCATCGACACGCCGGGCGGGCTGGACTCGGCCATGCGCACGATCGTCAAGGCGATCCTGGCCGCCCGGGTGCCGGTGCTCTGCTGGACCGGCCCGTCCGGGGCCAGGGCGGCCTCGGCGGGGACCTTCGTCATGCTCGCCTGCCCGGTCAACGCCATGGCCCCGGGGACCAACATCGGCGCCGCCCACCCCGTCGGGGTCAGCGGCGCGATCTCGGAGGAGAAGGTCACCAACGACGCGGCCGCGTTCGCACGCTCGCTGGCCGAGCGGACCGGCCGCAACGCCGACTGGGCCGAGCAGGCGGTGCGCCAGTCGGTCAGCCTCTCCGCCGAGGCAGCGGTCGACCAGGACGTCGCCGACATGCTGGCCGCCTCCGCCACCGAGTTCCTGGACAAGGCCGACGGCCGCGAGGTGACGACGGCGGCCGGGCCGGTCACGGTGCGCACCGCCGGCGCCGTGGTCGAGGCCAGGGACCCGGGCGCGGCGGTGGCGCTGCTGCACGGCCTCATCGACCCCAACCTGGCCTTCGTCTTCTTCTACCTCGGGCTGATCCTGATCGTGATCGAGGTCCTCCACCCCGGCGTGTCGGTGCCGGGGATCCTGGGCGCGCTGCTGCTGGTCATCAGCGTGGTCGCCTTCGGGATCCTGCCGGTCCGCGTGGGCGGCGTCGCCCTGCTGGCGGTGTCGGTGGTGCTGTTCGGCGTGGAGCTGAAGCACCCGGGGGTGGGGCTGCCGCTGGCCGGCGGGCTCGTCTGCCTGGTGGTGGGCGGGCTGCTGCTGTTCGACCCGAGGGTCACCGGCGTGCGCGTGTCGCCATGGCTGCTGGCCGTGGTGGCGGCCCTGCTCGCCGGGTTCTTCCTGCTGGTGGTCCGCGCGGTGGTGGCGGCCCGCCGGCTGCCGGCCCCGGCGGGCATGGACGCGCTGGTGGGCGCCGTCGGGGTCGCGCTGGGGCCGCTGGCGCCGCGGGGCGAGGTGCGGGTGGCCCACGAGCGCTGGAGCGCCGAGGCGGCCAGGGGCACGATCCCGGCCGGGACGCCGGTGCGGGTGGTGCGCCGCGAGGGCCTGAAGCTGATCGTCGAGCCGGGGCCGTCGCTGCCCTGGCAACCGAAAGGACCCTGACATGCAGAACCTGGTGATGTGGATCCTGCTGGTCGTCGCGCTGGTGCTGCTGGTGCTGCTGGTGTACGCCGCCGTCAAGATCGTGCGCGAGTACCAGCGGGTGGTGGTGTTCCGGCTCGGCCGCAGCATCGGCGCCAGGGGGCCGGGGCTGGTGCTGATCATCCCGCTGGTGGACCGGGTCGTCTGGGTCGACCTGCGGGAGCTGTATCTGGAGATCCCCAGCCAGACGGCGATCACCGAGGACAACGCCAACATCTCCCTGGACTTCATCGTCTTCTACAAGGTGGTGGACGCGGTGACCTCGGTGCTGGCGGTGCAGAACTTCGCCGGCGCGGCGCAGAACATCGCCGCCACCACCCTGCGCAGCGTGGTGGGCGACATGACCCTGGACGACGTGCTCTCCAAGCGGGAGCAGATGAACGAGCTGCTGCGCAGCAAGCTCGACGACGTCACCGAGCGCTGGGGCGTCAAGGTCACCAACGTCGAGGTGCGCGAGATCACCCCGCCGCCGGGGGTGCAGGAGGCGATGACCAGGCAGATGTCGGCCGAGCGGACCCGCCGGGCGGTGGTCACCGAGGCCACCGGCTCCAAGCAGGCGCAGATCACGGTCGCCGAGGGCCAGAAGCAGGCCGCCATCCTCACCGCCGAGGGCGACCGGCAGGCCGCGATCCTGCGCGCCGAGGGGTTCTCGCTGGCCCTCTCCAAGATCTTCGACGTGGCCAGGACCGTCGACGCCAACACCATGAGCCTCCAGTACCTGGACGCCCTCAAGCAGATCGGCGCCTCCCCCTCGACCAAGTTCGTGGTCCCCATGGAGCTGTCCAACCTGCTCGCCAGCATCACCGGCTCCGCGGGCCGCGCCTTCGCCGCCGCCCCCGACGGCGAACGGTCCTGACCCCGCCCGTATACTGCCCACGTGGAACCATCGCCGCTGCCGGGCGCGGACGACGCCTCTCCCGACCTGCTCGCCGGGCTGAACGACGCCCAGCGGCAGGCGGTGCTGAGCACCGAGGGCCCCACCCTGATCGTGGCCGGCGCCGGGTCGGGCAAGACCCGCGTCCTCACCCACCGGGTCGCCCACCTGGTGAAGGACAAGCGCGTGCCGCCGACCGCCATCCTGGCCATCACCTTCACCAACAAGGCCGCCAAGGAGATGCAGGAGCGCCTGCGCCACCTGGTCGGCCCGGTGGTCAAGGCGATGTGGGTGTCGACCTTCCACTCCGCCTGCGTGCGCATCCTGCGCCGCAGCGGCGCGCCGCTCGGCTACACCTCGACGTTCTCGATCTACGACGAGGGCGACGCCGAGCGGCTCATGACGCAGGTCTGCCGGCAGCTCGACTTCGACCCCAAGCGGCTGGCGCCACGGGCGATCCGCAACGCGGTCAGCGCCGCCAAGGACGAGCTGCTCGGCCCCGAGGACCTCGCCGACCGGGCGCGGGGCTTCTTCGAGAAGAAGGTCGCCGAGGCGTACCGGCTCTACCAGCAACGCCTGGTCGAGTCGAACGCGCTCGACTTCGACGACCTGATCATGCAGACGGTGCGGCTGTTCCGCGAGCATCCCGACGTGCTCGCCAGCTACCAGGCGCGCTTCCGCTACGTGCTGGTCGACGAGTTCCAGGACACCAACCCCGCCCAGTACGTGCTGCTGCGGCTCCTCTGCGCCGAGCACCGCAACCTGTCGGTGGTGGGCGACGGCGACCAGTCGATCTACGCGTTCCGGGGCGCGACCGTCCGCAACATCCTCGACTTCGAGGCCGACTACCCCGAGGCCAACGTCATCCTGCTGGAGCAGAACTACCGCTCCACCCAGACCATCCTGTCGGCCGCCAACGCGGTGATCGCCAACAACCTGGAGCGCAAGCCCAAGAACCTGTGGACCGCGATCGGCTCCGGCAACCCGATCGTGCGCTACCAGGCCGAGAACGAGCACGACGAGGCCGCCTACGTGGTCGAGGAGGTCGAGCGCCTCCACGACCAGGGGCTCGGCTACGGCAAGGTGGTGGTCTTCTACCGCACCAACGCCCAGTCCCGCGCCCTGGAAGAGGTGTTCGTCAAGGCCGGCCTGCCCTACAAGATCGTCGGCGGGGTCAAGTTCTACGACCGGCGCGAGGTCAAGGACCTGCTCGCCTACCTGAAGGCGACCGTCAACCCGCTGGACACGGTGAGCCTGCGGCGGGTGCTCAACGTGCCGCGGCGCGGCATCGGCGACACCTCCGAGCGCGCCATCGAGCGCTTCGCCGCCGAGGAGGGCATCCCCTTCGGGGAGGCGCTGCGCCGCGCCGGCGAGATCCCCGGCCTCGGCGCCCGCCAGGCGCGGGGCGTGGCCGACTTCGTCGCGGTCCTTGACGAGCTCAAGGCCGGCGTGGAGGAGGGCCGCTCCCCCAGCGTGCTGGTGCAGGACGCCTGGACCCTGTCGGGCCTGCTGCGGGAGCTGGAGGCCGACACCTCCATCGAGGGCCAGGGCCGGGTCGAGAACGTCCGCGAGCTGCAGTCGGCCGCCGAGGAGTACGAGCTGCGCGACCTCGGCGAGGAGCCGACCCTGGCCGGCTTCCTGGAGTCGATCGCGCTGGTCACCGACGCCGACGAGGTCGAGTCCGGCAGCCAGTCGGTGACCCTGATGACGCTGCACACCGCCAAGGGGCTGGAGTACCCGGTGGTGTTCATCGTCGGCCTGGAGGAGAACGTCTTCCCGCACGTCCGCTCCATCGGGGAGCCCCGCGAGCTGGAGGAGGAGCGCCGCCTCGCCTACGTCGGCATCACCAGGGCCCGCGAGCGCCTGTACCTCACCAACGCCTGGAGCCGGACCCTGTTCGGCGCCACCAGCTACAACCTGCCCTCCCGCTTCCTCAAGGAGGTCCCCGAGGAGCTGGTCACCGTCGCCGCCGGCGACGGCCGCGGTGGGCAGGAGCGGCGCAAGGCCTCGACCTGGGGCGACGCCAGCCCGGCGTTCGGGGCGGGCCGCAGCTCCTTCGGGCCGGGCCGGCCTGGGCCGTCCTTCGAGCGGCCGCCGACCCCGGCCGAGCGGCTGTCGGACCGGCAGCGGGGCGCCCTCGACCTCGGGCTGGCCCCGGGCGACGAGGTCGTCCACCGCCAGTGGGGACAGGGCACGGTGCGGGCGGTGTCCGGGCAGGGCGAGCGCGCCATGGCCGAGGTCGACTTCCCCGGCCTGGGCCGCAAGCGCCTGCTGCTGCGCTACGCGCCGCTGACCCGGCCGTGAGGCTGCGCCGATGCTGACCACCCCGTTCACCGAGCTGCTCGGCTGCCGGCTGCCGCTGCAGCAGGCGCCGATGGGCGGGGTCACCACCCCGGAGCTGGTCGCCGCCGTGGCCGGCGCCGGCGCGGTCGGCATGGTGCCGGCCCAGATGCTCCCCGCCGAGGCGCTGGCCGCGCTCCTGGACGACCTGGCCGGCCGCACCTCCGGGGTGGTCGGGGTGACCTTCCTGCTGCCGTTCGGGGCCGACCCCGCCTGCGTCGAGGTCGCCGCCGCCAAGGCCAGGCTGGTCGACTTCTACTACGGCGACCCCGACCCGGCCCTGGTCGCCGCCGTCCACGCCGGCGGCGCGCTCGCCTCCTGGCAGGCCGGCTCGGCGGCCGAGGCGGTGGCCGCGGCCGACGCCGGCTGCGACCTGGTCGCCGTCCAGGGCATGGAGGGCGGCGGCCGCATCCGCGGCCGGGTGGCGCTGCTGCCGCTGCTCGCCGAGGTCCTGGACGCGGTGCGGGTGCCGGTGGTCGCCGGCGGCGGCCTCGCCACCGCCCGCGGCGTGGCCGCCTGCCTGGCCGCCGGCGCCGCCGCCGTGCGGGTGGGGACGCGGCTGCTGGCCACCGAGGAGTCCGGCGCCCACCCGCGGTACGTGGCCGCGCTGCTGGTGGCAGGCGCCGAGGACGCCGTGCTCACCGACGCCTTCTCGGTCATGTGGCCGAACGGGCCGGAGCCCCACCGGACGCTGCGCTCGGCGCTGGAGGCGGCCGAGGCGTTCCAGGGCGAGGTCGTCGGCGAGACCCGCATGGGGTCCACGACCCTGCCGGTGCCGCGGTTCGGCGTGCCCTGCCCCAACCGCGACACCACCGGCGAGGTCGCCGCCATGGTCCACTACGCCGGCCAGGGCGTCGGCGCCACCAGCCGGGTCCGGCCCGCCGCCGAGGTCGTCACCGAGCTGGCCGAGGGCGCCGAGCGCCTCCTGCGCCGCTGGGGCTAGCCGCCAGCCGCTGGAGCCCGTCGTAGGCGGCGTACTTGTACGCCTCGGACTGGGTCGGGATGTTGAAGGTCGTGTGGATGAAGTAGTCAATGGTGGCGCCGAAGTGCAGCGCCGCCTGGCCGAGGTGGACCAGCTCGGCGGCCATGTCGCCGAGCACGTGGACGCCGAGCAGCCGCCGGTCGTCGCGGGCGAACACCAGCTTGACCAGCCCGTCGTCGGCGCCGGCGATGGTCGCCCTGGCGTTGGCCCGGAACCAGCCGCGCCCGACCTCGTAGTCGATGCCCTGCTCGGCGGCGGCCTCCTCGGTGAGCCCCGCCATGCCCGCCTCCGGGATGGTGTAGACGCCGTAGGGGGCGAGCGGGTCCACGGTGTCCTTGAACGGGATGCCGAAGGCGTAGCAGGCGGCCACCCGCCCCTGCTCCATCGACACCGACGCCAGCACCGGCGGGCCGACCACGTCGCCGGCGGCGTAGACCCCGGGCGCGGTGGTCCGGTAGGTCCCATCCACCATCACCCGGCCGCGGCCGTCCACCTCGACGCCCGCCGCCTCCAGCCCGAGCCCCTCGGTGTTGCCCGCCCGGCCGGTGGCCATCAGCACCTTCTCGGGGCGGAGCACGCCGCCGTCGGGCAGGGTCACGGCCAGGCCGCGCTCGTCGCGGGCGACCGCCGGACGGCCCCGGTCGAGGTGCAGCCGCATGCCGGCGCGCTCGAACGCCTCGGCCAGCAGCCGCGACAGCTCGGCGTCGAGCATCGGCGCCAGCCGCCCGCCGCCGACCATCGTCACCTCGACGCCGAGGGCGGTGAAGATCGACGCGTACTCGCAGCCGACGATGCCCCTGCCGACCACGGCCAGGCTCCGCAACGGCCGGTCGATGGTGAGGATCTGCTCGGAGTCGAACACGTCCGGGTCGTCGAAGGGGACCCCCGGCGGGTGGAAGGGGCGGGAGCCGCTGGCGATCAGGACCACGTCGGCGGCCAGGACCCGCTCGCCGCCGTCGGCGCCGCGGACCACCACCGTCCGGTCCGGCGTCAGCGCGGCCCGGCCGCGGACCAGCTCGATGCCGTGCCGCGCCAGGTTGCGCTCCACCGTCGCCGTCATGGTCTCGACCACCTCGGCGGTGCGGCTGCGCAGGTGCTCCAGGGTCGCCTCCGGGTCCAGGTGGAGGCTGACCCCGTACACGTCGCGGCGGCGGAAGCCGGTGATGTACAGCGCGGTCTCGCGCAGCGTCTTGGTGGGGACGCCGGCGGTGCTCACCGCCGCGCCGCCGGGCCGCAGGGCGTGGTCGACCACGGCGACCCGCTTGCCGAAGTAGGCGGCCTGGGCGGCGCCCTTCTCGCCCGCCGGCCCCGACCCGATCACCACCATGTCGTACCGCTCGCGCACCACACCCTCCCGGTCGACTCCGTCGGCCCCCGGCGATGATCCACGCCGGGCCGAGCGGCCGGCAAACCCCGTCAGGCGGCGCCCAGCGGGAACACGGCCAGGTCCTCGTAGCGGGCGGCGCCCGGAGCGGACCGGTCGGCGACCAGCGTCAGCGAGCGGGCCGTCCACGACGCCGACACCGGCCGGCCGGCGAGCTCCCGCGGCACCCGTCCCCTGGCCAGCACCACGTCGGCCTGGAACGGCTGCGGGTGGGTGACCGGCACCAGCTCCTCGGTCGCCGCGAACACCGCCGCGGCCAGCTCCTCGAGCCCGGCGACCGGCACGCCGAGCCACTGCCCGATCCGGCGGGTCGCGGGGCCGAGCACGCAGCCGGCGGCGGGCGCGCCGTCCAGCTCGGCCTCCAGCACCTCCACCAGCGGCGGCACGACCCGGTCGTCGACGTGGCCGAGCGGGCGCACCTTCACCAGCCACTGCTCGGGCGCCGACCAGCGGACCCCTGGGACCGCCGGCCGCTCCAGCGACGACAGCACCGCCACCACCTCCGGCGGCGGCCAGGTGGCCACGAACAGGCGCGCCATCCGCCGCTCCGCCTCCCCATGAAGGGCCCGGCCGGCGTGTCGCCGGCCTCTGGCACCATCGTGACATGCGCCTCCGACCCTACCTCGACGTCCTGCGCACGCCCGGAGTCCCGCGCCTGCTCGGTTCCGCCGTGCTCGGCCGCATGCCGATCGGCATGGCCGGCCTCGCCCTGGTCCTGCTGGTCCGCCAGAGCGGCGGCTCCTACGCCACCGCCGGGCTGGTCGCCGGCTCCTACGCGATCTCGCTGGGCCTGACCGCGCCGCTGCTCGGTCGGCTGATCGACCGGGTCGGCCAGACGCGGGTGCTGCTCGGCTGCGCCGCTGTCTGCGCCACCGCGTTCCTGGCGCTCGGCGTCGCCGCCGAGGCCGGCCTCCCGGCGCTGCTGCCGGTCCTGGCCGCGCTCGGGGGCGCGTCGCTGCCACCGGTGGCGGCGTGCCTGCGGGCGCTGTGGTCGCAGCTGCTCGGCAGGGGCGCCGAGCTGCAGGCCGCCTTCTCGGTCGAGGCGATCGTGCAGGAGCTGATCTTCGTGGTCGGGCCGCCGCTGGTGGCGCTGCTGGCGGCCGCGTTCGCGCCCGCCGCGGCCATGGTCGGCATCGCTGTGCTGCTGCTGACCGGCATCGGCGTGTTCGCCGGCGCGCCGGCGTCGCGAGCCTGGCGCGCCGAGCCGCGCGCGGCCGACTGGGCCGGCCCGCTACGGAGCCCGGGCATCCGCGCCGTGCTGGCCTGCATCGTGGTGCTGGCCGCCGCCTTCGGCGCGGTCGAGGTCGCCGTCCCCGCCGCCGCCGAGCGGCTCGGCTCGCGGACGCTGGCCGGGCCGCTGCTGGCCCTGTGGGCGGTGGGCAGCATCGTCGGCGGGCTGGCCTTCGGCGGCCGCGGCCCCGGCCGCCCGCCCGAGCGGCGGCTGGTCGGCATGCTGGTGCTGGTGGCGGCCGGGATCGCCGTGCTGGCGCTGGTGGCGGACCGGTTCCAGCTCGGCGTCGGCATGGTCGCGGCCGGGCTCGGCATCGCCCCCGCCATCGCCTGCCTGTACCTGCTGGTCGACCGCCTGGCGCCCGCCGGCACCGTGACCGAGGCGTTCACCTGGGTGAACAGCGCCTTCGGGACCGGGATCGCGATCGGCAACGCCAGCGGCGGCGGGGTCGTCCACCGGGCCGGCGCCGACGCCGTGTTCCTGCTGGCCGCGGCCGCGGTGGTCGCCGCCGCCCTGCTGGCCCGGGTGCGCCGGCCGGCGCTGGCCGAGCGGAGCGACCGCTCGCGGCCCGCCGGCGGCGCGGTGCGGCCGCGGCCGGAGCCGGCCGGTGACTAGAACACCGGTCAAGTCTCCGGGAGTGAGGGGGTTGGGTGGCCGCCGGGGGCGGCGCGCAAGCTTCGGCGCTGCACGGATGGCTCAACGCCGCATGCGGCGCCGGATACATGACCGCCGTTCCAGGGCGCACCCCGGAATGCGCCGGGAGCGGCGGCGGTTGGGTCGAGCAGGATGATGCGTCACTACTGGTACCCCCGGGCGGAGCTTCCGCCCGGCAAGAAGCTGTCGCGCGGCGTGGTCCGCCGCGTGTGGGGGTTCGCGCGCCGCTTCCGCTGGCAGATCGCCGCCTACCTGGCGCTGCTCGGGCTGTCGGCGCTGCTGGCGGTGGTGCCGGCGCTGCTGGTCCGCGAGCTGCTCAACGTCGCCATCCCGCGGCAGAGCTACGGGCTGGTCAACCTGATCGGCCTGGCGGCCGTGGGGGTGGCCGTCGGCAACGCCGGGCTGGCGCTGGCGCAGCGGCTGCTGTCGGCCCGCATCGGCGAGGGGCTCATCTACGAGCTGCGCACCACCCTGTTCGACCACGTGCAGCGCCAGCCGCTGGCGTTCTTCACCCACACCCAGACCGGCTCGCTCAGCAGCCGCCTCAACAACGACGTGGTCGGCGCCCAGCGGGCCCTCACCGGCACCCTCGGGTCGGTCTTCAGCAACCTGATCAGCCTGGTCACCACCCTGGTGGCGATGGCGGTGCTGAACTGGCGCATCACCGTCATCACGGTGGCGGTGCTGCCGCTGTTCCTGCTGCCGGCCAAGCGGGTCGGCCGCCGCCTGCAGGCGATCGCCCGCGAGCAGATGCAGCTCAACGCCGCCATGAACACCACCATGAACGAGCGCTTCAACGTCGCCGGGGCGCTGCTGGTGATGCTGTTCGGCCGCCGCGACCGGGAGCTGGCGAACTTCTCGGACAAGGCCGCCGGCGTCCGCGACATCGGCGTCCGCTCGGCCCTGTACGGGCAGACCTTCTTCGTGGTGCTCGGCCTGGTCGGCGCCGTCGGCACCGCCGCCGTCTACTGGCTGGGCGGCCGGCTGGTGCTCGGCGGGACGCTCCAGGTCGGCGACGTGGTCGCCCTCGCCGCCCTGGTGACCCAGGTGTACGGGCCGCTGACGGCGCTCACCAACGCGCGCGTGGACGTCATGACCGCGTTCGTCTCCTTCGAGCGGGTGTTCGAGGTGCTCGACTTCCCCAGCCCCATCGCCGACGCCCCCGGCGCCCGCCCGCTGGAGCACCCGGCCGGCCGGGTCGAGTTCGACCGGGTGAGCTTCCGCTACCCCAGCGGCGACGAGGCGACCATCGCCAGCCTCACCGGCGACGCCGCCGCGGCCGGGACCGCCGGCGGCGGGCCGGTCCTGCACGACGTCTCCTTCGACGTGCGGCCCGGCGAGCTGGTGGCCCTGGTCGGCCCCTCGGGCGCCGGCAAGACCACCACCGCGATGCTGGTCGCGCGCATCTACGACGTCACCGAGGGGGCCGTGCGCGTGGACGGCACCGACGTGCGCGAGCTGGAGCTGGAGAGCCTGCGGGCCGCGATCGGGGTGGTCACCCAGGACCCCCACCTGTTCCACGACACCATCCTGGCCAACCTCCGCTACGCCAACCCGGACGCCACGCTGGAGCAGATCGAGGCGGCCTGCCGGGCGGCCCGCATCCTGGACCTGGTGGAGAGCCTGCCGGAGCGCTGGGAGACGATGGTCGGGGAGCGCGGCTACCGGCTGTCGGGCGGGGAGAAGCAGCGGCTGGCCATCGCCCGCCTGCTGCTGGCCGACCCGGCGATCGTGATCCTCGACGAGGCCACCGCGCACCTCGACTCCGAGGCCGAGGTCCACATCCAGGAGGCCCTGGCCGCCGCGCTCGCCGGCCGCACCAGCCTGGTCATCGCCCACCGGCTGTCCACCATCGTGCAGGCCGACCGCATCCTGGTGATCGACGGCGGCCGCGTCGTCGAGCAGGGCACGCACGCGGAGCTGCTCGCCGCCGGCGGCCTGTACGCCGAGCTGTACGAGACGCAGTTCGGCCGCGCGCTGGCCCAACCGTCGCCCACCGTGGGGAGCCAGCCGGCGGCGCGGTAGCCCCCCACCCGCGGTCGCGTATCGTTCGCGCGACGGCACCGGCCCGGCGGGAGGCAGATGGACGAGCGGCTGCGGGACGACTTCCAGCGGTGCTTCGACGGGCTGGCCGCGATCGGGCGCGACCCGGCCGGCGGCTGGACCCGGCTGGCGTGGACCGCGGAGGACCGGGCGGCGAGGGACTGGTTCGGCGCCGAGGCGCGGGCGCGCGGCCTGGAGGTCGAGCAGGACCCCGCCGGCAACCTGTGGGCGTGGTGGCGGCCCACGGGCGGCGCGGAGGAGGGCGCGGCCGGCGCGGTGGCGGTCGGGAGCCACCTGGACACGGTGCCGGGCGGCGGCGCCTACGACGGCGCCCTCGGCGTGGTGGCCGGCCTGGTGGCCGTCGCCGAGCTGGCCCGCCGGGAGGTGACGCCGCTGCGGCCGGTGGCGGTGGTGGCGTTCGCCGACGAGGAGGGCGGCCGCTTCGGCCTGCCCACCTTCGGCAGCCGCGTGCTCGCCGGCACCCTCGACCCGGCGACCGTGCTGGACCGCGCCGACCAGGCCGGGACCACGCTGGCGGCCGCGCTCCGCGACGCCGGCCTGGACCCCGCCGCCGTCGGCCCCGACCCCGAACGGCTCGCCGGCCTCGCCGCCTTCGTCGAGCTCCACGTCGAGCAGGGCCGCGGCCTGGCCGGCCACGGCGTCCCGGTCGGGCTCGCCTCGGCGATCTGGCCGCACGGCCGCTGGCGGCTCACCCTCACCGGCGCGGCCGACCACGCCGGCACCACCCGCCTCCAGGACCGCCGCGACCCCATGCTCGGGCTGGCCGCCGCCATCCTGGCGGCCAGGGCGGCCGCCGAGGAGCTGGGGGCGGTCGCCACCGTCGGCCGGGCGCTGGTCCGGCCGAACTCCACCAACTCGGTTCCCGGGCAGGTGCTGGCCTGGCTGGACGCCCGCGCCGAGCGCGACCAGACCCTGGACTGGCTGCTGGCCGCGTTCCAGGCCGCCGTGGAGGAGGCCGCCGGCCGCCACGGGCTGACCGTCGAGCTCAGCGGCGAGTCGCGCAGCCCGGCGGTGGACTTCGACGCCGGCCTGCGCGGCCGCCTGGCCGCCTGCCTGCGGGACCGCGGCGTGGAGCCGGTCGAGCTGCCCACCGCGGCCGGCCACGACGCCGGCGTGCTGGCGGCGTCGCTGCCGGCGGCCATGCTGTTCGTGCGCAACCCGACCGGGACCAGCCACAGCCCGGCCGAGCGGGCGGAGCTCGACGACTGCGTCGCCGGGGTGGAGGCGCTGGCCGCCGTCGTCGAGGAGCTGGCGTGCCGCTGACCGGCGGCGCCTGGCACGCGGAGCTGGCGTGGCTGGGGCCGGGCCGTGGCGTGGCGCGGCGGGTGCTGGTGGAGGCCGACGGCGACCGCATCGCCGCCGTCACCGCCGACGCCGACCCACCCCCGGGGGCGGCACGGCTGCCCGGGCTCACCGTCCCCGGCCTGGCCAACGGCCACTCCCACGCCTTCCACCGGGCCCTGCGCGGCCGCACCCACCGCGGCCGCGGCGACTTCTGGAGCTGGCGCGAGCGCATGTACGAGCTGGCCGCCCGGCTCGACCCCGACCGCTACCTGGCGCTGGCGGCCGCCACCTACGCCGAGATGGCGCTGGCGGGGGTCACGGCTGTGGGCGAGTTTCATTACCTCCATCACGACCCCGCGGGCCGGCCCTACGCCGACCCCAACCGCATGGGGCACGCCCTGGTCGAGGCCGCCGCCCGCGCCGGCGTGCGGCTCACCCTGATCGACACCTGCTACCTGCGCGCCGGGCTCGGCGGCGAGCCGCTCGCCGGGCCCCAGGTCCGCTTCGGCGACGGCGACGCCGCCGCCTGGGCGGAACGGGCCGGCGCCCTGCGCGACACGCCCACGGTCCGGGTCGCCGCCGGCATCCACAGCGTCCGCGCGGTCGACCAGGCCGGCATGGCGGTGGTGGCCGGCTGGGCGCGGGACCGCGACGCCCCCCTGCACCTGCACCTGTCCGAGCAGCGCGCCGAGAACCAGGCCTGCCTGGCCGCCACCGGCCGCACCCCGGCGGCCCTGGCCGACGCGGCCGGGGTGCTCGGCCACCGCACCACCGCCGTGCACGCCACCCACCTGACCGCCGACGACATCGCCCGCCTCGGCGCCACCGGCACCACCGCCTGTCTCTGCCCCACCACCGAGCGCGACCTGGCCGACGGCATCGGCCCGGCCCGCGCCCTGGCCGACGCCGGCAGCCCGCTGTGCCTGGGCTCCGACAGCCACGCGGTCGTCGACCTGTTCGAGGAGGCGCGCGCGGTCGAGCTGGACGAGCGCCTGGCCACCGGACGCCGCGGCCACCACCGCGCCGAGGACCTGCTGGCCGCCGCCACCGCCGCCGGCATGCGCGCCCTCGGCTGGCACGCCGGCCGCCTGGAGCCCGGCCACCTCGCCGACCTGGTGACCGTCACCCTCGACTCCCCCCGACTGGCCGGCGCCGCCCCCGCCGACCTGGTCGACCACCTGGTCTTCGCCGCCACCGCCAGCGACGTCACCCACGTGACCGTCGGCGGCAACCCCGTGGTCGAGGACGGCCACCACCTGCTGGTCGGCGACGTCGGTGCCGCCCTGGCGCGGGCGCTCGCCGCCGTGGACGCCTGACCGCCCTCAGGAGCCTGGGAACCTGGTGGAGTAGTAGATGGTGACCTTCGTGCCGCGCCGGCGCCTGGTGCCGCCGGGTGGGTCGGTCCGGATCACGCGCGTGAACTCCACGTCGGTCTCCTGTTGGGGGACCGGCTTGGGCCGGAACCCGGCCTTCTCGACCGCGTCGATGGCCAGCGTCAGCTCCTGGCCCTGCACCCTTGGCACGGTCGCCTCGCCGACCGGGAGCCCGCCCCCGCGGTCCAGGATGCGGTAGGCGGTGTACCCGACAACACCGACGGCGGCCAGCACGATCACCAGCACGACCGCCACCAGCCACCCGCCTCGCCCGGACGGCTTCGCCCCGACCGGCCGAACGGGTCCCGGCTGCGGCCGCGGCGAGGACGGGGCCATGAACTGCTCCAGCCGCCGCACCAACCTGCCGAGGTCATAGGCCCAGTCCGAGTTGCGCAGCGGAGCGGCGTGGAAGCGCGCCAGCCCTTGGATCTTGTACGGCAGCGTCTTCGGCATGGGCGTGTTGTTCACCAGCACCGGGATCACGGGAATCCCACGCGACAGCGCCCGCGCGATCTCCTCCCGCAGGAGGTCGTCCGGTTCGTCGAGCCGGCGTGCCCCGCCCGGACCCCGCATGGTCGACCAGTCGGGACCGATCAGCGTCACCATGACGTCGCAGGAGTCGATCGCCTCCTGGATCCGCTGGCGGAAGTCCGCGGCCGGCAGGATGCCCTCGAAGTCCAGGAACACCGACGCCTGGCCGAAGTGCCGGGCGAGATCGCCGTACAGGTGCGCCGCCTCACCGTCGGTGTCAGCCCGGCGGTAGTTGATGAAGATCCCGCTCACCGCGGCCCCCATGGCCAGCCCGCCGCGAGCCGAGCGGGCATCCACCGCCACCGTCCTACGATACGACAACCGAGACAGCCGTCACGACGACCGGTCGAGGACGACCTGGAGCAGCTCCTCGGCCTTGCCCTCCGCCTCGTCCACCACCTTCGGGGTGGGCCCGCCGCCGGCGATGTCGACGTGGAGGGTGGCCAGCCCGGCGCGGCGCTGGAACAGCGACGACCGGACGCTGCCGCTCTGCGCCTTGGCGACCGGCACCACCGTGGTCACCCGGATCGCCACCCCCTGCCTGGCGTACAGGAAGCCGCCGCCCCTGGCGTGGCCGAGGCTGCGGTAGGCGGCCAGGCCGCCGAGCCCGCCCAGGGCCACCAGCAGCAGGGCCAGGGGCGTGGCGGGCCGGCTCAGCACCCACAGGGCGATGGCCACGCCGGCGGCCGGCGGGACCGTCCAGATGACGCCGCGCCGCACCGTCCGGCGGCGCGCCGCCGGCGGGGGCGCCAGCAGCCTCGGCACCGGCGCCGCCCCCTGCAGCAGCTCGCCGAGGACCCGGTTGACCTCGGACCGCGGCAGGATCGGGACGGCCAGCCGGCTCGCCGTCCGGTCCTCGCCGCCGGCCCGCCCGGCGCTCTGGATGCGGATGGAGGCCAGCCCCAGCGCCCGCCGCAGCAGCGACTCGTCGACCCGCACCACCTGGAGCCGGGCCATCGGCAGGACCGCCTCGCGGCGCTCCAGCAGCCCGCGCCGGACCACCAGGTCGCCGCCGAGCCTGGCCAGGGTGAAGCCGTAGTCGGTGACCACGCTGGAGGCCGCGGCCAGCCCCAGCCACACGACCAGGGCGAACACCACCAGGACGACCACCGCGGCGGGCGTGGTGGGGGTGACCGCCTCCGGGTTGAAGCGGCGCAGCAGCCACTCCGACAGGTTCGGGAAGGTGTCGGTGAGCTGGCTGAGCGGGCCGAGCACGGCCAGCACCGCGGCCGCCCGCGTGCCGGTGATGCCCGCCAGCATCACCTCGCCGAGCGACAGGCGCAGCAGGGCCCGCTCGGCCGGGACCTCGGCGGCGGCCTCGGCGCCCTCGCCCGCCTCGGCGCCCCCGGCGGCGGCCGCCTTGGCCTTCAGCAGGCTGGACCGCAGCGCCTGCGCCTCGGCGAGCGCGACCACGTCCAGGTCGACCTCGGCCGACCCGCCGCCGCCGGCCGTCTCCACCCGCAGGGTCGCCACGCCGAGCAGGCGGTGCAGCGGCTTTCTGACCAGGTCGACCTGCTGGATGCGGTCGAAGGGGACCACTCGCCGCTTGCGCTCCAGCACCCCCTCCTCCAGCCTCAGCGCGCCGGCCTCCAGCTCGTAGGTGCGGCGCAGCCACTCCAGCGTGGTCACCGCCAGCAGCACCAGCACCGCGGCGACGATCAGCCAGAGCTGGCGCCTGGCCAGCACCACCAGCGCCAGCGGCCACAACCGGCGCACGTGCTTGCCGGCGAAGAACGCCGGGCTGAGCACGTGCAGGCGGCGCGGCCCGCCGCCACCCGGCGCGACCGCCAGGTCCTCAGACCGCATCGCCGGTGCCGGCCCTGGCGAGGATCAGCCGGCGCAGGCCCTCGGCGTCGCCGGCGGCGATGCCGGGGATGGTGGCGTCGGTGCCCGCCGAGGCGGTGTGGACGATCAGCCGCGACACCCCCACCATCCGCTCGACCGGCCCCTGGGTCACGTCGATGTGCTGGACCCGGAAGTAGGGGATCGCCGAGTGGACCCGGCGCAGGACGCCGTGGCGCAGCTCCAGCGCGTCCTCGGCGACCTGGTAGCGCCAGTTCCGGTACTCCAGGGCCGGCAGCCGCCAGGCCGCCACGCCGCCGACCAGCGCCAGCAGCACGGCCGCCAGCCCCGGCGGCCCCGGCGGGTGGTTGCCGGCCAGCCGCAACCCGACGTCGATGGCCAGGACGGTCGCGACCAGGACCAGCACCAGCACGGCCGTCTGCACGGTCCAGACCACCAGGATGCGGCGGTCGAGCGCCCTGGCGGTGGACCTGCCCTCGGTTGCCTCGGTCATGTCCCGACCAGCCTATCGCCGCCTACCCGTAGAATGGCGGCATGAGCGGTTCCCCCGTCCCCGTGGCCCCGCGCACGGTGCTGCTGGCCGCGCCCCGCGGCTACTGCGCCGGCGTCGAGCGGGCCATCGACATCGTCGAGGTCGCCCTGGCGACCTACGGCCCGCCCGTGTACGTCCGCAAGCAGATCGTCCACAACCTGCACGTGGTCCGCGACCTGGAGGCCAAGGGTGCGGTCTTCGTGGAGGAGCTGGACGAGGTGCCGGAGGGCGCCAGGGTGGTCTTCTCGGCGCACGGCGTGTCCCCCGAGGTGCACCAGCAGGCGGCCGACC
>Ga0081538_10002150_pt1 | contig 19606 bp, 19 predicted proteins | sample TabmetS5T2R1_FD_71022 | JGI IMG/M metagenome (GOLD analysis project Ga0081538, IMG submission 71022) | Tabebuia heterophylla rhizosphere microbial communities from the University of Puerto Rico - S5T2R1 | ecosystem: Host-associated > Plants > Roots > Rhizosphere ... | reverse complement strand
AGTGAGGACAGTTCGCTCGCGAGGCCTCCTCGAGTGCGACGCGTTCGTGTGGCGCGGCGTGCCCGTCACCTCGGTCGCCCGCACGGTGGTCGACGTCGCCTCCGTGCTCTCCCTCGATGCCCTCGCCCGAACCTTCCACGAGGCCGGGATCAGGTTCGGGGCCACTCCGGACGCCGTGGAGGCGGTGCTGCTGCGACGGCCGACGAGCCCCGATACGGCGAAGCTGCGGTCTGTGATCCACGGCGACGTGCCGGTCACTCTCAGCGCGCTCGAACGCCGGTTCATGCGGATTGTGGAGGAGGCCGGATTGCCGCTCCCGGTGACGAACCGACTGGCGGACGGTCGCCGCATCGACTGCCGCTGGCCCGCGCACCGGCTGACGGTCGAGATCGACGGCTATCGCTATCACCGCTCACGGCATGCGTGGGAGCGCGACCGGAAACGCGAGCGCGAGGCACGTGCCCGAGGCGACGACTTTCGCCGCTTCACCTACAGCGACGTCGAGCGGCCGGCGGCGATGCTCGACGAGCTTCGAGCCGCAGTGTCCTGCCCTGTGGTCGCTGATCGACCGTAGACCAGGACGCTTCCCCGCCGGCGGCGATCTCACGTACCGCGCGGGAGGGCGTCGCGGTCGGGGTCGTCGGGCTCGTCGTCGCCCGTCGCCAGCCTGACGGCCTGGAGGCCGAGCGCGAGGCCCCAGCCGAGGATCGGCCACACCGGCCAGAAGTCGCCGCCGCCGCCCGCCGCCCAGATCAAGACGAAGAACACCGACATCACGGCCCAGATGCCGACGTTGCGGCGGAACCGCTGCGCGCGGCGAGACGGCCGCCGGGACGGCTCGGGCGCGGCCGTCAGCTCGGGCAGGTCGGCGGTCAGGGCTGCCAGGTCGTCGCGCGTGCGCGCCCGCAGCGCCCGCTCGACCCGGTCGTCGAGCTCCTCGGGATCGAGCCGCCCGCGCGACGCGTGCTCGTGCAGCACCGCCACGGTGCGCTCGCGCTCCTCGTCGCCGATCCGGACGAGCCCCTGATCCATCGGGGCCGAGCGTACCGCTACGCGGCGTCGAGCAGCCCGCGCGTCGTGGACAGCGCGCCGAGCGTGCGCAGCGCCCGGTCCTCGACCTGGCGCACCTGGTGCGGCTTGACCCCGAGCGCTCGCGCCGTCTCCGTCGCCGTCAGCGGCATGTCGGTCCCGAGCCCGTAGCGCAGCTCGAGCACCCGCCGCTCGGTCGGCCCGAGCTGCCCGAGCGCGGCCCGCAGGCCGCTGCGCTCGGCGTCGGCCAGCGCCTCGTCCTCGGGCGAGGGCGCAGACGAGGCCAGCAGGTCGCCCAGCTCGGCCTCGCCCTCGTCGGCCACCGGCGCGTCCAGCGAGGCGGGACGCCGGCCGGCGCCGCGCAGGCGCTCGACGTCCTCGACCTCCCACTCGAGCTCGGCCGCCAGCTCCTCGTTGTTCGGCGTCCCGCCGAGCCTCGTGGCGAGCGTGCGCTCGGCGATCTCGAGCTTGCGCACGCGGTCGGCGACCGGGATCGGCAGCCGCACGATCCGCCCCTTGTCGGCCAGCGCGCGGCCGATCGCCTGGCGGATCCACAGGGTCGCGTACGTGGAGAAGCGGAAGCCGCGCCGGTAGTCGAACTTCTCGACCGCGCGCACGAGCCCGATCGTGCCCTCCTGGATCAGGTCCTGCATCGTCAGCGAGGAGTCCTCGCGCTGGTAGCGCTTGGCGATGTGGACCACGAGCCGCAGGTTGGCCTCGATCATGTGGTCCTTGGCGACGAGGTCGCCGCGCTCCACTCGGCGCGCGAGCGCCTGCTCCTGGGCGGGGGTGAGCAGCGCCGTGCGGGCGATCCTCCGCAGGTACAGGGCCAGTCCGTCGTCGTGGCGCTCACTCATCGCCCCAGACTTTCGGCGCCATCCCTCAAGGCCTCCTGAAGGCTCCATCAACGCCGCCATAAGCCTTATGCGGACCTGACGCGCGCGCGCCTACCGTCGCCGACGCACCCACCTTCAGGAGCTGAACATGGACCGACTCTGGACCGACGGGCCCCCGACCCGCACCTACACCCCGCCGCCGCCCCCGCGCCCGCCCTTCGCGGACGAGCCGCCCGCCGCTCCCCCGCCGCCCCCGCAGCGCAACGGCGGCGGCCGCTGGTTCGCCGCCCTCGGCGGCGGCACCGTCTCCGCCGTCGTCGTCGCCGCCGTGCTGCTCGGCACCGGCCTGGCCGACAACGACTCGCCGTCCGCCGCGCCGGCGACCTCGCCTGTGAGCGTCGCCCAGGAGGGCGGCTCGAACGGCGACGTCGCGCGCAGCGTCTACGCGGCGGCCAGCAACAGCGTCGTCTCGATCCGCACGGGCTCGGGCTCCGGCACCGGCTTCCTCGTCGACGGCGACGGCACGATCGTCACCAACGCCCACGTGGTCGGCGACTCCTCGCAGGTCCAGGTGCGCTTCGAGGACGAGGGCGAGTTCCACACCGCGCGGGTGCTCGGTGTCGACGCGTCGACCGACCTCGCCGCGATCAAGGTCGACGCGAGCGCCGCCAACGGCGTCAGGCCGCTCGCGCTGGCCGACTCCGAGAAGGCGACCGTCGGCGAGCAGGTCGTCGCGATCGGCTACCCGCTCGGCCTCGACCGCACGGCCACGGCCGGCATCGTCTCCGGCCTGAACCGCGATATCACGGCCCCGAACGGCTTCTCGATCGACGAGGTCATCCAGACCGACGCCCCGATCAACCCCGGCAACTCCGGCGGCCCGCTGCTCAACGCGCGCGGCCAGGTGATCGGCGTCAACTCGCAGATCGCCTCCGAGGCCGCGGGCGGCGGCATCGGCTTCGCGGTGCCCTCCAACACGGTCAAGGACGTGCTCCCGCAGCTCGAGAAGGGCGCCGCGCCCGAGCACGCCTACCTCGGCCTCTCCACCGCGCCCGCGCAGAACGGCGACGGCGCCCAGGTCGGCGACGCGACCGCGGGCGGCCCGGCCGCGAAGGCCGGCATCCAGCCCGGCGACGTGATCACGGAGGTCGACGGCGACCCGGTCTCCGAGCCCGACGACGTCGCGGCGGCGATCGAGGACAACCAGCCCGGCGACCGCGTCGACGTGAAGGTCCAGCGCGGGGGCTCCGAGCAGACGATCGAGGTCACGCTCGGGCAGCGGCCGGAGCAGCTCCCGAGCACGGGCACGCCGTGAGCTTCCAGGCGCCCGCCTTCCTGCTCGCGCTGCTGCTCGTCCCGCTCGCTGCGCTCGCGTACGGCGCGGCGCAGCGGCGGCGGCGAGCGGCGGCCGACGCGTTCGCGAGCCCTGCGGTCCGCGCCTCCGCGCTGCCGCGGCGGCCGGGCTGGCGCCGGCACGCGCCGATCGCGCTCTACGGGGTCGCGCTGGCCGCCCTCGCCGTCGCCCTCGCGCGGCCCGAGGTGACGATCGCGCTGCCCTCCGAGCAGGCGACGATCGTCCTCGCCACCGACCACTCGGGCTCGATGCAGGCGACCGACGTCGCCCCCAACCGGCTCGCGGCGGTCAAGTCGGCAGCCGAGCGGTTCCTCGAGCGCGTCCCCGATCGCGTGAAGGTGGGCGGGGTCGCGTTCGACCATCGCGCCGAGGTGCTCGAGGCCCCCAGCACCGACCGGGCGCCGCTGCGGGCCGCCGTCCGCGACCTGCAGCCGAGCGGCGGCACCGCGACCGGCGAGGCGCTCGCCGCCTCGCTCGACCTCGTCCGCCGCGGCGCGACCGAGGGCGAGCAGCCGCCGGCCGCGATCGTGCTCATCTCCGACGGCGAGTCGACCCACGGCCGCGACCCGCTCCCGGTGGCGCGCGAGGCGGCCGAGGCCGGCATCCCGGTCTACACCGTCGCGCTCGGCACGCCGGAGGGCACCGTGGTCGGCTCCGACGGCGTGAGCCGCCCGGTGCCGCCCGACCCCGAGACGCTGCAGGCGATCGCGGAGGCCTCCGGCGGGCGCTCGTTCACGGTCGAGGACGCCGACCGGCTCACCGCCGTCTACGAGCGGCTGGGCTCGCAGGTGGCGACCGAGAAGGAGCCGCGTGAGGTCACCGCCGCGTTCGCGGGCGGGGCGCTGGCGCTCGTCGCGGGCGGCGCGCTGCTGTCGCTGCACTGGTTCCGGCGCCTGGTTTAGGAGATCTTCGCTCCCGCTTACCTCTCCTTAGTGAAGGGCCGCTTGACTGGCGGCCCTATGGGGAGATACGGAACGCGATCGGTCTTCGTCGCCGCGCTCTGCGCCGGGGTCGCGATGGTCGGCGCCTCGGTGAACGGGCTGCTGGACGTCGACGCCGAGCTCCAGCGCTCGGCCATGGCCGCCCAGCAGCAGACCGTCGGCAAGCACACCTTCCGCGTGGACTACCGCGCGCCGCAGCGGGGCTGGGACTGCCCGGCGCCTGAGCCGAGCTCCAAGCAGCGCGTCTAAATAACGTTCCCCGGCGTGGCGGCCGGCCTCGTCTTCGTCTCCTCGGGCGCGGTGCTCGTGCTCGAGATCCTCGGCATCCGGCTGCTCGCGCCGTACGTCGGGCTCACGCTCGAGACCACGACGACGATCATCGGCACCGTCCTGGCCGGGATCGCGGCCGGCGCCGCGCTCGGCGGCCGCGCCGCCGACCGGATGGACGAGCGGCGCCTGATCGCGCTCCTGCTCGCGGCCGGCGGCCTGCTCGCGATCGCCACCGTCCCGCTCGTCCGCGGGCTCGGGAACGCGCTGCGCGGCGGCGGCGACCCGGCCGCCTTCGCCGTAACGCTGCTCGCGCTGTTCCCGCCCGCCGCCGTGCTCAGCGCGGTCACGCCGGCCGTCGTGCGGCTCCAGCTGCGCGACCTCGACACCACCGGCGAGGTGGTCGGCCGGATGTCGGCGTGGGCGACCGCCGGCGGCCTCGTCGGCACGTTCGCGACCGGCTTCGTGATCGTCCCGTTGCTGCCCACCGACGTCGCCGTGCTCGTGCTCGGCGGGCTGCTCGTCGCGCTCGGCGTCGCCATCGGCGCGACGTGGAAGCTCGCCGCCGGCGCGGCGCTGGCGGCGGCGGCGACGATCGCCACCGGCCCGCCCTGCGACGCCGAGACGAGCTACCACTGCGCGCGCGTCGTCGAGGACCCGGCCAACGCCGGCGGCCGCCTGCTCGTGCTCGAGGACCTGCCGCACTCCTACGTCGATCTCGGCGACCCGCGCCACCTCGAGTTCGACTACACGCGCTGGATCGGCGACGCGATCGACGGCATGGAGGAGGGCCCGATCGAGGCGGTCTTCCTGGGCGGCGGCGGCTTCACGCTGCCGCGCTACGTCGCCGCCACCCGGCCCGGCTCGGCCTCACACGTGCTCGAGGTCGACGGCGACCTCGTCGAGCTCGCCCGCGACGAGCTCGGGCTGCGCACGAGCCCCGAGCTCGCCGTGCGGGTCGGCGACGCGCGGGTCACGCTCCGGGGCGAGGATGGCGAGTCGGCCGACCTGGTGGTCGGCGACGCCTTCGGCGGCCGCGCGGTCCCGTGGCACCTCACCACCGCCGAGTTCGTCGACGAGATCCGGCGGGTGCTCAAGCCCGGCGGGCTCTACGCGTTGAACGTGATCGACTACCGGCCGTTCGGCCTCGTCCGCGCGGAGGCGGCGACGCTGCTGGAGGCGTTCGACGAGGTCGTCCTCGTCACCCACGCCGAGCCGGGCGGCAACTTCGTGTTCCTGGCCTCCGACGCGGGACTGCCGGAGCTGCAGGGCACGGTGCTCGACCGCGCCGAGCTCGAGCGCTTCGCCGGCGGCGCCGACCCGCTGCGCGACGCCGACGCACCCGCCGACCAGCTCCTCACCCCGCCCGGATGACCGCGCGCCGGTTCCGCTCCGGCGAGATCGCCGCCGGAAAGCTGTGCGGGAACGTGACCTCGGCCTCGAGGCCGCCGGCGGTGCGCGGGCGCAGCTCCAGGGTCGCGCCGTGGGCGTCGGCCACCGCGCGGACGATCGAGAGGCCGAGGCCGGCGCCCGGGCCGTCGGAATCGCGCCCGAGGCGCTCGAACGGCTCGGCGAGCCGGCGCACGTCCTCCGCCGCGATCGGCCGGCCGGTGTTCTCCACGCGCACGAGGCCGGAGCGCGTCGTCACCTGCACGCGCCCGCTCGGCTCGTTGTGGCGCACCGCGTTCTCGACCAGGTTCGCGACCAGGCGCTCGATCAGCGGCCGGTCGCCCTCGAGCGGGGCGGGCTGGAGGTCGAGGTCGACGTGGATGTCGCGCGCCGCGGCCTCGGGCGCCGCGGTGGCCAGCGCGGTGCGCGCCGCCGACGCGAGGTCGACCGGCTCGCGCCGCAGCGTCGCCTGCTGACTGCGCGCGAGCACCATCAGCGAGTCGAGCAGCGACTGGGTGCGGTCGGCGGCCTCGAGCACGACCTCGCCCATGTGGCGCAGGTCGGCGACCGAGGCGTCCGGGTCGGCGAGCGCGACCTCGACCTCGGCGCGGATGACGGTGAGCGGCGTCCGCAGCTCGTGGCTCGCGTTGGCCACGAACCGGCGCTGGCCGTCGAACGCGGCGGCGAGGCGGTCGAGCATGCCGTCGAGCGTGTCGGCCAGCTCGCGGAGCTCGTCCTGCGGGCCGTCCATCGCGATCCGCTCGTCGAGCCGCTCCTGGGTCACGCGCCGCGCCAGCCCGGTCACGCGCCGCAGCGGCGACAGCGCCTGCCCGGCCATCAGGTAGCCGAGCGCGGCGGCCACGAGCAGCATCCCGGCCAGCGCGAGCACGTACTGGGCGTCGAGCTGACCGAGCGCGCGGTCACCGAAGCCGGGCGGCAGCGTGCGGTCGACCTGGCGGTGCACGATCCACGAGCTGAGGGCCAGCAGCAGCGCGCCGCACGCCCCGAAGAGGAGCGTGTAGAGGGCGGTCAGGCGGAGGCGGAGGGTCACACGCGATAGCCCGCGCCGCGCACGGTGTGGACCACCGGCGGATCCCCGAGCTTGCGGCGCAGCGTCATGACGGTCATGCGGACCGTGTTCGTGAACGGGTCGATCTCCTCGTCCCACGCCTTCTCGAGCAGATCGTCGGGCCCGACCACGGTGCCCTCGGCGGCCATCAGGACCTCGAGCACGGCGAGCTCCTTGGGGGCGAGGTCGATCGGGCGGCCGGCGCGGGTGACCGTGCGGCGCGCGGGGTCGAGGACGACGTCGCCGGCGGTCAGCACCGGTGGCCGCGGCGCGCCGTTGCGGCGGGCGAGGGCACGCGTGCGGGCGACGAGCTCGGCGAAGCGGAACGGCTTTGGGAGGTAGTCGTCGGCGCCGAGCGCGAGCCCGCCGACGAGGTCGTCGACGCCGCCGGCCGCGGTGAGCATGAGCACCTTGGTCTCGGGCCGCTCGGCGGTCAGCGTGCGGCAGACGTCGTCGCCGTGAAGGGCAGGCAGGTCGCGGTCGAGCACCACGACGTCGTAGGGCGCGGCGAGCGCCTTGCGCAGCGCGGTCTCGCCGTCACGGGCGAGGTCGACGGCCATGCCCTCACGGCGCAGGCCGCGGGCGACGGCGTCGCCCACGCGGGGCTCGTCCTCGGCGATCAGCACGCGCATGCGTCAAACCCCACGGACAGCTCGACATTCGGCGCGCGCATGCGCCCTACCGTGACGTGCGCGCGTGAAGGGCGACGAAAGCGGCGCTAAATGCTGGTTCACGATCGACCGTCGACCGCGCCGCCGGGCACACTGCGGCGCGATGCACCGTCGCTCTGTGTGACGGCGGGCACACTCGGACGAGGAGAGAGCGGGAAGGGTGACGGGGTGATCGCGAAATCCGTACGGGCGCTTGCCGAGCGCTACGACCCGACCGCGGTCGACCCGCCGCTGGAGGCGCGCGTGCGCCTCGCAGCCGGCGACGAGGCACACGACGCGCTGCTCCGGCCGGGCGGGATGACGATCGAGCCCGTCCGCCGCGGCGAGCCCGACGCGGTCATCTCCGGCTCGCCGACCGCCTGGCGGCGGGCGGCCAACGGCAGCGGCGGCCTCGCCGCCCTCGGCGGCGGGCTGCGGATGCGGCGCAACCTGCACGTCGGGGCGGGCTTTCTCGCAGCCACGTCCGGCGAGCGCGGTGCCGCCCGCCTGCGCCTGGAGACCATCGACACGCCGCACGGGCCGATCGCCACCGCCCAGGCCGGCTCCGGCCCGCCGCTGCTCGCGATCCACGGGCTGGGCGGGACCAAGGCCTCGTTCCTGCCCACGCTGGCCCTGATGCGCTCCACCCACCGTGTCGTCGCGATCGATCTGCCCGGCTTCGGCGACTCGGTCAAGCCGCTGCGCGCGCCGTTCGACGCGCCCTACTTCGCCCGCGTCGCGACCGGCGTGCTCGACGCGCTGGGCATCGAGCGCGCGCACCTGGCGGGCAACAGCATGGGCGGGCGGATCGCGCTCGAGCTCGCGCTCCTCGAGCCCGACCGCGTCGACCGGCTCGTCCTGCTCAGCCCGGCGATGGCGTGGCTGCGCCCCCGCCGCTGGGCGCCGGTGGTCAAGCTGCTGCGGCCGGAGCTGACGATGGTGCCGATGCCGGTCGAGCGGCTGGTCCGCCGCTTCGTGCCCGGCGACGGCTGGGCCGCGGCCGGCGTCGACGAGTTCATGCGCGCGTTCTCGACCGCTCGCGGCCGCCACGCCTTCCACGCCGTTCTGCGCAACATCTACCTGGACCGCCCGCACGGGGACGACGGCCTGTGGTCGCGCCTGGCCGGCATGACCCACGAGTCGCTCTTCGTGTGGGGCCGCAAGGACCGGCTCGTGCCGATCGGCTTCATGCGGCACGTCGAGCGCACGTTCCCGGCCGCCCGCCACCTCGAGCTCGACTGCGGCCACGTTCCGCAGGTCGAGCGCCCGCTCGAGACGCACGACGCGATGCGGGCGTTCCTCGGGCGCTAGGCCCGGCGCAGCACGTCGCGGATCCGGGCGCGCGCTCCCAGCCGCAGCACGGACCGCTCGTAGATGACCGAGCCGACCCACGCCAGCACGGCGGTCGCGGCGACCATCAGCGCGGCCGCGAGCGCGAGGTCGAGCGGCCCCACGTCGCCGGCCGCCATCTGGACCGGCATGAGCAGCGTGGAGAACGGCGGCACGTAGCTCAGCCAGCCGACCCAGCCCGCGGATAGGTCCTGAGCAGCGAAGACGGTGGCGAAGTAGATCGCGAACCCGAGCATCGACACCGGCGCGGTGGCGGCCTGGACCTCCTCCTGGCGCGACACGAGCGAGCCGGTCGCCCCGTACACGAACGCGAAGAACGCGTAGCCGAGCAGGAACCAGCCGACGCTGGCCGCGACGATCCCCACCAGCGCCGGCGAGGAGATGTCGACCGCGTCGGCGAGCAGCGCGAGCGCGATCGCGAACGCGGCGAAGAGCGACAGCTGGAGGAGGCCGACGGCGCCGACGCCCAGGACCTTGCCGGCCAGCAGCTGCCGCGGGTGGACGGTGGGGAGGAGGAGCTCGACCACGCGGCTGCTCTTCTCCTCGACGACCCCGATCGCCACCGCGATGCCGTAGGAGAAGATCTGGAAGAAGAGGACGATCGAGACGAGCGCCGCGAACGCCCGGCGCTCGCCGCTCTCGCGGCTGCCCTCGACGAACTCGACGCGCGGGGCGGCGGCGTCGACCGACCGCTGGAGCGCCTCGACGTCGACTCCCTGGCGCCTCAGCTCCTCCGTCATCGCCCGCTCGCGCAGCCCCTGCGTCACCTCCGAGCGCGCCTCGGCGTCGCTCTGGTCGGTCACGAGCAGGCGCACCTCGTCGCCGCTCGCGACCACGGCGAGATCGACGTCGCCCTCGCGCACGAGGCGCGCCGCCTCGGCTGCGTCGCCCGCGGGGACCACGTCGAAGCGCTCGCCGTCGAGCGTGCCGCGCTCGGCACCGGCGACCGCCACCTGCGGCGCGTCGTCGCTCGACAGCATCTGCGGGACGAGCACCACGGCCGCGAGCAGGATCAGCGCGACGAGCGTGCTGTAGAGGAAGGACTTGTTGCGCACGCGCGCGAGCACCTCGCGGCGCGCCACCAGCCAGATCGCCGTCGCCGGCGGCGGCGGGCGGCCCCGCACCGCACGCCGCTCGACGGTCGCCGTGGTCATGCCGCTCAACGGTAGACGCAGATCACGGTCGGCTCGGTGCCCGCGAACGGGGCGCCGGCCCAGTCGCCGTGGCGGGCCTCGAGCCGCAGCCCGGCCCGCTCGGCGTACGCGTCGATCTCCTCCGGCGTCGTGAGCCGGCTCGTCTCCGACGCGACCTGCGCCCCGCCGTCCTCGAACCAGATGTGCGAGAGCTGCCAGATCCGCCCGTGGGGGTCGAGGTTCGAGTACGTGAGCAGTCCGGAGTCGCCGCCGGGGTAGGGGACGAAGAACGAGTCGCGCGGGCGGCCGTCGTGGATCGCCTCGACATACGCGGGGTTGTGCGTCTCGACCACGACCGCGCCCCCCGGCGCCAGCGCACGCGCGCACGTGTCCAGGACCTGTTGCTGGCCCGCCTCGTCGAGCACCATCGAGAGCGTGCCGCAGACGCAGTACACGAGCCCGTAGCGGCGGTCGTCCGCGTAGGTGCGCATGTCGGCCTCCACCGCCGTCACCGCTCGCGGGGCGCGGGCGCGGAGGACGTCGAGCATCTCGGCCGAGACGTCGACGCCGACGACCTCGCCGATGCGCTCGGCGAGCGGGAGCGCGATCCGCCCGGTGCCGACGCCGAGCTCGAGCGCCGCGTCCCCGGCGTGCAGCCCGGCGAGCATCTCCGCGGTCTGCTCGGCGCCCTCGCCGGCCGGGAAGATCCGGTCGTAGAACCCGGCGAACTGGCGCCCGTAGTCGACGGCGGCGGTCACGGCTCGAGCGGCACGAAGGGGGACGCGAGCAGGTACTCCGGGTCGTGCGTGAGGTCATGCCCGGTGTGCCGCGCGACCACGAACTGGAAGCCCTCCGGCGCCGGCCCGTCGGCGTGCTCGGTGCGCACGGTGAGCTCGACCAGGTCGCGGATGAGCTCGAACGGCGCGGTCGCCGTCAGCTCGACGCCGGGGCTCGACATCAGCATCACGAGCTCGTTGCAGACGTCGAACATCGCCTTCTCGCGCCGCCGGTCCGGGAACCAGACGGCGTGCACCCACGAGCGCGGCGCGATCTTCGTCGTCTCCATCCACGGCGTCTGCTCGCCGTCCGCGAGCAGCACGCGGTGCAGCACGTGGAAGTCGTGCTGCGCCGGCTCGGGCGCGAAGAAGCGCCAGTTCGGGACGAGGACGCCGGTGGGGTCGAAGTCGCGCATGCGGTCGAAGACGCGATGGGGATGCTGGCTCGCGACGGTCGCGAGGAACCAGGCCCCGAATCCGGCGTTGACGACCAGCTCAGGTCGCAGCCTCGGCACGGCTCGTCACCTCCTGGAGGAATCCGGTGATGTGCTCCGCGGCGCGCTGCGCGGCCTTCGGGTGCGTGAGCACCTGGTCGTGGTCGGCGCCGTCGATGACGTGCTGCTCGCTGCGCGGCGCGGCCGCGGCGAGCTCGTCGTGGAGCTCCTTCTGGATCGCGTCGTTGCGGGCCGTCAGCCCGGCGGTCAGCACCTGCAGCGGCACCCGGACCTCGGGCAGCTCGCCGTCGAACGCCTCGAACTCGGCGAGCGTGGCGCGCCACTCGCGCTGGCCCGCCGCCCACAGGCGCGGGTCGCGGTACTCGGCGAGCACGAGCTCGCGCACGTCCTCGGGCAGCGTGTCGACCCACTCCGGCCGCTTGAGCAGCGCGCCGAGCCCCAGGCTCAGCGACGCCGGCATCAGGCTCAGGCTGCGCGTGAACACCTGCTGGCCCTGCGCCTGGCGCGAAGAGCGCTGCAGCTCGGCGGGATGGCTCGAGTCGAGCAGGCTCACGCCGGCCACGACGTCGGGCGCGGCGGCCGCGGCCCGCAGGGCGAGCAGGCCGCCCAGCGAGTGGCCGACGAGCACGGCCTGCCGGCCGGCGGCCACGTGGCGGGTGAGGTCGACCAGGTCGTCGACCGCGGTGTCGAGCCGGTAGCTGCCGTTGCCCGCGTAGCGGCTCGGGCCGTAGCCGGCGCGGTTGTAGGTGACGGTCGGGTAGCGCTGCGCCAGCTCACGGGCGATCCACTCCCAGTGCTCGGCCGTCGAGAGCAGCCCGCTCTCGAGCACGACCACGGGCTCGTCCCCACCCTCGGGGCCGGTGCGCCGGTAGGTCAGCGTGTTCCCGGAGCGCGTGGTCAGCGTCCGCTCGTCGCCGCGCCCGTGCAGGACCACGGAGCGCCGCCGCGCCTGGCCGGCGAGGGTCGCCGCGAGGGCGGCCGCGATCATGCCCGCGCAGACCTGCGGCAGCGTGTCGTCGCGGCGCTCGACATGGCGGCGACCGATCCGGCGCTCGCGCGGGCCGGCGCAGTAGAGCACCGCCGGGTGCATCGAGGTGAACGACCAGACGAAGCGCCCGAGGCCCATGATGCGCGCGTTGGCGACGTGGAAGAACGCCGCCGACGCCAGCATCGGCGCGGCCAGCCGCCCGCGGAAGAGGAACGCGGCCGGGAACAGGCACTCCATGACCAGCACCTGGGTGCTCAGCGCGCGCGCGACGCGCGGGAAGCGGTTGAAGAGCCGGAACGCCGTCGGGTCGCCGTAGGTCAGCGTGCGGGTGACGCCGGCGAGGGCGTCGCCGGTCCGCCACGACGAGCCCGCGAGCTTCGCCCAGCCCGAGGCGGTGTACGAGAGCACCGCCTGCAGGGCGACGTACCACAGGCACGCGTCGACCAGCTTGGGCCGGCGCTCGCCCACCCGCGCGAGCGTGGCGACGGACTGGACGAGGAACGAGACCTGGTCCGAGCCGTCCGTGCCGTAGTGATGGCGCGGGTAGAGCGCGAGCGAGGTCCCGGACAGGAACGCGTCCGCCGCCAGGCGGGCGCGGCGGCCGAGCCTCGCCTGCAGGGACAGCGCGGCCGGGACGCGGAGCAGGTGCAGCGCCGTGGTCACGCGGCGATCGGCGAGCACGTCGAGCACTCGCCCGAGGTGGCGCGAGCGCGCGTGGAACGGACGCCCGCTGACCTCCCAGTGGTTGAGCCCGCCACGCCGCCGGTCGCGCGGGCGCGCGAGGTACTCGAGGCTCGCCACGAGGTGCGTGATCGAGGAGATCTGCTCCATGCGGGCGAGCGCATCGGGGCGGCGCACGGGGGTGGGCGAGAGCTTCGCCCGAAGTGTGTCCATGCGTCTCACACGACTACGGGTACCCGGTCTCCAAGCCCATTTCCGGCGATTCACCCGCATGGGTTAAGGACTTCACCCATGAGGGCCACGCCAGACCCTGATGCGGCGCGGGGTGGGCCTTTACCGTGGCGGGCTCTGTTGCACACCTCAACCAAACGGGAGGCATGCACATGAGCACACTCGTCGGACATACGAACCAGATCAGCCGAGAGGTTCTCGGCGAGCTGACGCCGGATGCGGACATGCGCAACCTGGCGGCCAGCGTGCCGGTCATGGCGACCCCGGCCGCCGTCGCGGCAGGCGTCGCGCTCACCGCCGCCGGCTTCGCTGCGGGCTACGCGGCCGAGGAGGCCGCGGACGGCTGACCGTAACCGTGACGACTGACGCTCAGTAAAAGGGAGGATCAAAGTCACATGAATACGCTGATCGAGAAGGCAAACACCAGCCGCGAGCTCAACGAGCTGCCGCTGCTGACCACGGGCGTCGAGCAGGGCAACGCGATCTCGCCGGTCCTCGCCACCCCCGCCGCGTTCGCGGCCGGCGTGGCCGCCGCCGGCGCCGTCGCGGGCTCCGTCGCCGCCGGCGCGGCGATCGGGGACGCGATCGACTAGCGCCGCGCAACGCGTCGCGCGCCCGTGCGCCGCTGCATCGCGGCGTGCGGGCGTTGGCAGGCGCGTTCGGCCGGGTACCGCGTTCGAAAGATGCTCGTCCTCTACGACACCGACTGCGGGTTCTGCGCCTGGACCCTCTCGTGGGTCCTGCGCTGGGACCGCGAGCGCCGGCTCCTGACGGCTCCGATCCAGAGCCTCGAGGGGGATGCGTGGCTGAGCGGGCTGCCGCACGACGCGCGACTCGCCTCGTGGCACGCGGTCGACGAGCGCGGCCGGCTGTTCTCGGCGGGGAACGCGCTGACGCAGATCCTGCGCCGGCTCCCCGGCGGCAAGCCGCTCGCGGCGCTGACCGCCCGCACGCCGCGCGTCACGCAGCGCGCCTATGCGGCCGTCGCGGCGAACCGGCACGTGCTCTCGCGGCCGGTGACCGCGCGTGCCAAGGCGCGTGCGCGAGCCCTCGTGGCCGCGCGCGAGAAAGGAGCGCCATGTCTGAGACTCACACGATCGCCCACGTCTCCGGCGGGGACATGCCGCCTACCTGGTTCCGGCTCGGCGCCCGCATCCGCGGCGCCGCGTCAGTCCTCGGCTTCGCCGGCATAGCCCTCGGCCTGATCGGGATCGCCGTGATCCCGGACCTCTCGCCTGCCCTCATCCTGCTGTTCTGCGTCGGCGGCTTCTTCCTGCTGCTGATCGGGCTCGGGCTCACGCTCGCGCCCGGTGCACCGCAGATCGCCGCGCGCACCGTGACTGTGCCGGTCCATGGCCGCTGGACGGTCATGAACGGACCGGCCGACCGCGTGCCCAGCCACGGCACCCACGGCCACGGCCAGACCTTCGCGCTCGACCTCGTGTACGAGCCGCACGAGGGCGCCCGGCCGGAGTTCGGCAAGGGCGCCGCGTTCCGCGCGCCCGAGGAGTTCCCGGCCTTCGGCGAGGAGATCCTCGCGCCGGTCGACGGGCGCGTGGTCGCCGTCCATGACGGGGCGCGCGACCACCGCACGCGCTCGACGTGGCCGGCGGTCGCCTACATGTTCCTCGAGTCGTTCGGCCGCGAGATCGCCGGCTCGCGTCACGTGCTCGGCAACAACGTGGTCATCGACACGGGCGACGGCTCGTACATGGTGCTCGCCCATCTCCAGCGCGGCTCCGTCCAGGTGCGCGAGGGCGATCACGTACGGGCCGGCGACGTGGTCGGCCGCTGCGGCAACTCGGGCAACTCGAGCGAGCCGCACCTGCACTTCCAGCTCATGGACCATCCGCGCGCGCTGATCGCCGCCGGGCTGCCGCTGCGGTTCCGGGGCGTCGGCGACGTCCCCGCCAACGGGGAGGCGCTGGTCGGCTGATGCGCGACGGACCCTCACTCCGGGAGACGCTCGCCTCGCTCGGCGGCTACCTGCGCCCGCAGCGCCGATGGGTGACGTTCGGCTGCGCGCTGCTCGTGATCTCCGGCGGGCTCGGGCTGGCCCAGCCGCTGGCGGCCAAGCTCGTGCTCGAGGCACTGGCCGTCGACGAAGGGCTCGCGAGCGCGCTGCTCAAGCTCTCGGCGCTCGTCGTCGCCGCCGCCCTGACGCTCGGCTTCGGCAACTTCCTCGTCCTCCGGGCGGCCGAGTCGGTCGTGCTCGAGGGCCGCCGCTCGCTCGTCCACCACATCCTGCGGCTGTCGATGCCCGGCATGCGCCGGCAGGCGCCGGGCGACCTGCTCGCCCGCGTGACGGCCGACACCACGCTGCTGCGCCAGATCGCCGTCCAGTCCTTGGTCCAGGCCATCCTCGGCACGGTGATGCTGGTCGGCGCGCTGGTCCTGATGGCGGTCGTCGACATGGTCCTCTTCGCCACGATCGTCGGCGTCATCATCGGTCTCGGCCTCGTCATCGCGGTGGTCATGCCGCGCATCCGGCGGTCGGCGCGCAACGCGCAGCGGTCGGTCGGCGAGATGGGCAGCTCGCTCGAGCGCGTGCTCGGCGCGTTCACGACCGTCAAGGCGTCGGGCGCCGAGTTCGTCGAGCGGCAGCGCGTCGGCGCCGCGGCTGAGGCGGCCTACGAGCAGGGCGTCGTCACCGCGCGCTGGAGCTCGGTGGCGGGGACGACTGCCGGCCTGTCGATCCAGGTCGCGTTCCTGATCGTGCTCGGCGTCGGCGGCGCGCGCGTGCAGAGCGGCGCCATCACGGTGTCGACGCTCGTCGCCTTCCTGCTCTACGTGCTCTACCTGACGCAGCCGGTGCTCCAGCTCGTCAACGCGGGGACGTACTTCCAGGCGGGACGCGCGGCCGTCGGCCGCATCAGCGAGGTCACGGCGCTGCCCACCGAGGCGGTCGACCCGGCCCGTCCTGCCGCGCGTGCGCCGCTGGCCGGCGAGCCCGCCGCGCTGGCCTTCGAGGACGTCTCGTTCACCTACCCGGGGCGCGAGTCGCCGGCGCTCGAGGACCTGTCGCTGGCGGTGCCGGCCGGCGGGCTCACCGCGCTGGTCGGGCCCTCGGGCGCGGGCAAGTCGACGGTGCTCGGCCTGATCGAGCGCTTCTACGACCCCGACGGCGGGCGGATCCTGCTCGACGGCCGCGACCTGCGCGAGTGGGACGTCGTCGATCTGCGCGCGAACATCGCCTACGTCGAGCAGGACGCGCCGGTGATGGCGGGCACGCTGCGGGAGAACCTCACATACGCCGCCCCGTCGGCGACCCTCGACGAGGTCCGCGAGGCGCTCGAGATCACGCGGCTGCAGCCGCTGCTCGCGCGGCTCGGCGGCGACCTCGAGGCGGAGATCCAACACCGCGGCGTCTCGGTCTCGGGCGGCGAGCGCCAGCGGATCGCGATCGCCCGCGCGCTCCTGCGCCGCCCGCGGCTGCTGCTGCTCGACGAGGCGACGTCGCAGCTCGACGCGGTCAACGAGGCCGCGCTGCGCGACGCCGTGCAGGAGGTGTCGGAGCGGACGACCGTGGTGGTCGTCGCCCACCGCCTGTCGACGGTCCGGTCGGCCTCCACGATCGCCGTGCTGCAGGACGGCCGCGTCCGCTCCGTCGGTGACCACGACGACCTCATGCGCGAGGACGAGCTCTACGCCGAGTTCGCGTCGGGGCAGCTCATCGCGGCCTAGGTGCGGGTCGTCCGCCGGCAACGTCAACGGCGGCTGGTAAGGAGACCGGGGAGGCGGCCGGGGCCGGTCTGCCGTCAAGCGTCCTGCCCTGCGGTCGTATAGCGACCCCTAGGCAGGACACTTGGCCCGGATCTCGCCGGACCGAACCACCGCGACGGCTCCCCAGCCTCCCTACCCAGCCGCAGTTGACGTTCGTCCGGCTAGGCGCTGCCGAGCTGCCCCACGTACAACGCCACGGCCTCGGCGCGCGTGCTGACGCCGAGCTTCTGGTAGACGCGCCGCAGGTGCGACTTGACCGTGTCCGGCGAGAGCCAGAGGCTCTCGGCGATCTCGCGGTTGGTCTTGCCGATCGCGAGCTCCTTGAGCACCTCCTGCTCGCGCGCCGTCAGCGTGCCGTTGACGCCCGTGCACAGCTCCTCGACGGAGACCTCATCGTCCTCGTCGCGCATGAGCACGCCGCGGATGCACGAGTGCAGCTCCTCGCGCTCGACGTTGAGCGGGAGGCAGACGACGTCGAAGCGCCGGGCCACGGCGTCGGCCTGGATGCGGAACCCGGGCACCGCCAGCAGGACGATCGATGCGCAGCCGGCCGGCAGCCGGTCGAGCACGCGGAAGAGCCGCTCGTCGCCGCCGTCGACCGGCGCCGCGACCACGAGCTGCGCCGACGTCACGCGCACCCGTTCCTCGAGGGCGCGCGAGCGGTCGAGCTCGGCCACGACCTGCACGCTGCGCTCGGGCAACAGCGCCCGCACGCCGGCGCGCAGCACCGGGCTGTCGCTCAGCACGATGGCCCGCCGTGTACCCGGCAGGAGCGGTTCGCTGCCCATGCCCGCCGAGACAGACGAGCTGATCCGCTTCCCCGTCGGAGCTCGTCGCATGTGTTGGTCTCCCGTCTGAGGTGCGACTACCCGGGCGGCGTCCGTCTTATCCAGACCTGACCTGCGAATGGGCAGCCTGCTCGTCCATGACCGAAGACGAGATCCCCGTCCGCCGCGCCATCGAGGGCGCGCTCTATGAGATCAAGCGCGTCATCGTGGGCCAGGACGCGATGCTCGAGCGGCTGCTCGTGGCGCTGCTGGCCGGCGGTCACGTGCTGCTCGAAGGCGTGCCCGGCCTGGCGAAGACCCTGACCGTGCGCACGCTCGCCGACGTGCTCGGCGGCTCCTTCCGCCGCATCCAGTTCACGCCCGACCTCGTCCCCGCGGACCTCGTCGGCACGCGCATCTACCGCCCCGACTCCGGGCGCTTCGACACCGAGCTCGGCCCGGTGTTCGGCAACTTCCTGCTCGCCGACGAGATCAACCGCGCGCCGGCCAAGGTGCAGTCCGCCCTGCTGGAGGTCATGCAGGAGCGGCAGGTGACGATCGGCGGCGAGACCCATCCCGTCCCGTCCCCGTTCCTCGTCCTGGCGACCCAGAACCCGATCGAGTCCGAGGGCACGTACCCGCTGCCCGAGGCGCAGGTCGACCGGTTCCTGCTCAAGCTGCTCGTCGACTACCCGGATCTCGGGGAGGAGGCCGCGGTCGTCGGGCGGTCGCTCGCGCCTGCGCCGGAGATCGCCGAGCGGCTCTCGACGGCCGACCTCGAGCGCTTCTCGGCGCAGGCCAAGCGGGTCTTCGTCGACCGCGAGGTGATCGGCTACGCGGTCTCGCTCGCCGACGCGACGCGGCATCCCGAGCGCTACGGGCTCGACGAGCTCTCGCGCTACATCGAGTACGGCTCGAGCCCGCGCGGTCCGATCGGCCTGATCGCGGCGTCGCAGGCGCTGGCGCTCCTGCGCGGCCGTCGCCATGTGATCGCTTCGGACGTGCGCGACCTCGCGCCTGACGTGCTGCGCCACCGGCTGGTCCTCTCCTACGAGGCGCTCAGCGACGGGGTGGCGCCTGACGACTTGCTCGACCGCCTCCTCGCGGCCGTGGAGGAGCCGAGCGAGCGGATCCGGCAACCGGAGGCCGTCGCGGCATGACTGCTGCCGCGGCGCTCCGGCCGCCGGACGGAAGGCAGGGACCCGGGCCGATGCCCGGTGCCCTGCTCAAGGTCCTCGACCTCGCGCTCGCGCGCCGCGCGGGTGGTGCGCTGCCCGGTGACCACCTGGCGCCGGGCGCGGGGGCGGGGACCGAGCTCGTCCAGCTGCGGCCCTACCAGGTCGGCGACGACGTGCGGCAGCTCGACGCCGCCGCCACCGCCCGCACCGGCGTGCCGCACGTGCGGCTGCAGGTGCCGGAGCGGGCGCTGACCACCTGGCTCGTGCTCGACGTCTCGCCCTCGATGGCGTTCGGGACGGCGGAGCGGCTGAAGGCGGACGTGGCCGAGGGCGTGGCGATCGCCGTCGCCCGGCTCGCGACGCGCCGCGGCGGCCGCGCGGCGCTGATCCGCGCGGGCGCGCCCGGCGAGGGCATGCTGCCGCCGCGCGGCGGCCGCCACGCCCAGCTCGCGATCGCGCGTGCAGTGGGCGAGGGCGTCGCCCCCGACGCGGCAACCGGTTCCGGCACGGCCGGCGGGTCCGGCCGCGGAGCGGTCCCCGCCGGTGACGCCGGCGGGCCCGGCCGTGGGTCGGCCCCCGCATCCGTGCGGGGGTCGGCCGAGCCCGGCGCGCTCGGCCGTGCGCTCGTGCGCGCCGGCCGTGTGGCCCGGCGGCCGGGGCTCGTGGTCGTGGTCTCGGACTTCCGCGAGGACGGCTGGCGCGGGCCGCTGGCCTCGCTGGCCGCCCGCCACAGCATCGTCGCCGTCGCGGTCCGCGACCCGCGCCAGGCGGCGCTGCCGCGCGCCGGCC
>Ga0081538_10002149_pt1 | contig 19608 bp, 11 predicted proteins | sample TabmetS5T2R1_FD_71022 | JGI IMG/M metagenome (GOLD analysis project Ga0081538, IMG submission 71022) | Tabebuia heterophylla rhizosphere microbial communities from the University of Puerto Rico - S5T2R1 | ecosystem: Host-associated > Plants > Roots > Rhizosphere ... | reverse complement strand
CGAGGGCATGGCCAACCCGCTCGGCCTGGAGGCGTACTCGTTCATCCGCTCGGCCGCCGGACAGAGCGTGCGGGGCGTGCCGCTGCCGATGGCGCGCGAGAAGATCGTGCCCGGCCGGGAGGCCACGCGCGAGTTCGTCGCCGCCGCCCAGGAGGCGTACGAAGATCTCGCCTACCCGCACAAGACGGTGGCCGTGGCGCAGCAACAGGCCGCACTCGCGGCGATGAGGAGCCACAGGAACGGCAACACGGACGGCCTGCGCTGGGACGAGGTCGGGCCGTTCACGCTCGACGTGGCCCGCGAGGCGACGCAGAACAACGGGCTCACGACGGAGTGGTCGGGTCGCATGACGGCGATGGCCGTGGATCCGAGCTGCGACGAGAAGCGCTGCCGCCTGTACGTCGGCGCGGCCGGCGGCGGCGTCTGGCGCACGGACGACGCGCTGGCCCGCAAGCCGCGCTGGGAGTCGCTCGACAACGGGCTCGACACGACGTCCATCGGCTCGCTCTTCATCGACCCGAACGACCCGATCGGCAGGACGATCTACGTCGGCACCGGCGAACCGAGCGGTTCGGGAGACAGTGAGGCCGGGCTCGGCCTCTACCGCTCCACCGACCGCGGCGAGCACTGGCGCCTCGTCCCGGGCAGCTTTGCCGTCGCCAAGGACCGCGGCATCGGTGAGGTCGTCGTCGACCCCCGCAACCCGCGCCACATCTGGATCGGGACGACCGTTGCCCGCCACTCGCTGTCCGGGGTCTCGGGCGGCCGCTTCACACCGCCCGGGGCGCCGACGATCGGGCTCTACGAGTCGACGGACGGCGGGAATTCCTTCCGGCTCCGCTTCAACCTGCCCCAGGACCCGGTCGACCCCAACTCTGAGAACGGCGCCGACTTCTTCAAGGGCGGCGTGACGGACATCGAGTACGACCCGGCCGACCCGACGACCTTCTACTTCACGATGTTCGACTACGGCGTCTTCCGGGCGACCGGCAACGGCGCCACGATCCAGAACATCTACGAGGGCGCCGGCCCGGACGAGCTCGGTTTCGGCATCCGCTACGAGGTTGCGGCCGCGCGGCTCGCCAACGGGCGCACGCGGCTCTACGTCCACGACGGCCGGAACGAGGTCGACGCGAACGGCGACGGCGTCTTCGAGGACGCTTCCCGGGTCCTCCGCACGGACGACGCGCGCGCGGCGACCCCGGCGTTCCAGATGCTCTCGAGCGAGGTCGACGGGACTCCCGGCTTCAGCTCGTTCGACGTCTGTGCCGCGCAGTGCTCCTACGACATGCCGATCGCGGTCTCTCCGAGGAACCCGGACGTGGTCATGATCGGCGGGCAGACCCAGTACGGCGAGCTGCCGCCGTACGCGGGCGCCGACCGCTCGAACGGCCGCAACATCATGTTGTCCCGCAACGGCGGCGTCTTCTTCACGGACATGTCCGGTGAGGCGAAGGATCCGTTCGAGGCGAACCACCCCGACGTCCAGGTCCTGGCGTTTCACCCGACGAACCCGAACATCTTGTTCATCGGCAGCGACGGCGGGATCGTGCGGACGAGCGGTCGCTACGTCGACGACTCGTCGGACTGCAGCGAGCCCGACCGCAACCTCTCCGGCGTCAATCTGACCGACTGCCGGCTGTGGCTCTCGTCGATCCCGACCGACCTGACGCCGATCAACTCGGGTCTGAGGACGCTTCAGTTCCAGGATCTCTCGCCGAACCCGAACAACCCGTTGCGTGACGTCATCGGCGGCACGCAGGACAACGGAACGCTCGGCTTCGACGGCACGGGGACCTGGCTGAACTTCGTCTCGGGCGACGGCGGCCAGTCGGGCATCGACGCGGAGCAGGGGAACATCCGCTACCACACGTACAACGCTCAGCAGGGCGACGTGAACTTCCGCGGGAACGACCCGCAGTGGTGGTCCTGGATCTTCGACCCGATCCTGTTCTCGCCCGAGGCATCGGCCTTCTACCTTCCCTTCACGGCCGATCCGACCGTCGGGAGGACGGCGTTCGCCGGTTCGGAGAGCGTCTGGCGGACGCGGAACGCCGGCGGGGAGCAGGACTTCCTCGAGAACCACTGCTCCGTCCTCGGCGGGCCGCGGAGCGATCGGCTCAACACGGGCGTCGACTCCGGATGCGGCGACTGGGTCAAGCTCGGGCCCGGCGCTGCCCTGTCGCTCGGGGCGAACACTCCGACCGACAAGGGCGGGCCGTCCGGTGTGAGCTACGTCGTCGCCGTCGAGCGCGCGAAGACGAACACGGGCACGCTCTGGGCCGGCACGCGCCGGGGCCGCATCTGGATCACGAAGAACGCCGATGCGAACGATCCCGCGGCCGTGGTCCAGGAACCGGACTGCTGTGGGACGGGGATGAACGAGCGGCAGAGCGACGTCGTGTTCACACGGATCGACACGCCGGCGCAGCCGCGCCGCTTCCCGAGCGGCATCTCGGTCGATCCGAGGGATCCGACGGGGAACACCGCGTTCATCTCGTTCTCCGGCTACGAGGCGTACAGCCCCGGCCAGCCGGGCCACGTGTTCAAGGTCGTCTTCAACCCGGCCACCGGGACTGCGACCTGGACCGACCTGAGTCACGACCTCGGCGACCTGCCGATTACGGACGTCGAGCTCGACGCCGCGACCGGAGACCTCTACGCCTCGTTCGACTGGGGCGTGCTGAGGCTGCGGAACGGCAGCACGAGCTGGGAAGAGGCCGGGTCCGGGCTGCCGAAGGTGGCGACCTACGAGCTGTCGCAGGCGAACCTGCCCGCCGGCCGTCGCGTGATCTACGCGGCGACTCACGGCCGCGGCGGCTTCCGCCTGATTCTTAGCCGCTAGGACCCCTCGCCGGAAAGGGCCGCCTCCGGGCGGCCCTTTCTGTCGCTAGAGGCCGGCGCCCGGAGCCGGACAGGCGAGCGGCGGCAGCTTCAGCCCCGCCAGGCTCCCCCTCGCGCCGACCGCGCGCACGATTGTGGCCGTACAGCGGTCGTAGGCGGCCGGGAAACGCACCACGAACCCGCCGGCCGGGCCGGCGGTCACCTGCTTCGTCTGGCTGCGCTGGCCCGAGAGGCTCACTCGTACCCGCTCGCTCGGGAGGAAATTGGCGCCGCGGATCGTCAGCGGCGCTCCGCCCGCGAGCTTCAGGGTCGCCTTCTGCCGCGACTCGCCGCCCTTAGCGGCCGATGCGAGGAGCGCCAGGCCGAGTGCGAGGATGACCACGACTCCAATCCTCATCGCCGGTCCAGTATGCCCGACCTCGGGCGGGCATGAACCCCGGATATCCGTTGCCATATTTGCAGACGGATACAGACGGTCTTATAGTCGCCCGGCTCTAGCGAAAGGGGGAGAGCCATGCGACAAAGAGGAGTTGTCGCCGCGCTCATGACCGCTCTCGCAGCGGTCGTCTTGACGGGCACGGCGGCGGCCGGTTTCGAGGATTCGCCTCGAATCCGCAAGGTCCAGCAGACCGTCGAGCCTTCCGGGCCGGCCGTCATGCGAGACGTCGAGCTCGGCACGAACATCAGCGAGTGTCCCCAGGCGGGGATGAACACCGAGCCCGACCCGCTGGCCCGGATCGAGAGAGACGAGGTCTGGCAACTCAGCGACGGGGGCGACGACACGCGGGGGAACACCGAGTACAGCTGCTTCCCGCAGAACGAGACGACGATCGACGTCAACCCGACGAACCGGCGGAACATCGTCGGCGGGCAGAACGACTACCGGATGGGCGGGTCGTTCTCGGGGATCAACGCCAGCGTTGACGGCGGCAGGACGTGGTACGACACGCTCCACCCGCTGCCCTCGCTCCAGAGCGGGGAGATGCTCGACTCGTCGGGTGACCCGGCGATCACGTTCGATCGCGAAGGAACGGTCTACCTGGCGAGCATCGTCTTCAACCGGACCAACGACAACAACGGCATCTGGGTCAACCGCTCCACGAACGGCGGCTTCACTTGGAGCCGGCCCTGCACGCCGTTCGTCTCTCCGCCGGGAACTCCGATCCGCTGCGGAGCGATCGGCGATGCCCGTCACCCCGGTGACGGCACGGTCGTCTTCCAGCCCGACAACGAGGTCACGCCGATCTTCCCGGGCAGCGCCGTGAACTTCAGCGTGACGTTCCACGACAAGGAGTTCATCGGCGCCGGCCCGCGCCCCGCGGGCGTGACGCCGGTCTGCTTCGACCCGCTCACGAAGGCCGCGATCCCGGCCGGTTCGGCCGGCTGTCAGCAGGAGGTCATCGGTCCCGACCGGATCTACGTGACCTGGACGGCCTTCAACAACCCGTCGGGGGCGCCGAACGCGATCGTCTCCTCGACGATCGAGATCAGCTACTCCGACGATCGCGGCCGCTCGTGGTCACCGCGACGGACGATCAACGGCAGCGCGCCGTTCTGCATCGGCGCGGTCGCCGGCGGCAACCGCTGCGACGACAACCAGTTCTCGGTGCCGACGGTGAGCCCGGAGACGGGTCACCTGTACGTCGCGTTCGAGAACTTCAACACACCTGACGAGAACCAGTGGCTCGTCGTCCGCTCGACCGACGGCGGCCAGACGTTCCAGGGCCCGTTCTTCGTCACGCCGGCCTTCGACGTCAACTTCAGGGCGAGGCCCGACTGCGCCGCGCGCGGGGCCGGGTCCTCACTGACGAACACGTGCTTCCGGATCCCGATGACCGGAGCGATCGTCGCCGACCGGCGCGGAGGCGCCTTCGCCGACGACCTCTACCTGGTCATGGCCGACAACCGGAACGGCACACGTGAGAACACGAACACGGACGTGTTCTTCTTCAAGTCGACGAACGGCGGCTCGAGCTGGATCGGGCCGACGCGGGTGAACAACGACGATTCCGACGCACCTGCGAACCGCGACTGCGGTCGCGCCGGCCAGCCGGCGTGCCCGCCGACGACGCTCGAGAGCGCGACGGGCAACGACCAGTGGTGGCCGTGGATCGACATCTCCGACGGTGGAGACGTCAACGTCAAGATGCTCGACCGCCGGCTGGACACGAACTCGGTCGCGCACGAGTGGCCGACGAGCAGGCAACGGCCGGGCAACTACCTCGTCTGGACGTGGGCGGCGCAATGCCGGATCACGTCCTCGTCGTTCGCGCCCGGCGAAGGTTGCGTCGCTGACGGCGCTGAGGTGATCCCGCAGCCCACCGGGCCGATCAACCCGTCAGGCCCGTTCCCGGGAGCCGGGCCGACGTTCACGGATCCGTTCCGGAACTTCAAGGTCTCGGACGTTCCGTCGAACTTCGACTACTGCTTCCGCGCCGGAGTCTTCTGCGGCGACTACGAGTCGATCGCGGTCGACAACCGCGGGGAGGAAGCACAGGCCTGGACGCTGTCCACCGACGCCCGCAACGGTCGGTCGTCCGGCGGGCCCGCGGGAGGCACGACGCTCCCGTCGCAGCCCGGCCGGAACCCGATCTGCGAGCAGTCGGACGTCTTCGTCGACAGCTTCGACGCGCGGAACGGGGGCAGCGGTGGATCGGCCGGACCGATCACGCCGTTCCTGGTGACGCCCTGTCCTGGCGACAATTAGGCAGGGCTCGCTTCGAACGCGAGAGAGGCCGCCTCCGGGCGGCTTCTCTCAATATTGATCGGTTTGACAACTCCTGGTAATCGGGGCATAGTGCCGCGCGGTTTCAATCCGAGAGAAGGGGTCAACACGTACCGGTTCCTGGGGAATCGGGCCGCACGCGGGGCCCAGCCCGTCGCGTGACTGACCCACGAGTTGGGGAGAGGAGCTTGAGTTTGAGCATTCTCAGCAGGTTTAGCGCCCGCGGCTGGGCGCTTGTCCTCGGCCTTGCCCTCATCGCCCTCGCCGTCATGCCCACAGTGGTGTCGGCGGCGGGCGGTGGCCGCAAGGCCAAGACGGTCCGACCGGCCGTCAAGATCACGACCGCATCCGACAAGGCGCTGCGGAAGCTCCATCCGAAGCTTCAGAAGAGGCTGAGGGCTGGAAGGACCGCGAACACACGCGTCTTCCTGACGATGACCGGCTCGACGCGCGCCGCGCGCGAGCTCTTGCAATCCGAGCGGGTCGCAACCCTTCGCGGACGCTCGCTCATCATCGGCACGGTTCCGACGGCGCAGCTGGCGAAGCTCGCCGGGCTGAAGGGAGTCCGGGCCGTCGGGCCGATCGAGCTCGGCCTGACGCACCGCCCGCCAGGGATTCCGGAGCCGAGCCTGATGAAGAGGCCGACGCGCGCCAAGCAGCTCTCGGTGATGAGGGCGATGCAGGCGACCGAGGTGCCGTATTCGGAGGCTCCTCCGCTGAAGGGGTCCAACTTCGAGCAGCTGAGGAAGCTGAACCTGCTCGACGCCAGGACGCACAACTTCTCGGGAGCCTGGAAGGCCGGTTACACCGGGAAGGGCTCGACCGTCGCGGTGCTCGACGGCGGCACGGACTTCGGACATCCGGACCTGATCGGGACCTGGCGCACGTGGCAGGCCGACGAGATCGCTCCCAACCAGCCCACGCGACAGGGCTGGGTCGGATGGCCGAAGGCCTTCGACCCGTTCGGCGTCCTGATCTGGCTCCAGGCGCCGCAGTTCGTTCAGCAGGGCTTGAGCTGGTACACGCAGACGGCGGCGAGGACGGGCTGCATCGCCAACCCCGCCGACGAGGCGGCCGGCGTCTGCCGCGTCACGTTCGCGACTCGCACCGGCCCGGCACGGAGCCCGCTGAGCTTCCCGGCTCCGGACGGGACGGTCACGCACGAGTACACGTTTGCTCGCACGCTGAGCAAGTCCGGCACCGTCCGCATCGGTTTCCATCCGGACGACCATCTGCTCGACCTCTACCGCGAGCGGCCGGCGGTGCTCGTCGTCGACCAGAACACGGCCGGGGTCTACGACACCGTCTACGTCGATCTGGACAACGATTACAGCTTCTCCGACGAGAAGCCCGTCTCGAAGAGCTCGCCCGCGTCGTACCGCGACGTGAACGGCGACGGGGTCACCGACCTCTCCGGCGGTCTCCTCTACTACATCTCCGACGGCACCGGCGCGACGAACACGCGCCTCCCCGGCGGCATCGACATGTTCCAGAACATCCGCGCGGCGTCCGGTCAGCTGCTCGCCTGGACAGGTGACTTCGATCCGGTCATCGCCGGACACGGGACGCAGACGGCGAGCAACGTCGTCGGTCAGGGCGTGATCAACGGAAAAGCGCCGACGTTTGCCGACGTCGAGGGCGGGACCTATCCAGGGGCCGTTATCGGCGGTGCCCCCGATGCCAAGCTCGCCCCGTTCGGTGACATCTACTTCTCGTTCGAGTTCTCGACGTCGTTCGCGTGGATGCTGACCTCGGGTACCTCCGACGGGATCGGCGCGAATCGCTCCGTCGATGTCCACACGGACTCGTGGGGTTCGACGGACGTCGACAACGACGGCTACGACTCGCACTCGATGGAAGCGAACGTCGCCCACGAGGGGAGCAGGACGACCGGGTTCGGTTCAACCGGCAACGGCGCACCGGGCTTCGGGACCGTCAACTCACCTTCCCCCTACAACGGGGTCGGCGTCGGCGCCTCGACGCAGTTCGGCGGTACCGGTTGGGATTCGATCAAGTTCTACCGCCAGGTCGTGGACAACGACGCCATGGTCTGGTCGGACCGCGGTCCTGGCGCGAACGGAGCTGTGGGGGTGGACATCCTCGCCGACGGCGCGTTCTCGGCGGGAGACATCACGCTGAACACGATCCTCGACGGCAATAACGCCTGGCTGACGTGGGGCGGCACGAGCCGGTCGACGCCAGTCGCCGGCGGCGCTGCTGCACTTATCTACCAGGCGTGGCGTGAGGCTCACCCCGGGCAGGCTTTGCCGGCGAACTTCCACCAGACCGTCCGCCAGATCCTCAAGTCGTCCGCCAAGGACCTGGGCTACGAGTCCTATATCCAGGGCTCAGGCTCCCTCGATGCCGGTCGCGCGGTGCAACTTGCTGCCGGCACCGCGGGCGCGAGGGTCTCGCCGGACGACTGGCGGCCCGGCAACTACCGCGGGACCGAGCACCAGGCGTTCGTGCACTCGCTGAAGCCCGGCGGGAGCTCGAGCAAGACGTTCGAGGTCACAGGGACCGGCAGGTACCGCGTCAGCGATCGGTTCCTCAAGAAGACGGACACCGAGCGGATGACGTTCACGTCCTCGCCCATGGCGAACGAGAGCGTCTACACGTTCAATGCCCCGGACTACCTGCTCGACATCACGAAGGTCGTCAAGAAGCACCGGAACGCCGACCTGATGGTGATCCGGGCGAACTTCCCGCGTGAGCAGTTCGACGGGAACGTGGACTACAACGAGGACCAGGCGTGGCGCCTGCTCACCTACAACTGGACCGACGTCAACGACGACGGGAACCTCTGGCGCGACCGCGACCGTGACGGCGTCGTCGACCACGTCCAGAAGACCACGAGCTCGAACATCGACGGCAACCCCGACATCGACTTCGAGAACCCTGCGACGGAGGTCGACAAGGGCGAGTACGTCAGGTTCATGTACCACCGCGCCGGGTCGAACGCGCTCCAGTCGTTCGTCCGCGATCCGGCGAGGCGCACGGCCGACGGCATCTTCCTCGGTCTCCAGCACAGCGACCGGACGAACGCACCGTCGCAGACGAACTTCACGATCTCGATCGAGTTCTACGAGAACGTGGACTGGCCGTGGCTCACGACCACCCAGGTCTCAGGCGGAGCGTTCACCGCGACGATGCACGTCCCGAGCGAAACGCCGTACGGCATGTATGACGGCGCGATCGTTCTCACGGAGCGGGCCCGGCCGAGTGGCAACGACAACCGGGGCAAGAGCCGGGGCAAGAGCCGCTCCAGGCAGACGATCGTTCTCCCCGTCGCCCTGACGGTTGCCGCCGAGGTGGCTCAGAACGCGACCACGAACGAGCTCGAGGGAAGTGTCAAGTTCGGTGGCTCGGAAGTAGCTCGAAACCAGTCGAGGCTGATGTACAACAACGGCGCGATCTTCGGCGCCAACGACTGGACGTGGAGGGCCGAGTCCGGCGACTGGCGGTTCTTCTACTTCGACATCCCGCGCACGCCGCCCGCTGGTTCGCTCGTGCTCGCGAACACGAAGTGGGACGATCCGGCTCCATTCACGGACCTCGACACCCTGCTCTTCGGCAGGGGTACGACGCACTACCAGGCCTGCCCGATCTTCGGCACGTGCGCCGACGGCCAGGTTTTCGGTGCCCCGTACGTGCTCGACACGGTCGGTAAGAGCCCGAACACGCACGCCGGCTCCGGTGTCTGGATCTTCAACACTGCCACGGGCGGTCCCGAGGACTTCGTCGCGGGTCCAGCCCAGGAGGGCATGCACGCGGCCGTCCAGCACGGCGTGGGCTTCCACGGCGGCAAGTTCGACGTACCGTTCGAGACCACAGTCGGCTCGGCCGTCGTCAATCCCACCTCAGTCACGCAGTCGACGGCTGATGGAACCGGGCAGTTCGACGTCACCTTCCGCTCGACGCTCGATCTGCCGGGCTTCTCTGCGGAGGCGTTCGGTCTCAGTCAGCCGAGCGTGACCACCGAGACGGTGCAGCAGGATAATCCGAACGATCCGAGCTCCGCGAGCGTGAAGAAGAGCGTCACGCTGGCGCACGCCGCTCGGCTCACGGTCAACGTCGACGTCGCGGATGACGACGACATCGATCTGTTCCTCGTGCGGGACGCCAACGGCGACGGCACGTTCACGAACGGTGAGATCATTGCCTCGTCGACGGGAAGCACCGGCGAGGACGAGCACATCGAGGCCGTCCGACCCGCCGACGGCAACTACCAGGTCTGGTTGCAAGGCTGGCAGATCGCCGGCGGACCGTCGCCGGCTGGCCTTGAGATCTTCCCCGTGCAGGGCAGCGATCTCGTTGTCGAGGGCGTCCCGACAGGGCCCGTCCCCGCCGGCCAGACGATCACCTTGACGGTGCGGTTCAACAAGCCGTCGATGGTGGCGGGGCAGTCGTACTTCGGCGAGCTCCATCTGGGGCCGTCAGTCGCGCCGAGCGCCCTTCAGATCCCGATCCGGATCAACCGGTAACCGGGGGATACCCGAAGCGCACTGATGTAGCGAGGGAGGGCCGCCGAAAGGCGGCCCTCCCTCAGTCCTCGGTCATGGCCCGACGCAGGTGGCTTTGTCCAGGGCAGGGAACGAAATGGACGCGCGGCTCCCCTTCGAGCCAACTGCCGTCACCGCGAGACCGTTGCAACGGCTTGGGTTCGGGAACGTGACTTTGAAGCCGCCGCGCGAGCCCGCGACGACCATCCTGCGGAGGCGGTTCGTCGAGACTCGGATCTGCTCGCCGGGCTTGAATGATCGCCCGATGACTGTGAATGGCTTGAGCTGGACAATCCTCAGCGTCGGTCGGCCGGGCTGAGCCTTCTCAGGGAGCACGCGCTCGGGCGGGGCGAGCTCAGCATCGGTGTAGAGCGTCGCACTCACGAGTATGAAGAGAGCTAGCAACGGCATTCTTAATCCCTTGCGCCTGGTTCCAGGCAGTGCACGTTAGAAAACTCCGCGAACTTGACGGAGGCGCGGCTGCCTTTGGAGCCCCGTGCGACCGCCGTGAATCCGTTGCAGGTGCTCGCCTGTGCGAAGACGACCGTGAAGCCGCCGCGCGGGCCCGCAACGATCGACTTCCGTCGGCCGTTGCCGGTCAGCGACACGCGTTCGCTCGCCTTGAATCCGCGACCGGCGACCGTCACCGGGTCGGTGGCAACGATCGTCAGCGTCGGCCGAGCCGACCGGCTCGCGGGAGCGGTCGTCGTGGCGTTCTCGGAGGCGAGCGAGTTCGCCGGGAGGCCGACGAGGATGGCGATCAGCGCGAGAACAGCCATCGGTCGATGAGTGTACGGCGCTGTCGGTTGCTACGTCACGGAACCTACGCCGCGACCACGAACCCCTTACGCCAGCGGCGCACGATGCGCCACTGAAGCCACACGATCACCGCGGTGATCAGGAACATCGTCAACGTCGCGCCGGCGGCGTAGCCGTAGCGGAGGTACTCGAACGCGTTTCGGTAGACGAACAGCGGAACGTAAGTGGTTGAGTACGGCGGCGGGCCGCCCTCGGTGACGATCAGCGCCGGGATAAACGTCCACTGGAGGCTGAAGATCGTGTCGCGGGCGAAGAGCAGGAGAAGGATCGGCGTCATCAGCGGCAGGGTGACGCGCCGGAACAAACCCCAGGCGGTCGCGTCCTCCAGCGCGGCAAGGTCGTACAGCTCGGAAGGCAGGCCCTGCCGCGTGACGAGCAGGATGACGAACCCCTCGCCGATCGTGAACAGGCTCATGATGATGATCGCTGCGCGCGCGTCGTTCGGGTGGGTCAGCCACTGCGGCGGCTGGACGCCCCACGCCGTTGTCGTCGGGCTGTCGCCGTGCCAGCGCAGGAGGAGGTTGATCGGCCCGTAGAGCGGGTTGAAGAGCCAGAGCCAGACGAGGCCGTAGGCGATCTCCGGGACGATCGTCGGAACGACGCCGGCCGATCGGTACAAGCCGACACCCGTGAAGCGGCGGTGCAGGAGGAGCGCGAGTCCGAGGGCGCCGGCGAGTCGCAGCGGCACGGCGACGGCGGCAAACACGAGTGAGTTCTTGAGCGCGATCGCGAAGATGTCGTCCTCGGCGAGCTCGCGGAAGTTGTCGAATCCGACGAAGCTCGGCGAGCGAAGTAGGTCGTACTCGGTGAAGGCGAGCGCGAAGGTGACGAGCGCCGGCAGCACGACCAGCGCCGTGACACCCGCTAGGTACGGCGCGAGCATGAGCGCGACCTGCCGGCGCTCGGTCACGTCCATTCCACTCGAGCTCCCGAGGCTTCGTCGAAGAGGTGTGCGTCGGCGCGGTCGATGGCCAGACCGACCTGCATGCCTTCGGCCGGCCGTCCGTCCGAGGGGACCTTCGAAACGAGCCCTCGATCGACGTGGACGAAGGCGTCGCTCCCGGCGACCTCGACGATCTCGACTCGAGCCGGTACTCCGTCGGCGACTAGCCGCAAATGCTCCGGCCGGACACCGAGGACGGTTCCGTCCGGCACCGGCAGGAACGGCCGTGCGGCGTCGGCGGGGAGGAAGTTCATTGCGGGCGTGCCCAGAAACGCGGCAACGAACCGATCCTGGGGGCGCAGGTACAGCTCGTCGGGCGGGCCCACCTGGCGGACACGGCCGGCGTCCATCACCGCGATCCGGTCGCCGAGCGTCAGCGCCTCGACCTGGTCGTGGGTGACGTGAAGCATGGTCGCCCCGATCTCGCGGTGAAGGCGCCTGAGCTCGGTCCGCATCTCGACCCGCGTCCCGGCGTCTAGGTTCGACAGCGGTTCGTCGAGGAGGAACGCATCAGGGCGGCGCACGAGCGCCCGGGCGAGGGCGACGCGCTGCCGCTCGCCGCCGGAGAGTTCGTAGGGTCGCCGCTCGAGCAGCGCCTCGACGCCGACCAGCTGTGTGGCCTCGGCAACGCGCGCTCGCACCACCTCCTTGGGCTCCTCGCGAACGACCAGCCCGAAGGCGATGTTCTCTCGAACCGTCAGGTGCGGGAAGAGCGCATAGCTCTGGAACACCATCGAGACGTTGCGCGCTGCAGGACGGATCCGCGTCACGTCTTGGTCGCCGATCCGGATAAGGCCGTCGTCGACGGCCTCGAGGCCGGCGATACAGCGCAGTAGGGTGCTCTTCCCGCAGCCAGAGGGCCCGACGACGACTAGGAGCTCGCCTTCCGCCGCTGTCAGGTCGAATCCGTCGAGTGCCCGCGTTTCGCCGAACCGTTTGCGGACGTCCTCGAGGACGATGCCGCTCACCGGCCGAGCCACCCTGCGCCGCGGTCTTCGTGCAGGAAGTAGCGCTGTGCGATCACGAACGCGACGACGACCGGTGCCGTTGCGACCACGGCCCCGGCGAGGAGAACCGGGTAGTTCGTCCGGTCGAGCGCCTCGAGCGAGCGGAGACCGAGCGGCAGCGTATAGAGGTCGGGGTTGAACAGGTAGATGAGCGGATCGAGGAAGTTGCCCCAGGTCGTGATGAACGCCAGCAGCGCGATCGCGACGGTGACGGGTCGGACGAGCGGCATGCCGAGCCGTCGCCACATCGCGAAGGGCTGCATTCCCTCGAGCCGTGCGGCTTCGAGGAGCTCGGGCGGCAGGCGGCGGAAGCTCCAGTAGTAGAGCAGGACGTAGAACGGCGACAGGCCGAGCAGCGCCGGCGCGATCAGCGGCACCCAAGTGTCGGTCAGTTCGAGCCAGCGGAAGAGGACGAAGCGGGGCACGAGCAGGGCGGTCAGTGGGACCATGAGCGCCGCGAACGAGAGGCCGATGAGGATCGACCTTGCCCGGCCGGCGACGAGCAGGAACGCGAACCCCGCCCAGGAGGCGACGAGCACGGCGAGCGGCACGGTCAGGCCGGCGACGATGAGCGAATTGAGGGTGTGGCGCGCGAGGTCGACCAGGTCGAACGCCCGCCCGTAGCTCGCTGTCGAGAGCGGCGTCGGGAGGAGCTCGGGCGTGCGAGGAGGCGCCGAGCCCGGCTCACGCAGAGAGCCGCTGACCATGTACCAGAGTGGGAGCAGGAAGACGATCGCGACGGCGATCGCTGCGGGCTGCCGCCAGCCTCCCCACCTCCGCTCGCCGGCGCGCACGCGTCGAGTCTAGAGAGCCGTTGTTACTGCTCGGCGCGCTCGAAGAGCGGGCGGGTGGTCCTGTCCAGCTCCGCGATGACCCTGTCGACGGGCTGGCCGAGGTACATGCCGTTTTCAAGGATTCCGCTCGTGGCGTCCTCGATCTCCGGCCAGGTCGAGATCGTCGGGACTCGGCGGATGTGCTCGATCCCGTCGAGAAAGACACGCGAGTTCGCCGGCTTTTGCGCGGGGTTGAGGAAGGAGTCAGATTCCGCCACGGACCGCAGCGACGGGACCGTGCGGCCCGTGCGGGCGACGACCGGCGCCCCCTCGGGGCCGAGCGCGTACTCGACGAAACGCCAGGCCGCGTCCTTGCTGTCGGACGCCGTCGTCATGCAGTATGCGTCGGAGTGGAGGATGCCGGCGGGGTCGCCGAAGACCGGCAGCGAGACGATGTCCCAGTCGAACTTCGCCGCCTCGCGAAAGGTGGGGACTGAGCGGCGCGAGCTCAGCAGCATCGCCAGTCGGCCGTTCGTGAACCGGCTCTCGTCGTCCTCGGACTCGACCTCCTGGTCGGTCGGCACGACGCCGTGGAGCGTGCGGAGCTGGAAGAACTGGCTGATCGCGTGCTTTGCCTCCGGACTGTCGAGGGTGAACCGGGACGGTTCGGCCTCGTCGTCCACGAGCTCGCCGCCCGCCGACCAGATGAACGGCGCCAGCCTGATCATCGACGCCTCGACGCCGAGGCCGTAGATCTCCGCCGGGGCGGTGTTCGGCCTCGGCATGTCCGGGTCGGCCCCGACGACCTGCTGGCCGCTCTTATCGCGTGTCATCTGCGACGCCAGGAACACGAAATCCGCCCACTGCATCCCGTTCCTGGGCTGAGGCACGCTGAAGCGTTTGAAGAGATCGCGGTTGTAGTAGACGACGAGGCTCGAGATGTTCTGCGGCAGGCATGTGACCTGGCCGTCCCAGCGGAACGCCTCCACCGCCTGCGGATAGAAGTCGTCGAGCGCGAACGCCTCGGAGTCGTCTGCGTACCGCTCGAGCGGCTCGAGGACCCCTCTGGCGGCGAACTGGCCGTAGAACCGGTAGTTCATGAGAAAGAGGTCGGGCGGCGAGCCGCCGGCCAGCGAGGTTGAGAGCCGCGCGATCAGATCCTCTCGGTCGCTTGCCTCGATCAGCTGAACGTCGATGTCCGGTTCTGCCTTCTTGAAGGACGTGATCAGCGTGCGATACGCATTGATCTCCGGCGGATCGCCGAAGACGAGGAAGCTGATCGAGCCCGAGGGGCCGCCTGACGAGCCTCCGCATCCCGCCGCGATGAGTGCAAGAGCGGCGGCAAGAACGGAGACGGGCCGCGGCATCGGCCCGCGAGAGTATCGGAAACTAGGCCCGGCCTGGATCGAGGCCGCACGCCGGCGGCATCCTCCGGAACTGAGCTCGGCTTCCTTTGTCGCCCGTCGCCGTGACGATCAGGAAGCGTGGGCAATCGTCGGTCAGCGCCGGGAAGCGCACGCTGATCCGACCGGCGCCGCTGGCCTTGGCCGTCCGCGTCGACGCAACGGCGCCACGCACGATGACGCGAACCGTCTCACCCGCGCGGAAGCCGCTGCCGGCGACGACGAAGGGCGCGAAATCCACGCTCAGTCGCGGCTTTGCGGCGGCGTTGTCGTTGTCGCCGCGTTCGCTGGCGGCCAGAGCGGCCAGGGTCACCGCGCCGGCTGCGACAACCGCACTGGTTGCGATCAGCAATCGCCTCATTTCAGCCGCTAGAGATTAGACGATGGCTGGACACGTCTTTGAGGCTCTGTACACCGATATATACGAAAGCCTATTCTATTCGAGTGCGAATGATATTGCCGTTTCCTACCGTTGATATCAGCTTCGAAATCGTGCATGATCCCGCCGGTTCGTTTGGCAGGGGAGGTCTACCGCTTCTTGCTCCGGATGCCGCAGCATCTTCGGGAGCAGCTGACGGCCGCGTCGAAGGAGGCCGGCCGCAGCCTGAACGCTGAGCTCGTCCACCGCCTGGAACGAACCCTCGAAGAGGACAGACGCGCCGCCTCGCGGCGCATCCTTCGACTCCGGAAAGGGGAACGAATGAGGAGGGGTACGAAGCAAAGCAACCCCCGCCGAGCCCGGCGCCGCCGGCTTGCACTTGGCGTTGCCGCCGTGCTGGTGCTGGTCTCGACGTCTCTCATCGCCGGTGCGATGCGGGATTCGGCGGGGCAGACGGCCCCAAGCGCAGCGGAGGTCGAAGGCGAGCTTTCGCCGGCGCTGCGCACCAAGCTCGCGAGGTTCTCGCCCGCGGAGCCGCGGCGTGAGGCCGGCGAAGGCATGGGCGACGGTGCGCTCGAGTGGATCATGCATGCGTATCCGCGCGCCGACATCCCGCTGGCCGCGATCACGGAAAGCCGTGCGGACTGGAAGGCGTTGAAATCGCGCGGTGGCCGTAGCGGCGGCGGCCGCGCCGATGACGGTGCCTTGACGAGCCTCGGCCCGGACAACGCGGTTTACCCGTTGGTGGGCCCGCGTGACCGGTACGTCTACGTGCCGAACGAGTACGTCGCGGCCGGGCGGACGTCGCACAGCCTTCTCGATCCGAGCTGCACGCCGTCCAGGTGTCGCTACTGGATCGCGAACGCGGGCGGCGGCATCTGGCGGACGGACAACATCCTCGCTCCGCAGCCCGAGTGGGAGTACGTCTCGGAAGAGTTCGCCCACAACAACACGGCTGCGCTCGAGCTCGATCCGAACGACTCGACGAACCAGACGATCTACGCCGGAACCGGCGAGCCGAACATCTGCCGGAGCGGCTGCATCGCCGGTGTCGGCATGTACAAGTCCACGAACGGCGGCGACGCCTGGAATGGGCCAATCGGCGCTGCGTCCTTCAGCGGTCGCGGTATCGGCTCGATCCAGGTCAAGCCGGGCGATGCGAACACGATCTTCGTTGCGACGGGGGCCCACGGTTCCCGCGGGCTCAGCAGCACGTGCTGCACCGGCGTCGATCGCGGTCTGAACATTCCTGGTGCACCGCACTTCGGCCTCTGGCGTTCGACCGACGGCGGCAACTCGTTCACGCTCGTGAACCAGGGCAACACCACCAACTGCACGAGCTCGACGCCGCCGCAGGTCTTCCTCGGTCAGACGGCGTGCTCGGTGCGTGGTGCTCGTCGCGTGATGTTCGACCCGGTCGATCCGACCATCGTCTACGCGTCGTTCTTCGGAAAGGGGATCTGGCGCTCGAGCTCCAACGGCGATGCCGGCACCTGGACGCAGATCTTGGCGCCTCAGGGTGTCGTGGCCGACCCGGCCTCGGGCGCCGGTGTCGAGCGGGCCGAGTTCGACGTGGTCACGCTTGCCAACGGCGACACCCGCATGTACGTGGGCGTCGGCGGTGGCGTCAATCCGGCGACCGGCGGAGCGATTCCCGCCAGGTTTTTCCGTAGCGACAGCGTTCGCACCGGCACGCCGACGTTCACGAACCTGACGAATGCCACCAGCACGGCCTTCTGCGACCCGCAGTGCAACTACGACGCGTACGTCCACGTGCCGCGGAAGGCGGACGGGTCTGCGCATGACCCCAACACCGTCTACCTGCTCGGCGACAACGACTACGACCAGGCCTTCTTCGGCTCCTCGAACGGGCGTGCGGTGCTGCTCTCGACCGACGCCGGCGCCTCGTTCACCGACATGACCTACGACGCGACGGACAACGCCCACCCGAACGGCATCCATCCGGACCAGCACTCGATCGTCACCAACCCGGCGGACTGGAAGCAGTTCATCGAGACGGGCGACGGCGGCGTGATTCGGTCGAACGGCGTGTTCGTCGACGACTCGGCGGACTGTCCGGCGATCGTTAGGCCTTCGTCGAATCCTGATACCACGGCGGCGCGCCTCGCTCTCTGCCGGGCGGTCACGAGCCGGATCCCGCAGAGGCTGGAGTCCCTGAACAAGGGACTCAACACGCTGCACTTCTACCAGGTGACCTTCAACCCGAACCGGCCTGGGGAGCTCGCCGGAGGCACGCAGGACAACGGTTCCTGGATGCGGGTTCCGGGCACGAGCACGTGGATCGAGACGTTCGTGGCGGACGGCGCTTTCAACGGCTTCGACGCCAAGGACGCGAACTACTCCGTGTTCTCGTGGCAGGGCGGCTCGATCGGCGTTCTCGACGAGCCGCGCAACCAGCGGGCGGGCACCTGGGTGTCAGACACTCTCCTCGTCCTCGGGTGCAACACGGCTACGCCGCCGGTGTGCACGCCGGCAGGAGGGTTCCCCTATCCGCGTGAGTTGGCCGCGTTCATTGCTCCGACCCTGTTCCACCCGACGGTCAGCAAGATGATGTTCACCGGCCGCGAGCACGTCTTCCGCTCGCTGAACGGCGGCATCAACCCGGCCTTCCCGCGTGCGGACGTCGAGGAGCATTGCAACGTGTGGACGGGCGACGGCGACATCAACGAGGACGGCACCTACGTGCCGCCGGTCGACGTCTGCGACGACTGGAAGGCAATGGGCAATCCCGGCCATCCAGGCCGCCTCACCTACGGTCCAGCGGCGGCGTGCCCGGCGGACCTGAACAACCCGAGCCAGCCTTGGAACAGGCCGTGCCCGGGGCCGTACCCGTGGGGTGAGGACCGTTCCGGCGGCCACATCTCGTTCATCCAGCCGGCGCGGTCGAACAAGAACGTCGTCTGGTCCGCGACCAGCAACGGCCGGATCTTCATCACCACGAACGCCCGCGAGGCGAATCCGGCCGCAATCGAGTGGAATCGCATCGATCCGACCTCGTCGGTCGATCCGCAGCGGTACCCGACGGACATCTATGTCGACGCGTCGAACCCGTTCCACGCATACATCTCGTACAGCGGGTACAACGCCGTGACGCCGGACACGCCGGGTCACATCTTCGAGGTGCGGTACAACCGCGGGACGGGCGTCGCGACGTTCAGGCGGCTGGACGGCACCGGCGCGGGCGCGCTCGGCGATCTGCCTGTCGGGACGATCGAGGTCGACGAGCGCCGGGACGTCCTGTACGCCGGTACCGACTTCGGGCTGGTCAAGATGCAGCTCCGGTCTTCGTCCGGCGGCGTCGAGGCAGTGCCCGGCATTCCGACGACGACGATCCCGTTCTTGGCGCTCGACCGGAAGAACCGGGTCATGTACGTAACGACCCATGGCTTCGGCGCCTGGAAGCTCGGGCTGTCGTAAAGGACACACGAACGCGAATCGAGGAGCCGCTTTCGGGCGGCTCCTCGGCGTTCCGGGCTAGTACGCGACCGCGCCGCGGCCCGTTTCCGCCGCGTGGCGCTGCTCGTCGGCGCGATAGCTCGAGCGAACCAGCGGCCCGCTGAAGACCGATCCGAAGCCCAGCGCCTCGCCCTGCTCCCGGAACCAGCGGAATTCGTCCGGGTGCACCCAGCGGTCGATCTCGACGTGCTTGGCGGACGGCTGCAGGTACTGGCCGATCGTGACGACGTCGACGCCGTTCGACCGAAGGTTGCGCATCGTGTCGACGACCTCGTCGTTCGTCTCCCCCAGGCCGACGATGATCCCGGACTTCGTCAGCACCGGGTAGTCGGCCACCTCCTTCGCGCGACGGAGGAGCCAGAGCGCTTTGTCGTAGGAGGCCTTCGCGCCGCGCATCCGGCGGTGGAGCCTCCGGACGGTCTCGATGTTGTGGTTGAACACCTCGGGCCGCTCGGCGAGCACCGTCCGCAGCGCCTCCTCCTCGACGTCGAGGAAGTCGGGGGTGAGCACCTCGACGCTCAGGCCGGGCGCCTTGTGCTTGAGCGCGCGAATGGTCGCGGCGAAGTGGCCGGCGCCGCGGTCGTCGAGGTCGTCGCGGTCGACGGACGTCACGACGACGTGCTCGAGGCCCATCTGGGCGGCCGTGTGCGCGAGCCGCAGCGGCTCGAGCGGGTCCGGCGGGGGCTCGGGGCGTCCAGAGTGCACGGAGCAGGAACGGCAGGGGCGGGGGGGGGGG
>Ga0081538_10002148_pt1 | contig 19624 bp, 18 predicted proteins | sample TabmetS5T2R1_FD_71022 | JGI IMG/M metagenome (GOLD analysis project Ga0081538, IMG submission 71022) | Tabebuia heterophylla rhizosphere microbial communities from the University of Puerto Rico - S5T2R1 | ecosystem: Host-associated > Plants > Roots > Rhizosphere ... | reverse complement strand
AGAACTACTTCCGCATGTACGACAAGATCGCGGGGATGACGGGCACGGCCAAGACCGAGGCGGCCGAGTTCAACCACATCTACAAGCTGGGCGTGGTCGAGGTCCCGACCAACAAGCCGATGATCCGCCAGGACCACGGGGACGTCATCTACAAGACCGAGCAGGCCAAGTTCGAGGCGCTGGTTGACGAGATCGTCGAGCGCCACGAGTCCGGCCAGCCGATCCTGGTCGGCACCGTCTCCATCGAGAAGTCCGAGCGGGTCAACCGCCTGCTGGAGAAGCGGGGGATCAAGGCCGAGGTCCTCAACGCCAAGCACCACGAACGCGAGGCCCACATCATCGCCCAGGCCGGGCGGCTGGGCGCGGTCACCGTGGCCACCAACATGGCCGGTCGTGGCGTCGACATCATGCTCGGCGGCAACGTCGAGTACCTGGCCGACGAGTCGCTGCGGGCCAAGGGCATGGACCCGCTGGAGACCCCGCCCCAGGAGTGGAACGCCGCCAGGCAGGCGGCCATCGACGAGAAGACCCGTCAGGTCGCCGACGAGCACCAGCAGGTCGTGGAACGGGGCGGACTGGCCGTGCTCGGGACCGAGCGCCACGAGTCGCGCCGGATCGACAACCAGCTCCGCGGCCGCTCCGGCCGCCAGGGCGACCCCGGCGAGTCGCGCTTCTACCTGTCCCTGGAGGACGACCTGATGCGCATGTTCGCCACCAAGACGGTCGGCAGCCTGATGGAGCGGCTGTCGCTGCCCGACGACGTGCCCATCACCCACCGGCTCGTGACCAGGGCGATCGCCAACGCCCAGCGGCAGGTCGAGTCGCAGAACTTCGAGCGCCGCAAGAACGTCCTCAAGTACGACGAGGTCATGAACAAGCAGCGCCAGGTCATCTACGAGACCCGGCGCCGCATCCTGGAGGGCGGGGACGAGCTGCGCGACCAGACTCTCGTCTTCCTGGGTGACGTGGTCAGCAGCCTGGTCGCCGAGTACTGCCCCCAGGGCGTCTACCCCGAGGAGTGGGACCTGGAGGGCCTGTTCAAGGCGATCGGTCAGCTCTACCCGACCCAGCTGGATCCCGAGACCCTCGACCTGGACGGCCTCGACCACACCGAGTTCGAGAACATGGTCCTCGACGACGCCGAGCGGGCCTACAAGGACCGCGAGGCCGAGTTCGGGGCCGAGCTGCTGCACGCCCTGGAGCGCCGGGTCCTGCTGACCGTCCTCGACCGGCACTGGCGTGAGCACCTCTACGAGATGGACTACCTCCAGGAGGGCATCGGCCTGCGCGCCATCGGCCAGCGCGACCCGCTGGTCGAGTACCAGCGCGAGGGCTTCGACATGTTCCAGGCCATGCAGGACTCCATCAAGCGCGAGGCCGTCGCCTACGTCTTCAACGCCTCCATCCAGGTCGTCGAGGAGCAGGAGGAGCGCCGCCAGGCCCCAGCCCCCCCGCCAACCCAGCTGAGCTCCGCCGCCACCGAAGCCGAGCAGCGCGCCGCCGCCCAGCAGTCCAAGCCCCCCGGCGGCAAGAAGGTCGGCCGCAACCAGCCCTGCCCCTGCGGCTCAGGAAAGAAATACAAGCTGTGCCACGGAGCGGCAGCTCCACGCCCATAGGGCCGCCTGGGTTCCCTGGGCCCGGAGAGCAGGCGCGATCGCTTGGACCCGGGAGTACGCGCGACCGCTAGACGTCGCGTGGTGGCCGCGTGGCCCCACCTGCCGCCCGGCTGTCAGCGGGAGGTGGAGCGCAGCTTGGGGCGGACCTTGTGCCGGGGACGGCGCAGGTCGCGGTCGGATGGCTCCGGGTCGTGCCGGATGCTGACATTCAGCCGGAACCGGGCGGCGCCCGACGGCCGCAGGTCCTTCCAGTACGGCTCCGCCATCCCGGCCATCTCGACCTCCGAACCCTCGTACCGCTCGGACCCGCTCCGCCGTGTCCCGGGAGCCTAATCGTTGCGCGATCCCCTGGGCACGGTTTCCTGCAACCTCTCTGTGCTTCGTCGCGAGTCCCGATCGGTTCATCATGACGATCCGCCGTCTCGGCCGGGTGTCGTGGCTGTGTCGGTCTCGTTACGCCACCAACGCAGCTCGGTCACGGTCCACCGGCCGCCACAGGCGTCGAGGCGGAGGGCCACCGGGCGCACCAGGTCCCCTCTCCGCACCACCGCGACCGTGTCGGCCAGCCCCGGCCTGTCCTCCTGACATCGCACCGAGATGAGCGACCGGCCGCTCGGAAGCGGCCCACCACGCCGGCCGATCCGGTGCTCCAGCGCCTCCCACAACTGTGGACTGAAGACCCGTTCCAGCTGGGCGGCACTCCGGCAGCCCGCCTCAACCTCGAGCAACGCCAGCGCGATGTCCCGCGTGACCGCCACCGGCGACGGCAGCTCCGCCCTGGCCCGCCGACGCGCCGCCCACAGGTCCCGCTCGGCCGCATCCCGTACAACCACGAACCGGTTGCGCCGCGCCGCCGCCCTCCGCAGCCGCTGCTGCCGCCTCCGCCGCTCCGACAGGTCACCGGGCACCACAGCCGGGTCGGCCAACCTGGCCGGGTTGCTGTTCCCCGTTGTCCCGGCTGGTCGCCGTTGCGCCGGCTCCAGGCGTGCCGGTGGGTGCGGTCCCTCGTCGCGCCGCTCGGACATGCCTTCCTGACCGGGCCACTGTGGTGCAGAGGTCGTCATGGAGGCACTCTCCTCTATTTGCTTCCATTTGCCTTCGTTTGACCCTACTATGGCCCGGAACCGGCATGCATCCCGGCGTCCACAGGCACCCGGCGGCGCCGTGCCGGAGGATCTGGAGGGGGCGCTGGAGGAGCTAGGGAGTCACTGCCAGGCCCACGAGGACCCGGAACCCGAAGCCGGACGGCCCCGGTCAGCCGCGGTCAGGCAGGCCTCGAACAGCCTCGCCACCTGCGGACCCAAAGCCGCTCTGGCAGCACCCTGGGGCGCGACCGCTCTGTGGTCGCCGGCTCGAGCCATCTGCATGGCGGCCAGGCCCTGGAGGGCGACCGCATCCCACCCCGCACCGCGAGCGCGGGCGGCGACGCGCCCACCCTCGCGTCCGAGGCCGACCGCCTCGGATGCCCCGAGGACGAGCGCGCATGCCGCTCCCCAGGCATGCCTGGCTCGCCACGCTCGAAGCACCAGGGCACCACCCGGCAGCGGCCTGATCGCTTCAGGATCTCCGGCGCCGCCGAGAGCGACCACGGCCTGGGCCGACACGTCATCTGGGCCATCACAGGTCAGGACGCATCCCGCGCCCGCTCGCCACGTCTGGTCCTTCCGACCCGCCGCCGGCGTCCAGCGCCGCAGGGGCGCAGGAAGGCCTCGCGCCCCGGCGGTCGCCAGGTGGAGCTCCGCGGCGACAGCCGAGATCGGCACCAGCCCGGGAAGCGGCGGACCCACGTGCAGGCGCGACCGCGTTCCCATGATCGGGAGTGACCGGGTTCCTTCCGGCGGCCGCGGCGGCGTTCCCACGATCTTGGCGATCAACGCGTCGGCGTTGGCTCCACGTCGGATCCCGGCGGCGGCCTCGACCTCCGCGGCCGCGTCGGCAAGCTGCGCCAGCCAGCTCATCCTGGCTGGCGCTCTAAGGAGCACGACGGCCTGGACCGCCAATCCCATAACCGGGGACTCGTATGGGTACGGCTTCTGAGGATGGGCTGCTCGGCCTCGAGGGCGAACCTGGCCGGGGGAAGGCGATCCCGCCGCAGGGAAGGTGGCACCACCCGGCGCTCCCAGTTCAGGCGCCCATGCTGGTACGGCCTCGCCGTCCTGGGAGGCAACCCTCTGCATCGGGTGTGACTCCCCGGGTCGTTCGACCGAGAGCGCGACCTCGACCGCCCATGACGGCAACGTCGCCGGACCGGTGACTCGATAGGCATACCAGCCACTCCGCAGCCTCGGCCCACCCTCCCGCCGGAGGAGCTTCCCTGCCGTTCCTCCATCGAGGCGACCGGTTTCGGCGCGCCGGCCGTCGGCGGGTGGCTTGACACCGAGCCCGAGGTCGGTGAACAGGATGGAGGGCTCGTGGAGGACCGCTGGGCTCTGGTTCGCATCCGAGCTGCTCGGCGTCAAGGCGACCCCCCGCCGTCGATGTGCCGGACCGTGATCCCGCGGGGACCGCTCTCCAGGTCGACGCGGACCGGGAGGGAGTAGCTGGCCGGTCCGGCCGGAGGCCGGGCGCGAACCGTCACCTCGGCGGCGAATCTCGTGGCGCTGCCGCTGGCATGGGCGGCGGGCGCTGTGCTGGGTCCCGCGACCGGTGCTGGGCGCGCTCCAGCCGGGCCGGTCACCTCGGCGGGGCCGATGCTGACCACACGCCAGCCCGAGGGAAACGGGCGCGTCGATGGTGTGCGGCCACCTCCCAGGCGGGTGAGCTCCGCCCTGTCGCCGGTGACGAAGGCGACCACCGCCTGATGGGCCGCTTGGGACTGTGTCGGCGCCGCCGCTGGCGGATGGGGGAGTGACAGCTGCGAGGCGACCGGAACGGGTGTGGGCCGCGGCCGGCCAGCGACGGCGACCTCGTCGCCACGGACGGCCAGGGGTACCACGAACGCCAGCGTCCCGCCGTCAGCGTAGATGTCAGCGCGAACCTGAAGGATGTGCGCGACGACGGTGACCTCGATCCCGCCAGCGATCGACCGGCTGCCGGCCGGCACCACGAGGTCGGCATACTGGGCAACGTCGGCGGGCACGGCAACCGACCGGCGCAGGTCGACCCCGCGTGCGGTGAGCTGGCGGAGCCGTTTCGCCCGCGCCGTGCGATCCTCGCCGACCGTCAGGTACTCGCGCAGGAAGGCCGCCGCCACCGCCTCGGCCCGGCGATGACCCGGAGGCTCGGCCGACGCCGCCGCCGGACCCGCTGTGGGAGAGGGCGATGGAACCGGACCCGTCGGGGCTGGCACCAGCCCCCGGATGGCGCCGACCGTGATGAGCGACCACAGCAGGATCCGAGCCAGCACCCCGAGCAGCCTGGCCCCACGCGGCCGAAGCGCTGGCGCGGGCTCGGAGGCCCCGAGCAGCTCGGGGAAGAGCACGCCGGCGGGAGCCGGACCGCCGGACGGCTCCCGCATCAGCGATCCTGGCGGAACGGGGCCACATCCAGCCGCATCCCGGGACGGATCAGGTCGGGATCGCCCCCGACGACGGATCGGTTCGCCAGGTAGACCTGCTGCCAGGATCGGTGGATGGTCTTCGCCGACCGCTCCGCCGGCATCAGGTGGGCGGCGGCGATGTGCCACAAGGTGTCGCCCACCACAACGATGTGCTCGCCGGGATCCAGTCTGTGCCCCGGCACTGGCTTGGACGGCCCACCCCTCAGCCAGGGCGGCAGAGGCGCCGCTGACCGGCGATGGATGGGCCGCGCTTCGACCGGCTCCCGGCTGCCCGCCGAGCAGCGGAGCGCTGCCGCCCTGAGGTCCATGGGAGCCGTGTCCCCTACGGTCGCCCGCGTGCCGGATGGGCCAAGCCTGGAGGCGGCCGCCACAGCCGGATGGGACCCGGTCGGTCGACGGGCGAACGGATCGCCTGGGGCCAGCGTGATCTGGACGAGCAGCGTGCTGCCGACCAGCACGTCCACGAGCCGCCGGACCACGGCCGGTGTGGTCGCAACGATCAGTCGCCGAGCCAGGTGGCCCATCGACCCGGGCAGCGTGCCCAGCAGCCGAAGCGCCAGGGCGAGGAGGAGGTAGCCTGCCAATGCCTCGGCGATCAGGGCCATCAGAGCGAGCACCGAGGCGACCGGGTCGGCCCAAGGTTCGCCGAGGTCGCGCAACATCTCAACCAGGGTCCTCGGTGAGCCGACCTCGCCCACGAGCAGTCGCTCGGCCAGCAGCAGCCCGACGGCGATGCCGGCGGCCCGTACCGGTCGCCACTGCCGGTCGGCTCGCCCGGGCTGCCGCCCGCTGCTCAGGTGGGTACCAGCCCCCTCCACATGCTCCATCGGCCACACTCCCTCACAGATCTCCATTAGCTTGTGTTTGCCTCTATTTGCCTATCATCGATGATGTGCGGTGGCAACGACGCCCGGCAAGGTTGTGGAGAACTGGCCGGCGAACTACGCTGCCGTCCATGCATGAACGGGAGGAACCGGACGAGTCAACCCCGCCGGCGATGCGCCGGGTGTTCGACGAGCTGGAGGCGGAGTTCGACGCCGGGCTGCGCCTCGAGGCCGAGCAGGAGTCCATGGCCGCCGTCCGGGCCGAGCTCGGCGCCACCGTCCTGTGGGAGCAGCTGGCCCGGCGCGTCGGCAGCCAGACGACGGTGCTCGCCGGCAGCCGAGCCTTCCGCGGAGCGGTCGTGGCCAGCTATCCGGAGTTCCTCGTCCTGCGGACCGCCGACGGGGCGGAGCACCTCCTCCGCTACGGTCCGGCAGTCTCCATCGCCTTGCCCGCCGAGCCGCCTCCACTCAGGCCGACGCCCGCGGCGGCCAGCCACCGCTACCAGCTCGCGCTGGCGCTTCGCGAGCTCGCGCGGCGGCGGGAGCCGGTCCGAGCGCTACTGGCCGACGGGACCAGCTGCGACGGCACGATTGAAGCGGTCGGCAGCGACTACCTCGAGATCGCGGAGCACCACCTCGGGGAGGCGCGGCGCCGGGGAGCGGTGCGGGCACGGCGGTTCATCGGGTTCGCCGCGGTTGTTGCGGTCAGCCTTCCTCAGGAGCGCCGATGAGCGGGTGCCTGCGCGCCCAGTCGGCCGTCTGCTCGTGCATCCGCTCGATGTACGCCTCGAGCTGAAGCCGGTCGACCCGCCACACGCCACGCCCGCCCAGCTTGACCGCGGGAAGCTCACCGCTACGGACCAGCGCGTACACCTGGGCGACACGCACGTTGAGGATCGTGGCCACGTCCTCCAGCGTGTAGAACCTGGGCTCGACGCCGGGCGTGGGCATGAGATCCTCCTGGTCAGGCTGCCGTCGCAGGTCGCCAGCTGTCTCCGGGCGCCTGCGACCGCTCGTCCTTGAGTTGTCCACAGTACCAGAACTCCTGTTTGCCTCCAACTGCATGCGGCGACATCCTGGTGGCCCCGATACCGGCTCGACCCAGGGAGCCTAACGTGTCGCTAATCACACTCTTGATCGGTTACGCCCGGATCAGGCATCTTCTGCCGACGCTGCTCCATCCCCCACGGAGCGTCGACTCTGTCCAGCCTGAACCCCGAGCCGCCACCGGCGGCCCCAGCCCACCGCCTGCGCGCGGCCACCTGGATGAACGGCCGCACGGCCCTCGGCGCTTGCCTCGTCCTGCTCGCCGTCCTGGCCGGGGCGCTCTTCCTGGACCGCTCACAGCAGTTGGCTCCCGTGTACGTGGCCGCCCACGACCTGCCCGCCGGCGCACCGCTGCGGGAAGGGGACCTCATCGTGATCCGGGTCCGCCTCCCCGCAGCGGCGCTGCGGCACTACCTGCAGCCGGGTCCCGGTCAGGAGGTGGCCGGTCGGGTCCTCAGCGCGCCCGTCCGTCGCGAGACGCTCGTCCCGGCCGGGATCGTCCTCGCCACCAGTCAGGAGGCCAACCTGGTCGAGCTGCCGGTCCAGGTCGACCAGGGCGACATGGCCCAGGGGCTGCGGCCAGGCGACAGCGTGCAGGTCCTCGCCGCCTACACCGAGGGCGCTCGCCGGGGCCGGGCGGTCGTCCTGCTGCCGTCCGCCGAGGTCGTGCAGGTCCTCCAGGACCCCGCCGGCCTCGCCGGCACCGGCGAGGAGCGAGGCATCCAGCTCCGCATGCCCAGCGACCGAGCCCCACTCGTGGTAGCGGCCATCGCCACCGCCCGGATCTTCATCGTCAAGGCCCCCGGCGCAGCCTCCGGGCAGGCCCCTGGCTCTCCGGCGGCCCCGGTGGAGCCGGACGCGGCGGGATCGGAGCCGGGATCCGCCGGGCCGGAACCGGACGCGGCCGGGCCGGACACCACCGGGAGGCAGCCGGATCCCGCCGCGCCGGAACCCGGCCCAGCTGGGTCCGACCCCTATGGGCCGACCCCGGATCCGGCGCAATCGGCTCCGGCCCCCGCCGGGTCGGGAACCGCCCACCCTCCACTCGGCCGGGCGGTGGTCACATGAAGGTGCGGATCGTGACCGCCGGGGTTGGGGCGGCGTGGGAGGCGGCGCTGGTGCAGGCGTATTGTGTTTAGCACCCATTTCGCACACCCTTATATAGGTAGTCAATCCCGACGAACCCGTTGCCCCACAACGGGGTTCAACGGGTCGATACCGGTCCAGGGCGCATCGGGGGTGGTGAACCATGCGGGCGGTCATCTATGTGCGGATCAGCCGAGCACGCCGGGAACTGCTGGATGCCCAGCGTCAGGAGCCGCCGTGCCGGGCGTTCTGTGCCCAACAGGGCTGGGAGGTGGTCGAGGTCTATGTCGATGACAACCGGTCGGCCTGGAAGGAGGGCATCCGACGTGATGCCTTCGAGCGCATGCTGGCCGACGTCCGGGCCGGACGCATCGACGCCATCGTCACCTGGCAGGCTGATCGGCTCCTGCGCACCGTCGAGGACGCCTCGGCCATTGTTACCATCGCCAAGAGCTTCGGGACGGTCATCGCCAACGTCGGGGGCACCATCGACCTGTCCACCGCCTCGGGCCGCAAGCGCTTCTACGACCTAGCCGTGGTCGCCGAGTACGAGAGTGACCTGCGCTCGGAGCGGCTGAAGCTGAAGCACGCCGAGCTGGCCGCTGAGGGCAAGTGGGAAGGGGGGATGCGGCCGTTCGGCTATGACCTGCTGCCGTATCCCGACCTGGCCTCGGGCCGGGTCAAGTACCGGCTGGTGCCCAACCCAACCGAAGCGCCAGCGCTGGAGGCCGCTGCCAAAGAGGTCATTGCCGGACGATCCCACACCGCCATCGCCATCGCCTGGAACAAGCAGGGCCTGACCACGACCAAGGGCAGACCGTTCAGTCCCCAGAAGGTCCGTGAATTGCTGTTGTCCCCCAAGAGTGCCGGGTTGCGGTACGCCCAAGGCAAGCCGGTCACCGCCGAGTGGCCGGGCATCATCAGCCTGGAACAGCACCAGGAGTTGCGGGCGATCCTGGGACCGACACGCCGGGAACGCCGGGGCACGGGCCTGCCCACCGCCCGCACCTACCTGTTGGGGGGCCTGGTTCGCTGTGGCCGGTGTGGACACCGTTTGACGGCCAAGCGTCGCAAGGGCAAGCGCCGGTACTGGTGCGATACCCGCCTCGGGGGCTGTGGCGGCTTGCTGCGGGTCGCTGAACCCCTGGAACGTCATGTGGTGTGGCAACTGCTGTCCCGGCTCCCGGAGCGACTCCTGGAGGCCGCCAGGCGGGCACCGGAGGAGTGGGCGACGCTGGGGCGCCTGATGACCCAGCGGCAGACCCAGGAGGACCGGCTGGAGGGGCTGGCCGACTACCTGGCCGATGGCACCTTGGACAAGACCGAGTACCTGCGCCAGAAGAAGCGTCTGCAAGCCCGCCTGGCCGACCTGGATGCCCAGATCGCTGGTGTCCGGTCCAGTGCCCCACGACGACGCCTGCGGGGATCCACGCTGGAGGAGTTGTGGTCCGAGTGGAAGAAGTTGGACCTGGACGAGCAGCGGGCGGTCCTGGCCGACCACATCGACCACATCACCGTGGCCCCGGTTGGCCGGGGCAAGCGCTTCGACCCCGCTGCTATCGAGATCCACTGGCGCGACTGAGTTGGGCTTGCCAGGCGTCCAGGCTGGCCAGGAGTTCGGGGGCGTTGGCCGGGACGGGCAGGCCTAGGTGCTCAGCCTCCGCCAGCACGGCGGTCAGGAACCCGATGGTGCGCCGCAGGTCGTCAGTGACCTGCTGACGTCGCTCCTCAGGCGTTGGTCTACGCAAGGTCACCTGGTCCCGGTCCATACTGGTTGGTGTCGCTCCCTTCAGAGATGGGGATGGAACGCGGACACGGACGAGGCCCCTGTCGGTCGGTCACGACGACGGGGCTTCTCCGTCTCAGAGCCTGGTGAACTCCAGCAGCTTGCGGACGGTGGCCAGCAGCATGGACACGATCAGCAGGACGAAGGCCACAACACAGATCACACCGGCCAACGCCAGCGCGACCTGACCCAGGATCAAGATCACCCATTCCATCTGCCCTCCTTGAGGGGCGGGGAGGGAGCCAGAGGTCGGTGGGATTGGCCCCCTCCCACGTCAGCGCCGCTACTTCCCCAGCCGCCTCGGGTGGCTATGACGGTGCTGACGTCCCTGGCAACGGCTCACGTCCGATGCCGCAAGGTCTGGTGGGAGGTCTGGGAGTTCTTCTAGCTCGACTTCACGTCCCCCCTGTCCCTGTGCGAGCGGTGGTGCGGGACAGGTCGTCTACCGCCGTGGGGACGGCTGTTGGCGGACGGGCCTCCTTCCCGCTTTGAGTAGGGCCGGACCAGCGATGACGGAGGACAACCGCTGGAGCGGCCCCACGTCCCGGACACCTAACTACATATGCGCATGAGTACATCAGAAGGGCCGAAGCGTCAATGCTTCGTGGAGCGAGCGGTAGACTGGGTGCTGCACATAAGCGGAGCAGTCAAGGGAGGGTCGTCATGGTGAAACGTGCTGGTGGACGGCCCTTCTACATGCAGATCGCGGACGCCCTACGGGACGAAATCATCGGCGGTCGGATCGGTCCTGGGGACCAGCTTCCCTCCGAGCGTGAGCTCCAGCAGCGCTTCCGGGTCAGTCAGAAGACCGTCCGAGGGGCCTTCGACCAGTTGCGGGCCGAGGGCCTGGTGGTGAGCTACCAGGGACGCGGCGTGTTCGTTCGTGAACAGACCGTCCCCCGAAGGTTGTCCACCGACATCGCCGTGTTCGAGGGCTGGTACACGATGCTGGCCCGCCAAGGGTTGAAGCCTGCCGGGGGGACCACCGTCACCCGTGGCCCGTGCCCACCTGAAGCCGCCGAGGGCTTGGAGGTCGAACCTGGGACCGAGGTCGTCATCCGGGAGCGCGACATGGGCATCGAGGGTGAACCACCGGTGATGGTGGCCACGTCCTACTTCCCCGTCTGGGTTGTCGAGGCCGCCCCGAACCTGGCCGACCCTAAGGTAAGCGGGATGCCCAAGTGGCTTCGGGAAGCGTTCGGGGACTTCTACTCGGACGACACCCTGAGCGTCAGGATGCCAACGCCTGCCGAGCGGGAGCGCCTCGACCTGGACGCGGGGGTGCCGGTGCAGATCATCCGGGGCACCACCCACGATCAGGAGCACCGGGCCTTGCACTACATCTACGTGATCGGTGCTGGGGGCAGGATCGAGTTCGGCTACCGCTACGGGACGGTCCCGGCCGACGCCTAGACGTTGCCGCTACGGCCCTAGTGACCTGCGCCTGAGATTCGTTGGCAATATCGGGCGAGGGAGCCGAGGATCTCCTCGGCGGTCTTGGTCCACACAAACGGCCGAGGCTCCCGGTTCCAGGTGTCGATCCAGGCGCGGATGTCGGCCTCCAGGGCATGCACGCTGGTATGGACACCGCGTTGCAGCAGCTTGGTGGTGAGCTCGGCGAACCAACGCTCGACCTGGTTGAGCCATGAGGAGCTGGTCGGGACGAAATGCACATGGAATCGGGGGTGGGTGGCCAGCCAGCGCCCGATCGTGTCGGTCTTATGGGTGGCGTAGTTGTCACAGATCAGGTGCACCTCGAAGTCCTCGGGGACTTCCTTGTCCAGCTTGGAGAGGAACCGGCGGAACTCCACCGAGCGGTGCCGGCGATGCAGCGACCCGATCACCTGCCCGGTGGCCACATCGAGAGCGGCAAACAGGCTCGTGACCCCGTGGCGGACGTAGTCATGGGTGCGGCGCTCGGGTGTCCCGGGCAGCATCGGCAACACCGGCTGAGACCGGTCCAGCGCCTGCACCTGCGACTTCTCATCCACGCACAGCACCAGCGCCCGCTCCGGTGGATCCAGGTACAGCCCCACCACGTCGCGGACCTTCTCGATGAACTGGGGATCGCCCGACAGCTTGAAGGTGTCGGTCAGATGGGGCTTGAGCCGGAACGCCTTCCAGATCCGCCCGACCGTGGACTTGCTCAGCCCCGACCGCTTGGCCATCGACGCCCGCGACCAGTGGGTCGCATCCTTGGGGGTCTCCTCCAGGGTGGCGACCACCACCGCCTCGACCTGCTCGTCGGTGATCGTGCGGGGCGCGCCCGGCCGCGGCTCGTCGACCAGCCCTTCCAGCCGCCGGGCCACAAACCGCGACCGCCACTTGCCCACGGTCGGCAGGGACACACCCAGCTCCGCGGCGACCTGTTTGTTGGTCGCGCCGACCGCACAGGCCAGCACGATCCGGCACCGCAGCGCCAGCGCTTGGGAGCTCTTGGCCCGCCGCGACCAGCGCACCAGTGTCTCGCGCTCGTCATCGGTCAACATCAACGGCGCTTTCGGCCGTCCTGTCCTCGCCATCCGCTGACCCTACAACACTTCAGCAATGAATTTCAGACGCGGGACCCTAGAACGGCTTTTACTAACCCCGCCGGGACGCGATGGCTGGACCGGGAGGCGCTGGCCCGGCTGGCCGCGGCGGGACTCGCGGTGGTCGGTGTGGTCGCGGACGGCGACGAGGACAGCGAGCGACGCCTCCGCCAGCTGGGCCTGCTGCACGTCGCCTTCGACGCCGATCCGCCGAATACGCTGGTCGACCGGGCCCGCGCCGCGCTGGACGCCGAGTCCGACCTCGCCGATCCCGATCCCACCGAGGAGTCGCCGACCTGGGGGAAGCCCCGATCGAGCCGGACGGCGACGGGCGGCGGATCCTGGCCGCCGTCTGGCGCCCGAAGGGCGGCCCGGGCCGGACGACCGTCGCCGTCAACCTGGCGTTCGAGGCCGCCGCCGCGAGCGGTGAGGTCCTGCTGGTCGACGCCGACACCTATGGAGGTGCTGTCGCCCACGCCAACACCCAAGAACACCATAGGTACCCAGGACGCCGAGAGCGGACCCGGACCGGCAAGACGACCCTGCTCATTCACCGAATGGCGTCCGACCCAGAGCTGCTTTGCGCACGCGACCGGAAGGCTCCTGTAGGTAGCGCTCCCAGGAGCTGTCATGCGGCAGCCGATCAACCTATCCGTTGCTGCTCTCATGGCCGTGCAATTTACAAGGCTACCCAGGAGCAACCCGAGTAACTGTTGGGCAGTGCCAGACCCATCAACTACGCCGGCGCCAAGTCCCCCCAGGCACCGACCACATCGTCGACCCCGCCGGCTCCGGACGCCGGTTAATTCCCTGTACCGGCGGCGTCCCCGCCCGACCGGTATGCCGGCAGACTAGCTCTGGCCGGGATCCGGGAGTTGTGCTGACCTGGTGGCTGCCTGGAGCGTTGCTGCAGCTCGTGCAAACGGCAGGCATGGAGCGATGTACCGGGCAGCGCACGCCGCCTACACTCGGGTGATGGCCGAGTGCCTTCGCTGTGGCGCCTTTGTGGCCGACTCGTCACGCTTCTGCAGCGAGTGCGGCGCACCGGTCGCTGCCTCGCTGCGCTCCAGACAGGAGCTGCGCAAGACCGTGACCGTCCTCTTCTGTGACGTCGTCGACTCAACCGTTCTGGGAGAGCAGTCGGATCCGGAGACGGTGCGGCACGCGATGTCGCGCTACTCCGACGAGATGAGCAGGATTGTCGAGCGCCACGGCGGCGTGGTCGAGCACTTCCGCGGCGACGAGGTCATGGCCGTCTTTGGCGTCCCCACCGTGCACGAGGACGACGCGCTGCGGGCGGTGCGCACCGGGATGGAAATGCAGCGGCGCCTGGCAGTCCTGAACCAGGAGCTGCGGGCAACGTGGGGCGTCACGCTGGCGTGCCGCATCGGCATCAACACCGGCGAGGTCGTGGCCGGGGACCCGGCCACGGGTCAGACGTTCATCACCGGCGACGCGGTCAACCTTGCCAAGCGCCTGGAGCAGGCCGCCGGACCGGGTCAGATCCTGATCGGCATGGCGACCTATCCGCTGGTCCGGGGCGCGGTCACGGTCGGTCGGCGCGAGCAGTTCAATGTCAAGGGCAAGCGCGAGCCAGTGTCGGCGTTTCGCCTGCAGGACGTGGACGCCACCGCGGCCGGCGTCACGCGGCGACTGGACGCCCCCCTGGTCGACCGCCAGGTCGAGCTCAGGCTACTCCAGGCGGCGGCCGACACCAGCGAGCGGGAGCCGCCCTGCCAACTGTTCACGGTCCTCGGCCCGGCCGGCATCGGCAAGTCGCGTCTGATCACCGAGCTGCTCCACCAGATCGATGGACGGTTCCGCCCCCTCCGTGGCCACTGTCTGCCCTATGGCGAGGCGATCACCTTCTGGCCGGTGCGTGGCATCGTCGACGAAGCCGGAGGCGAGGAGGCGCTGGCCGCGCTGCTGGCCGGCGTCGAGGACGGAGTCCGAATCGCCGAGCTGATCCGTACCGCGATGGGCCAGAAGGCGGGGGCAGCGGCTGCGGAAGAGACCTTCTGGGCGATCCGCGGCATGCTCGAGCAGCTTGCGCGCGACCGTCCACTGGTCGTTTGCTTCGACGACGTGCACTGGGCCTCTCCGACGCTGCTGGACCTGATCGAGTACCTCGCCGGCTGGATGCGCGACGCCCGTGTCCTGATCCTAGTTCTGGCGCGCTCGGAGCTGCTCGAGCTCCGGCCTACATGGGCCACACCCCGACCGAACGCGACGCTCCTGGTACTCGAGCCGCTCACCGACGCTGAGTCCGACCTGCTACTCGCCCGCGTGGCCGACGACGTCGGGCTGCCAGCTGAGACGCGCCAGCGGATTGTCGGCACGGCGGAAGGCAATCCGTTCTTCATCGAGCAGATGGCCGCGGTGGCGGCCGAGGCCGGCGGAGATGCCGACAGGCTCCGGATGCCGCCGACGATCCAGGCGCTCCTGGCCGAGCGGCTCGACCGGCTCTCGGCGCCCGAGCGGATGCTGCTGGAGCGGGCATCGGTGATCGGCAAGGAGTTCTTCCACCACGCCGTCATGGACCTCATGCCGCCGGACCAGCGTGGCGCAGCAGCGGCCCATCTCTTCTCGCTCATCCGCAAGGACCTCGTGGGCCCGGTCCGGTCCGACCGACGCGGGGACGTGCTTGCGTTCCGGCACGACCTGATCCGCGTCGCCGCCTACGACGCTGTCCCCAAGGTGGTCCGCGCCGAGCTGCACGAGCGGTTCGCCGACTGGCTCGAGGAGCAGTTCGCCGAGCAGATCAGCGGGCTGGAGGAGATCGTCGGCCACCACCTCGAGCAGGCCGCCCGCTTCCGCATGGAGCTGGGTCGCGCCGGCGACGCCACGGACGAGCTCGCGATGCGTGCCGGGATGCATCTGGCCGAGGCGGGTCGGCGCGCGTTTGCCCGGGGTGACGTGTCTGCCGCATCCAAGCTACTGGAGCGGGCGGCGTCACTCCTCGAGGCCCGCCCGGAGACGCGGGCCGAGGCCCTGCTCCAGCTTGGCGCCGTCGCGCGGGAGCAGGGAGACGCGGCCCGAGCCGACGCGGTCCTGAGCGAAGCGGAGACGCTTGCCGAGTCGGCAGGTGACGAGCGGCTTCAGATGCGAGCTCAAATCGAGCGGTCCGTCCTCCGGCTATACCTTGATCCCGCGATCCACGCCCGGCAGGTGCTCGAGGTCGCGGAGCGGGCCACTCCGGTGTTCGAGGCGAGCGGCGATCAACTCGGGCTCTTGGCCGCATCAGTCCTGGCCGCGAACGCGCACTGGTTTCGCCTGCGGTGGGAGACGATGAAGGAGGAACTCGAGCGGGCTCGCGGCTACGCCCAGCGCGCGGGCGACCGGCGCACGATGTCGTGGATCCTGGGCGCAATGTGCCGGGTCACCCTGTTGGGACCCATGCCTGTTGACCAAGGGATTCGCCGCTGCCTCGCGATCCAGGCGCAGCATCGCGGCGAACCCACACTGCAGCCCGTCGTCGACTCGATCCTGGCGGTTCTGGAGGCGATGCGCGGCCGCTTCGCCCACGCCCGCAAGCATTACCAGCGAAGCCACCTGGCCTTCGACGAGCTGGGTCTCAACGTCCGGCTGGCTTCGTTCCGGATGTACGCGGGCTGGGCCGAGCTCATCGCGGGCGACGCCGCGGCCGCGGAGCGAGAGCTACGCAAAGGGTACGAGGCGCTCGAGCGTATGGGCGAGCAGACCTACCTCTCGACGATGGCCGCGTTCCTCGCCCGTGCCGTCCTGGCCCAGGGGCGATACGACGAGGCCGAGCGTCTCACCCAGGTCACCGACGACATCGCCTCCGACGACGACCTTTTCCCTCAGGCGATGTGGCGAGCCACCCGAGCCAGGCTGCTCGCCAGGCGGGGAGATGCAGACGCCGAACGCCTCGCCCGCGAATCGGTTGAGCTCTGGCTCGAGACCGACTGCCTCAACCTGCAGGCAGACGCCCTCGTGGACCTCGCCGAGACGCTGCGCCTGCTACAACGCGCCCACGAGAGCATGGACGTCCTAGCAGAAGCGATCCGTCTGTACGAGTCCAAGGGGAACCTCGCCTCGGCGACCGCCGTTCGGGCGCTCATGTCGACTGGACCGCCTCTCAAGTTTGACCACGACACCACGCGATAGGAGACTCCGTCGGGCCGCTCAGCATTGGGCGAAAGGAGACTTCATGGCACGCCCGTACCTCCCGTACGAGGTCAGGGTGAACATCACTCGCGAGCGCGCTCACGACCTCATCATTCGGCTCGCAGACGACCCCGATTTCAGAGAGCAGTTCGAAACCAACCCGTACGAGATGCTCTCCGAGCATGGGATCGACGTCAGCCCCGGGGCGCTGCCAGAGCAGGTCAGGCTGCCGGATCCGGACGCGATTCGAGAGTTCCTTTATGTGACGGAAACGAGGATCCTTCCTGAGACAGCCTCCCCGCTCGCCCATGCCGTCATGATCCTCACCATCGGCGCGATGCCCATCCTGGCAGGGGAACGCCCGGTGCTCGATGGTACGGGTTAGACGCTCGCGCTACGTCTGTTTCTTCTGTGACGATTTCCCGTTTCTCGACGTAGGCTTACTGCTTCGCGGCACCGTCGAGCCGGTAACCCTGCAGCAGGTGTACGCGCTGTCCATCCTCCGCGGGGAGGCGATACCGCTCTCGACCGACGAGTTCGACCTCGTGGCCTCCACCCCGTCGGACGACTGGGTCGAGGCGGTGGACGAAGAAGCAACCCGCGAGCTGGCGCGAAAGGGCGTCCTCTTGAGTGACGAGAACGACCCGGAGCTGGACACGCTCCGGGCTCGCCACCAGAGCCTCGAAAGCATGGGTTGGAATCTCGAAGCCGCCCTCTACTACTTCCTGTCCAAGTGGCGCGGGATCGATATGCGGCTGCTCGCAGGCCAGGACGAGGCGTCAGATCTGTTGCCTCCGACGGACGAGGCCGTGCGGGCGTTCGTGGACCACTTCGGGCCGCCACCTCCCGCGTTCTCCTCGGTGGAGGCGCCGCTCGCGGTCCGCGAACTCCCGCTCGTCGAGCGCAAAGGCGAGCTGTACGACGTGCTCCTGCGCCGTCGGACGACGCGAAGCTTCGACCGAACAACCCCGCTTACGCAGTGGGAGCTCGCGGTCGTCCTTCGCTACGTCTTCGGGTACCACGGGTACGTGCCCCTGCTTGGGCAGGTCACGACGCTCAAGCGCACCAGCCCCTCCGCCGGAGGGTTCCACCCGATCGAGGCCTACCCCCTAATCCTGGCCGTCGACGAGCTCGACCCCGGCCTCTATCACTACGACCCGGCCGAGCATGCGCTCGAGCTGCTGACACCCCTCGGCGTCGACGAGGCACGGGCGGCGGCCAACGCGTTCGTCTGCGGCCAGACCTACTTCGGCGACGCCCACGTCCTGCTCGTGCTCGCAGCGCGCTTCGATCGGGCGTTCTGGAAGTACCGGAATCACCGCAAGGCCCTCACCGCGCTCATGATGGATGCGGCGCACCTCAGCCAGACGCTGTACCTCGTCGCGACGGAGCTCGGGCTGGGTGCCTTCATCACCGCCGCGATCAACAACGTCGACATCGAGCAGCGGCTCGGACTCGACGGGTATCGCGAGGGCGTGCTCGCCGTCTGCGGCTTCGGCCGGCCCGCCGCCGAACGCTCACCCTTCGATCCCGAGTTCCTCCCCTTCGTGCCGCGCGAGACAAGACCGGACAGACCTGATCGGGATGCCGGGATTTGAGCCCGACCAGCCTGTCCCAGGACGTACGGACGCGTCCACCGTTGTGCGTCTGACCTGTCGGTTTACCACGTACGTGTGCTGCGACGTCCAGGACTTTGCGCACCGTCGGTGAGCAAACTGTGAGCAAGCGGCCCGCTGACAGTCCCGCGTGCGCCTGACGGCTCCAGCAGGTCCCGATCTTCACACTCGCTTTCGTAGTTCAGGGACGTTCGTTGGCGTCCGCGACCTGGGCGCGCTCGGCGCCGTTGGGTGATGGAGGGCACAGGGCAATGGTGACCAAGGGCACAGACGCCGGTCACCAGGGGCGGCATCTTGGCTGTTGTCCAAAGGAGGACCTATGCCTGATAGCCCCATCCCCTGGGTCGGCCTGGCTGCCCTGGCCGCCATGTTCGTGTTGCCGTTGCTGCCCGACTGGCTGTTCGAGGGCCCCCGGACCAGCAAGCACTGGCCACAGCGGCACATCTGTGGCGACTGCGGCGCCCCGTGGACCGACGACCACACCTGCCCCCTTGGCAAGCGCGTGCCCGGGCCGCGGCTACGGGGCGAGCTGCGCCGCCTCGATCAACCGGGCGAGCTGGAGCACCGTCCCAAGGCCCCGATCGCCCGGTAGACGCCGACGGCGTGGCCATAGCCAGCCGCCCACCCAGCGTGCGGTGCATCCCAGCCGGCGTGTGCCGGATGACACAGCACGACTGTGCTGTGGGGCACCGCCTGGTCGCTGCCCATCGTGGTGTGCTGGACAACGGTGCCGACTAGTAAGGGTAAGGAGGCGAAGTCGAATGTCTGACTTCGGCTGGGGACTGGTGCTGTTGGGCGCCTATGTCGTGTTGGTGGTCCTGGCTCGGTGGATCTATATCGCCCGTCCGAACATCGTCTGGACCAGCGTCCAGGCAGGGGCCATGGCCAAGCGGCTCTCGTTCCAGGTGGAGCAGCACCCCTCGGGCAACGGCAAGGGGTCCTTGAGCCCGGCGACCCTGCAGCGCCTGGTTGAGGAACTCAAGCAGGACATCAACAAAGAGACGCCCGCAAAAGGGCACACCGGTGCGCTGGGCTGGAACGGCTCCCATCAGATTGCCCAGTGGGTGCTCATGCATGAAGCCGAGCGGCTGGCCTTGCCCTCCCTCGGCCATGCCCAGCTGGTCGCCCGGCTGGAGCGGGCGCTCGGGCAGCTCCACGAGCTGCCCCAACCGCGCCGGGAGGCCTGGGAGGACGTCATCCACAACATGTTGGCCGCCAAAGAGGAGGCCGACACCGACCGGCTGAACGCCTATCGGGCCTATCTGGATGAGCTCCTGGGGGAGATCTATGAGGCCTCCAACGGGAACGCCATCCAGCTGGCGGGCCTGTACAACCGGGCCACCTGGGTCATCCTGGTCGCCCTGCTCCCCCTGGCCGTCCTGGCCGGCCTGGGCTATGGCGTGCTGCTGGTCGCCGGGGCGATCGGGGGGCTGGTGAGCCGCATGCAGCGGCTGGTGTTCTCCACCCGCATCCCCATCACCTATGGCAGCC
>Ga0081538_10002147_pt1 | contig 19626 bp, 15 predicted proteins | sample TabmetS5T2R1_FD_71022 | JGI IMG/M metagenome (GOLD analysis project Ga0081538, IMG submission 71022) | Tabebuia heterophylla rhizosphere microbial communities from the University of Puerto Rico - S5T2R1 | ecosystem: Host-associated > Plants > Roots > Rhizosphere ... | reverse complement strand
CGCCGGGAGGGCTCCCGCCGGGCCGGCCGCCGCCCGGCCGGCCGCCCATGCTCCTCCCCGGCCGGCGGTCGCCGCTGGTCCTGCGGTTGGCCGGCAGCGTCCCGCTGGCGGCGCCCCTCCGCGCCCGCCTGGAGCCGGACCTCCGCATGGACCTGGGCCGGGTGCGGCTGCACACCGACGGCGCCGCGGCGCTGGCGGCGTCGGAGCTGCGGGCCCACGCGTTCACGGTCGGGCGCGACGTGTTCTTCGCCGCCGGCCGCTTCCGGCCCCAGACCCGGCCGGGGCTGGCCCTCCTGGCCCACGAGCTGGTCCACGTCGGCCAGCGGCCGCCGGCGCCAGGGCCGCCGGGCGCGGAGCGGCCGCCGCTCGTCCACCACCATGCCCTGGAGCAGGAAGCCCGCGCCGTGCAGCGGGCGGTGCTGGCCGGCGAGCGCCCGCCGGGCGCGGGTCCGGCGGCGCGGCCGTGGCCGTCGGTGGGGGTGGGCCGGCCGGGCGTGGGGGCCGCGCCGTCGCCCCTGACCCTGGCGCTGGCCTCCCGCACTGTGGCCGTGGTGCCGCTGCGGCAGGAGGCGGACGCGGCCCCGCCCGAGCCGCCGGCCGTCCCGCCCGGCCGTCCCGCGGCCGCCCCCGCCGGGCCGCAGGCGCCCGACGTCGAGCAGCTGGCCAGGCAGGTCTTCGACCAGATCCGCCGGCGGCTGCGGATCGAACGCGAACGAGGAGGGGTCCAGCGATGGCACCCCTGACCCGCGTGCTCATCGAGACCGACACCGGCCGCCGGATCGAGGCCAGCGCCGACGGCCGCATCTTCTTCAACCCCGAGTCCTACCAGCTGCAGCGCCAGGTCGACTACAAGGAGCTGCCGAGCAAGGCGGCGGACCTGCCCCAGCTCCAGTTCATGAAGGGCGGCTCGCGAACCCTCTCCATGTCGCTGACCTTCGACACCTACGAGACCCGGCAGGACGTGCGCACGCTCACCGCCCAGGTGGCCGGGCTGGCCGAGGTCGAGGGCGAGCCCAAAGAGCGCCCGCCGGTCTGCACCGTCACCTGGGGGCCGACGGTCGAGCCGTACGCCGGGCTGCCGTTCACGGGCGTGCTGGAGAGCCTGACCCAGCGGTTCACGCTGTTCCTGGAGGACGGCACGCCGGTCCGGGCCGTCCTGGACGTGCAGTTCAAGGAGGGCGAGTCCGTGCAGCGGCAGCGCAAGCGCAACCCGCGGCGGTCCGGCTCGCCCCTCGAGCCGAGGCGGCACCTGGTGCGGCGGGGCGATTCGCTGCCAAGCCTGGCCGCGGCCGAGTACGGCGACCCGGCCAGGTGGCGTCCCATCGCGCTGGCCAACGGCCTGGTCAACCCGCGCCTGCTGGAGCCGGGGACCGAGCTGGTCATCCCGCCCCTGTAGCCACGAGGAGGTGAGCGGCATGTCGCAGGAGGCGCCGGCGTCGGCGCCGAGCTTCGCGGTGCGGGTGAACGGCGCCGACCTGCCCCTCGAGGCCCGGGTCGCGGTCACCGGCATCGCCGTCGAGGACAGCCTGGACAGCGCCGCGACCTTCGCCATCGAGCTCGACAACTGGGACATGGACACCCAGCGGGTCCGCTGGAGCGACGACCAGCTGTTCCAGCCCGGCGGCGCCATCGAGGTCCAGCTCGGCTATGTCGGGGAGCTGACGACGGTCCTGGTCGGCGAGATCACCGGGCTCGAGCTGTCCTTCCCCGACCGGGCCCGCTCGCTGCTCACGGTGCGCGGCTACGACCGGCTGCACCGCTTCCGCCGGGGGCGGCGGACGCGCTCCTTCGTGCAGGCCAAGGACAGCCAGGTGGCCGAGCAGGTCGCCGGCGACCTCCAGCTCACCGCCGACGTGGAGGACAGCGGCGAGGTGCATCCCTACCTGCTCCAGCACAACCAGACCGACCTCGACTTCCTGCTCGCCCGGGCCCGCGCGATCGGGTACGAGCTGCTGGTGGACGACAGGACGCTGCGCTTCCGCGGGGTCGCCAGCGACCGGGGCCGGACGGCCACGCTCGACTTCGGCCACGGGCTGCTGACCTTCTCCGCCTACCTCAGCACCGCCGACCAGGTGACGCAGGTGACGGTGCGCGGATGGGACCCGATCGCCAAACGGGCCCTGGTCGGCCGGGCGGGCGCCTCGGACGTGCCCCGGACCATGGGGGGCGAGCAGGTCGGCCCGGCCACCGTCGAGGGCCTGTTCGGGCCGCGGACCCTGACCGTGGTCGAGTACCCCGTCGCCACCCAGAACGAGGCCGACCTGCTGGCCGCCGGGCTGCTCAACGAGGTCGCGCTGGAGTACGTGGTGGCCGAGGCGACCGCCGTCGGCGACCCGACGCTCCAGGCCGGCAGCGTCGTGGAGCTGGGCGGGCTGGGGCGGCGCTTCAGCGGCCTGTACTACCTCACCCGGGTCGCCCACGTGTGGGAGGACGGGTTCGTCAGCCGGCTGCAGCTGAGGAGGAACGCGGCATGAGCTTCCTGGAGCCCGACCACGACGGCCAGCGCACCCTGGCCGACGCCAGCGGCCGCCTCTACGGGGTCGTGGTCGGGGTGGTCACCAACAACCAGGATCCGGACGGCCTCGGCCGGGTCAAGCTCCAGCTCCCCTGGCTGGCCTCCGACGCCGAGAGCACCTGGGCCCGGGTGGCGGCGCCCATGGCCGGCGCCGGGCGGGGCACCTTCTTCCTGCCCGAGGTCGACGACGAGGTGCTGGTCGCCTTCGAGCACGGCGACCCGCGCTACCCCTACGTCCTCGGCGCGCTCTGGAACGGCAAGGACAAGCCGCCGGAGGCCAACGCCGACGGCCAGAACAACCGGCGGCTGGTGCGGTCCCGCAGCGGCATGACCATCCTGCTCGACGACGAGTCGGGCCGCGAGCAGGTGCGCATCGCCGACAAGGACGGCCAGACCGCGATCGTGATCAGCATGGCCGACAAGAAGGTCAGCATCGCCTCCGGCGGCGACGTGGAGATCGCCGCCCCGCAGGGCACGGTCACGGTCACGGGCAAGGCCGTCAAGCTCAGCTCCGACGGCGGGATGGACATGACCGCCTCGCAGACCCTGAACCTGGAGGGGGGAACCGTGAACGTCAAGGGCCGGCCGACCGTCAACCTCAACTAGCGCGGGGAGGCCGAGGATGGGGCAGCCAGCCGCCAAGCAGGGCGACCGGATTGTGGCCACCGACATGCACCTGGTCCAGCCGCCGGCCGGGCCGCCCGTGCTGGTCCCGCACCCGTTCTCCGGGGTGATCGACGGCCGCCTGAGCGGCGACGTGAACGTCATGGGCCAGCCCGCCGCCGTGCAGGGCAGCACGGCCAGCAACACGCCACCCCACAGCCCGCTCGGCGGCAGCTTCGTCCGGCCACCGGCCAACCGGGCCACCGTCCAGGCCGGCAGCGCCACCGTCATGATCAACGGCAAGCCGGCCGCCCGCGCCGGCGACGTCGCCTTGACCTGCAACGACCCCGCCGACCTGCCGGCAGGGACGGTGGTGGCGAGCGCCACCGTCCTCATCGGATAGGGAGGAGATGCCGGTGACCACGGGCGGCGACGACTTCCGGGGGGTGGGCTGGAGCTTCCCGGTGCGGGCCGGCGCCGACGGGGCCATCGAGCTGGCCCGGCTGGACGAGTCCATCCGCCAGTCCATCCTCCTCATCGTGAGCACGGCCAGGGGCGAGCGGGTCATGCGGCCGACCTTCGGCTGTGCCATCCACGAGCTGGTGTTCGCCCCCAACGACGCCATGACCGCGGCCAGGGCCGGCTTCGCCGTCCGGGAGGCGCTGATCGACTGGGAGCCGCGCATCCAGGTGCTCGACGTCCGGGCCGAGCCGGACGCCGCCGAGGGCGACCGGCTGCTGGTGAGCCTGCGCTACCGCGTGCGCGCCACCAACAACGTCTTCAACCTCGTCTACCCGTTCTACCTGGAGAAGGGCGAGGCCTGAGCATGGCGCCGCCAGCGCTGGACGCACGCATCCTCGACCACGTCGTGCGCCTGCTCGCCCGGCGGGGGCGTGAGCTCGCCCCGGAGTGGGACCCGCTGGCCCCGGGCGACCCCGGCGCGGTGCTCGGCGTCGTCTTCGCCCACTTCCACGAGCTCGTGCTCGAGCGCCTGAACCGCGTGCCCGACAAGAACCTGCTCGCCTTCCTCGACCTGCTGGGGGTCGGGCTGCTGCCCCCTGGCCCGGCCGCGGCCCCGGCGGTCTTCACCCTGGCGCCGACCGCGGGGGCGTCCGGCTTCGTCCCCGGCGGCACCCAGGTCGCCACCGTGCAGAGCGAGACCCGGCCGGCCGTGGTCTACGAGACCAGGGACGACCTCAGCGTGCTGGCGGCACGGCTGGTGGCCGGCTTCACCGTGGACCCCGGCAGGGACCGCTTCGGGGACCGGACGGGGACCGTCGCCGGGCAGGAGCGGGCGTCGTTCCTGCCCTTCCAGGGCGACCGGCCCGTCGACCACGTCCTGTACTTGGGCGCCGACCCGCTGCTGCTCGCCCAGCGGGCGGCCCGGCTGATCCTCGCCTTCCGGTTCGCCGAGCCCATCGACCAGGCCCAGCTCCAGGCGCTGTTCGGGGCGGTGGCCTGGGAGGCACGCCGGGCAGGGGCCTGGCAGCCGCTGCCGGCCCCGACGCTGGGGGCCGGCGGCGACCCGACGGCCAGTCGGATCCTGGTCATCTTCGAACCGGGGCAGGGAGGCGGGTTCGCCGGCGCCGACCTGGACGAGCTGCCCGGCCCCGGGCTGCCGGCCCCGCTGCGGAGCCGCTGGATCCGGGGCCGGCTGGCCCAGCCCATCACCCGTTTCCTCACCGCCGAGCTGGCCACGGTGGTGGGCGTGGCGCCGGCCGAGGGCGTCGCCGCCATCCGGCCCGGGCTGCGCCTGGCCCACCCGGCGGGGGAGCCCGTGACGAAGCTGAGCGTCCCGCCGCTGCCGCAGTGGACGCTGTCCCGCGCGGTCGACGCGGGCGCCGAGACCCTGCCGGTCGGCGCCGCCGAGGACCTGCGCCGGGGGGACGCCCTCGTGGTCCTGGACGAGCCCACCGAGTTCGTGACCGTGACCTCCGTCCCGGCGGCCACCGGCCCGACCACGGTCACCATCGCCCTGCCGCTGCGCTTCGGTCACGAGGCGGGCGTCCCGCTGCGGCGGGTCGTCCTGCCCCGCCCGGCCGCCACGACGGCCCTGGTGGCCGCCGTCCCGGCCGGTGGCGCCGAGCTGCCCCTGGCCTCCACCGCCGACCTCGGGACGGGCGACGTGGTCGAGGTGGGCAGCTCGGTGGTCGAGAAGCTGGTCGTCGACGACGTCGCCACGCTGATCCAGCAGGCCACCGTCCAGGGGATCGCCCCCGACCAGGTGCACGTCGACACCACCCCGGTGGACTTCACCAGGGAGTTCCACCCTCTCGGCCCGAACCCCACGGTCGGGGCCACGTTCCACCTGGCCAGCACCGAGGCGCTGGCCAAGGTGGCGCCGGAGGGCGCCGACCCGGTCCTGGTCAACCTGCTGGTGAAGGCCGACGACGCCAAGCTCGAATGGGAGTACCTCGGCCCCGAAGGCCGGTGGAAGCAGCTGCAGCTCGAGGAGGACACCACCGACCGGTTCCGCGGCGACGGACGCATCAGCTTCATCCTTCCGGACGACATCCAGCCGCTCGAGAACTTCCCGGGGGCAGAGCGGGCCCCCTTCGTCATCCGGGTCTCGATCCTCGCCGGCGGTTACCAGAACGTCCCCGTGATCAGCGCCATCGCCCTCTTCAACCCGTTCGAGGGCGGGCAGTTCGACGAGTTCCCGTTCGGCTTCACCAGCGACTACCGGATCGATCAGCTACTGGTGGTGCTGAAGACGGGCCGCAGGCCGAGGCTGAACCCGGGGCTGCTCCGCGTCGACCTGGACGAGCTGTTCCTCCCCTTCGGGCCGGCTCCCGAGCCCGGCCGCACCTTCTTCCTCGGCCTGGAGCCCGACCGGGAGCCGTTCCGCAAGCTGATCCACGTCGAGGTCGTGCCCCGGTCCACCGTGGAGCTGGCCTGGGAGTACTCCACGGCCGCGGGATGGAGGGCGCTCGCGGTGGAGGACGGCACCCAGGCGTTCACCCAGCCGGGAGCGGTCAGCTTCCCGCGGCCCCGCGACGTCGCCCCCGCCGAGGTGAACGGGGTGGTCAACCACTGGCTCCGGGCGCGGCTGGTCCGCGGCGGCTACGGGCGGCCACCGGAGTTCGTCCCCGTCGCCCACCTGGACCTGGCCAAGGGGTTCCGGTTGCGTGCCGGGACCGGCCCCTCCAACGCGCCCGTGGTCCACGCCGTGTCGCTGAACTACACGGCCAGGGACCCCGACCCCCTGGTCGTCACCCACAACCAGTTCCAGCTGGCCGACCGGACCGCCGACAACCGCGACAGGGCCGCCGGCTGGCGGATGTTCGAAGCGGTGGAGGAGCAGCAGCCGACCTTCTACCTCGCCTTCGACCGCGCCCTGCCCAACGAGGCCGTCACCGTGTACGTCACCGGCCCGCCCCGGCGGTTCGTGGAGCGGCCGCCGGCCGGCCCGGCCTCCGCCCCGGGCGGGGAGGAGGCCGAGGGGGACACGACGCTGGCCTGGGAGTACTGGGACGGCGGCGGCTGGGCCGAGCTGCCGGTGGTCGACGGCACCAGGAGCCTGACCGAGCCGGGCACGGTGCAGTTCCTCGGCCCCGCCGGCATGGCCGCGCTGGCCAGGTTCGACGACCGGCCCCGCTACTGGATCCGCGCCCGCCTCCTCCAGGGCGGCGCCGACGCGCTGCTGGTGGACGGGGTGTTCCTGAACGCCGTGGAGGTGGTGCAGGCCACCACCACGCCGACCGAGCTGCTCGGCTCCAGCAACGGCGGCAGGCACCAGGTGTTCCGGTTCTCCAGGCGTCCGGTGCTCCCCGGCCAGCGGATCCTGGTCGGCGAGCCGGAGCGGCCCCCGGCCGACGAGCTCCGGGCGATCGAGGCGGAGGAGGGCCCGGACGCGGTCCGGCGGGAGGCGGCCGGCGGCACCGGCCCGGTCTGGGTCCGCTGGCACGAGGTGCGCAGCCTGGCCGGGTCAGGCCCGCGCGGCCGTCATTACACCATCGACCGCATCACCGGGGAGGTGCGCTTCGGGGACGGCGTGCACGGGCTGATCCCCCCGCAGGGAAGCGACAACCTGGTCTGCGACGGCTACCGCGCCGGCGGTGGCCCGTCCGGCAACCAGCCGGCCGGGGCCCTCTCCCAGCTCAAGTCCTCGATCCCGTACGTGGCCGCGGTGACCAACCCGGTGCCCGCCGACGGCGGCTCCGAGGCAGAACCGCTCCAGGCCGTGCGCGAGCGGGGCCCGCAGGTGCTGCGGCACCGGGGGCGGGCGGTCACCGTGGAGGACCTCGAGTGGCTGGCGCGGCAGGCGGCCGGGACCCGCGTCGCCCGCGCCAGGTGCCTGCCCAACCGGAACCGCGAGCTCGCCTTCGAGCCGGGCTGGGCCACGGTCATCGTGGTCCCGGAGGGGACCGAGCGGCGCCTGCTGCCGTCCCCGGCGCTCGTCCATGAAGTCCAGGAGCACCTGGTCGCCGGCGCCCTGGCCACCCTCGCCGGCGCCACCCCGGTCCGGCTCAACGTCATCGGCCCCGGCTACGTCCCGGTCGAGGTGGCCGCCGAGGTCATGCCGGTCGCCCTGCCCAGGGCCGACGCCGTGCGCCGGGCGGTGCTGGCCGCGCTGGACGCGTTCCTGCACCCGCTCACCGGCGGCCCGGACGGCACCGGCTGGGCGTTCGGGCGGGACGTGCACCTCTCGGAGCTGTTCGCCGCCTTCGAGGCCGTGCCAGGCGTCGAGCACGTCCACAGCCTGCGGCTCAAGCCGACCGTGGCCACCCTGCCGCTGACGTTGGAGACCGGCGACGGGGCGCCGGCCCCCGTGGCCGCGGCCGGCTACCGGGCCGGCGCCACCCTCACCACCGCCGACCAGGCGGTGGCGGGGACCCTGGCCGAGCCGATCCCGACGGGCGCCCCGGTGACCTCGGCCATGGTGGAGCTGTTCCGGGAGGGGGAACGGGTCCGGGTCGGGACCGGGGAGGAGGCGGTGGAGGCGACGGTCCGGTCCATCTCGGCCGGCGCCCTCACCGTGGAGCCGTTCCGGGCACCGGCGGCCTGCCCGCCGGGCACGCCGGTGGCGTCGGTGACGGGGCCGTCCCGGTCGGTCCTGACCGTCGTCCTGGCCGCCGGTGCGCTGGCCACCCAGCTGGACGTCCGCGGCTTCGTCGCCGACGAGCAGGTGACGCTGGCCAACCCCGACGGTTCCGGGCCACTGACCCTTGCCCTCGGCGGGGCCGGAGAGGGGGCGCGCCGGCGGCTCGCCCTGGGGGAGCGGCTGCGCGTCCCCGAGTTCTACCTGGCCTGCTCGGGCGCGCACACCGTCGACATCACCCAGGACTAGGCAGCAGGGACATCCGGGAAGGAGGCTGGTAGGACGTGCCGCTGGCGCCGCGCCTCGACGACCGCAGCTTCGAGCAACTGGCCCTGGAAGGCCGCTCGCTCATCCCGCGCCACACCAGGGAATGGACCAACCACAACCCGTCCGACCCGGGCATCACCCTGCTGGAGCTGTTCGCCTACCTCACCGAGGCGCTCGTGTTCCAGCTCGACCAGGTCCCGGAGGCGACCCTGGAGCGGCTGCTCCGCCTGGCCGGAACCTGCCGGCTGGGACCGGCCACGGCCAAGGAGCCGATCGACCAGGCCGTCCGGCGCGCCCTGAACCAGCTCGAGGCCAGCAGCCGGGCGGTCACGGCCGCGGAGTTCGAGGCCCTCGCCGAGCGCGTCCCGCTGTCGCCGGGGCTGGCCCCGGTGGCCAGGGCCAAGCTCGTCCGGATGGTCGACGAGCGCTGCACGCACCCCGCCCCCCACCCTGGGGAGCCGGTCGCGATGGCGGTCCTCGTGGTCGTCCCGGACGACCCGGCCAGCGACCGGCCCGCGCCCACCCCGGCCATGCTGGCCGAGCTGCTCGGCGGCCTGCAGGAGCGGCGCATCCTCACCACCCGGCTGCACGTCGTCGGGCCGGCCTATGTCGGCGTGCGGGTCGAGGCCGTTGTGGTGCGCCGGCCCGGCAGCGGCCTGACGGCGGCCCAGGTCGCCGAGGCCATCGCCGAGTTCCTCCACCCTCTCCGGGGCGGGCCCGACGGCCGGGGGTGGCCGTTCGGCCGGACCGTCTACCGCTCCGAGCTGCTCCAGCGGCTGGAGTCCCTGGCGCCGGTCGACCACGTCGACCGGCTGGTCGTCGGCGTGGCCGACGCGGCCGTGGGAGCCGTCCGCGAGGAAGGCGTCGACCTCCCCGAGGCGGCCCTCGTCCACGCCCCGCCGGCAGGCATCGACGTGCGCGTCCAGGACACGGGGCCGGGCCGTGCCTGACCCCGTCCGGACCTCCCTGCTGGACTACCTGCCGGCCGTGTTCCGGCAGGAGGCGGCGGCGGACGCCGGCTTCCTCGGCCGGTTCCTCGAAGGCTTCGCAGGCGCCTTCGACCAGCTCCAGCAGGAGGTGGACGCCATCCCGGAGCTGTTCGCGGTGGTCCCGACCCCGGCGCTGGCGGCCGCGGCGGCGGCCGGGAGCGACGTCCTGCGGCTGGACAGCGCGGTGGGGCTGTGTGGCGGCGACGTCCTGCACGTCCGGGAGGAGAACGCCGGCCGGGCGGAGGTCGTCGAGCTGCTCGCCGTGACCGGCGGGCTCGACCCCACCGGCGCGGTCCTGACCGAGGCGCTGCGCTTCGACCACGCCGCCGGCACCTCCCTGGCCGTCCTCCAGCCCGCCCCGCCCGGCTCCGAGCTGGCCGCCCCCGCCGCCGTCGGCCAGGCCACCCTCCACCTGGTCGACCCGGGCGCCCTGCGGGCCGTCGCCGGGGACGTCCTCCGGGTCGACGACGGCGAGCGCCTCGAGCACGCCCAGGTGCGCACCGTGGACCACCCTCGGGCCACGGTGACGCTGCGGCGGGCCCTGCGGCGACCCCACGACGCCGGGCGGCCGGTGCGCTGCATGGAGCCGGCGCCGACGGCCACGCCCCCGCCGGCGTTCGCCGACGCCGTCCGCGACGGTCCCGAGCTGGTGCTGCGAGCGCCCGTGCTCGCCGGCGAGGCCGGCCTGGAGGTGGACACGACCACGGGCCTGCGCGTCGGCGACGTGCTCCACCTGCGCGAGCTCGACCCCGCCCGGGTGGAGTTCGCCCGGGTGGACGCGCTCCCCGCCGAGCAGGCCGTCCCCGGCGTGCTCCGGGGTGCCGTCCGGCTGGCGGGCCCGCTGCGCTTCGCCCACGACGCCGGTGCCGGGATGGCGGTCCTCGGCGGCGTGGGCCCGGGGACCGTCCTGGCCGTGGGGGCGCAGCCAGGGGCGGCCGCGATCGAGGTCGACGACCCGGACGCCCCTGGGGTGACCACCGGGCGGGTCGTGCGGCTCGGCGCCGACGAGCACGCCCAGGTGGTCGGGGTCCAGGGAAGGGTCGTGGCCGTCGTCCCCCCGCCGCTCCGCGCCCACCCGCGGGGCGAGCCGGTCGTCCCCCTGCTCCCCTCCGCCGCCGGCACGGCCTTCCTGCGCTGGCTGGCCGGGCTGATCGGGCTCGCCCTGCGCCCCGACCGCGGGGAGCGATGGAACCGGGAGCTGCTCCGCCTGGCCGGGCGCCTCTGGCCGCTCCGCGGCACCAGGGCGGGGCTCCAAGCGCACCTGCGGGCCGTGCTGCGCGGCGACGCGGACGCCGTCGTGTTCGACCCGGCCAACCCGCTCCAGGTCGGCCTGGTGGCCACGGTCGGCGTCGACACCATCGTCTGCGGCGGCCTGCCCTACTTCTTCTGGGTGGAGCTGGCCACCGAGCAACGCAACAGCCGCCTGTACTCCCCGCTCGGGCTGAGCGAGATGGTGCAGGCGGCGCAGGCTGTCCTTCGGGCCGAACGTCCGGCCCACACGTACTACCAGCTGCGGCTGCGTGCCCACACCATGCAGCTCGGCGTCGATCCCGGCACCGAGGTCGGCGCCCGGGTCGGCGACACGACCCTGCTGTGGAACCAGGCGATGAGCCTGCCAGGCGACCGGTAGAGGAGGCGATGGGATGACAGACGGGCAGGTCGTCGGCGTCAACTACTTCGACCACCAGTTCCTGCGGGCGGACGAGTTCACCGTGGAGCGCGGCTACCACGAGGACCGGCTCCGCCAGCACAACCGGCTACTCCACCTCCCGGGGGTGGGCGAGGGCCTGGTCGTCCAGAAGCTGGACGACCACACCGTCGCGGTCACGCTGGGGCATGCGGTGGACGCGGAGCATCGCGAGGTGGTGCTCCGCCCAACGGCCGACCCCGAGGCGCCGCCGCTGGTCCGGGTGCAGACCTCCGCCGCCGACTTCCAGGTCTCCGAGCAGCACGTCCCGGCCGCCGGCACGGCCTTGCCGGTCGACCTGTCGCCGCTTCCCGGCAGCGACGCCACGGTCTTCATCACCATCTGGCGGGGCGCCAAGCCGACAGAGCCCAGCCAGGATCCCGGCGTCGTCGGGAGCAACACCCGCCTGGTAGAGCGGCCGGTCGTCGAGGCCGCGACGACGAGCCCCTCGGGCCCCCGGCTGCTACTAGCCACGCTGCAGTGGAAGGCCGACGGCACCATCGAGGGCGACCCGGACACCCGGGGTCGGGCGCGCGCGGGGGCGAGGCTGTCGGACCGCTCTGTCACCGAGCCCAACCTGGCCGACGGGGCGGCCTCGACCCGCGTGCTGGCCGACAGGTCGGTCACCGGGCGCAAGCTGGCCGACGGGGCGGTGACCGAGGCGAAGCTGGCCGACGGGGCCGTGACCGAGGCGAAGCTGGCCGTCGGGGCGGTGGTCGCCGACGGGTCGATCACCGAGGCGAAGCTGGCCGGCGGGGCGGTGACCGAGGCGAAGCTGGCCGGCGGGGCGGTGACCGAGGCGAAGCTGGCCGGCGGGGCGGCCTCCCCCCGCGTGCTTGCCGACGCCGCGGTGAGCGAGGCCAAGCTGGCCGACGGCGCCGTCACCCAGCCCAAGATCGCGGAGAAGGCCGTCTCGATCAGGCAGTTGAAGGTCGGGCAGGAGATCGAGGGAACGATAACGATCGCCGGGAACCAGGCTGAGCTCGTCCCCCCGGGCGGCGGCATTCTGCAGGAAGGTTTCTACCTTACGAACATCTTCGTCAGCGGGCAGCAGGGGGGGATCAGTGTCCAGGAGGTGTTCGGCCCGCCGGGCCTCGCCTCCCCGGTCCGGGGCCGACGGTGGCGTGTCACGAACGTCACCGCCAATCCGGCCACGGTGGTATTCAAGATCCTCCGCCTGGAGGAGGAATGATCCAAGCAGTGAAGAGGGGAGGCCGCGGGGTGAGAAGGACCTTCGTGCGTGCCAACAAGCAAGGTGACGTGGTCGCCACGTTGCGGACCGACGCCCTGCCCGAGCAGCTGGAGCACCCGTTCGGTGAGCTGGCCGAGGGCGACCTGGTGCTGGAGCTCGACCCGGAGGACCCGGCCAACGACGTCCCCGTGGTCGAGCTGCATCACCGGTGGAAGGTCGAACCGCGCAGGAAGCGCCTGGTCCGGCGGCGGACCCGGGCCGGGAAGGAGCCCGTCGGGCGGAGCCGGACCCGCCGCTAGCCCGACCGGCGGCCCGGCCCCACCGGCTCCGGCCCGGCCTCCAGCGCTTGAGAGCACCAGATCGAAATCTGGTGCTCTCAGTCTGGGGCTTGCTCTGCTCGGTCAACGACGCGGTCAATGCTCCACCTTGCTCTACCTGGTCCTACCTTAGCGGGTGACCCTTCCCAACCTGCACTCGTTACCAGGATGACGCTGGCTTTCCGGCCGCCTCCAGACTACGGATCTGGAGCACAAGGCGGTCACCGCGAGGAGCCTATCGGCCGTCAGTCGAGCGTGGTCCGGCCGTCCTCGTGCACGGTCCAACTGGGATTGTGTGCCACCTCCCAGGGGTGACCGTCGGGATCGATGAAAACCCCGGAGTAGCCGCCCCAGAACGTGGCCGCCCCGGAGCGGGCGATGGTGGCCCCCGCGGCCTGGGCCTGGGCGAGCACGGCGTCGACCTCCTGGGGCGAGCGGACGTTGTACGCCAGCGTCAGGCCTCCCCAGCCGCCGCTGTCGGTGACACCGCTGTCGCGGGCGAGTTTCCCGCGGTCCCACAGGGCAACGATGCACCCGGGGGTCTGGAAGAAGGCGACGTGGTCGGTCTCGTCGTCCACGCCCCCGTCCGGCTGCCAGCCGAGCGCCTCGTAGAAGGTTTGTGCTCGCGAGACGTCGCGCACGCCGAGGGTGATGAGGCTGAGGCGCTGGTCCATTGCGATCTCCTTTGCGTCGTCCAGGTGGTGGTGGGAGGACGATAGACGGGCGCCGGCTGGCCTGGACGCTAGGCAGCGTTGAACGGGTCGTGGTCTGCGACTCACCAAGGTGTCCCGCAGCCTGGACCGGTGCTCAGATCAAGCGGTGGTTCCTGCGCCATCCCCGCTTCCACCTGCACCTCACCCCGACCTTCAGCTCGCGGCTGAACCTGATGGAGCGGTGGTTCGCGGAGCTGACCAACCGCAAGCTGCGCCGCTCGGCCCACCGCAGCGTCGCCGAGCTGGAGGCCGACCTTCGGGCCTGGATCGATGCCTGGAACCAGGATCCCAAGCCGTTCGTCTGGACCAAGACTGCGGACGAGATCCTCGACAATCTGGCCCGATATCTTCATCTGATTAACAACTCAGAACACTAGAGACCTTCCGCCAGCAGGCTCCCAAGTTCCAAGCCCATGAGCTGGACCGGCTGGTTGGCCCCTATCTCGAAGCGGCCGCCACCTACCGGGACCGCTCCCCGCTGCATCTCGTGGACCGGATCGCCCGGCCGGTGCTGCTGGTGCATGGCCTGGAGGACACCGTGGTGCCGCCAAGCCAAGCCCAGGCCATGGCCGAGGCGCTGGAGCGCAGGGGCGTTCAGCACCTCCTGGTTGCCATTCCCGGTGAGGAGCACGGGTTCCGCCGGCCTGTCAGCATTCGGCGTGGGGTCGAAGTCGAGCTGTCCTTCTACCTTGCAGCGCTCGGGGCCTCCGGATGCGTCGCACTCGTCTGCCTGCCGTTCGCTCAGCAGACCTCGGTGACTTCTGGCGCGCCCGCTCAGCGGTGGGGTCGCAAACTCGATCGGGTGGCGTGGCGGTCAGGCATCACCTCGATCTCGCTCACACCAAGCCAAGCGCGCCCAACGGCCTCGACGAGGAGCCCACCTGCGTCGGCCAGGACCGGGTACGCCGCAGCCCGGTCTGGATCGTCGCCGATGCGGAGCTGCCAGGCTGTGCGCTTGGCCGCCGGTCGCCGGTGTCGAAGGGCAGCGTTACGCTTGAGCGGGCCGGCTGCTGTCGTGAGAGGACGATGCGATGGGCATGCTTTGGGACGGGACGCCGTCGTATCTGCGGTTGGGCACCGAGGAGCTGGCGGCGCGAGCCCGACAGGCCCTCGCCCTGCTTGGGCAGGAGCGCTGTGGGGTCTGCCCGCGCCTGTGCAAGGTGGACCGTCTGGCCGACCACAAGGGACTGTGCGCGATCGGCCGCCAGGCCGTGGTCGGCTCCTACTTCGCCCACTTTGGGGAGGAGAACTGCCTGCGAGGCTGGAACGGCTCAGGCACGATCTTCTTCTCCGGCTGCAACCTGCGCTGTGTGTTCTGCCAGAACCACGACATCTCCTGGCAGGTCCAGGGGGAGCGGGTGACCCCGGCCCGCCTGGCCCAGATGATGCTGGCCCTGCAGGCCCGGGGCTGCCACAACATCAACTGGGTCACCCCCGAGCATGTCGTCCCCCAGATCCTGGAGGCCGTTCCCCTCGCCGTGGCCGGGGGGCTGGGGTTGCCGATCGTCTACAACACCAGCGCCTACGACAGCCTGGACAGCCTTCAGCTGATGGACGGAATCGTCGATGTCTACATGCCTGACTTCAAGGTGTGGAGCCAGCCGGCGGCGCGCCGCTAGCTGCGCCGTCCCGAGTATGCCGAGGTCGCCCGCCGGGCGGTGAGGGAGATGGACCGGCAGGTCGGTCCGCTGGTGTTCGACGCCGACGGGCTGGCCCGGCGGGGGCTGCTCCTGCGCCATCTGGTGATGCCCGGGATGCTGGAGGAGACCGAGGCGGTGCTGCGGTTCGTGGCCGAGGAGCTGGGCCCGGACACCTATGTGGACCTCATGGCCCAGTACTACCCGGCCGGCCTGGTCGGCAAGAGCGCCCGGGACGGCTACCAGGAGATCGACCGGCACCTGTATCGGGAGGAGTACCTGCAGGCGGTCGACATCGGCCACGACCTGGGGTTGCGGCTGGACGTCCGCAGCGTGGCCAGCGCGGCCCGGCTGGCTCCAGCCGACGCCACGAGTTGACGCTGCCAAGCGGTGTCGCACGCCCGTCGGCATCCGGCCTGCGGCGACGCGAACGGGTGCGCTCCCTCAACGTCTGGACGAGGCTGGAGCCGGTCGGCCCACCACAAGAAATGACTGGAAGTCGCTGGCAGCCGACGGCTCAGCTGGCTGCGGCCGTGACGCCGACTCCGCCCGGCCGCAGCCGCTGGGCGAGGGCGGTGTAACGGCGGCCGGCGCTCTGGGTCCGGACCGCCTTGGCCAGGGCACGCCGGCTGCCGACCAGCACGACCATCTGTTTGGCCCGAGTGACGGCGGTATACAGCAGGTTGCGCTGCAGCATCAGCCAGGCGCTGGTCGTCACCGGCACGACCACACAGGGGTACTCGCTGCCTTGGGAACGGTGGATGCTGACCGCATAGGCATGGGTCAGCTCATCCAGCTCGTCGAACCCGTAGCCAACCTCCTCGTCCTCATCCAAGAGGACCCGGAGTTCCTGGTCCTCGAGGGAGATGGCGGTGACCTGCCCGACCGAGCCGTTGAACACCCCGGCCGTGCCCTTGTCGTAGTTGTTGCGCAGCTGCATGACCCTGTCGCCAACCCGGTAGACCCGGCCGCCGAAGCGGCGCTCGGGGAGCCCCTCTCGGGCTGGGGTCAGCGCGGCCTGGAGCCGCTCGTTGAGTACGCCGGCGCCGGCCGGCCCTCGATGCATCGGGCACAGCACCTGGACGTCACCAGGGTTGAGCCCAAAGCGACCGGGCAGGCGGTTGGCCACGATGTCTACGACTAGGTCGGCGACCTGCTCAGCGTCCTCTTCGGGGAACAGGAAGAAGTCGTCCAGACCACTGGTGATCGGGTGTTGGCCGGCGTTGATGCGGTGGGCGTTGGTGACCACCCCGCTGTGTTGGGCCTGGCGGAAGATGTGGGTCAGGCGCACCCGGGGCAGCCGGTCGGCGGCCAACAGGTCCCGCAGGACCTCCCCGGCGCCGACGCTGGGCAGCTGGTCGACGTCCCCGACAAACAGCAGATGCGCGCCGGATGCGACGGCCTTGACCAGCTTGTTGGCCAACAGCACATCCAGCATCGAGGCCTCGTCGACCACCACCAGGTCGGCGTCCAGCGGGTGGTCGCGGTCAAAGGCGGCGTCCCCGCCCGGGCGCAGTTGCAGCAGCCGATGCAGGGTGGCCGCCTCCAGCCCGGCCAGCTCCGACAGCCGCTTGGCGGCCCGGCCGGTTGGGGCGGCCAGCAGGATCTTGGCCCGTTTGGCGCGGGCCAGGGTGACGATGGCCCGGACCGTGTAGCTCTTGCCGCAGCCGGGCCCGCCGGTGAGCACGGCAACCCGCTCGGTCAAGGCCAGCCGTACGGCCTCGGCCTGCTCGGGCGCCAGGGTCATGCCGGTGGTCTGGTGGAGCCAGTCCAGCGCAACCGTCCAGTCCACCGCTTGGAAGCCGGCCAGGCGATCGCCGGGTGCGTCGAGCAGCCGCACCAGCCCGCGGGCCAGGGCAACCTCGGCGCGATGGAACGGAATCAGCCAGATGGCCCGCTCCGGTCTTGCCTGGACCTCCTGGGATGCGTGGGCAGGGAAGGGCTCGGCGACCACGCCCTCCTCGGCCACCAGCTCATCCAGGCAGCGCCCGGCGAGCCCGATGTCCACCTCGAGCAGCTCGGTTGCCTTGGTGACCAGCTCGGTCTCGGGCAGGTAGCAGTGCCCGTCGTCGGCGGCCTGCGACAGGGCGAACTGCAGCCCGGCCTTGACCCGCTGGGGACTGTCATGGGGAATGCCAAGGCTGCGGGCCAGCTGGTCGGCGGTCTTGAACCCGATCCCCCACACGTCGGCGGCTAGCCGGTACGGCTCCCGGCGGACCACCACGATGGCCTCATCCCGGTAGGTCTTGTAGATCCGCACCGCCAAGGAAGTGGACACGCCCACGCCTTGCAGGAAGACCATCACCTCCTTGATGGCCTGCTGCTCAGCCCAGGCGGCGGTGATCATCACCGTGCGTTTGGGACCAAGCCCCGGCACCTCGACCAGCCGGGCCGGCGCCTGCTCGATCACCTCCAAGGTGGCCTGGCCGAAGTGGTCGACGATCCGCTCGGCCATCTTGGGCCCGATCCCCTTGATCAACCCTGAGCCGAGGTAGCGGCGGATTCCCTGGATGGTCGCCGGCAGCACGGTGGTGTAGGCCTCGACCTGGAACTGGCGGCCATACTGGGGATGGCTGGTCCAGCGGCCCTGGAGGCGAAGGCTCTCTCCGGGCTGCGCCCCCAGCAGCGGACCAACCACGGTCAGCAGGTCGGCGGATCGGTTGGTGGCCACTCGGGCCACGGTGTAGCCGGTGTCCTGGTTGGCGTAGGTGATCCGCTCCAGCACCGCCTCCAAGGTAGACGGTCCTGCACGCGTCTGCTGCATGGCGGTAACTCTACCGTCCGCACCCGACGTGTCCGGGCCATGCGCGCTGTCCAGGACCCAGGTGGCGCGGTGACCAATCTCAGACCTGCCTGCTCCGCCACGTGCCGGTCCGATGTCAAGCCGAGAAAGGAGAATGCCTCCGTGCGAGTAAGTGGCGGCCCACCGCTGTGCCGACCAGCGTTTCCGCAGGTGGATCCAGACCGTAAGGGGCGAAGTTAGGCGTTCTGACGAAACCCTTGCGGCGCCACGATGGACGGCGCCGACCCACGGATGCGACGGCTGGCGACCGCGCAACATCGCCAGCGTATCCGAAGGCGTTCAGGCGGGGCGCAAGGCTCGCCCGGTCCTAGCATTCGCGGCCACAGGTGCCAGCCGGGGTCGGACGGATCGGCATTGCCTGTCGGGGAGCGCGCCGCCATGAACCCTCGACCATCAGCAGGCTGTTGGGTACGTTGGGTACCTCCGGCGCCGGATCGGATGGGACGGGAGATGGCGCAGATCCCCTCGGTGTCGGACGGGCTGCTGCAGGGAAGTGCGGCCGTTGGGGCGGCCGGGCTGGCCGTGGGCTCGGCGGCCTGGTTCGACTGGCTGGCCGACGACGCCGTCCGGTCCTTCTCGTACCGGTCGCCGGCGGGGGCGTACACCGCGCGCAAGGAGCGCCGGCAGCGCGGCGGCGTCTACTGGGTCGCCTACCGCACGGCCGCGGGCCGCCAGCACAAGGTGTACCTGGGCAAGACCGAGGACCTCACGCCCGAGCGCCTGGACGCGGCGGCCGCCGTCCTGGCCGGGCGGGTCGCCGCTGCCGGGCCAATGGGTGAGGCTCCGCCCGCTCCTGGCCGGGTGGGCCAGGGCGCGGCCGGCCTGCTCCTGGCGACCAAGCTGTTCGTGCCCCGGCCCCGGCCCGACCTGGTCCCCCGGCCCCGGTTGCTCGCCCGGCTCGACGCCGGCCTCGACGCCGGCCGCTGCTCCCTGCTGTCAGCGCCGGCCGGTGCCGGCAAGACCAGCCTGCTGGCCGCCTGGCTCACCGAGCTGGACCGCCCGGTGGCCTGGCTGACCCTCGACGAGCGCGACCAGGACGCCGGCCTGGTCCTCCGCTACCTGGTCGCCGCCCTGCAGACGATCGCTCCCGACTGCGGCCGCGGGGCGCTGGCCTGGCTCGACGCCCCGCAGCCGCCGCCGCCCGAGGTCGTGGTCACCGGCCTGGTCAACGACCTGGCCGCCCTGCCGGCCCCGGGGCTGCTGGTCCTCGACGACTACCATCTCACCCGCGCCCCGGCCGTCCACGCCGCGGTCGCGTTCCTGCTCGACCACCTGCCACCGACCATGCACCTGGTGCTGGCCAGCCGCGAGGACCCGCCGCTCCCCCTGCCGCGGCTCCGCGCCCGCCGCCAGCTCGTCGAGGTGCGGGCGGCCGACCTGGCCTTCGGCGTCGAGGAGGCGGCCGCCTTCCTGGGCGCGGGCATGGGGCTGCGCCTCGACGAGGGCCAGGTCGCGGCCCTGGTCGAGCGCACCGAGGGCTGGCCGGCGGGGCTCCAGCTGGCGGGGCTGGCCCTGCGCGACCGGCCCGACCCGGCCGCGTTCGTGGCCGCCTTCGCCGGCGGGCACCGGCTGGTCGCCGACTACCTGACGACCGAGGTCCTGGAGCGCCAGCCGGCCTCGACGCGCCGCTTCCTGCTGGCCACCGGCGTCCTCGACCGGCTCTGCGCCCCCCTGTGCGACGCCCTGCTGACCCCGGACGCCGGCGACAGCCAGCGGGCCCTGGAGGAGCTGGAGCGGGCCAACCTGTTCCTGGTGCCGCTGGACGACGAGCGGGTGTGGTTCCGCTATCACCACCTGTTCGCGGCCGCGCTGCGCGCCCGGCTGGACCGGGAGGCCGGAGCGGGGGCGGCGGCCTCGCTGCA
>Ga0081538_10002146_pt1 | contig 19627 bp, 12 predicted proteins | sample TabmetS5T2R1_FD_71022 | JGI IMG/M metagenome (GOLD analysis project Ga0081538, IMG submission 71022) | Tabebuia heterophylla rhizosphere microbial communities from the University of Puerto Rico - S5T2R1 | ecosystem: Host-associated > Plants > Roots > Rhizosphere ... | reverse complement strand
CCACTCGCTCGGCTCGCGCCTCCGCGACGATCGCCGGGAGACCTCAGCGCTGCATGTGACCTATGTCCCGAGACATGAGCGACCCATCACCTGGGACATATGTCCTGAGGTCAGACACCCTCAGCCGCTCTCGAAAAGGTGCATTTGCAGGTCTTTTTGGTCTCGGCAGTCGCCTTGTTCGTCTGCGTCCGGTCGGACTGATTCCGGACTCGCGGTCCGCCGCTCGTCGGCGGCTTCACGGAAAACGCCCGGTTTGCAGGCGGATGCTCGCTCGTCCGAACTGAAGTCATTCTGTAGGCCTGCAGGAGGTCGAGTGTTCGCCTGCTGCGGCCGTTGGCCGGCTGTTTCTGCAAACGCCGTTCTTGGGCACGGACGTTTGTCGACGCGCTGCCAGCGATCCCGATCCTCGCGGGCGGGTTCGATTTCAGTGACGCCGCTGGCGGGCAAATACGGGACCAGCGTCGAAGGTCCTCCGGTGAGCGTCGGGCCGGTATCCCGTAGCATCGGGCCGGAGTTGACGGACGCCGCCAGATTCGAGCGCTTTCCGTATCCACGTCGTCTCGTGGTAGGCCTTTTCGAGGGGGATCAAGACGTGCAGCAGGCCGTTGAGACGCTCGAGCGGGCTGGCTTCGGTGTGGACAGCTACGAGGTCCTGCACGGCGAGGAGGACGCTCGGAGCCTCGATCTTGAAGGCGAGGCACATGGCATGAGCGGTAGGGCGCTCCGCGCTCTCCAGGCGGCGTCCAGCTATGACCGCGAGCACACCCGACGTCACGTTGAGCACCTCCGAGGCGGCGGGCAGGTTCTCGCCGTATCGGTCGGAGCTGACGAAGATGCGAAGCGGCGGGCGGCCGAGGCGATGCGGGAGAACGGCGGCGAGTTCATCAACTACTACGCCGATACGTACGTCGAATCCATCTGATGACTTCCGGTGAGGTCAAGCCGGTCGTGACTCTGGCCGCTCTGTATGGGTCGGGGGAAAGCGTGATCGGACCGCGGGTGGCCGAGCGGCTCGACGTGGCGTTTCTCGACCGCGAAATCCCAGAGGCCGTCGCCCAGCGAGCGGGGCTGTCGACCGATGCCGTGGCCGTCGTCGACGAGGCGCCGCGCAGCGGAAGCGAGCGGCTGATCTCACGGCTCGGTCGTGCCGCCACGGTCAGCGGGGGCGCGGCGGGCGCCGCGGAGCATCTCGATCTTCAGGAGCGGCGGCTGCGCGGCCACGTCGAGGAGTTCCTGGCCAGGGCGAGCGTGTCGGGCGGAGTTGCCCTCGGCCGCGGTGGCATGGTCGTGCTGCGCGACGTGCCCCACGCGCTGCACGTCCAGCTCAGCGGCCCGCGCGAGGCGCGCGTACGCCAGGGAATGGCGCTCGAAAGAGTCGATCGCGAGACCGCCGAACGTCACCAGGAGGCCGAAGACGAGGCACGGGTCGGCTACGTCCGCCGCGCCTACGGTGTCGACGGCGCAGACCCTCGCCTGTACCACTTGGTCCTCGACTCGACGGCTCTGGACCTCGACGCGTGCGTAGAGCTGATCGTCGCGGCGAGTAGAGCGCGCACCCGCGACCCGCGACCGACGCCCGTGCCCGAGTAGCCAACGTGCTGGCGCCGCGCGACACGCCCACCCGGGAACGCAAGGCACTCGATGGCCTCTGGAAGTTCCAACTCGATGCCGACGGCGACGGCCGCGCGGAGGGCTGGTCGGGCGGCCTGCCGGCCGGGGCAGTGGAGATCCCCGTGCCCGCGAGCTACAACGACATCTTCCCGGACGCCGCCGTACGCAACCACGTGGGGGAGGCGTGGTATGAGACGACGGTCCGGGTACCGGCGCGCTGGGCCGGCGAGCGGATCGTGCTCCGGTTCGGTTCGGCCACCCATCGGGCTGTGGTGTGGGTCAACGGCACCAAGGTCGCCGAGCACGCGGGCGGGTACACGCCGTTCGAGGCCGACGTCACCCAGATCGTCGAGCCGGGTGCCGACAACCGCATCACGGTCGTTGTGGACAACGTGCTCAGGTGGCAGTCGATGCCGCCGGGCTATGTCGACGAAACGCCGGACGGCCCGAGACAGCGCCTCCTGTTCGACTTCTTCAACTATGCCGGCATCCACCGGACGGTGTGGCTCTACACGACCCCGCACGCGTACGTGAAGGACGTGACCGTAGTCACCGACCTGTCCGGCTCCACGGGAGCGGTGCACTATGACGTCGAGACCGAGGCCGCCGACGGCCTCGAAGTCCGCGTGACGCTGCGAGACGCCGGCGGTGCCGAGGTAGCACACGCGAGCGGAGCCTCCGCGGAGCTCACCGTCGCCGACGTGCATCCATGGCACCCCGGTGAGGGGTACCTGTACGACCTGACCGTCGAGCTGTGGGGCGAGGGAGACGCGCCCCTGGACAGCTACTCGCTGGCGGTTGGCGTCCGGACGGTGGAGGTCGACGGCGTGCGCTTCCTGATCAATGGCGAGCCGTTCCACTTCCGTGGCTTTGGCAAGCACGAGGACAGTCCGATCCGCGGCAGGGCGCACGACGCCGTGTTCATGGTCCATGACTTCGCTCTCATGGACTGGCTCGGCGCGAACTCGTTTCGCACCTCGCACTACCCGTATGCCGAGGAGGTCCTTGACTACGCGGACCGTCACGGCATCGTCGTCATCGACGAAACCACCGCCGTCGGGATCAACAGCGGGCTGGCCGCGGGTGTCTTCGGCGCGGAGCCGTTCCAGACGTTCTCCCCCGACACGATCGGTCCCGTGACGCAAGACGCGCACCGGGAGGTGATCCGCGAGCTCATCGCTCGCGACAAGAACCACCCGTGCGTCGTGCTGTGGAGCATCGCCAACGAGCCGGAGTCCATCACAGAGGAGTCGCGTGCCTACTTCGAGCCACTGGTCGCCGAGACGCGGCGGCTGGACGCGTCCCGTCCGGTGGCATTCTCGAACGTGCAGGGCTCGGATCCGGATGTCGACGTCATCACCGACCTGTTCGACGTCATCATGCTGAACCGGTACTTCGGGTGGTATGTGCACGCGGGCGACCTCGCGGCTGCCGAGCGCGCACTGGAGGGCGAGCTCCACGCCTGGGCGGACAAGCACGGCAAGCCGATCATCATCACGGAGTACGGCGCCGACACGCTCCAAGGCCTGCATGACGTCCTCCCCGCCCCGTGGAGCGAGGAGTATCAGGTCGAGCTGCTCGAGATGTCACACCGCGTCTTCGACCGAGTCGACGCGGTTGTCGGTGAACATGTGTGGAACTTCGCGGACTTCGCGACGGCGCCCGGAATCCTGCGCGTCGGCGGCAACAAGAAGGGCATCTTCACCCGCGACCGCCATCCCAAGGCGGCCGCTCATTATCTCCGCCGCCGCTGGCGAGGCGCCGTCTGACATCTGGCCCAGAGCCGATGGAGATCGGTCGCCGCCAATACCTGGGCTACGCGGCCGGCGAGGTATCCAACAACCTGACGTTCTCGACGGTCTCGGCGTTCCTGCTGATCTACTACACCGACGTCGCGGGGATCTCTGCCGGCACCGCGGGAACGCTGTTTCTCGTCATTCGCATCTGGGGCGGCGCGACGGACCTGTTTGCCGGCAACCGCGTCGACGCCACCTCGACGCGCTGGGGCAGGTTCCGGCCCTACCTCCTGTTCGGCGCCGTCCCGCTGCTGGCGCTGCTCGTAGCGCTCTTCTCGATCCCGAGCGGCCTGAGCGATGACGCGAAGCTCGTCTGGGCGTTCGCGTCCTATGCGCTCTTCCAGCTGGCCTACAGCTTCGTCAACATCCCCTACGGCTCGCTGGGCGCCGTCATGACCCAGGACCCCGCGGAGCGCGCCAGGTTCTCCGCCGGCAGGGTCGTTGCGGCCAGCCTGACGATCCTCCTGATAGCGGTGGTCGTGTCGCCCCAGATCGCGAGCTCGGGCGACCTCCAGCGCTCGCTCACCATCACGACCGTCGTCTTCGCGGTGATCGGTTTGGCGCTCTACCTCTGGTGCTTCGCCACGACGCGGGAGGCGGTGGAGCGCGACGATAAGAGCCCGAGCGTCCGCGAGACCCTGAGGATGGTGCGCCACAACCGGCCGCTGATGCTGCTCTGCGCCTCGAGCCTTCTGTTCCTAACCGGCATGTTCTCCGTTCAGACCGTCGGGGTGTACTACGCGCGCGACGTGCTCGGCAACGCCGACCTCTACATCGTGATGACGCTGGTCCAGACCGTCGGCATGATCGCCGCCGCCGCGGTCGTGCCGAAGGCGGTCGACGCACTCGGGAAGAAGCGCACCTACGTCGTGGCCGGGGTGGTCGCGGCGGTCGCGGGCGTTGCGGTCGCGGTGGCGCCAGGATCGGTGCCGGCGATCGGGATCGCGTGCTTCGGAGTGCTCGGGTTGGGGCTGGGCGCCATCAACACGCTGATCTTCGCGCTCCAGCCCGACACGGTCGAATACGGTGAGTGGACCTCAGGCGTGCGGGCGGAGGGCGGGAGCTACAGCCTGCTCTCCTTCACCCGCAAGGCGGGCCAGGGCGTGGGCGGCGCCGCGGCGGCCTACACCATCGGGCTCGGCGGGTACGTCTCCGGAGCCGGGAGCCAGACCGACGCGGCGCTGACCTCGATCAGGGTCGCCGCCGGCGCGATCCCCGCCGCCGTGATCATCGCTGCAGCGGCCGTCATGCTCGCCTACCCGCTGACCGAGAAGGCGCTCCGCGGCATTGTCGCCGAGCTGGCCGAACGCCGCGCGCGCCGCGCCGCCCCCGGTCCGGAGGCCGGTCTCGAGGCAGCGACCTGATGCGCGCCGAGCAGTGCACCGACCCGGTCGCCTACCACGGCGAGGGGCCCGTCTGGTCGCCCCGCTGGGGCGGGCTGCGCTGGGTGGACATGCTCGCCGGCGACATCCTCGCGCTGGCGCCCGACGGGACGATCGAGCGCCGCAACGTCGGGAGCGTCGCCGCCGCGCTTCGCCCTCGAACCGGGGGAGGTGCCGTGATCGGCGTCGAGCGCGGGTTCGCGCTCGAGGAGCCCGATGGGACCGTGAGGCATCTGGACGAGCTGTGGAGCGACGGATCGGTGCGGATGAACGAGGGCGGCTGTGATCCCGACGGGCGCTTCTACTGCGGGTCCATGGCCTACGACCAACAGCCGGGTGCCGCCTCGCTGTACCGGCTCGATCCCGACTACTCCGTGCACATGGTGCTCGACGGGGTCACCGTGTCCAATGGGCTCGAGTGGAGCCCGGACGGGTCGCGGGCCTACTACAACGACACGGCCACACATCAGGTGGCGGTCTACGACTACGACCGCGAGTCGGGACTGACCGGTCGGCGCGTGCTCGCGGACACCGCGCCGGCCCGTCCCGACGGCCTCACCGTCGATTCCGAAGGTGGAGTCTGGGTCGCGCTCTCCAACGCCGCGGCCGTACGGCGCTACGTAGACGGACGGCTCGACGGGGTGGTGGAGGTGGCTGCGAAGAAAGCCACGGCCTGCACCTTCGGCGGCCCCGACCTGGACGAGCTGTTCATCACCACCTCCCGAGAGGGCCTCGAGCCCGGCGACGATCCGCTCGCCGGCTCGCTGTTCCGGGTGGTGCCCGGAGTCACCGGTCTCCCCGTTCGCGAGTTCGCCGGGTGATCGCGACCCTGGTGCTGTTCGGCGCGAGCGGCGACCTGGCCGGCCGCTTCTTGCTGCCCGCCTTGGCCGCGCTGCAGGCGTCGAGGCGACTCCCTGAGAGCTTCGGCGTCGTCGGAGCCGCCCGGGAAGACTGGGACGATCGGGCCTTTCAGCGCCACGCCGAAGAGCGCTTGGAGGAACACGCCGCCGAGCTTCCCTTCGCCGCGCGCGAGCGCCTGATCCACGCTCTGCGCTATCGGCAGGTCGACCTGGAGGACGTCGGCAGCGTCGCCAGCGTCGTCTCCGCCGCGGGGCCCCGGCCCGTGGCCGCCTACCTAGCCCTGCCCCCCGCCCTGTTTCCCGCGACGATCACGGCGCTCAATCGGGTCGGACTTCCAGCCGGCGGCCGAGTCGCAGTGGAGAAGCCGTTCGGCGAAGACCTGAACGGCGCGATTGCGCTCAACGCCCTGCTGGCCGAGCTGTCCGGTGCCGCCGGCGAGCAGGCCCTGTTTCGGGTGGACCACGTGCTGGGGATGGCGACGGTGCAGAACCTGCTCGGCCTGCGGCTGGCCAACCGCGTGTTCGAGGCGGTGTGGAACGGCACGCACATCGAGCAGATAGACGTGCTCTGGGAGGAGACGCTCGCGCTCGAGGGCCGCGCCGGCTACTACGACCAGACCGGTGCGCTCAAGGACGTCATGCAGAACCACGTCCTGCAGGTCTTGTGCCTGCTGGCGATGGAGCCCCCCGCGAGCTTGAAGGAGCGGGACCTGCGTGATGCCAAGGTCGCGCTGCTTCGGTCGATCCGTCCTCCGGCGCGCGGCCACATGGCGTCGCTCACCCGGCGGGCGCGCTATGCAGCCGGCCGAATTGGCGACCGTCCTGTGCCGTCTTACGCGGACGAGCAAGGCGTGGACCCGGAGCGCGGCACGGAGACGTTCGCCGAAGTCGTCGTCTCGATCGAGAGCCCTCGCTGGGCCGGGACTCGCTTCGTGCTGCGCGCAGGCAAGGCACTGGAGCGGCGACGCAAGGAGGCGGTTGTGCGGTTTCGTCCGGTTACAAGTTCCCCCTTCGGCGGCGACAAGGTAGCCGGCGAGTTGCGGATTGGCGTGGACGGCCCAGACGACGTCGTCCTGCGCTTGACGGGCAAGCGGACCGGGGCTGCGGGTGGGCTGGCTCCCCTGACGCTCAGCGGCGGGCCACCCTCCTCGGAGCTGCCGCCCTACGCCCATGTGCTGCTCGACCTGCTGAGCGGAGACAGCGCGCTGTCGGTCAGGGGAGACGAAGCGGAAGCGGCCTGGCGCGTCGTTACGCCCGTGCTCGAGGCCTGGGCGGAGAACCGCGTTCCGCTCGAGGAGTACCGCGCGGGCTCGGCGGGCCCTGCGGCTCTCAGCGCGAGCGCCAGCGCTCCGGGCTGAGCGGGTGCCGGCCGGTCGACGGCGGGGAGGGAACCGCGAGCTCCCCGGTTCCCTCGTCCACGGCGTTGGCAGCTTCGCCGGGCTCGACCCCGGCAAACGTCATGAGGTCGGCGGCCACCATCCTCACGGCGACGTCCGCTGCAGCCAGTGACGCGTCGGCCGCGGTGCCGCTATCGGCGAACGGGCGGGAGACCGCCAGAGCCCGGTCGGCCGCGGACTGGCGGATTTCTCGGTCGCCGGGCGCCTCGGCCAGCTCCGCCAGCGCGGCGCTCAGCTGCCGGATGCTGGGCGCCAGCCGGTCGCGGCCCTGCGCGCCGGAGGCGACCGCGACGCGCATCAAGACGATGCAGCTGACGCCGAGGACGTCCAGGTGGCCGGCGTTCTCGCTCTCGCGTACGACGGGGGCCACCTGCGACCGCCAGACCGCGGAGCGGCGCGCCGCCCGGGTCCCGGCCTGGCGGGTGCGCGCAAGCTCGGCCAGGCGGTCACGCACATCGCGCATGCCGCTCATCGCTCGCTCGGCCAGCTCCTCGTCGCCGCGCTCGAGCGCCTCCGCAGTCCGCTCCAGGCCGTCCGCCAGGTCTGAGAGAGCCTGAGCCTCCGCCCGCCGCACGAGCGCGACGGGCTCGGGCGAGAACAGCACCTGGCTGAACACGAGCGCGACCCCTGCGCCGATCAGCGCGTCGGCCAAGCGCTGCACGCCCGCCTCGGCGTCGGCGATCGTAACGGTCAGGATGGCGCCGACCGCGGCCTGCGCAACGACGATGCGGGCGCCGCCCAGCACAATTGCGATCCCCATCGCGACGAAGGTCGCGAGCGCGAGCGAGCCGTAGCCGCCCTCGAGCGCGAGCAGCGTCACCTCTCCGACGGCGATCCCCACGAACACGCCTTGAAGAAGGCGGACGGTATTGCGGCCGCGCTCCCCGAGCGACGTGTTCAGCGCGATCACCGCGGCAACGGGCGCGAAGAACGGCTCCTGATGGTCGAACACGTACCGCGCGATCACCCACGCCAGGGTGGCGGCGGCGGTTCCCTGTAGCAGCCGAGGCGCGCCCGCGACGAGCCTCCGTCCGGCTCGCCTACGGAAGCTGCGCACCCGCCGCGTCAGCTCGCCGCCGCTCGTGGGCGCTCGACGTGCGGTCTCTTCTTCGTGGACAACGCCTTTCTCGTAGCGGTCGTGCATTTGTGCCAGCCGTGGAACCTTCCTCGCAGAGAAGTGTCCCGGACATGTCCGACACGGGCGCGGTGCCGCACTACCAGAAGCGCGCGGGGTCTCGCAGGCGCAGGTCCGCTGTGGGCTCGTTCCGGTTCACGTTCAGCACGTGCCCCTTGGTGCGCGCTGCCATCCACCTGGAGATCGAGGCGATTCCTCCTCGCTGATGGCGCCCGCGACGGCGACGAGAGTAACGCTTCACGCAGCGCCTCCTGGCCCGCCACGTCGATGCCAAGCCGTCGGCGAATTACTCGCTCGTTCCGAAGCGGCGCTGCAGCTCCTCGAAGGAAGCCTCCAGCCAGGACGCCAGCACGCCGAGGACCGCAGCAGCACCGCGGTCGCTGCCGGCGGCCGTGAAGCGGTCGAAGATCGGCTCGAGCGCCGACACGGGTTGCTCATCGGTCAGCAGATACTCGCGCGTGACGAGCTCTTGCTCGACCCCGAGCAGCCGCTTCGTGGCGTCCCGGCAAACATTTCAGGCCGCTGCGTCCATGCAAAAGGGACGCCACCCGCGACCTCGAGACCGCCAAGTTTCGACGACGACTAGCAGCCCAGCCCAGTTGCGAGCCTGCGTTGCCGCGACCCGGTTGAGGCCGCGTGACGGCGGCCGGCCGGAACGTCAGTCCGGTTTCAGTCCGGAAACTCCCGTGATTTCGCGTGAAATCCGAGACATTCGGCGGCACGCCCTCGCACGGCAGAAGTAGTGCTTTTGCAGGGAAATTCAGCGCGTGCACCCAGTCCCACGCACTGCTTGCCATGCAGAAGGTCGAGGGTTCGAATCCCTTCAGCCGCTTCGCAAAAGGCCTGTATTTGCAGGCCTTTTTGGTTTTGCAGTCGCCTTGTTCGTCTGCATCCGGCCGGACTGATTCCGGACTCGCCGTCCGCCGCTCTTGGCCGGCTGTTCCTGCAAACGGCAGGTTCTTGCGAACGGACGCCTGTCGGCGCTGCCAGCGCTCCCGATCCTCGAGCGCGAGTCCGATTTCAGTCCGGATAGCGAAAGGGCTCCGCGCCGATTCACCCAAGCGGGTACGGGCTAGTTGGCGAGCGCTGCCCCGACCGCAGCGTCAATGGTCGGGTACAGGCGCGTGAGGTCGGCATCGCCACCGGCGCGGCGGAGCACGTCCCGCACCTGGCCGATGTCTCGTGCGACCAGTAGCCGCACGCCCCGGCGCTCGAGCTCGTCGGCGAGCTCCTCCAGCATGCGGACGGCGCTGACGTCGACGAACGGCATCGTCGCGGCGTCGAGCACGATCGCCCTGACCCCCTCGCCGGATGCGTGCGCCCGTACTCGGGCGCGCACGGAGTCGGTGTTGGCGAAGAAGAGGCCGCTCTCGACCCTCAGCACCTTCACGCCTGCCGGCTGATCGGTGGCGCGGTCGTACTTGCCGCCCGTGCAGACGGTGTCGGCCGGCAGCGGCACCTGCGTCCACGTCAGACCGCCGTCGAAGCTCGCGCTCGAGACGTTGCCTTTCGCGGCACCGCTGCTGTAGCGGTCGTGCTGGTAGATCGCGACGATGTTCTGTGGGTTGCGCGGGTTGAGTCGACCCACGGCTCGACCTCGGCGTCCGGGAAGTTGATGCCGGCGCCGATTGGGTCGCAGCCGGCGAACGGGTCGCCGGCCGAGATGTCGAGCGGCGGCGTCGAGCTCTGCGGCGCCGCAGACGCGGCGGGCGCGATCGCGAGTGCGAGCGTTAGCCCGAGCGCTAAAGCGAGGGTCGGAGGCCGGCGGATGCTGGGTCACATGTAGTCCCCCTTCCCGACGTCTCCCGCATGCCGCGCGATGACCAGCCGACGGTAGCTCGCGGCGGGGCGCCGCGCGAGAGCGCAATTGCGCCCGAGCGGCTCGAAAAGGTCGTCGGTGCTGGATCGCCGTCGCACGTCACCGGGAACCCCTCCAGGCCGGGGGCTGGAGCGTTGCGCCTGTCGTCCCCACGCGCGTGTGGAAATCGCTCAGCCGCACCGACCCGCGACGCCACGAGCGGCGCTCGCCGCGCTTGATCTTGATCGCGAAATGTCCGAGTCCCCGTCGCCTCGTTCCACGGGCTCACCGCGAGGAGCCGGAGCGGCGAGAACTCCAGTCTCACGATCCAGTCCGATGCTGCCGATTCAATGGGAAGACACATCGGGAGACCAGGATGCGAGAAAGCCTCCAGGAACAGCTGGCTCAAGCCACCGCCGAGCTGCGGGCTCACATGGCGTCGTGGGAGTACGCGTTTGCGATGGCCGGGGGCTGCAACGGCGGCCGCGACCACCCGCTGCATTGGGAGACGCACGCCCGCACGAAGCAGCTCACCGCCCGCTGCCGTGAGCTGCGTGCCCAGCTGGCCGAGTTCGAGCTCTGAGCCGCGCGCAGCCGCGCTGCTTGCCACCGGACATTCCGGGTTGGGCGGCCGTCGTCCTCGGCCGCGCAGGAGTACACTCGCGGGGCCATCGAGTGCGCCGGGTTGGGGCACTCGGACGAGGGTCCATCTCGGCGCAGGAGGGAGCGAGAGATGGGCGCACTCCTATGAGTGCGGACCTGCCCCGTCGTCTGCTCGCCGAGGGGATCGGCGCCGGGATCCTCCTTTTCGGCGTCGGCTCGGTAGTCGCGGCTCTGACGCTCGGCGACGGCGCGCTGGACTACGCCGGCCTCGGAATGGTGTCCATCACCTTCGGGCTTGTGATCGCGCTTGCGATCTATGGAGCGGTCACGCGCCCGCTCGCGTTCGAGCGCGAGCCGGCCCAGCGGACCACGGGCGACATCGAGGGCCGCCGCGACCAGCCCGGTCGAGCCGCCGACGGTCACCACACCAGGTCCGGGAGGCGGGCGTCCGTCTCGGAGCACGTCCGTCTCGGAGCACCTGAAGACAACGCTGAGAGAGGAGAGGTATGGCTGAGAACAGAGGCGTGGCCTACATGGGACCCGGGGAGGTCGAGCTGCACGACATCGACTTCCCGACGTTCGAGCTGAAGGACGGCCCCGGAGTCAACCCCGCCAATGTAGGGCGCCAGCTCCCGCACGCGGCCATCCTCAGGATCGTCGCGACGAACATCTGCGGCTCCGACCAGCACATGGTGCGCGGCCGCACGACAGCCCCCGAGGGCCTGATCCTGGGACACGAGATCACCGGCGAGGTGATCGAGACCGGACCAGGGGTGGAGTTCATCAAGGAGGGCGATCTCTGCTCCGTGCCGTTCAACATCGCGTGCGGCCGCTGCCGCATGTGCAAGACCGGCAACACGGGCGTGTGCCTGAACGTCAATCCCGACCGTCCCGGCTCGGCCTACGGCTACGTCGACATGGGCGGCTGGGTCGGCGGCCAGGCGGAGTTCGTCGCCGTGCCGTACGCAGACTGGAACCTCCTGAAGTTCCCCGACAAGGAACAGGCGATGGAGAAGATCCTCGACCTGACCATGCTGTCGGACATCTTCCCGACCGGGTACCACGGCTGCTACACGGCCGGTGTCACGTCGGGCTCGACCGTCTACATCGCCGGCGCCGGCCCGGTCGGGCTGGCCGCGGCCCACTCGGCGCAGCTGCTGGGGGCGGCCGTCGTGATCGTCGGCGACATGATCCCGGAGCGCCTCCAGCAGGCGCGCAGCTTCGGCTGCGAGACGATCGACGTCTCGAAGGGCGACCCCAAGGAGCAGATCGAGCAGATCCTCGGCGTGCCCGAGGTGGACGCCGCCGTCGACGCCGTAGGCTTCGAGGCCCGCGGCCACGGCTCCGACGCAGATCACGAGGCTCCGGCCACGGTGCTGAACTCGATCATGGATGTGACGAGCGTGGCCGGCAAGCTCGGCATCCCGGGTCTGTACGTGACCGGCGACCCGGGTGGCGTCGACGAGGCGGCCAAGGTCGGCTCGCTGTCGATCCGGATCGGTCTCGGCTGGGCGAAGTCGCACAGCTTCACCACCGGACAGTGCCCCGTGATGAAGTACCACCACGGCCTGATGCAGATGATCCTCAACGACCGTGCGCAGATCGCAAAGGCGGTCAACGCCACGGTGATCACGCTGGACGAGGCATCGAACGGCTACAAGGACTTCGACAAGGGCGCGGCAAAGAAGTTCGTGTTCAACCCGCACGGGCTTATCAAGGCCTGAGCGGCGCCGCGCAGTTGCGCCGCGGCCCCGTGGGCCGCGGCGCAACCGGCGTGGTTGAGCATCGGGTGCCATAGCACGTGCTGCTCATGGCTTCCGATCTCCTCGCCCCGTGGGTCGACGAGTGTGGCCCAGACGGTTACGCCCGGAGCGAACCGCCCATCCCCGGCGTCCCGGACCCGAGACCTCGACGTAGGCGGTGCACTCCGCCCCGCTCGCGAAGCTCGCCCCGTCGCTGCAGGCGAGGTTCTGCCAGCCGCCCTTCTGACACGACTTGGCGCCCAGCCTGTTGCCGGAGCCATCGCCGGAACCGGCCCCGGAAGCCTTGGCAGCCACCCCCTCCGCGACGACGGCGGACAGCAGCACCAGCGCAACACCTAACCCCATGGCTCTATACATGCTCGTAATGTGCGCCCGCAGGTTGTCGTGACGTTGACTCGGCCTCGACAGGTCCGGGGTCTAGCCGGCAGCCGCGGCAGCGGGGAGCGTCAGCGCCTGGCTTTCGACCTGGGTGAGGCCGTGGTCGCGGGCGAGGGCGAGGGCGAGCGCGACGTGGTGGGCCTGGCGGGCGCGGTCGTCGGCCTGCTGACGGTCTCTGTAGAGGCGGGCGATCTCGAGGTGTGTGCGGGCGACGAAGAACGGCGCCTGGATCCGCTCGTTGACCTCTGCGGCCCGCAGCAGATGCCGTTCGGATTCCTCATATCCGCCACACAGGCGGGCGAGGGCGCCCGCATAGAGACTCATCGACCCGTAGCTCACGACGTTCGTGAACACGAGCAGGTGCGCCCATGGGGCGACGTGCGTGTAGACGAGCGGGGCCTCGTCGCGAGCGTCCAGGTCGGCGCAGGCCAGGGTCAGCTGCGCGAGAGAGGGACCGGTGAGGAACCACGGAAGGATCGTTAGCTCGCCGGCCACGATCCGTCCCACGACCGACTGCGCCTCGTCGAGACGCCCGCCCGCGATCAGCGCGAGCGCGAGCGCGGACATATACGCCGGGATGGGCGTGCTGTGGCTCGCTTGCCGGAACTGCTCCGTCAGTTCGTGCGCGCGTCCCTGCTGAAAGCGGATCAACGCAATCTGCGGAACCAACCCGATTTGCGGGATGTAGACGGTCAGCGCGTCGCGCTCGCCCGACTCGGCCGCCCGCTTCGCGACCGCCTCGGCCTCCTCGTATCGTCCGTGCAAGGTGAGCACCGTCGCCTCTGTCTGACTGGTCATCCACTCCAGACTGGGGTGACCGGTCTCGTCCGCCAGACGTCTCATCTCGCGGAGCGCACGCTCGGAGGCGGGCACGTCGTCTGCCTCGAAGGCACCGACCTGCTCCTGGAAATTGGCCCACCAGCCGAGTCTTGGACCGCCTAGTTCAGCCGAGATCTTGATTCCCTCCGCCGCGTGCCGGCGTCGGAGCTCGACAGTGTCGGGCTCCCACAGCGGGAGATTGGTGAGCTGGAGCACGACGGCGAGCGTGCGTGGATCCCCGGCCGTGTGGGCCAGCTCGATTGCCTGATGGGCAAGACGACGCCGGGTCGCCGCATCCGGGTGCCACGTTCGCTCGGCGGCCAACAGTGCGAGCAGATGAGCCCGGCGCCGCGAGTCCGACCTCGCGAGCGCCGCGAGTGCGGCCTCATAGAGTTCGGCGCGCTCATCGTCGACGCCTCCGAACGAACCGTAGGCCTGGCGCGCGCTCGCGACGGCGGCTCTGAACAACCGGTCGGGATCCTGGAGCCGACGAGCCGCCGCGGCGGCCGCCAGGAGCGTCTCACGGTACCCCGCGTCGCGGGCTTGGCGCTGCGCCTCGCCCAGCTCGACGAGCAGGTCGCAGCGCAGCGCGTCGTTCGCCTCGCCGCGGTCGCGGAAGATGCTGAGCGCCTCGGCAGACCTGCGAACCGCTTCGTCCGGAGCGAGGTTCTCGAGGGCGTGGGCCGCGGCGCGCCGGTTGCAGTCGAGCGCCTTCAGCGCATCCGCGGGCCCCGCAGCCGACCAGTGGCGCGCCAGCTCTCCCAAGAGCGGCCCGGGATCCTCTCCTGCCAGCTGTTCGAGCGCTTCGCCGACGCGGCCGTGCAGCCGCGCCCGGCGCGCCGGGCCGAGGTTCTCGTAGAGGGTGTGACCGATCAGCGCGTGCACGAAGGAGAACCGCCCCGGACGCTCCGGAACCTCCGTGAGCAACGCTGCATCGACCGCCGAGTCGAGCAGGTCGAGCACGTCACCCTCGGGCAGGCCCGAGACCGGCGCGACAAGGTCGAGGTCGAACTCGCGCCCGATCACGGCGCCCGTCGTCAATACGTCGAGAGTCCCTTCGTGCAGGTGCTGGACGCGAAGGGCGATTACCTCGCGGACGCTCCGTGGCAGGCCGACGCCCGCGAGCGAGCCCGTGACTTCGAAGCGACCGTCGACGGCGCCGGACTCGTGCAGATGATGAAGCAGCTCGATCACGAAGAACGGGTTTCCGTCCGTCTCACGCCAGATCTCCCCAGCAAGCGCAAGCGCTGCCGCGTCCAGTTCGTGGCCGGCGGCCGTTTTCATCAGGCGCGCTACCTCGGCCTCCCCCAAGCCAGTCAGCTCCAGACGCTCCACGTCGCCGTGTCGGTGGAGGTCGGCCAGTGTCGACTGCACCGGGCCGCCTCGCGGGACCTCGGAGCTGCGGTAGGCGGCCAGGACGAGGAGTCGCATGGCGGCGCCGGCGCCGGCGAGATGCCTCAGTAGCAGCAGCGTGCCCGTGTCGGCCGCGTGCAGGTCGTCGAGCACCAGCAGCGCCGGTCGCTTGCGCGAAATCCGCGACAGGAAGCGGACGACGGCTCCGAAGAGCAGGTAGCGCTCGGTCTCCGGATCGCTCTCGTGGGGAGCGGCCGCCCCTGGCAGGCGCCGGGAGAGCCCCGGCGCGAGTCGCGCCAAGTCCCCGCCGTGGTCGGTGACGTATGCGCGCAGCTCGTCCTCGGGCGCCACCGCCACCGCCTCTTCCAGGGCTGCCACCCATGGCTGATAGGGCAGGACGAGCTCCTCCTCGCAGCGGCCATAGAGCACGGTTCCGCCGTCGCTCGCGGCGCGCGTCGCCAACTGGCCGCACAGCCGCGTCTTGCCGATACCCGGCTCGCCGGCGATCAGTGCGATGCCCCGGCGCCCTCCGCGCGCGGCGGTCCACAGGCGCTCGAGCCGCTCGCGCTCCGCCTCGCGTCCGACGTAGTCGCCCCTCGGCTGCAGCGCCGGTGCCAACGGCGCGCCGCGAGCCTCGTCTGCGGGCCGCGGCTGCTCGGCCTCGGACAGCAGGCGCTGGTGCAGCGCGCGAAGCTCCGGGCCGGGCGCCGCGCCCAGCTCCTCGGCCAAGAGGGCGCGGCACTGCTCGTAGACCCGAAGGGCCTCGGCGACGTTCCCGCGCGACTCCAGCGCCTCCATCAGCAGCCGGTAGCCGGTCTCGCGGTAGGGCGCGCGCTCGACGACCGCACGCGCGGCTCGCTCTCCCTCGGCCGCTTCCGAGTCGCGCAGGCGGGCCCCGGCCCCGGCCACACACTCGAGGGCCTGCGTGGCCAGCTCCTCGAGGTTCCGCCGCTCGTCGTCCAGCCACGACGACTCGACCCCGATGAGCAGCGTCTGGTCGAGCACGCCGAGCGCCTCGCGTGCGTGCGTGAACGAATCCGCCGGACGCTCCTTTTCGAGAGCTGCCCGGGCCTCCCCCACGGAGGTTCGTGCAGCCTCCACGTCGACCCACGCATCCGGTGCCAGCGCCAGCCGCAGAGTGCCGCGTCCCTGGAGCACGTCGGCGCCGAGCCCGCTGCGCATCCGCGACAGCAGGCTGCTCAACGTCGTTGCCGCCGAGTCCGGCGGAGACTCGTCCCACAGCCGGTCGACCAGCTCGTCGCGGGTGACCGACCGGTCGCGGTTCAGGACCAGGTAGGCGAAGAGCAGTCGCCCGAGCCGGCCGCGCAGTGCCTGGCCCAGCGGGCGTCCGCGGACGGTCCCGACCAGCTCGCCACAGAGGCGTATGCGTGTCTCGCCGTCTTCCCGGGCTGCACCGCTCAAACGCGCGTCAAGGTCGGGTCAAGGTCGCGGCAACGCTGCGCGCGCACATTTGGAGCCCAGCCTACTCGCACTCGACCGCAAGAAGAGGGCTCCTCATGGCAAACGCCACCCCAGGCCCAAGGCACTCCAGCTACCCAGGCCGCCGCCGTGCGGCTCGACTCGCGGCTCTGCTCGGCCTGAGCGCGGCCGCGCTGCTGGGGCTCGCTCCAACGGCGCTCGCCCAGGTGAGCTTCGGCGCCGAGACCATCCTCGCCGCCGGCGACACGCCCAGCTCGGTCGCGGTGGGTGACTTCAACGGCGACTCGGATCCGGACCTGGCCGTCGCCAACCGCTTCTCCGACAACGCGCCCGCGAGCGCGCGCGGCGACGTCTCGGTGTTTCTCGGCGGCGCCCGCGGTAGCTTCGGCGCCGCGGCCAACTTCGCCGCCGGGGACGTACCCAGCTCGGTCGCGGTTGGCGACTTCAACGGCGACTCGGATCCCGACCTGGCCGTCGCCAACCGCGCCTCCGACGACGTCTCGGTGCTGCTCGGCGGCGCCGGGGGAAGCTTTGGCGCCGCGACCAGCTTCGCCGCCGGAGCGGGGCCCGAGTCGGTTGCGGTTGGCGACTTCAACGGCGACTCGGATCCCGACCTGGCCATCGCGAACTACGAGTCCAACGACGTCTCGGTGCTGCTCGGCCGCGCTGGCGGTAGCTTCGGGGCGGCGACCACCTTCACCGCCGGGGCCGGGGCCGTTTCGGTGGCGGTGGGCGACTTCGACCGCGATTCGCACCCGGACCTTGCGGTCGCCAACCGCTTCTCGGACAACGTCTCGGTGCTGCTCGGCAGCAGCGCCGGGAGCTTCAAGGACGCGGTTAACTTCCCCGCCGGCGACGAGCCTATTTCGGTGGCGGTGGGCGTCTTCGACCGCCTCAATGGCGATTCGGCCCCCGACCTGGCCGTCGCCAACTACCTCTCCGACGACGTCTCCGTGCTGCGCAGCGGCCTGGGCGGTAACTTCGAGCGGGCGCTCAACTTCACCGCCGGCAGCAGGCCTATTTCGGTGGCGGTGGGCGACTTCAACGGCGACTCGGACCCCGACCTGGCCGTCGCCAACCGCTTCGGCGCGGCCGTCTCGGTGCTGCTCGGCGACCATGGCGTGACATTCGGCTCGGCGACCAACTTTACCGCCCGGCACCAGCCCAGCTCGGTGGCGGTGGGGGACTTCAACGGCGACTCGGAGCCCGACCTGGCCGTCGCCAACGGCTTCTCCAACAACGTCTCGGTGCGGCTCAACAACGATCTCCCCAGCGCCGGTGACGACGCCTACGTCACCGATGAGGACACGGATCTTGTGGAGCCCGCCCCCGGTGTGCTGGCCAACGATTCAGACCCCGACGGGGATGTGCTGAGTCCCAGGGAGGTGTCGCCGCCGGCGCACGGCAGGGTGCGTTCCATAAACGGTGTTTTCAGGTACACGCCCGACCCCGACTTCAACGGCAGCGACTCATTCACCTACGTCGCCTGGGATGGCGGGGGCAACTCGAACGTGGCCACCGTGTCGATCACGGTAAGGCCGGTCAACGACACCCCCTCGGCAAACGCCGACGCCTACGCCACCGATGAGGACACGCCGCTCGAGGTGCCCGCCCCCGGCATGCTGGGCAACGACTCAGACATCGACGGCGACTCGCTGACCGCTGTGGTCTCGCCTCGCGATGTGTGGCAGCCGGAGCACGGCTACGTGGAGTTCAAGTCCGACGGCTCCTTCACCTACTGGCCCGACTGGGACTACCACGGCCGCGACAGGTTCCTGTACAGGGCCTCGGATGGACGACGGGCGTCGACGCTCGTCCTCGTGTTTCTCACGGTCCGGCCGGTCAACGACGCCCCGTCCTCCGGGGGGGGCTGGGTAGACGCCACCGATGAGGACACGCCACTCGAGGTGGCCGCCCCCGGCGTGATAGGCAGCGCCGAGGACATGGACGGCGATGCGCTGAGCGCCGTGCTGGCATCCGACCCGGCGCACGGTGACCTGGAGCTGAGCGCCGACGGGTCGTTCAAGTACACGCCGGCCGCCAACTACAACGGCAGCGACTCGTTCAGCTACAGGGCCTCGGATGGCCAGGCCGACTCGGACGTGGCGACCGTGTCGCTGACGATCAGGCCCGTCAATGACGCGCCCGCGGCCACCGGCGACGCCTACGCCACCGATGAGGACACGCCGCTGACCGTCCCCGCGGCGGGCGTGCTCGCCAACGACAGCGACACCGAGGGCGACGGCCTGGCGGCGGTGCTGGCATCCGGCCCGGCTCACGGCCACCTCGATTTGAACGGCGACGGCTCCTTTGCCTATACGCCGGACGCCGACTACAACGGCAGCGACTCGTTCAGCTACAGGGCCTCGGATGGCCAGGCCAGCTCGGACGTGGCGACCGTGTCGCTTACGATCAGGCCCGTCAACGACGCGCCCGCGGCGGCCGACGACGCCTACGCCACCGACGAGGACACGCCGCTGAGCGTGACCGCCCCGGGTGTGCTGGGCAACGACTCAGATCCCGACGGCGCCGCCCTGAGCGTCGTACTGGCGTCGGGGCCGACGCACGGCGACTTGGAGCTCAACCCGGACGGCTCCGTCAGCTACACCCCTGCTGCCGACTACAACGGCAACGACAGCTTCACCTACGCGGCGAGCGACGGCGAGCTCCACTCCGCGCCCGCCACCGTCGCCATTGAAATCAGAGCTGTCGACGACCCCGCGCCGCCCGCCGGGCCAGCTTCGACGCCGCCCGCCGAACCCCGCTCGACACCGCCCGCCGAACCCGGCTCGACACCGCCCGCCAACGGAGCCCCGGGAGCGCACGCGGACCGCGCGATCGGGCGGCTGCGGCTCGCCTCGCGCTGTGTGCGGCCGTCGCGCTCGGGGCGGGTCCGGATTCGCATGTCGCTGCGCATGGCCCAGCCCCAAACGCTCCAGATCCGGATCGACCGCGCGGTCCGGGGCGGCGCCTCGCGTCGCTGCCCGAGACCGAACGCGGAGCGCCGCTTCACAGGCCGCTTCCGCAAGGTAGCCACGCTGAGCCTGGCGGCCACACGCCCCGCCGGCGTCGCGGCAATCGTCGCTCGCAGGCTCACGCTCAACCCGCGCCTGGCCCCCGGCCTATACCGAATCAGCGTCCGCGCCCAGCTCGACCACAACCGGTTCTCACGGCCCCTGCGCCGCTACCTGTGGGTGCTGGGCCGACCGACCGCCCACGCTACGAGCCCAACGTACCCCGGCCACGACCCCCGAAAGGACTCCTGATGTCAAACAACGGCTACGACAACGTC
>Ga0081538_10002145_pt1 | contig 19640 bp, 21 predicted proteins | sample TabmetS5T2R1_FD_71022 | JGI IMG/M metagenome (GOLD analysis project Ga0081538, IMG submission 71022) | Tabebuia heterophylla rhizosphere microbial communities from the University of Puerto Rico - S5T2R1 | ecosystem: Host-associated > Plants > Roots > Rhizosphere ... | reverse complement strand
CATTCACCACGATCGACATTACGTGCAATTGGGACACACTGGAATGGCATGAAGTTTAGGTGTAAGTTGCGAGGTTATAAGGCTTTAATCTGATGGTGGTCTCCCCTAATCGCTTCTGCGTAATCTCTGATAATAGCTGCCTAGAGTCGGATGGCCGCTAGGTGGCATTCGCTTCTCAATTGTTGGAATTGTCTTCCTCTGTGAGTTGTAAGCCTGGGCAGGCGCTAGACTGGCCCGGTGTCTTGGTGAGGTGATGCTAGGAAGGAAGCCCGCCGCACTAGCAGCGGGCGATGGGTTAGGCGGCAGGATTGGCTTCGACCTTCCCCCGCTCCAGAAACGCCTCGAGGTCGCTCACTTTGTACCGCGTGAGACGGCCCACCTTATAGAACCTTAACTTGCGTTGACTCGACCACTGGCGAATCGTCCACGCTGATACGCCGAGTACCTTGGCCGCTTCAATCGCGCTGAGCATCTGATTCATGCCACGCTCCCCAAATGCAATATGACTATCATTGACGCAAAAAGATAATATACAGACCATTATTCGCGCAACGGAGTTTCTGCTAGAATCGGAGCGTGGTGGGCGATCGGCGTGGCAGTTGATGTGGCACTTTGTGGTACCCAACAGCCCATCTAGATACTCTTCAATGCAACTCGTTGAATTCTCGCAACCACGCAAAAACAAAAGGGGATTCAGCATTCATAAGGATTTGCCGAATCCCCTAGGGAGTGATTACGAATCAGTTGCTCTGCCGGCTGAGCTACGTCGGCTCCCTTTGGCCGTATAGGCGACTGTTTCTGGGGCTCATGGTTCGCCGCTTCCTGCCTTGCTGAACGCCACGAAGAGGCGGCTTGCCATCAGTTGCATGCGGCTGATGAGTTGACTAGCATCTGCCTCAATACCTGTGAAGCATAACCTCCAGGTAAGCTGCGATGCTGCCTCTTTGTAGCAGATTATCTCCAGTCCGTCAAGGCTCCTTCGGCCCAGGCCATGGACCAGTGCGCCCGATGCTCCTTGACGATACCTATCATCACGGCGATTGTGTGTGGCCTCTAACCGACCGTGGCGGAATCTGACGTCCGGGAGCAGAGCGTCTCTCGATGACTGCTCGCCACCCGACAGGCTTCTGAGTTGTCGTGGGGCCCTCAGGTGAGCAGGACAGGTAGCCATAAGGCCATGGGCTATGGGTGTTGACAGATTGCAGCTCTTTGTTCTATCCTGCTACTTTACTTTTTATAAATACCAATGGTTCTGTTGGGGCCATCGATGTCCTCTCTTGCGTTACAGGTCATGTTGTCCTCGATCCTTCTGCTGCTGATGAATCTTGTTGGGTGCACGGCGCCGAACTATCTTACGGTGCCGCCCGCAGATCTTGCGGACCAACAATATCGCGGGTTGTCTCCTAGTGTGCCGGCTCAGGCCATTGTGCGCGATCAGCATCTCGGCCAATTGGAGGCTCAAATGCGCTACCAAGAGGAGGTGTTGCTGCGAGCCGAGGAGAATCGCCTGCATGCCTGTCGCGCGCCGGAAGCCACGCAGGCGAACTCTATAGCCTATCAGCGTTGCCAACTCAAAGATCAGCTGTACGAACAGCTCAAAGCCGAGGCCGCGATGGCCAGAGATCGCTATCTGCGAGCGGTGAGCGGTCGTGGGGGTCTCGGTCGTTGACTTCCCCCTGATCACTCCTTGCTCTCCACAGTGGTTCCCCGCCAGGGATGACGGACTGAAGGCACCGTCACCGACGCGCTACCGCACAAATTCCGGCGAAATCTACAGCTTGCTCTAGCAAATAACTTGACAATTGGACACTCATGTATTATGTTTATCCACGATCCGCAGGTGCATCACCGAATGAACGCGGGGGAAACATTATGGAAGAGCGGGTCCAGTCGCTCAGTCAGGTGGTGTTACAGACAGCCTGCACGATCGCGAACGCGGTCAGGGCGCAGGCGTTGTTCTTATGCTCCGACTCCGCGAAGCATGTGGCACTGATTGAGCCCTTGCTGGAGAAGACTGCCATCGTGTTGGTGACCAGGAATCCAGACAATCTGGAAGAAGACTGGCCGCACGTCAAGCACCTTCTGCAGATGCCGAAGATCGACCTCACCCGCATGGGGCAGATCAAGCTGGCCGTGTTAATGGGGCTTTCGGCTGGTATTGTAAGCGGCAAAGATCGCATCGTCTGCGTCTCAGGGCTCCCCCGTCTGCGGCACTTGGATAATATTCTGGTGCTTGAGCTGGGAAAGGAGTTCGAGCTGCTCACGACCAACAACGGGACTACTATGGTCGGTTCGGTGAGGCCAGAGGTGTTTGAATGGGTGTTAAACCTGGCTGTTGAATTGGCCAATCAGGGGCGTGAGGGGAAGCCGGTGGGCACGATCTTCGCGCTCGGCGATCATGAGAAGGTGTTACAGCTCTCGCGTCAGCTCGTGATGAACCCCTTCCATGGCTATCCCGAGGAAGACCGCAATATTCTGGACCCCGATTTGCGGGAAACGATCCGCGAGTTCTCGGCGATCGATGGGGCATTCGTGATCCGCGATGATGGGGTAGTCATGGCGGCCGGGCGACATCTGAATGCCGCCTTGGAAGAAGGAGAACTGCCTCGCGGCTTAGGCAGTCGGCATGTCGCAGGAGCCGGCATTACCGCCGTGACCGACGCAGTAGCCATTGCGATCTCGGAATCGGACGGGACGGTACGGATTTTCAAGCACGGCTCCATCTTTATGGAAATCGAAAAGGCCTCACGGTCTGCGGGCATCTAATCCAGCAGCAAGGCGCGTTGGACGGCGTGCTGTAAGCAGCGGGTTGGGGGGAGACATGAGCAGTCACTCCCAGTGCACATCGTCTCATCACTGACGGCTAGGATCGGCGCGATCGCGTGAGAACCTGTCGTATGGGAACGGTAGAGGAGGTAACGGTTCATGGCAACAAAGATCATCGGCATCGACTTGGGCACCACAAACTCAGTGGTGGCGATCATGGAGGGCGGGGAACCCAAGGTGATCATCAATGAAGAAGGCAGTCGTTTGACCCCCTCGGTGGTCGCGTTTACCAAGGAAGGGGAAGTGTTGGTTGGGCAGGTAGCGAAACGGCAAGCGATCATCAACCCCGAAAATACCATCTACTCTATCAAGCGCTTCATGGGCCGTCGGTGGGATGAGGTGCAGGATGAGCTGAAGCTGGTTCCTTATAAAGTCGTGCGCGGGCCTAACGATGCGGTCCGTGTCGTGGTGCGCGACAAGGAGTACACCCCGCAACAGATCTCGGCGTTTATCCTGCAGAAGCTGAAGAAGGCGGCGGAGAATTATCTGGGCGAGTCGGTCAGTGAGGCCGTCATTACTGTGCCGGCCTATTTCAATGATTCCCAGCGCCAAGCGACCAAAGAGGCGGGTGAGATCGCGGGACTGAATGTGCGTCGGATCATCAATGAACCGACAGCGTCGGCATTGGCGTATGGGCTCGATAAGAAGAAAGACGAGGTGGTGTCGGTCTACGATTTCGGGGGTGGGACCTTTGATATCTCCATTCTCGAGGTCGCCGACAAAGTCGTCGAGGTAAAGGCCACGGCCGGTGATACGCATCTGGGCGGGGACGACTTGGACCAGCGTGTCATCGACTGGTTGGTGGCGGAGTTTAAGAAAGATCAAGGCATCGATCTGTCCAAGGACAAGATGGCGATGCAACGCCTCAAGGAAGCTGCTGAAAAGGCCAAAATCGAGCTGTCGTCCACCCTGGAGACGGAGATCAATCTGCCCTTCATCACGGCGGACGCCAGCGGCCCCAAGCATCTCAGCATGAAATTGACGCGGGGGCGCTTTGAGCAGATGGTCGCCGACCTGATCGATAGGACCAAGGGTCCGTGTCAACAAGCGCTGAAAGACAGCGGCGTGACCACGGAGCAGATCGATGAGGCGGTGCTAGTGGGTGGGTCGACCCGTGTGCCGAAGGTGCAGGAACTGGTGAAACAACTGTTCAGCCGTGAGCCCCATAAGGGGGTGAATCCGGATGAGGTGGTGGCGCTCGGCGCCGCGGTGCAAGCGGGCGTGTTGGCGGGCGATGTGAAGGACATTCTGCTGCTCGATGTCACCCCCCTGTCGCTGGGGATCGAGACGTTGGGTGGCGTGATGACTACCCTGATCGCGCGGAACACCACCATCCCGACCCGCAAATCCGAGGTGTTCACCACGGCAGCCGACGGCCAGACCAGTGTCGAGATCCATGTGATGCAAGGGGAGCGGCCGATGGCGCGTGATAACCGCACCCTTGGGCGTTTTCACCTCGTGGGCATCCCCCCCGCACCGCGGGGCGTCCCCCAAGTTGAGGTGACCTTTGACATCGATGCCAATGGCATTCTGCATGTCTCGGCACGCGATCAAGGTACGGGGAAAGAGCAGGCCATTACGATCACGGCGTCCACGGGGCTCACGAAAGACGAGATCGACCGCATGGTGAAAGAGTCCGAGGCGCACGCCGCTGAGGATACCAGGCGGCGGGAAGAGATCGAGCTGCGCAACAAGCTTGACGCGGACGTGTATGCGACGGAAAAATTGCTGAGTGAGAACCGCGATAAGCTCGGCAATACCGAGATCGAGCCGGTTGAAGCGGCCCTGAAGGAGGCGAAAAGCGCCCTGGAGGAGGGCCAGGCCGAACGCATCAAGGCGGCCACGGAGCAGTTGCAGAAGGCGTCTTTCCGCCTGGGAGAGCTCATGTACCAGCGGACCCAGAGCACGCAAACGCCTGGCGATGGCGCAGGCCAGAGTGCGGAATCAAGCCCCGGAGACCAGGCGCGCAGCGGACGAGACGATGTCGTGGACGCGGAATTCGAAGAGACCGATAAATCGGATCGACGCTAACGCTATCCCACCCCTGCGGGCGGGCGGCAAGCACGGCCCGCTCGCAGGATTAGGATCAAGGGGGGATCGTCATGGCCACGACGCGTTGGGAACCATTTCGCGATCTGGCGACGCTTCAAGACCGGGTGAACCGCATCTTTGAAGATGTGATCGCGCGCCCGCGCCGTGGGGCAGAGCAAGAAGATCTGACCGCCGGGCAGTGGTCGCCGCCTGTCGACATTTTCGAAACGGCCGAGAGCATCGTCATCCGAGTCGAGGTGCCAGGGATCGCGCAACAAGCCTTGGACGTGGAGTTCAAAGACAATAGTCTCATCGTTCAGGGCGATCGCACGTTCGAGGACGTGGCAGGGCGCGACTACCACCGGATGGAACGCGCCTACGGGACCTTCCGGCGCGTATTCACATTACCTACGGTGGTCCGCCAGGAGCAGGTCCGGGCAGTGCTCAAACATGGTGTGTTGGAAATTACGCTCCCGAAGGAGGAGAGGGCAAAGCCCAAGCGGGTCCAAGTGGAAGTGCGGTAGCACAAACCTGGCAGTCGACAGGGCAGAATGGGCAGCGGGGTGGTGGCCCCAGAAGACCGGGACACCGCGCAGAAGGATGCTGGGGTGTAGGGCTGAGGACAGAGTATGGCGATCGGATCAACGACAAAGCGCGATTATTATGAAATACTTGGGGTCAAGCGCTCGGCCACAGAAAAGGAGATCAAAAGGGCCTATCGCCGACTGGCGCGTGAGCATCATCCCGACCTGAACCCAGGGAATAAGGAAGCTGAGCGCCGTTTTAAGGAGATCTCGGAGGCCTATCAAGTCCTCAGCAATGCCGAACTCCGGAAGAAATACGATCAATTCGGCCATCGCGCCTTCGAGCCTGGGGCGGGTGCAGGTGGCGGGTTCGACGGCACGGACTTCTCGAATTTCAACGTCCGCGATTTCGAATTTGGCAAAGGCGGAGGCGGCTTCGGCGACCTCTTTGAGAACCTGTTTGGACAACGGCGCGAGAGCCAGACGCGTGCCGCCACGCGCGGGCAGGATCTGCAGTATACCATGGAGATCAGCTTCGACGACGCGGCCCGCGGCGTGACGGCCCCGATCTCCATTACGCGCAGCGACCCATGCCCGGAGTGCGCCGGATACGGGCAGCGCCCCTCGTCACGGCGCCAAACATGCCCCGAGTGCGGCGGTAGCGGTCAGCGACAAGGCGGCATGGGGTTTTTTGGATTAGGCCAGGCATGTCCCCGTTGTGAAGGCATGGGGACGACGACCGGCGAGCCGTGCTCGCGCTGCCATGGGCGAGGGGTCATGCCGACGACGGAGCGGATTAATGTGAAGATTCCACCTGGGGTGGACACCGGTTCGAAGATCCGGGTGGCTGGCAAGGGGGAGGCCGGGCGGAAGGGCGGTCCGGCGGGGGATCTGTATATCCTGACCAAAGTCCGTCCCCATCCCCTCTATGAACGCAAGGGCGACAACCTCTATGTTGACGTCCCAATCACGGTGACAGAGGCGGCGTTAGGGGCATCGATCGAGGTGCAAACCCTCGATGGCCCGGTCATGATGAAAATTCCGCCCGCGACGCAGAGCGGGCAGACCTTCCGCCTCTCCGGCAAAGGCATGCCTCACCTGAAAGGGGAAGGCCGCGGGGATCAGTTTGTGCGAGTCAAGATCGTCCTGCCGCGGAATCTGGATGAGCGCTCCCAGCAACTCTTACGTGACTTCGAACGGTTAAATCCCTATAACCCGCGCATGGAACGTCCATGAGGTGAAGAGTATGGAGAGGCATCAACGAGCGTGGGATGAGTTCGTCCGCTTCGAGGAGCCGGACAATGAAGAGTTGGGTGAATACTTTACCATCAGCATCGTCTCGAGGATGTATGGTGTCCACCCGCAAACACTACGCCTCTACGAGCGTGAGGGCCTGCTGATCCCCCACCGCTCGGAGGGAAACCGCCGGCTCTATTCGCGTGAAGATCTGCGACGTTTGAAGATCATTCTCAGTCTGACACGAGAGTTGGGGGTGAACTTGGCCGGCGTCGAGATCATCCTCGGCATGCGCGACCGTATGCGCGCCCTGCAGCAAGAGGTGCAGGACTTTGTCAAGCACCTGCAGCGTGAGGTGATGCGGGAGGCCGCCCAGCAGCATGAGGGCCGAGACATGCCCATGCCCGTGCGCATGGTCTCGACCCAATTGGCAAGAGTGAAGGAGGCAGCTTCATGACGAATGTGCTGCGAACCACCGTGTTATTGGCCGCGTTAACCGCCCTGTTTCTGGTGATTGGGGGGGCGCTCGGGGGCAATCAGGGGCTGTTCATCGCCTTTGTCTTCGCGCTCCTGATGAACTTCGCCAGCTACTGGTTCTCAGACAAAATCGTGCTCAGCATGTATGGGGCTCGGGAGGTCGGCTTAAACGAAGCCCCTGATCTGTACCGCCTGGTCCAGCGCCTGGCGCAGCGTGCCGGCATCCCCATGCCGCGCGTCTACATCGTTCCGAGCGACGCGCCAAACGCCTTCGCAACCGGGCGCAACCCCCAGCATGGTGCATTAGCCGTCACCGAAGGCATCTTGCGCATGCTGGACACAGACGAACTGGCCGGAGTGCTGGCCCATGAATTAGGGCACATCCGCAACCGTGACACGTTGATCATGACCGTCGCCGCAACCCTGGCCGGAGCCATTACCATGTTGGCCCATATGGCCCAGTGGGGCGCGATCTTCGGCTTTGGCCGACGGGATGAGGAGGACAGCGGCGGCGGTGGCGTGCTCGGTCTGCTATTTATGGCCATCCTGGCGCCCATCGCGGCGACGCTGATCCAACTCGCCATCTCACGCTCGCGCGAATTCTTCGCGGATAGCACCGGGGCGACCATCGCGGGAGCGCCGTCGGGCCTGGCGCGAGCGCTGGAGAAGTTGCACTACGCCTCACAGCGGCTCCCTATGGATGCCAATCCAGCAACGGCGCATCTCTTCATCGTCAACCCGCTGACAGGGGGCTCCCTGATGAACCTCTTCAGCACCCATCCACCGATTGAAGAACGTATTCGCCGCTTGCGCCGCATGTGATCGATGGAGGATCGTTTCTATGGCTGACGTGAAAGAACCGGTCAACTCTGGTCCGACACCAGATGTCGAGGGGACGCCATCGGGAGGAGGCGATGGTCGTCCCCAATTTCAAATCAACGATAAGCGCTTCTGGGTGGCACGCGGCGGTGAGGACAGTGGGGAACAGAGCCAGTCCACCGTCACGCCATCGCGGATGCCGACCTATATTGAACGACTCGAGGAGCAACTCCAGGAAAAGGATCGCCTGCTACGGTCGCATGTCGCTGAGTTACGTGGGGAACAAGACGAGCTGCGGCGGCGCTTGACCCGCGAGCTGGAGCAGCGCATCGAGCTCGCCACGGGCAACCTCCTGGCTGATTTTCTGCCGGTATTAGATAACCTCGATCGCGCCCTCCAAGCCGCTGCGCAGCAGCCCAATCTCGACGCCTTACTCGAGGGTATCCACCTGGTGCGCACGCAATTCCTGAGCATCTTGGCGCGCCACGGACTCCAACCCCTCGACCGCCAGGGGCAACCATTTGATCCTCGCCTCGATGAAGCGATGACCACGGTCGAGGTCACGGATCCCCACCAGCACAACCTCGTGTTGCAAGAATGGGAGAAAGGGTATACTCTGCACGATAACGTGTTGCGGCCTGCGAAAGTGGCCGTGGGAAAGCTGCTGGCGGAGGATTGATGACGCATGACCACACAGGATTATTACACGGTCTTAGGGGTGCAGCGCAATGTGACGCCTGATGAGATCAAGAAGGCCTATCGCAAGCTCGCCTTGCAATATCACCCGGATCGGAATCCAGGCGACAAAGCGGCCGAAGAGAAATTCAAGGAGGCGTCCGAGGCCTACCAAGTCCTGAGCGACCCAGAGAAACGCCAGCTCTATGATCGCTACGGCATGGACGGGTTGAAGGGGGCTGGATATCAGGGGTTTGGCGCCGCTGCGGATATCTTCTCCACGTTCGGCGACCTCTTCGAAGACCTCCTCGGTTTTGGACCCCGCCGCCGTGGTGCCTCACGGGTGCAGCAAGGCCCTGACCTGCGCTACGACGTCTCACTGGCCTTTCTCGATGCCTGTCTCGGCAAGGAACTTGACATCGAGTTCGAGCGCCCGGAGCTGTGTCAGAGTTGTCGTGGCACCGGGGGCAAGGACGGCGCTCGTCCGTCGCGCTGCACAACCTGTCAAGGACGTGGGCAAGTGCTACGCACACAGGGATTTTTGACGGTCGGCACCACCTGTCCCAAGTGTCGTGGTGAGGGAGTCACCATTACCACACCCTGCCCTACCTGCCAGGGCGAAGGACGGGTCATGGCCGACCGTCGCGTCCATGTCAAGATCCCCGCTGGGGTCGATAATGGCTCTCGATTGCGCCTGCAAGGGGAGGGCGGTGAGGGTATGCACGGCGGTCCGCCGGGTGACCTCTACGTCTTCATCCGCGTCGAACCGCATGAATTCTTCCAGCGCGAAGACAACAATATCATCTGCGACATCCCCCTCTCCTTCGCCCAGGTCGCTTTAGGCGCGGATATCACCGTGCCGACGCTGGATGGCAAGCGAACGCTGACCATCCCTCCAGGCACCCAGTCGGGCGAGGTGTTCATGCTGCGCGGCGAGGGAGTTCGCAATCTGCGCGGCTATGGACGTGGGGATCAGTACGTTCGAGTCATGGTCCGCACACCCACCGCCCTCACCCCTCGGCAAGAGGAACTCCTGCGCGAATTCGACGCCGCAAGCAACGGCACCCCGGACGAAAAAACCGAGAAAGGCTTTCTGTGGAATTTCTGGCAGAAGATATCGTCATGATCCCTGGGTGTTCTCCCACCCCGACGAGAGCCTCACCCGAGCGGCTGAACGATGGGCTGCGGTGAGGCTCTCATCCCGCCTCCTCACGGTATCGGCGCTGATGAAATCGCCCCAGCAACCGGGACGGAATTGACTTCATAACCGTGAATGATACAATAGCCGCTGAGAGCCGAGGATGGCGGGAAGAAGGGGTTAGGCAATCCTCCCGCCTATCAGCAGCAACTCTGGTGCGCTGGACCCCGAAGCATCGGGGGAGGAGTCAGCGATGGACGAAGAACGGGACGAACGATCCTTCACCGTCAGCGACAGACGATTTTCGGCCCGCCGCGAATCCGACGATCGCCCGAGCGAACGCCCTCAATCGGCTGCGTCCTCGACAGAGCGGCCAACCCAGGCACCGCCACAGGCGGACGCGCCGCACGCCACCGCGGCGGAAGGGATGAACTTTGCCTCGTTTCTCATCTCCCTGGGAACCCAAGCGTTTATGCATCTTGGCGATATCCCAAATCCGCTGACGCAACAACGAGAGAAAGATCTGCCCGCCGCCAAGCAGATGATCGATCTGCTCGGCATTCTCCAAACCAAAACGCAGGGCAATCTGACCGCCGACGAGGAGCGCCTGTTGCAGCAACTCCTCCTGGATCTACGCCTGCGCTATGTGCGTGAGACAGGTCGATGAGCGAGAATCATTACACCATACTGGGGCTGGGGCGCGATGCCTCACTCGATGAGATCAAGAAGGCCTACCGCCGACTGGCCATGCGCCATCATCCCGACCGCACGCAGAATAACCCTCACGATACGGAGATCTTCAAAGCCGTCGCCGACGCCTTCGCGACGCTGAGCAACCCAGTGCGAAGGGCTGAATACGACCGCCTCCTGGCCGCGACAGAGCGGCGAGCGGCCAACCCACGGGGGCGGAGAACACGGACGGCCGCCTCGGAGCACAGGCGACCGAACGCACCCTTCGGGGATGTCCTGGGGGAATTTTTCCAGGGATGGGATGGGTGGCCGCTCGAACGGGACGACCGGATGCTTGAAATCACGCTCACACGTCAGGAAGCACAGACGGGCGTCACTGTGCCGGTCGACATCCCCTGGAAGGACCAGTGCCCCCTCTGTCAGGGATCCGGGCTAGCCCCGTTTTCGATTTGCTCGCGGTGCCGAGGCTCGGGGTCCACGCATGGCTCTCGCCGCCTCACCCTCAATATTCCGCCCGGCGTGGCCTCGGGCACCACGCAACGCCTCTGTCTCGCCAATAACCGCCTCAGCATCGTCGTGCGCGTGAAGGTCCGCTAACGCTCCCGCCCCGGGTCATCCCGCGATTGATCGACCGCCGATTGCCGTGGTCCCGGCCTCTGTCACACGACCGTTGACGATTCCGGAGCGGCGCAATCGGCCGGATCACCCTTGAGCTTCTCTACGGCGTGGGGGATGGCTTTCAAGATGGCCTCCAGGTTTTCGCGCACCGCTTTCGGGCTGCCCGGCAGGTTGATAATCAATGTTTTGCCTCGACAGCCGACCACCGCACGCGAGATCATGGCGAATGGCGTTTTTTGCAGCCCCGCCAGCCGCATGGCTTCGGCCATCCCCGGGATTTCCTTGTCGATGACGGCGCGCGTGGCGTCGGGGCTAACATCCCGTGGGCCGACCCCAGTGCCGCCGGTAGTGGCGATTACGTCCACGCCGATGTGGTCGGCGTAGTAGATGAGCTGTTCCTCGATGAGCTTCCGTTCATCAGGGAGAACAGCATAGGTCTCAACCTTGCCCGAAATACTGGCCAGCATTTCCGCCAGAATCTTCCCGCTCAAATCCTCCCGTTCACCACGCGACCCCTTATCACTCAGCGTTAACACAGCAGCTGTGAACACGGCGTTGGCCTCCCTCTATGCCGGCGGCGCTGCGCCTGATCAGCATCAGGTGGGCGCCAGCAACGTAGCGCTTTAGAGTGCTTGATCAGAACAATCGTCGGTACTCGATCGCCGGACAGCGGTCCATAACCACCGTGAGCCCAGCATCCCGCGCCTTGTCGGCCGCCCGTTCGTCGATGACTCCGAGCTGCATCCAGACGATCTTGGCCCCCACCGCGATGGCCTCGTCGACGATCGGCGCGACCTGGTCCGAGCGACGGAAGATGTCCACCATATCTACCTGTTCGGGGATGTCGCGCAGGTTAGCGTAACAGGTCTCGCCGAGGATCGAGCGGTGTCCTGGATTGACGGGAATCACCCGGTGCCCTCGGGCCTGCAACAGTTTGGCGATGCGGTGACTGTCGCGCTCGGGATTCGGTGAACAGCCGACCACGGCCACGGTCTGCGGCATGGCCAGCACCGCTTTAATGGTCTCATCTGGGGGATTTTGGAACGCCATACCGCCTCCTGCGTCTGCCGACGTTGTTGTTCGGATGCCGTCAGGTTCGCTGCGTCATGATGCTCTTAGGTCTGTAAGCCAGCGGATCGTCGCCCATTTACCGGTTGACAAGCTGCCAGGCCTCAGCTAGAAGTGTGTGCTTATACTACGCGATGTGCGGGACCAATCTCAAGGGGCGGGGGAAGACGATGGACCAGGAGCGAGAAGACGCGCGGCCGCAACCGACACGGTCATGGCGCCAATGGGTTCAACTGCTATTTCCGGAGGCCCGCATGCGTGTGGCCACTCGGCGCATGCCGCGGGATTGGTTCGAATTTTTAACCAGAATTCCCATCATCGAACGCATGGTCATCAAGCGCTTTGTCGAAAATCTCATGTGTGACCAGTGGCTCAAACAGCCGCATGACGATTTAGACGGTCGCGACCCCACATCGGCCGCCGCGGAAGCCGAGGGTCGCGCTCTTCTGGAGGGTTTGCTGGCCCGCATGGCGCGCGACCGTGAGAAAACGCCGCGGGAGATGCGGCGCATTCGCCGGCGACTCGGCATGTAAAGGTGCGATGGCGATGCGCCTCGCCGCCTACCCGCCCCTGGTATGCATTTCGAGGTGTGGATCCTCCCGCAGCCCCTCGAGCTGGACCAACACTCCCCGGAATCTGAGCTCTTGGCGCTGCTCGGCACCCCGGTCACGCCTGTGCTGCCATGCCGAGGCGATCAGGGCGCGAATGTCGTCGCGCGAGGCCCCAGCGCGCAAGGGCGTTCGGAGGTCAATGCCCTTCTGCGCGTAGAGGCACAGATACCACATGCCGTCGGCTGTCAGGCGACTGCGGTCGCAACTCCGACAGAACGGCGTGGTGGTCGAGGCGATGATGCCGAACACCGTGCCATCGGGAAGCCGAAAGCGTTCCGCCGGTGCAGAGCTGAGTTCGCGAATGGGCGAGATCGTGCCATAATGGTGCTCCAGGTGCGCCAAGATCTCGGCACGCGACACCACTTTGTCCATGGACCAGTGAGTCGCCCCGCCCACGTCCATATATTCGATGAATCGGACTTCGGCCTCGGCCCGCTTGCCGTACTCGATCAGATCTACGAGTTCATCCTCATTGGTGCCACGAATGACCACCGTATCGAGCTTCAAGCCAGTGAAACCAACCTGCCCCGCCGCCTGAATGCCCTGCAGCACCTTGACGTGAGAATCCCGTCGGGTCAACCGCTTGAAACGTTCCGGGCGAAGGGTATCGAGGCTGACCGTGACGCGATGCAGGCCGGCGTCGTATAACGCTTGGGCCTGTTCGGTCAGGAGAACGCCGTTGGTGGTCATCGCCAAGTCGCGAAGACGAGGGTTGTCTGCCAGCATCGACACCAGCGTTGGCAAGTCCTTACGGAGAAGGGGTTCGCCCCCTGTGAGGCGAATCTTGTCGACGCCAAGATCGGAAAATATACCCACCAGTTCGCGGATTTCTTCGAAGGTGAGGAGGTCTTCGCGGGGAAGCCAGACATACTCCTCCTCTGGCATGCAATACTGGCAGCGCAAGTTGCAACGGTCTGTGACGGACAGCCGCAAATTGCGAAGGGGTCTGCCAAAGGTGTCGGCGATGAAACTCCGATCAGCAGTGTCTGCCATGTCTGTCATAAGTGTCTCTATCCTTCAAACGCTCCCCTCAGACGTGAGCGGTGACGTGTTAAAGTGAAGGCCGATGAGAAAAGGCGCTGGACGGTGGAGGAGCTTTGCGTTGGTGCTCATTTAACAATATATCGATCTACCACACTGGTGTAAAGCGCGTTGACGCCTGACAGGCGGTAGGCGCCACATCGATCCGGACGCGCCGCTTGTCCCCTCCGCTTGGGTATGTTACAGTGAGCTGCCTGCACTCATCGATTGACCCATGGTGACCGGTCATTCGTCGTGGAGATGCCCGCATGATCGCTAAGCCGGGACGGTGGTTTGTCCTCATACTTCTGATGTTAAGCACGTTAAGCGTGTGTGTTCAGGTGCGTCGCCTGGAGGCTGCGGGTGAGGGTCCGACGAAAAAGGTGGCGATTGTCCCGTTCGGGGTCCCCGCCGCAGCCGCGGACCGTGAGTGGCTCGGCGATGGACTCCCATACGTCGTGGCCCTGCGCTTACAGCATCTACCTCCGCTGAAGGTGACTGTCCTGTCGGGCTCGACGCTCTCCATCGCCGAGGGCATACCGCCTGTCCTTGATCATCCCGATGTGAGTCGACTGGTTGAGCGCTTGCAGCCCTCGGGCTATGATGCGCTCGTGTTCGGGCATTTCCTGCAGGTTGAGCCGACTTTACGAGTTGAGATCCAGGTCTGGGCGACGCAACCAGAACGTCCCTTAGGGAAGGCTCAAGAACTGACAGCAGAGCGAGACCCCGATGCTTTGGGGGCTAAGATCGCGACGTTCGTGGTGTCGATGTTACAGGTCGCGCCATCCGATGCAGAGGGGCGACGCTTCGCCGAACGCTACACCACCTCGGCCGATGCCTTCGAGCGGTTTGCCCGGGCGTTACCCTTGGCCGAGATGGTGGTTGTCGACGAGGAGATGGCGCAGGCGGTGAATCTCTTCAGGGAAGCAGTGAAGCTCGATGGGAAATTCGCCATGGCCTGGCGCCAGCAGGGAGACCTGCTGTTTCGCCACAAACAATATGCCGAGGCGATTGAAGCCTATCAAGCGTTCCTCAGCGTCGGCAGGCGCAGTGCCCTGATCTTTCGCCGCCTCGGCAACGCCTATTTCGCCCAGCATGACGCCGCGCGTGCCGTGGATGTATACAAGCGCGGCCTACAGCTCGATGGGCGCGATTATCAGCTTCACCTCGATCTTGGATTGGCCTATGCCGCGCAGATGGAGTATGCCAACGCCACCAAGACGCTGCTGCGGGCGCTGGAGGTGAAACCCGACGATCCGTTGGCATTCGCGAATTTGGGCGTGGTGTACCTTTTACAGGGGAATTTTCCGGCGGCAACGGCGTCGTTACGGCGGGCGCAGGCGCTCCAGAGCTCAGATCCTGTCCTGAGCTATAACCTGGGACTGTCGTTGATGTTCGAGCAGGCCACCGATCAGGCACGCGAGCAATTCGAGCGCGCCCTGCAGCTCAAGCCAGACTTCACCGCGGCGGCCTATCAGTTGGCGCTCATCTACGAACGGTTCGATGTCCCTCAGGCCCTCGAGCGCTGGCGCAGGTACCTGGCCTTGGCCCGCGGAAAGCCTGAGGAACAGGCCTGGGTGGCGCGCGCCGAGGCACACCTACAGGGTCTGCTGCATCCGTGAGCGCCTCTGCTCTGGCGAGGCGCAGAGCAACCGTTGCCCCGCAGGGGTGTGATGGGGATGTGATACAACGCGCCTCAAGAGGAGAGACGACCGTTCCGCCATCGACGGCAAGAGGGGGTACAGACGCGACATGGTAGATAAGGGCTATACCAATCCTGATTTACTTTGGTCACCGCAGGAGTTGGCTGCACGTCTCAGTGACCCGAATCTGCGCATCATTGATGTCCGCCCGACTCACACCCTCGTGCGGGAGGGCTGGATTCCCGGGGCGGCGCATTTTGACCTGTTCGGCCTCAGCCTGAATAACACGGCGCCGGAACCTTTGCAGGCATTCATGGGGGCTATCGAGCATGTCCTGGAATTTCGCGGGGTGAACCTCGATACTCCGGTCGTGTTCTATGAGGACATCGCCGGGATGCGAGCCGCGCGGGGGTTCTGGTTCCTGGAGTATCTCGGCCACGACGACGTGCACGTCTTAGACGGCGGGTTTAATGCCTGGAAGGCGGCCGGGCTGCCGATCTCGCGCGAGATGCAGGCGCCAAAGGTGACGACCTTCCGGACTCGCCCGCGGCCAGAGCTACACTGGAGCGCTGATGAATTGTACGCGCACCTTCGCGACCCGGATCTGGCCATCATTGACACGCGCACGGACGACGAGTACCTGGGGAAGAGCGTCCGCGCCGCCAGAGGAGGTACCATTCCTGGGGCGGTTCACCTGGAGTGGACCAAGAACCTCGATGCCCACGGTGCCTTCAAGCCCGGCCCCGAGCTGCGGGCGATGTATGAGGCCAAGGGCATTACGCCGGAGAAGACCTGTGCCTCGTTTTGTCAGGGGGGCTATCGCTCCTCCCATACCCTGCTGGCGCTGCGGCTGTTGGGATATCCCCGGCTGCGTAACTTCATCGGCTCGTGGAAGGAATGGGGGGATCGGCTCGATTTGCCGATCGAACAGCCAACTGCATTGGCGTGAGGGGCGACAGTGTGCCTCAAAGCATCTCGGCCGGGAATGACCTCGGGGTGCAGACCTTAGGAGATGACGATGGTTGACTTGACCAGGCTCACCATAGCCGAGGCTTCCAGGCGGATGCTGCGCAAGGAATTATCCCCTGTCGAGCTGACCCAGGCGGCCCTGGAGCGCATCTCAGCACTCAACCCGCGGCTGAATGCCTTCATCACTGTGCTGCAGGATCGCGCCAGCGCTGCCGCCAAAACTGCCGAGCAGGAGATGATGTCAGGCCAGAAGCGTGGCCCGCTGCATGGCATCCCCATCGCCTTGAAAGATCTCTGCGCCACCAAGGGGGTGCGCACGACGGCGGGGTCGAAGATCCTCCGCGATTACATCCCAACCGATGATGCAACGGTGACCCGCCGTCTGGCAGAGGCTGGCGCGATTCTGCTGGGCAAGACCCACATGAACGAGTTCGCCTACGGTCCCGATGGTGACAACGGGCATTACGGCCGGGTGCACAACCCCTGGGACCTGGAGCGCATTACCGGCGGGTCGAGCAGTGGTTCGGGTGCAGCGCTGGCGGCTTCGCTGTGTCTGGGAGCCCTGGGCAGTGATACGGGTGGCTCCATTCGCATTCCCGCGGCGCTATGCGGTATTGCCGGCCTCAAACCGACGTACGGGCGCATCAGCCGTTACGGCCTCACCCCACTCAGTTGGTCCCTCGATCACGCGGGGCCGATGGCCAAGACGGTCGAGGATGTCGCCCTGCTCTTGCAGGCGATGGCGGGGTATGATGCCAAGGATCCCGGGAGCGCGCGGCGCCCGGTGCCCGATTATGCCGCGGCGCTTAGCGGCGATGTACGTGGTCTGCGCATTGGCATCCCACGCGAGTATTTTTTTGACCTGATCGACCCCGAGATCGAGGCCACGGTACGCCGGGCCATCGAGGGGCTGAGAAGCTTGGGTGCGTCGCTCCACGATGTGTCATGGCCGGCGCTGCGCTATGTCACGCTGGCCGCCCTGATCCTCGTGCTGGTCGAAGCCTCTGCCTTTCATGACACCTGGATCCGCACGCGCCCGGAGGACTATTCCCCAGACATCGCCCTGCGCTTGAAATGGGGTCTGTTGCTGCCGACGTCGGCCTATCTCAAGGCCCAGCGCTTACGAACGCTGCTTTGCCGAGAGGCAGCGCAGCTCTGGCGCCAGGTGGATGTGCTCGTCACGCCAGCGACGATAGTGGCGGCGCCTCACCCTCATGAGACGCACGTCCGTATCGGCGACCGTGAGCTGTCCACCCGCGAGGCTATTCTACGACTCATGCGACCGTTTAACCTGACGGGATTGCCGGCCATGTCGATCCCCTGTGGCTTCTCGTCTACTGGGCTGCCGATCGGGCTGCAAATCGCCGGCAAACCCTTTGACGAGGCCACCGTGCTGCGGGTGGCTCACGCCTATGAGCAGCACACCGACTGGCACCGACACCAGCCGTCGATCGCGTAAGATCATGTAACAACAGTTCCTGACGCGTTCGTGTGTCTGTCGCTTGACTGCGTGTGCCTATTGGCCTAGACTCGGGTTAGCCTGAAAGAATGGCCGAGACGCGGCACGCTAGCAAACGACCATCACATCGAAAGGGGAAGTCATGGCACGGATTAAACACATTGCACTGTCAACCGACGATCCCGCGAAAACCGCCGAGTTTTACAAGAAAGTTTTCGGCCTTGAGGAGCTGCATCGCCGACCCAAGGATACTGGCACCGACGGGGTCTGGCTGAGCGACGGCTACATCTATTTCGCGATCCTCAAATATCGTGGCGAGGACACCCCAGATTTGGGCGAAGGGCCGTCCACCGTGAAGGGGGTGCATCACATCGGCTTCTACGTGGATGACATGGAAGAGGCAATGAAGACCATTGAGGCAGAGAGCTGCACCGAGTGCCCGGGGAGTAGCACGGCCAACCGGAAGTATAAAGGCCCCGACGGACTGATGATCGACATGCGTGTCCGCGGCTGGGATGAGCAGATTAAAGCCAAGATGCCGTTGTATAAGTTGACACCAGCATCGGCGGACTGATTCTTCTTGCCTCTCGATCTCGAAGCATGGGCGTCAGGTTAAGGGGGCCAGGAGATGGACTCTTATCTCGGCGCCTATGCCGTCTCGGAGAGGGAGAGAAGGGAGCTATCGATCCTCTGGAATTGAAGGGGAGCGACGATGGGCGAGACGATCCGGGAAGCATACATTCGGAAGAACCCTCGGTCGGCCGAATTGTACCCCAAGTTTGGGGCGGTGTTCCCGACCGGCGTCAGCCACGACATGCGTGTGGCTGATCCCTTCCCCATCTGCATAGCCCGAGGCCAGGGGGCGCGCAAGTGGGATGTGGACGGCAATGAGTACATCGATTTCGGCATGGGGTCCGCCTCGTTATTGTTGGGACATGCCCATCCGGCGGTGGTCGAAGCCCTGATCAAGGCGGCTCCGGATGGCTCCCATTTCGGTCAGCCCGTTGAAGCGGAGCTGGAATGGGGCGAACGGGTGCACAACCTCATTCCGTGCGCCGACAAGGTCCGCTTTGTGGCGTCCGGTGCCGAGGCGACGATGCTGGCCATGCGCATCGCCCGGGGCCATACCGGCAAAGAAAAAATCATCCGTTGGGAATCGCACTACCATGGCTGGCATGATTACGCCATGCCCGGCAACCTGCCGCCCTTCGACGCCCCTGCTTCCATCGGTATACCGAAGGGGGCGTTAGAGTCGGTGATCGTTCTCCCACCCGACCTCGATGCCCTCGAGCGAACCCTGGCGGCCAACCAGGACATCGCCGGGGTGATCACCGAGGGCTCCGGCGCCTCGTAAGGCACCGTGCCCCGTCAGCCTGGCTTCGTGGAGGGTGTGCGACGCCTGACCGAGCGCTACGGCGTGGTGATGATCCTGGATGAGGTGATCACCGGCTTCCGGTGGAGTCCAGGCGGCCTGCAGCAGAAGCTGGGGATCGTCCCTGACGTGTGTACCCTGGCGAAGATCTTGACCGGCGGGCTGCCAGGCGGCGCCGTGGCCGGGCGGGATGAAGTCATGCACATCCTGGCGCGCACCGGTGACTCCCATCGGGATCGCTTCCAGCGCGTGTCGCACGGCGGGACCTTTAATGCCAATCCTTATTGCGCGGCGACAGGCAATGCCGCACTCAGGATCGCCGCCACGGGTGAGATGCAGGGCCAAGCCGACCGCATGGCCGAGCGCTTGCGGCAGGGTCTAGGCAAGATCATCGATCGGCACGGCATGCCAGCCTGCGTCTACGGTGAGTCATCGACCTTCCATGTGCATTTCGGGGCGCGCTC
>Ga0081538_10002144_pt1 | contig 19640 bp, 16 predicted proteins | sample TabmetS5T2R1_FD_71022 | JGI IMG/M metagenome (GOLD analysis project Ga0081538, IMG submission 71022) | Tabebuia heterophylla rhizosphere microbial communities from the University of Puerto Rico - S5T2R1 | ecosystem: Host-associated > Plants > Roots > Rhizosphere ... | reverse complement strand
CTGCGCGCGCGTGTGGTGGCGCCGCGCCTCGACATCGACCGCTCACGCTGGCTGCCGCTCGTACGGGCCGGCATCCCCATCGGGCTCGTGACGCTTCTGTTCGGAATGCTGCTGCAGCTCGACGTCGTGCTGCTCTCCCTGCTGGGCGGCGACAGCGACGAGGTCGGCGTGTACGGGGCGGCATTCCGCCTCGTGGCGGCGACGATGTTTCTCAGCTGGGCCTTCGGACAGGCCACCCAGCCTTGGCTCGCCCGCCAGGAGGACGACCGCGCGCTGCCGCTGGCGCGCGGGTACGAGCTCGGCCTGAAGACGCTGACCGCGGCGCTGCTGCCGATCGGCGTCGCCTTCGCGACGCTCGCCGAGCCGATCGTCGAGACGGTCTACGGCGAGGGGTACGAGGGCGCCGTGGTGCCCCTCCGGCTGCTCAGCACGGTCGTGGCGCTGTACGGCCTCAACCAGTTCACCTCGGTGCTCCTGATCTCCCGCTACCGCCCCGAGGACATGCGCCGCATCCTCCTCGTGGTCCTGGCGCAGAACGTGGTGTTCAACCTCATCCTGATCCCGCCGCTCGGAGCCGACGGCGCGGCCATCAGCGGCGCCGCGTCGGCCGTGCTGCTCGCCGGCCTCAGCCTGCACGCCGGGCGCCGCGTCACGGGCCGGCTCGGCTTGGCACGGGTGCTGTCGGGTCCGGCGCTGGCGGCGGCTGCCATGGCGGCGGTGCTGACCGCCCTGCAGCCGTCGCTCTGGGTGGGCGTCCCGCTCGGCGCGGTGATCTACGTGGCCGTGCTCACCCTTTGGGAGCGAAGCGCCTACCCGGACGACTTCGAAGTGATCGTGCAGACGCTGCGGCGGAGGGGCGGTCAGGAGCCCACCCGCTCCGCGACGGCCTCGGCCACCTCGGACGTCGAGGCGGGCGGCGAGCCCGCGGCGATGTCGTAGGTCAGGGTCCGCGCCTCGCGGACCACCTCCGCCACCGCGGTCTCGACACGAGCCGCCGCGCGGGCCTCGCCGATGTGCCGAAGCAGCATCGCGCCGGCGAGGATCTGCGCCATCGGGTTCGCCCGGCCGGACCCTGCCAGCCGCGGCGCAGATCCGTGCACGGTCTCGAAGATGGCCGTGTCGTCGCCGAAGTTGGCGCACGGCGTCATCCCCAGCCCTCCCACCATCCCGGCGGCGAGGTCGGAGAGCACGTCGCCGTACATGACGGGCGCGAGCAGGACATCGACGCGCTCGGGATGCCTCGCCAGCTCGTGGCAGGCGGTGTCGAGCAGCATGTCGTCCACCTCGAGCGACGGGTGCTCCGCCGCGACACGCCGCGCCGCGTCCAGGAAGAGCCCGTCCGTCGGGGGCATGACCGTCGCCTTGTGTACGACGGTGACGCGGCGCCGGCCGTTGGCCGCCGCCCAGGCGAAGGCCGTGCGGGACACGCGCTCGGCGCCGGAGTCGGTGATGAACTTGAGCGAGAGCCCGGCGTCGGGCGGCAGCACGGGCCCGCCCTGCTCTCGGACCGCCTCCGCGAGGCGGGCCGCGCCCTCGCTGCCGCGCTCGAAGCCGACTCCCGCGTAGAGATCCTCCTGGTTCATCCGGATGACGACCACGTCGACCCCTTCGCGCGCCCCCGCCGCTCCGGTGAGCGTGCGCGCCGGTCGCACCGCCGCGAACAACCCGAGACGCCTGCGCAGCTCGAGATTGGCGGAACGCGGGCCGGGCCCGTGCCCGCCCGTGGTCATCGGCCCCTTCAGGGCGACCCCGCAGGCCCTGATCGACTCCTCCGCCGCCTGCGGGACGGGCTCGCCCATGCGCTCCCGGGCCGACTGTCCGGCCGGCTGCTCGTCCCATTCGACCCCGGCTCCGGCCGCATCCAGGACGAGCCGTGCCGCCGCTACCACCTCCGGCCCGACGCCGTCGCCCGGCAGCAGTGTCACCCTACGCGCCATCTGCGTGGGGATGAAACCATGCGCGCCATCCATCGAGGGGGAGGTAAATGGTCGGGAAACCCAAGTCAGCGGAGATGTGGCCGGGGCCCGGGTTCCGGATGCGCGATCAGGTCGAGCGCCCGCCCGCGGAAGTGATCCAGGGGCTCGCGGAGTTCGACACGCCCGCGATCTCCGACCTGATGAACCGGCTCTACACGCTCGATCCCGAGATACGGGTGCTCACCGATCCGGGCCATCGCCTGGTGGGTCCGGCCTGCACGGTCAAGGTCTATCCGGGCGACAACCTGATGGTGCACAAGTCGCTCGACATCGCGGCCCCCGGCGACGTCGTGGTGATCGACGCCGGCTTCGCCCCGCCCACCGCCGTGCTGGGCGACCTGATCTCGACGAAGGCACGCCACCGCGGCATACGCGGCTTCCTCGTGGACGGTCCGATTCGCGATCTCCCGGCCATACGTGAGCTCGGCGACTTCCCCGTGTTCGCGCGCACCGTGACGCCGAGAGGCCCGCTCCACCGCGGCCCCGGCGAGATCAACTTCCCCGTCAGCTGCGGTGGGATCGTCGTCAGCCCGGGCGACATCGTGGTGGCGGACATGAACGGCGTCGTGATCGTGCCGAGGGACGTGGCGGAGGAGCTTCTTCGGCGCCTGCGCGAGAAGGCCGCGCTCGAGTCCGACTACACCGCCGCGGTTGCGCGCGGCGAGTTCGACAACTCCTGGGTGGACGACGTCCTCAGCGGGACCGGCGTGATCGTCGAAGGGGCGCCCAGCTCGCGTTGAGCGCCGCGAAGTCGCCCCCGGCGGTGCTTCTCGGCGGAGCGGCGACCGCCGTCCCGGTCGCGCGCAGCCTGGCCCGTGCCGGCGTGGAGGTCACCGCCCTCGGCAGCGCCATCGACGCGATCCGCTGGTCGCGCCGCTGCCATCGCTTCGTGGATCTCGGCTCGGGCCGAGGCGTGCAGGAGCGCTGGCTTCGATGGCTACTCGAAGAGTCGCCCGACGGTGCGGTGGTGCTGGTCTGCTCCGACGACGGGCTCGAGCTCGTGGCCGGCCATCGCGGTGAGCTCGCGAACCGGGGCCTGGTGCTGCCCGAGTTGAACGACGAGCTTGCCCTCGCGCTGCTCGACAAGATGCGCACGTACGAGCTTTCTCGCTCTTCGGGCGTGGACGCTCCGCGCTGCGTCGAGGTCCGCGGCCTCGCGGACCTCGACGGCCTCGCGGAGTCCGTCTCGTTCCCCTGTGCGCTGAAGCCGGTCAAGTCTCACCTGTTTCAACGCCACTTCAACGCGCGCAAGCTCTTCACCGCGCGAGACGCGTCAGAGCTGCGCGAGGCGATCGCGCTCACCGAGCCGCTGGGCCTCGTGATGATGCTCACCGAGATCGTCCCGGGCCCGGACGAGGGGTTCCAGTCCTACTACGCATACATCGATCCCGACGGTCGCCGCCTCTGCGAGCTGACGAAGCGAAAGCCGCGCCAGTTCCCGGCGAAGTTCGGCGTCGGCACCTACCACGTGACCGACTGGGACGAGGAGGTGGCGGACGTCGGCCGTCGCTTCTTCGATGCGGTCGGTGCGCGCGGGCTGGCCAACGTGGAGTTCAAGCGCGACGAGCGAGACGGGCGGCTCAAGCTGATCGAAAGCAACTACAGGTTCACCGGGGGCACGGCGAACCTGCACGCCGCCGGCTTCGACATCGCTCTGTTCGTGTACCGCCGCATGACGGGAGGTCCCCTGCCCGCCATGGCCTACCGCCGTGGCGTACACCTGTGGAACCCGGTCCAGGACATCCAGGCCCTCGCGCAGTACCGGCGCCTCGGTGAGCTGACCTTCCGCGGGTGGATTGGCAGCCTCCTGCATCGCCAGACCTTCCCCGTGGCCAGGCTCGACGACCCGCTCCCGACGATCGTGTGGAACCTCCGGCTCGCGCTGCGGGCGCTCGCGAAGTTGGTCAGGCGTCTGCGTTGAGACGCTGCTCCAGCACCTCGAGCTGGCGCCGCAGCTCGCCCGGCAGCGCCTCGCCGAAGCCGGCGTAGTGCTGGTGGATCTGCGGCAGCTGCACTCTCCACTCCTCGGCATCGACCTTCATGAGCTCGGCGATGTCGCCGCTGGATATGTCGAGCCCCTCGGTCTCGAGCGCCCCCACGGCGGGCACCAGCCCGATCGGCGTCTCGGCCGCCTCCGCCTCGTCGTCACATCGGCGGAAGATCCAGGCCAGTACCCGGCTGTTCTCGCCGAAGCCCGGCCAGATGTACCTGCCGCGGTCGTCCTTGCGGAACCAGTTGACCATGAAGATCTTCGGCAGCCGCGCCCCCTCCCGGCGGCCCATCTCGAGCCAGTGGCCGAAGTAGTCGGCCATGTGGTAGCCGCAGAACGGCAGCATCGCGAAGGGGTCGAAGCGCAGCTCTCCGAGCGTCCCCGCCGCCGCCGCCGTCTTCTCGGAGCCCATGATCGAGCCCATGAAGACGCCGTGCTCCCAGTCGTAGGCCTCGGTCACGAGCGGCACCACGGTGGCGCGCCGGCCGCCGAACAGGAAGGCGTCCATCGGAACGCCCTTCGGGTCCTCCCAGTTGGGGGCGATCGACGGACACTGGTCGGCCGGGGTCGTGAAGCGAGCGTTGGGATGGGCGGCCGGCTCGTCCGAGTCGGGCGTCCAGTCGTTGCCGTGCCAGTCGATCGCATGCGCGGGCGGCTCGTCGGTGAGCCCCTCCCACCACACGTCGCCGTCGTCGGTGCGCGCACAGTTCGTGAAGATCGAGTTCTCCCGGACCATCGCGACGGCGTTGGGGTTGGTGCTCGCCCCGGTGCCGGGCGCAACGCCGAAGAAGCCGGCCTCCGGGTTGATCGCGTGCAGGCGGCCGTCGGCGCCCCACTTCATCCAGGCGATGTCGTCGCCCACCGTCTCGACCTTCCAGCCCTCGAGGGTGGGGATCATCATCGCCAGGTTGGTCTTGCCGCACGCCGACGGGAACGCCCCGCCCACGTGCTTCACCGCGCCCTCCGGCGAGGTGAGCTTGAGGATCAGCATGTGCTCGGCGAGCCAGCCCTCGTCGCGGGCCATGACGGACGCGATCCGCAGCGCAAAGCACTTCTTGCCGAGCAGGGCGTTGCCGCCGTAGCCGGAGCCGTAGGACCAGATCTCGCGCGACTCCGGGAAATGCACGATGTACTTGTTGTCGGCGTCGCAGGGCCACGGCACGTCCTCCTGGCCCTCCTCCAGCGGCGCGCCGACCGAGTGGAGGCAGGGCACGAAGTCGCCCTCGTCCCCCAGCACGTCGAGCGCGCCCTTGCCCATCCGGGTCATGATCCGCATGGAGACGGCCACGTAGGCCGAGTCGGTCAGCTGCACGCCCACGTGGGCGATCGGCGAGCCGAGCGGACCCATCGAGAACGGGATGACGTACATGGTCCGCCCACGCATCGAGCCGCGGAACAGCCCGGTCAGCGTCTCGCGCATCTCGCCCGGGTCGCGCCAGTTGTTGGTCGGGCCGGCATCCTCCTCGCGCTCGGAGCAGATGAAGGTGCGGTCCTCCACCCGGGCCACGTCGCCCGGGTCCGAGCGGGCGAGATACGAGTTGGGGCGCTTGGCGTCAGAGAGCTTTTCGAAGGTCCCGGCCTCGACGAGGGCTGCGCAGAGGCTGTCGTACTCCTCGGCGCTCCCGTCGCACCAGTGGATCGAGTCGGGCTGGGTGAGGTCGGCGACCTCGTCCACCCATGCGATGAGCTTCTGGTGGGTGGTCGGCGCCGTCGTTATCTGAGTCACGGCCGGTAGCGTATTACCCGTATGCGGGCAGTGGCGCGCTTCGTGGCCTCCGTGATGATGGTCAGCGGGGTGCTGCTGATCACCGACGCGGTGATCACCCTGGTCTGGCAGGAGCCTGTCTCCGCCTTCGTGGCGGAGCGCGAGCAGGCCGCCCTGGAGGACGCCCTATTCGACCCGCCCGAGCGGGTGCTGCGCCGCGAACCGCTCGAGGGGGACGCCATCGCCCGGATCGTGATCCCGGACATCGGGGTGTCCGAGTACGTCGTCGAGGGCACCGACACCGGCGACCTCCGGAAGGGCCCCGGCCACTACCCCGCCACCCCCCTTCCGGGGGATCCGGGCACGTCCGCGATCGCCGGTCACCGCACCACCTACGGCGCTCCGTTCCGGAACATCGACGACATGGAGCGGGGCGACGTGATCCGCGTGGACATGCCGGACGGCACCTTCGTCTACCGCGTCGAGCGCATCCGGATCGTCGACGACCAGGACCTGTCGGTGCTGAGGCCGCGCGGCTACAAGCGCCTCATGCTGAGCGCCTGCCACCCGCTCTACAGCGCCGCCGAGCGGGTCATCGTCTTCGCCCGGCAGGTGCGGCGGGAGAGCTCGCGAGTCAGGGCTCGTGCCGAGCCTAGCGGCGTGATTCGGCGAGCGAAAACCGAGCATGGCAAGCCCGCGAGCGCAGCCAATGCAGCGCATTGGCGAGCATCGTGGGCGCCGCCAGGCGAAGGTTTGCAGCCGCCGAATCCGGCGCTAGGTGAGACACGAGCCCTTAGGCGCTCGTGAGGACCGGCCACGCGGCGCCCTCGATGGAGGACTGGTCGCGGGACTCGAAGAACAGGATCAGGCCGATGACCAGGGCCAGCGAGACCGCGACCACCGCGAGCCAGTAGAGGATCTTGAGCAGCATGGCGGGCGGGGAGCGACGGTACAGCCTGGAGCGGTTGCCGGGCGGCGCCGCGGGCTTCCTGCGCGGCAACCCGGCGCTGGCCCCCGCCCTGCTCGCCACCGGCGTCTTCGTGACCCTCGGTGCGTCCGAGGCCGGCTTCTACCCCACCGCCTGGTACGCGGCGGCCCTGTTCCTGCTCGGCCTGCTCGTGGCGACCCTCGTCGCGCTCGGCCCGCCGCGCGAGGTGCCCCGCCCGGTGCTCCTGGCGCTCGCGCTCCTCGCGGCGTACGCCGCCTGGAGCTACGTCTCGATCGCCTGGGCGGGCCAGCCCGGGCCGGCCTGGGACGGCGCCAACCGCACCGCGATGTACGTGGTCGTATTCGCCCTCTTCGCCCTCTGGCGGTTCGACGCCCGGGGTGCAACCGCGGTGCTGGGACTGCTCGGCCTCGGGATCGCCGGGCTCGGCCTCGTGGAGCTGCTCAAGGCGAACGGCTCCGAGGAGCCGGCGGCCTACTTCATCGACGTCCGCTTCGCCGAGCCGGCCGGCTACATGAACGCCAACGTCGCGCTCTGGACCACGGGCCTGCTCCCGTGCCTCTTCCTCTCCACGCGTCGCGGCGTGCCCGCGCCGCTGCGCGGGCTCGCGCTCGGCGGCGCCGGGCTGCTGGCGGGGCTGGGGCTGCTCGGCCAGAGCCGCGGCTGGGTGCTGGCACTGCCGCTGGCGCTCGCGCTCTTCGTGGCCGTGTGCCCGGGCCGGGTGCGGCTCCTGCTGGCGATCGGGGCGGTGGCCGCGGGTGCCCTCGCCGTGAGCGGGCCCGTGCTCGCGGTGCACGACGACTTCTCGCCCGAGGCCTTCGAGGGCCTTCTCTCGGACGCCACCGGCGCCATCCTGCTGGCCGCGGCGGTGCTCGCGGCGGCTGGCCTCGTGGCGGCCCTCCTCGACAACCGGATCGCGCCCGGCCCGGTGGCCGAGCGGCGCATGGGCTGGGCGGCGGCGGCCGTGGTGGCCGTGGCGTTCGTGGGCGGCGTCGTGGCCTACGCGGCGGTCGAGGGCAGCCCCACCGGCCGCGTCGCCGAGGCCTGGGACGACTTCAAGGAGGGGGGCCAGGGGCCGCAGGCGGGCGGCTCGCGCTTCTCGGGCGGCGGCACGAACCGCTACGACTTCTGGACGGTCGCCTGGGACGCCTTCGCCGACCGGCCGCTACGCGGCCTGGGGAGCGAGAACTTCCAGGAGGAGTACCTGCGGCGCGGGAACAGCGGCGAGCAGCCGCGCTACGCGCACTCGCTCGAGCTGGGGGTGCTGTCGCAGACCGGCATCGTCGGCGCCCTGCTCCTGTTCGGCGGCCTGGCGGCCGCGGTGGCGGGGGCGCTGCGCGCCCGCGCCGGTCCCAGGCCGGAGCGCGCCGCCGCGGGTGCCGCTGCCGCGCTGTTCGCCTACTGGCTCCTCCACGCGTCGGTCGACTGGTTCTGGGAGTTCCCTGCTCTCACGGCGCCCGCCGTCGCCGCGCTCGGGCTCGCCTGCGCGCTGGCGCCGCGAGCCGCGGACGAAGCGCCTGGCCGGCGTCGCCCCCGGGCAGCGCCCGCGGCCGTCGCGGCGGTCGCTGTCCTCCTGCTGGCCCTCAGCTTCGCCCTCCCCTGGCTCGCCGCGCTCGAGACCGACCGCGCCGCCGAGATCTGGGGGGCGGACGCCGACGCCGCGTTCGACCGGCTGGAGCGGGCGGAGGACCTGAACCCGCTCTCCGCGCGGGCTCCGCTCACCGCGGGGACCATCGCCCTGCGGCTGGAGCGAATCGGCCTGGCCAAGCGCGAGTTCGGCGAAGCGCTCGACCGCGAGCCCGATAATGCCTACGCCCTGCTGGAGCTCGGAGCGATCGCGTCGGTCGAGGGCGATCGCCGCACTGCCCTACGCCTGGTCGGCCGGGCCCGCCGCGCGAGCCCCCGCGACGAGGAGATCGCGGCGGCCTTCAGGACGCTCAGGAGAGGCCGTCCACTCGACCTGCAAGGGTTGAATCGCGGGATCCTGGAGCGGGCGCGCAGCCGCGGCAGCCAGGTCGAATGACCGCATGACGGGGGAAGTTGGACCCCCCTGTGATTCAGGACGCACCAAAAAGGGAATCAGTGTGTTGCAATTGGCAGCTTTTCGAGAACCGTGGTATGAAATCTGTACGACGTTCTTGTGCTGGGGCGGGGCGTGATGCCGACTCGCTTACCCAAGGATGGGGACAATTCGACTCGCCGCCTCACCCAAGGCCCAGGGCGCGGGTCTCGATGAACAAGAAGGACGTAATGAGAACGATAATTTCAGTTGTTGTCGCATTGGCGCTTGTCCTGGCCCTGGCCACCACGGCCTACGGGCAGTCGTCGATCGAGGGCTACAACGATCAGGGTGGCCAGATCCAGAGCACCGTCGGCCAGGGCGGCCCCGGTGGCGGAGGCGAAGGCGGCGATACCACGCCCGTCTCGACCTCGGACGAGGGCGGGAGCCTTCCGTTCACAGGCCTCGACCTGGCGTTGCTGGCCGCTGCGGGTGGACTCCTGGTCGCGGCCGGCTTCGGCATGCGGCGACTGACGCGAGCCCCGGGCCCGGCGGCATAGAAACCGATCCAGGCATAGCGGTCCGCTAGGGGAGCGCGATGGCAGAGCCGCAGCATGCCTACGTGACGGGGGGCGTCTCGACCCATCCGGCAGAGGGTCTCGCCTTCCCGGCCCAAGACGTCGAGCAGCTGCCCGCGACTCAGCGCCAGACGCTGTTCGAGGGCGCCCGCTGGACCGGGCTGCGCCTGGCGGTCGACCTCGCCGCGCTGGTGCTCGGCAACGTCGCCGCGCTGGTCGGAGCCGCGGCCGCGAACGCCGAGTCCGACGGGCAGTACCTGATCTGGCTGCTCCCGGCCGGCGTCTGCACACTGCTGGCGCTCTGGGGGCTCTACAAGGACACGATCCAGTCCCGCCTGGTCGACGGTCTCGGGCAGGTGGTGGCGGCCACGTCGCTGGCCGCGGTCGCCCTGATCGCCGCGGTCGCGCTGTTCGACTCGAACGCCGATCCCGCGCCGCTGATCGCCCGGGCCTGGCTGTTCGGCACCGCCTACGTCGCCGGCGGCCGGGTGCTGCTGTCCTGGGCGCAGCGCCGGGCGCGCCGGACTCGCCTGACGTCCAAGCCCACGCTCATCGTCGGCGCCGGGCAGATCGGCGCGCACGTGGAGCGGCGCCTGCAGGGCCAGCCCGAGCTGGGCCTCCGCCCCGTCGGGTACCTCGACGCCGATCCGCCGCCCCCCGACATGGTCCCGGACCGCCGCGCGCCCGTGCTCGGGGGCCCGGCCGACCTCGGCGCGGTGGCCGCCGCAACCGGCGCCCGGCACGTGGTGCTCGGCTTCAGCAGCGCGCCCGACCGCATGCTGATCCCGCTCGTGCGCGAGTGCGAGGCCAGGGGCCTCGAGGTCTCGATGGTCCCGCGGCTGTTCGAGAGCGTGAACGTGCGCGTGGCGCTCGACCACCTCGGCGGGCTTCCCCTGTTCGGCCTCCACTCGATCGACCCGAAGGGCTGGCAGTTCACCATCAAGCACGTGATGGACCGGGCCCTCGCCGCACTCCTGCTCGCGCTCCTGTCTCCGCTGCTCCTGTGGCTCGCCGCGGCCGTCAAGCTCAGCTCGCCTGGCCCGGTGCTGTTCCGCCAGCGCCGCATCGGCCGCGACGGGCGTGACTTCGAGATCCTGAAGTTCCGCTCGATGCGCGTGGTGGACGAGGCCGTGGCCTGGACCACGCCCGCGACCCTGATCGCGCTCCCCTCCGACGTGGGCCCCGGCGGCGTCGAGGGACCCGACCGGCGCACGGGCCTCGGAGGCCTGATGCGGCGCACATCGCTCGACGAGCTCCCGCAGCTCATCAACGTCGTGCGGGGCGACATGAGCCTCGTCGGCCCGCGGCCCGAGCGGCCGGAGTTCGTGGACCTGTTCGGCTCGCGGATCGACCGCTACGACGACCGCCACCGAGTGAAGTCCGGCATCACGGGGTGGGCCCAGGTGAACGGTCTGCGCGGCAACACCTCGCTGCGAGACAGGGTCGAGTGGGACAACTACTACATCGAGAACTGGTCCCTCTCGCTGGACTTCAAGATCCTCGTGATGACGGTCGCCGCGCTGTTCTCGCGGGCCGAGTAGCCCGGACGCCGGTCCAGGGCCGGGCGCAACTTCTCTAGAGCTTCGGCGGGCGAGTCGATGCGGATCCGCGGATGCGGAGGTCGCTCGTGCTCACCCTGGCCCTTGCCGCGCTCGCCACACTGGCGGCGGTGGACCAGGCATCCGCGCAGGGCGCCGCGGGGCGCGTGAACTTCGTCAAGGCCGCGGAGTCGAGCTTCGACCGCTACACGCTCGCTCCGGACGCCGGCCGGCGCCAGTGGATGCGCGACAGCTACTGGCGGATGCGGACCTACCCGCCCTACTTCGACTCGCGCACGGGCTGGTTCCCCGGGGCCTGGGCCTACAGGGACGCGTACGCGATCTACCGGGACTCGTCGCTCGCCGCCGAGCGCCCCGACTGGATCCTGAAGGACTCGGCGGGGAGGCGGCTCTACATCCCCTACGGCTGCAACGGCTCCTCCTGCCCCCAGTACGCCGCCGACATCGGCAACTCCGCCTGGCGGCGCTACTACATCGACGCCGCCAAGCGCTACGTGGAGCGCGGCTACAGGGGCATCTTCGTGGACGACGTGAACCTCGCCTTCAAGGTCGGGAACGGCGCCGGGCAGCACGTCGACCCGATCGACCCCCGCACCGGCGCACCGATGACGGCCGAAGCCTGGCAGCGCTACTTCGCCGAGTTCATGGAGCAGCTGCGGGCGGAGCTGCCGCCCTCGGTGGAGATCGTCCAGAACCAGGTCTACTTCCATGTCGGGTTGTCGAGCCCGTACGTGCGGAGGGCGATCGAGGCCGCCACCCACCTCGAGATCGAGCGGGGCGTGAACGACACCGGCATCCGCGGCGGCTCGGGCACCTTCGGGTTCGAAACCGTGCTGGCGTGGGTCGACTACGCCCACTCTCGCGGCAAGGGCGTGATCTACGACGTCCAGGCCGGCTGGGGCCGCGAGTACGCGCTGGCCACGTACTTCCTCACCTCGAACGGGCTGGACGGCATCGGCATGGAGAACGGCGGCCTGCCCGACGACTGGTGGAGCGGCTGGGAGACCGACCTCGGGGCGCCGCTCGGCGGCCGCTACTCGTGGAACGGCGTCTTCCGGCGGGACTTCGAGCGCGGCTCGGTGTTCGTGAACCAGCCGGACCGCCCCACCCGGAGCCTGACGCCGGGCGGCAGCTGGACGCGCCTTGACGGGTCGGAGATCGAGTCGATCGAGCTGCCGGCCCGGGAGGGCGCGGTGCTGCTGCGGGAGCGGCCGGAGCCGGCCGCCGCCGAGCCGGAGCCGGCCCTCGCCGAGCCGGAGCCGGAGCCCGCCGCGCAGGTGGCACCGCTCCCCGGAGGTGCGCAGCAGGCGGCGCCCGCCGCCCGCCCCGCCCCGCGACGCGTCCGCGCGCTCCGGAGACCGCTCTGCCGGCGCAGGGCCGCCGCTCACGCCTCCGGGCGCCACCGGCGCGCCTGGACGAATGTTCGATGTGGCCGGTGGCGGGCTTCGCAGCGTCACAGGCGCTCCGATAGCTGAGGTGAGGGGCCCCTCGGGCTCCACGAACAGGCAAACCCGCCGCGAGGCGGGGACGCAAAGCCAGGGGTCTCGGCGACGAGACGGCCCAGCTGCCGAAAGGACCGCCCCGCTTGATCCTCAACCCCCGCCCCCTTGCCCGTGTGGCCCTGCTGGCCACCGCGGTCGCCGCGGCGCTCGCGCCGGTCGCCCGGGCCGCGGGGCCGGAGGCGGGCACCGTCAGGCTGGCGCGGGCGGCGGAGTCGAGCTTCGACCGCTACACGCTGAGCCCCACGCCCGAGGCCCAGGCCTTCATGCGCGGCCGCTTCTGGCGCATGCGCACCTACTCGCCCTACTTCGACCAGCGGCTGTCCTGGTACCCGGACGCCTGGACCTACCGGGACCTCTACGCCATCTACCGCGGCGGCGACACGGCGGAGGAGCACCCCGAGTGGATCCTGCGCGACGGCGCCGGCAACAAGCTGTACATCCCCTTCGGCTGCGGCGGGGGCAGCTGCACCCAGTACGCGGGGGACATCGGTGACCCCGCCTTCCGGGCCTACTGGATCTCCATGGCGAAGGAGCAGGCGGCCGGCTACCGCGGCATCTTCGTGGACGACGTGAACCTCGAGCCGCGCGTCTCCGACGGCCAGGGAGACCACCGCATGCCCTTCGACGAGCGCACCGGGCGCACCATGACCGAGGCGGACTGGCGCCGCTACATGGCCGAGTTCACCGAGCAGATCCGTGCCGCGCTGCCGGGCAAGGAGGTCGTGCACAACTCGCTCTGGTTCGCCGGCCACGACGACCCGCCCGTGCAGCGCCAGCTCGGGGCGGCCACGCACATCGAGATCGAGCGCGGGGTGAACGACCCCGGGCTCACCGGCGGCGGCGGGCAGTTCGGGTACGAGACGCTGCTCCGCCACATCGACTGGCTCCATGCCCGCGGCAAGGGCGTCGTCCTCGACTCCTATGCCGACACCCGCTCCGAGGTCGAGTACGAGTTGGCCTCGTACTTCCTCGTCTCGAGCGGCCGCGACGGGCTCGGCTCGAGCTGGCAGACCGCCCCCGGCGACTGGTGGCCCGGCTACGACGTCCGCCTGGGCGCGCCGCGGGGCGACCGCTACGAGTGGCGCGGGCTGCTGCGCCGGGACTTCGAGACGGGCTTCGTCCTCGTGAACCAGCCCGGCCGTGCCCCGGTGGCGGTCGACCTGGGCCCGGCCGCCTTCGACCCCGCCGGAGAGCCGCGCCCCGCGGTCGTGCTCGGCCCGGCCGAGGGCGCCGTGGTCGCCGGCTCCCCCACCACTGCCACCCGGCAGCTTCGCGGCAGGCGCCGGGTCCACACACGTACGCTGGTGCGGCCGGTGCCGAACCCGCGCCTGAGGCGCCGCGGACGGTCACAGCACCGCCGCGGCGCCGCGACCCGGCTGAAGCGCGGTGAGCGCACCGGCCGTCACCAGCGCCGCCTGCGCCGCGCCGTTCTCGTCCGCGGGCGGGTGCGGCGCGTCCCGCGGGTGCAGGGAGGGCGCAGGGGCCGCGTTCGCGTGCGGCTCGAGCGCCGCACCCAGGCCGGCTGGACCCGGGTCCGCCGCGGCCGTCCCCGCATCCGCCACACCGGCCGCTTCGTCCGGCTGTTCCGCGATCTGAGGCCGGGGCGCTACCGCGTCGTGGCGGTCTACCCGGGCTCCCGTCAGGCCCGCCGCTCGAGGGCCGCGCGCGGCTTCACGCTGCGCCGGTGAGCGGCCAGCCTCTATAACCCGCCCCCGTGAAGGTCGCACTGACAGGCGGGGCCGGGTACATCGGGGCCCTCGCCGCGCGCGAGCTGATCGAGGCCGGGCACGAGGTGCGGGCGCTCGACCTGATCCTGCACGAGCAGGAGGGGGTGGCTAGCGAGATCGAGGGCGCGGGCGTGGAGCTGATCCGCGGAGACGTGCGCGATCCCGATGCGCGCAGCCGGCTGCTCGACGGCGCGGCGGCAGTGGTCCACCTGGCGGCGATCGTGGGCGATCCCGCCTGCGCAGCCGACCCGGAGGGGTCGCGCGAGATCAACGTCGACGCCAGCCGCTCCATGGTCGCCGACGCAGCCGCCGCGGGCGCGTCCCGGTTCGTGTTCGCCTCGACCTGCTCGAACTACGGCCGCATGGCCGACCCCACCGTCCCCATCGACGAGACCGCCGAGCTCGCCCCCGTTTCCCTCTATGCCGAGCAGAAGGTCGAGATCGAGCGGATGCTCCTGAACGACGGGCACGGGCTCGAGGCCACCTGCCTCCGCTTCGCCACCGTGCACGGGGCGGCCCCCCGCATGCGCTTCGACCTCACGGTCAACGAGTTCACCCGCGACCTGTGGAGCGACCGCCCGCTCGAGGTCTTCGGCGAGCAGTTCTGGCGGCCCTACGTGCACGTGCACGACGCCGCGCGGGCGGTCCGGACCGTGATCGACGCACCCTCCGAGCTGGTGGCCGGCGAGGTCTACAACGTCGGCGACTCGGGCGAGAACTACCGCAAGCTCGATCTCGTCGAGCTGATCACCTCGATCCTCGGTCGCGGCGAGGTGAGCTACGTGCACCGCGACGAGGATCCGCGCGACTACAAGGTCAGCTTCGAGAAGGTCCGCGGGCGGCTCGGGTTCGAGCCCCGCGTGCGGGTGCCGGACGGCATCAGGGAGATCATCGAGGGCCTGGAGTCGAGCCGGTTCGGGGACCCGTTCGACGGAGCGTGGTCGAACCTCGGGCGCTCGCTTCGCTGAGCCCGGCCCGCTCGGCCCAGATCCGGAGCGCCGTGAGCATCGCGACGATGAAGAGCGCCGAGCCCGTCAGCTCGGCCAGCTCCTCGACGTTCGAGATCGCCTCGCGGACCGGATCGCCCGGCGGGGCCACCGCCTCGTGGACGATGTCGAGCACCGGGGCGCACAGCCAGCCGAACGCCCCCACCAGCCAGTAGAGGTCGGCGGGCCGGGGCAGCAGTGCGAGCATCGCCAGCCCCAGCGCGCCGCCGACGGCGATCACCGGCAGCCAGAAGATGGGCCATGGCACGCCCGTGATGTCCTCGGGCCGCTCGTGGATCGCCACGAACTCGTCCGCGGCCATCGTGAGGAGGAACAGCCCCATCAGCTTCGCCGTCCCGTTCGCCTGGCGATCCACGTAGCCGTAGGCGATCGACATCCCGCCCGCCACGCACAGCAGCAGCGCCGAGAAGGCCGCCGGGATGTTGCGCTCCGCCCCCAGGTCCCAGATCTCGGGCGGGTCGGGCTCGCCCGGTGCGATGCCGAGCACGCCGAGCACGACGATGGCGAGGGCGAGGAGGATCAGCAGCAGGCGCATCTAGAGTCCCCGCGCATGCGCCGCCGCGCCGTCGTCCTCGCGTACCACGGCCTCGGCGAGGTCCCGCGGACGCTGGACCCGCACGGCCTCATCGTCACCCCCGCCGCCTTCCGCAGCCACGTGCAGATCCTAAGGGGCCGCGGTTACGAATTCTTCACACAACGCGAGTTCGCGCGCCGGCTCCGCGAGGGCGGCGGGCCGCCGCGCGCCGCGGCGTCGCTCACCTTCGACGACGGCCCCGAGGACAACGCCACGCTGCTGCCGGGCCTGCTGGAGGAGCTCGGCGTGCCGGCCACCCTCTTCGTGAACGCCGGCCTGCTGGGCGAGCCGTACCGCTGGGTCGCGCCCGAGACCGGCATCCGGGTGATGAGCGAGGAGCAGCTCCGCGAGCTAGCCCGGCACCCCCTCGTCGAGATCGGCTCGCACACGAGCCGGCACACCGTGCTGGCCGACGCGGACGAGGGCACCGCCTACGCCGAGCTGGAGGGCTCGCGGATCGAGCTCGAGGAGCTGCTCGGCATCGAGGTGGTGTCGTTCGCCTACCCGGACTGCCACTACTCGCCCGCCTGCCCGCCGGCCGCGGAGCGCGCCGGCTACACGAGCGCCGTGACCTGCGACGGGCGCGGCGGCTGGTCCCCGTTCGAGCTGAGGCGAGAGAGCCCCTCCCCCGGCGACGGGAGGCTGATCTTCGAGCTCAAGGCGCGCGGCCGCTTCCACGCGGTGCGCTCGCTCCCGCCGGTGCGGCTCGCGCGGCGGTTGCGTTAGCGACACACCCCGTAGGGGGGTGGCCCGAACCGCCCGTTCTCGGTGTGTGGGCCGGATAGAGCACCGTATGGGTGCACAAAACGGCCCACACTCGACGAAGTGCCCGGACCCTCGGCCGAGATCAGCGCCGGAATCCCAATCGGAAGCGAGCGGGGGGCGACCACTAGACGTCGCCGGTCAGCAGGCGCGGCAGGATCTGCTCGTAGTCCGCCAGGGCCTGCTCGTAGTCGTCGTGGCGGCCGATGTCGAGCCAGTAGCCCTCGAACAGGTGCGAGCCGACCGGCTCGCCGGCCTGAAGCAGCGCCAGCACCAGGTCGGGGATGTCGAAGTGCTCACCGGGCGGCACGTGGGCGAGCGCCCGCGGCTCGATCACGTACACGCCCATGCTGACCGTGTAGTCCAGCTCGGGCTTCTCCTCGTAGCCCGTCACGCGGTCGGTGTCGCCGTGGCGGCCGTCCACGTGCAGCACGCCGTACTCCGTGCGGACCGTCCGGCGGTGGGTGGCGATCGTCATCGCGTTGCCACATCGGCGGTGGAGTTCGAACAGCTCCCCGTAGTCGAGCGTCGTGAGCACGTCGCCGTTCATGGCCAGGAAGGTGTCGTCCAGGCCGTCCACGAGCGCTAGCGGCCCGGCCGTGCCGAGCGGCCGCTCCTCCTCGTGGTACTCGATCGAGACGTCCCAGGCCTTGCCGTCGCCGAAGACCGCCTGGACCAGGTGGGCGAGATAGCCGACCGCGAACGTGAGCCGCCGGTACCCGTGCGAGGCGAGCTGGCGGACGACCACGTCGAGGATGGCCCGGTCGCCGATCGGCATGAGCGGCTTCGGCAGCACGGTCGTGTACGGCGCCAGTCGGGTGCCCTTGCCGCCCGCGAGGATCACCGCTCGCCGCTCCACGGCGCGGAAGCGTACTGCGGACGGGATACCCTCACCCGATGGGCGACGAGCGCATCCCCCTGTTCGACATCCGGCTGGGCGACGCCGAGGTGGCCGCGGTGGAGGAGGCGTTGCGCTCCGGCTGGCTCACGATGGGTCCGCGCACCCAGGCCTTCGAGGAGGAGTTCGCCGCGCATCTCGGCTGCGCCCACGTGGTCGCCACGTCGAGCTGCACCGCCGCGTTGCACCTGGCCTACCTGGCCGCGGGGGTGGGGCCCGGCGACGAGGTGATCGTTCCCGCGATCACGTTCGTGGCGAGCGCGGCCGCCGTCCGCTACTGCGGCGCCACGCCGGTGCTGGCCGACGTGGCCGGCACTGACGACCTGGGCCTCGATCCCGAGGACGCGGAGCGCCGGATCACCGAGCGAACCAAGGCGATCTGCGCGGTCCACTATGGCGGCTATGCCTGCGCCGTCGAGCGCCTCCGCGAGCTGTGCGAGGCGCGCGGCCTGGCGCTGATCGAAGACGCCGCCCACAGCCCCGCCGCCGCGGCGCCGTCGGGCGAGAAGCTCGGGACGTTGGGACTGGCCGGCACGTTCAGCTTCTTCTCCAACAAGGTCCTCTCCTGCGGCGAGGGCGGCGCGCTGGCCACCGGCGACGAGGAGGTGGCGGCGCTGGCGCGGAGCCGCCGCTCGCACGCCATGACCTCGGGCACCTGGGACCGGCACCGCGGCCACTCGGCGGGCTACGACGTGGTGGGCCTCGGCTACAACTACCGCCTCGACGAGCCGCGCGCGGCGCTGCTCAGCGCGAGGCTGCGAGGTCTCGAGGCCGACGTCGAGAGCCGGCGCCGGATCGTGCGCCGCTACCGCGCGCTGCTCGCCGAGGTGCCCGGCGTGGTCGTGCCCTACACGGACGAGGAGGTCGGGCGCAGCTCCTGCTACGTGATGCCCGTGCTCGTCTCGGAACCGGAGCTGCGCGACCCGCTCCGCGAGCGGCTGTCCGAGGGCGGCATCCAGACGAGCGTGCTGTATCCGGCCGTGCACGAGTTCAGCGAGTACGAGGGGTCGTCCGGGGGGCGCCTGCCCCGCAGCGAGCTCGTGGCGCGCAGCCAGATCACGCTCCCGCTCTATCCGCATCTCACCGAGCACGACCAGGATCGCGTGGTCGAGGCCCTCCGCGACGGCCTGGCCGCGCTGCGGCCCCGGAGCACCGCCGGCGCCGCATGAGCGCGGGGGCCGAGGCGGGCGCGCCGCGCGTGGCGGTGATCGTCCCGTGCTTCAACGACGGGCCGACCGTCCGCGAGACGCTGGCCTCGATCCAGGAGGACGAGCCGGTCGAGCTCGTGCTGGTGGACGACGGCTCGACCGACCCCTTCACGCGCACGGTGCTCGCCGAGCTCGAGGCCGAGGGCGTGCCGACGATCCACCACGAGGCCAACCGCGGCCTGATCGAGGCGCGCATGACGGGCCTGGCGCGCACGAGCGCGCCTTATGTGCTGCCGCTCGACGCCGACGACATGGTGGTGCCCGGCGCGCTCGCCGCGATGGCCGACATGCTCGACGCCGAGCCGCGCGCGGCGGCCTGCTGCGGCGACTACGAGGAGTTCGGCGAGTCGTCCTTCGTGCGGGCGGTGCCCGCGGAGCTCGACCCGTACCGGGTGGCGTACACGAACGAGTACCCCGTCACGTCGCTGTTCCGCCGCGAGGTGCTCGAGGAGATCGACGGATGGCGCTACCCCGGCGCGCTGGCCTCCTACGAGGACTGGCTCCTGTGGATGAAGCTGGCCGGCCGCGAGGCGCTGGTGCTCCACCTCGGCCCCGGTCGCCTCACCTACCGGCGGCGCCTCCACGCCGGTCAGCGCGCGCGCATGCTCGACATCGGCAAAGCCCAGCACCGGCAGATCTACCGGCAGCTGCGCGACGCCAACCCGGAGCTCTTCTCGCGGCTGCGCGAGTACCGGCGCCGCTCGACGCTCTCCCCGCTGCGCAAGCTCGCCTACCCCCTGGTGTACGGCGGGCGCGCCCGGCTGCCGTTCGAGCGGAAGATCAAGCGGCTCCTCGACCGCGCCGGTGTCTGGACCCTGCGGCGCTGAGCTCGAGGTAGATGCCGGTCATGGTCTCGATCGTGTGCTCGAGCGAGAAGACCCGCTCGGCGCGCTCGCGCCCGCGCCTGCCCGTCTCCTCGGCCAGCGGGCGATCGACCAGGTAGGCCTCGAGCGCGGAGGCGAAGCCCTCCCCCGTGCGCTCGTCCACCAGCGCGCCCGCGTCGCCCACCACCTCGGCGATGCCCGCCTCGCGCGGCGCCACCACCGGGCGGCCGTGGGCCATCGCCTCCATCAGCACCGTCGGCGCCCCCTCGCTGGGCGCGCCGCCCGGCCGGGCGCGCGAGGCGAGCGCCACCACGCTCGCGCTCGCATAAAGCTCGTCGAGGTCGGCCACCCAGCCGATGCTCGAATGATCGGCGAGACCCAGCCG
>Ga0081538_10002143_pt1 | contig 19655 bp, 19 predicted proteins | sample TabmetS5T2R1_FD_71022 | JGI IMG/M metagenome (GOLD analysis project Ga0081538, IMG submission 71022) | Tabebuia heterophylla rhizosphere microbial communities from the University of Puerto Rico - S5T2R1 | ecosystem: Host-associated > Plants > Roots > Rhizosphere ... | reverse complement strand
ACCGCCGCGGCGCCCTCACCCAGTCGCTGTCGATGCGCTCCAAGTCCGGCACCAGCCGCCAGATCGACGCCCGCCACCAGCTCTCCAAGCTGCGCCGCTACGCCAGCATCGACTACGGCTAGGCGCCCGCCGATGACCACGGCCGGCGCGATCGACCGGGCCAGGGACGCGTTCGCCAGGCATGCCTGGGCGGAGGCCCACGCCCAGCTCGCCGCCGTGGACCACGGTTCGCCGCTGGGGCCCGCCGACCTCGAGCGGCTGGCGATGGCCGCCTTCCTGGTCGGCCGGGACGACGACTGCGCCGAGGCGTGGGCGCGGGCGTTCCAGGGGTGGCTCGACGCGGGCGACGCGCCGCGGGCCGCCCGGTGCGCGTTCTGGTTGGGCTTCAAGCTGCTGCACCGGGGCGAGGTCGCCCGCGGGGGCGGCTGGCTCGCCCGGGCGCGGCGGCTGCTCGACGACGGCCAGCTCGACTGCGTCGAGCAGGGGTACCTGCTGGTGCCGGTCGCGCTCCAGCGCCTCGCCGCGGGCGACCTCGCGGGCGCCCACGCCGCCTTCAGGCAGGCCGGCAAGGTGGGCGAGCGCTTCGGCGACCCGGACCTCGTGACGCTCGGGCGGGTCGGCCAGGGGCAGGCCCTGACCCGGCTGGGCGAGACCGCCGAGGGGGTGGCGCTGCTGGACGAGGTGATGGTCGCGGTGACCGCCGGCGAGGCGGCCGCGATCGTGGTCGGGATCGCCTACTGCGGCGCGATCGTGGCGTGCCAGGAGGCGTTCGACGTGCGCCGGGCGCAGGAGTGGACGGCGGCGCTGCACCACTGGTGCGCCTCCCAGCCCGACCTGGTGCCGTTCCGCGGCCAGTGCCTGGTGCACCGCTCCCAGGTCATGCAGCTCCACGGCGCCTGGCGGGACGCCCTGGAGGAGGCGCGGCGGGCGTGCGAGCGGCTCTCGGACCCCCCAGGCCCGCCGGGGGTGGTCGGGATGGCCTTCTACCAGCTCGCCGAGCTGCGGCGGCTGCGCGGCGAGCTCGCCGAGGCCGAAGCGGCCTACCGCCGGGCGAGCCACGCCGGCCAGGCCCCCCAGCCCGGCCTGGCCCTGCTGCGGCTGGCCCAGGGTCGGGTCGCCGCCGCGGCCGCGGCGCTCCGCACCGCGCTGGACCAGGCGCAGGGCCCCGCGGCCCGGTCCCAGGTGCTGGCGGCGCTGGTGGAGGTCCTGCTCGCCGCCGGCGACGTCGCGGCCGCCCGCGACACCGCCGGCGAGCTGGCCGAGGTCGCCGGCGAGGTCGGCGCGCCGCTGCTGCGCGCCATGGCCGCCGGCGCACAGGGCGCCGTCCTGCTCGCCGAGGGCGACGCCCAGGCCGCGCTGCCCGCGCTGCGGCAGGCGTGGACGGCCTGGCAGGAGCTGGAGGTGCCGTACGAGGCCGCGCGGGTCCGGGTCCTGGTCGGGCTCGCCTGCCGGCGACTGGGCGACGAGGACACCGCGGCGCTGGAGCTGGACGCGGCGCGTCGGGTGTTCCAGGACCTGGGCGCGGCGCCGGACCTGGCCCGGGTCGAGCGGCTCGACCGGCCGGCGCCCGGGGCGACCGGCGGGCTGACCGCCCGCGAGCGCCAGGTGCTCGCCCTGGTGGCGGCCGGCAAGAGCAACCGGGCGGTCGCCGCCGAGCTGTTCCTCAGCGAGAAGACCGTCGAACGGCACGTGAGCAACATCCTCACCAAGCTCGGCGTCGGCTCGCGCACCGCCGCCGCCGCCTACGCCTTCGAGCACGGGATCCGCTGACCGCTGCGGGGAATCCCCCATCGCGCCCGCGCTGGCGTTTGGGGATTCCCCCGAAGTCGCCGGGCCACCCGCCGTCCTAGCGTCAGGCAGGCGCAACGCCGACGCGGGAGGTGCGGGATGCAGCGGATCGGTGGCCACGCGGTGGTCCTGGGGGCGGGCATGGGCGGGCTCCTCGCCGCCCGGGTGCTCGCCGACGCGTACCGGCGGGTGACGGTCGTGGAACGGGACCCGCTCCCGGTCGCCGCCGAGCAGCGGCGCGGCGTCCCCCACGGCCGCCACGCCCACCTGCTGGTGCCGGGAGGGGCGCAGGTCCTCGGCGAGCTGTTCCCTGGGCTGCTCGACGAGCTGGTGGCCGCGGGCGCACCGGCGATCGGGGACCTCGCCGAGGTCCGCTTCGCCCCGGGTGGCCGCCTGCTCCGCCTCCAGGGCCGCCCGGCAGGGCCCATCCCCTACCCGGTGAGCCGGCCGTTCCTGGAGGCGCACCTGCGCGCGCGGGTGCGGGCGCTGCCCGAGGTCGAGGTCGTCGACCGGTGCGAGGCAACCGGGCTGGCGACCACCGCGGCCCGTGACCGCGTCACCGGGGTGCGGCTGCTGCGCCACACCGCCGCCGGCGCCCAGGCCGAGGAGGTCCTCGACGCCGACCTGGTACTCGACGCCACCGGGCGCGGCGGCCGCGCCCCCGCGTGGCTGGCGGCGATCGGCTACGACCCGCCGCCGCAGGAGCAGCTCGAGGTGAACCTGAAATACGCCACCAGGCACCTGCGCCGGCGTCCCGGCGACCTGGGCGGCGCCAAGATCGTCGGCATCGGGGCCGAGCCGGAGCGGCCGACCGGCATGGCGCTGTTCGCCGAGGAGGAGGACCGCTGGATCCTGACGGCGTTCGGGTACCGGGGCCACCACCCGCCGACCGACCCCGAGGCGCTCCTCGGCTTCGTCCGGGTGTTCGCGCCGCCCGACGTGTTCGCCATGCTCCGCGACGCCGAGCCGCTCGGCGACATCGTGCCCTACCGGTTCCGGGCCAACCTCCGCCGGCGCTACGAGCGGCTGCGCCGCTTCCCGGCCGGGCTGCTCGTCCTCGGCGACGCGATCTCCAGCGTCAACCCGGTCTACGGCCAGGGCATGTCGGTGGCGGCGTTGCAGGCGGCGGCGCTGCGGGAGACGCTCGCCGGCGGCGAGCGCGACCTGGCCCGGCGGTTCTTCAAGGCCGCCGCCAGGCCGGTCGGGATGGCCTGGGGGCTGACGGTCGGCGGCGAGCTGGCCCTGCCCCAGGTGGAGGGGCCACGGCCGCTGCCGGTCCGGGTCCTCAACGCCTACGCCAGGCGGGTGGCGGTCGCGGCCGAACGCGACCCCGTGGTCGCCGAGCGGTTCCTGCGGGTCGCCTCCCTCCAGGACGCGCCCCCGCGGCTGTTCCGGCCCTCCACGGCGCGCCGCGTCCTGCTCGCCAACCTGCGCCGCCGCGGCGTCCCGGCCCTCCGCCGCCCGGAGATCGCGTAGGCTTCGGCGTGCGGCCGCGACGTCGGTGGCCGTACGCCGAGCAAGGAGGGCCTCCGCATGAGCCAGATCGACGCCTCGGACTTCTCCGCGCTGAGCGCGGCGGTCGAGCAGAACTCCAACGAGGAGCTGGTCGCCGCCATCCAGCAGCAGGAGGGAGGGGTCGACGCCGTCCTCGGTCAGGTGTTCGCCGGCATGGCCGAGTCGTTCAACCCCGCCAAGGCGGCCGGCCAGCAGGCCACCGTGCAGTACGAGATCAGCTCGCCCGCCGGCACCCACGAGTGGGCCATGCGGATCGCCGACGGCCGCTGCGAGGTGGAGCCGGGCAAGGCCGAGAGCCCGCGGGTGACCATCCGCATCGGGCTCGGCGACTTCCTGCGCCTGATCACCGGCAAGGCCCAGGGCATGCAGCTGTTCATGACCGGCAAGCTCAAGGTCTCCGGCGACCTGTTCTTCGCCCAGACCTACCAGTCCTGGTTCGACCGGCCCCAGGCGTAGCCCGGCTCAGGAGGGCCAGTCCAGCTCGACCGCGACCGCCCGGTGGTCGGAGGCCGGGCCGCTGACGATGCGGGCGCGGCCGGGCCGCGGCCCGTCACGCCCGGCGACCAGCACGTGGTCGAGCTGCACCCGGGGACGGAGGGCGCCGGGCGGCCGGTCATGGAACGTCCCGCCGCGGACCAGCGGCCGCCACCCGCGCAGCACCACCCGGACCAGCGGCCGGCAGAGGTTCAGGTCTCCCAGCAGCAGCCGCGGCCCGCCGCGCCGGTCGAGCCGGCGCCGCAGGGTGCGGAGCTGGCCGATGGCCGAGCGCGGGACGTTGCTCAGGTGGGTGCCGGCCACGGTGAGCCGCCTGCCGTCGACGGCGACCTCGGCGACCTGCGCCACCCGGGACTCCTCGTGGCCGCGCCGTGGCAGCCGGACCGGCTCCACCGCGCCGAGCGGCAGCCGCGACAGCAGCGCGATCCCGTAGGCGGGCCCGCCAGGGTCGGGCGCCCCGGGCTCGGAGGGCCGCCAGGCACCCGGGCTCCCCGGCGTGCCGAGCAGGGCGGGCGTGAACCGCCAGTCCATGCCCAGCGCCTCGCCGAGGACGCGGGCCTGGTCGACCCCGCCGCTGCGGGGCAGGTCGCGGTCGACCTCCTGAAGCGCCACCAGGTCGGCGTCCAGCCGCCGCAGGGTCGCCAGCGTGAGGTCGAGGTCGACGCGCGCGCGGTCCCAGGTCCTGCCGCCGCAGATGTTCCAGGTGGCGACCTGGACGGTCACGGGCCCGCGGCCGGGCCGGTGACGGTGGCGCGGTCGCCGAGCGCGACCCGCCCGGGCACCACCACGCGCGCGTTGATCCCGAACAGGCCCGCCCTGGCGCGGTGGAGGTGGCGCAGCAGCTCCGGCCAGCGCGCCTGGTCGTCGGGGTCCCTGGTGGGGATCACGCAGCGTTCGCACGGGTGGAGCAGATCCAGGGTCACCGCGCCGACCTGGAGCCGCCCACCCTGCCAGCCCTCCTCGGCGAACGCCGGCGCGTCCAGGTCGAGGTGGAGGTTGGTGCGGAAGCGGCGCAGGTCGACCGGGTGGCCCAGCGCGGCCTCCAGCGACTTGCGCGACGCCTCGGTGGTCACCAGCACCGAGCGTTCCAGGTCCTGCTGGCCGGCGGGGTCGCGGCGCGGCTGGACGGGCACGCCGACGTCGGCGCCGATCGCGGCCGCCAGGCCGGGCTCGTCCCAGCCCCACACGGTCCCGTCGGGGGCGCGCAGGCTCGGCAGGGGCGGCGCGTCCGGGTCCAGGGCGTCGTCGGGCGCGTCCGGGTAGGCGGCCGCCCAGGCCAGCAGTCGCGGCGCCCGCGAGGCGGTGAGCAGGCGGCCCGGCTGGCCGTCGCCGGCGTCCAGCAGGGCGTGGGTGCGGTCGCCGCCCACGCCCCGCCCGTCCAGCCGGGCGGCGCGCAACCGCTCGCCGGCCATCGACTTCACCGGCCAGCGGGCCAGCGCGGCCAGCGTCCCCCGGGTCACGGTCCGCCCCCACCGCCGGCCAGGCGGTGCTCGTAGAGGAGCTCCAGCCGGGGCCGGGCGCCGTCGTCGCCGGCGACGGCCCGCTCGACCCGCAGGCCGGCCGCGCGGCCGTCCAGCTCCAGCAGCCCGACGTGGTTGTCGAAGTAGGGGCCCTGCACCACCCGCCAGGAGATCGCCTCCGGCGGCACCCTGGCCAGCCGCGCGAGCCGCCGGGCGACCGCCGCCGCCGGCCGCCGGAACGCCCGCCGGTGCGCCACCCGCATGCTGGCCGGCAGCGGGTTGCGCAGCGGCGAGCAGACCGCCTGCCAGGCGCGGCTGCCGACCGAAGCCTCGCCGGGGAAGTCGAGCTCGGCCAGGTAGGTGTGGTGCACGTCGCCGGAGAGCCCCACCACCGACCCGGGCGCGCGGCCGCGGCGGCCGGCGGCGACGTCGGCCACCAGCGTGGCCAGCCGGTCGAAGGAGCCGTTGAACGCGGCCCAGTGCTCCAGGTCGATGCCCTGCCGGAGCTCCTCGCCGACCCTGGCCGCCAGCCGGCCCCAGGCGCCGTCGCAGACCGCCTCGTTCCATGCCTCCAGGTCGTGGGTTGCCGGCGCCAGGATGAACGGCAGCGAGGAGCCCAGCAGCAGGTGGTCGAAGTCGCCGGTCGCCCGCTGCTCGATCCAGTCCCACTCGCGGTCGTCGACCATCTCCCGGCGGCCGCCGTCCAGCACGCGGCCGCAGCGCGAGTCGATCGCGACCAGGCGCACGCGGCCGTAGTCGCGGCTGTGGCTCCAGCGCGTGCCGGCCACCTCACGGTCGGCGCGGAAGGCGAACTCCCGCAGCAGCTTGGTGGCGTCGCCGGCGCCGCGGACCGCCTGCCAGATGGGGTCGTCGTCCAGGTCGGCCGGGGACAGGTTGCCGAGATGCTGGTACAGCCAGTAGGAGGCGAGGCCGCTGGTGATCCGCTCGTCCCACCACGGCTGCTTGCGCAGCTCCCGGACCCAGGCGGCCGAGGTGTTCCAGTCGTCGTGGACGTCGTGGTCGTCGAAGATCATCGCGCTCGGCACGGTGGACAGCAGCCAGCGCAGCACCGGGTCGCCCCACGCCTCCCAGTACAGGCGGGTGTACTCCTCGAAGTCGGCGACCTCGTGGCCGGGCGGCCGGCGGATGTCGCGCCGCGAGCTGATGAAGGCGCGCACCCCCGGCGAGGTGTCGTCGGCGTAGATCTGGTCGCCGAGCAGCAGCAGCAGGTGCGGCCAGTCGGCCGGGTCGGCCTCCCGCAGGCGCAGCGCGAACGCGTGCAGCGCGTCGGCGCCGCGGCCCTGCTTGTGCCGGTCGGGCGGCAGCGTCCACGGCGGCTCGTGCGGCGCGGCCACCCGGCAGGAGCCGAACGCGATCCGCAGCGGCTCGCCCGGCCGCCAGGCGCGGATGCGGCTGGGCGGGAACGCCGAGCCGGGCTCCGGCCAGGCCGGCTCACCGTCCAGGGTCACGCCGTACTCGTGGACCTCGCCGGGCGTCAGGCCGTCGACCAGCACCAGCGCGTAGTGGTGGCCGTCGACGTGGAAGGTGCGGGCGCGGCCCGCCACGGCGTGCCGGCCGCGGCCGACCACCTCGACGTCGGTGGGCGCGTCGGTCTCGACCCACACGGTGGCCTGCGTCTCCCCGACCCAGCGCAGCAGCGGTCCCAGGATGAGCGTTGGCATACCCCGATGCTACGCCGGGGAGAACGGTTGCCCCCCGGCGGGTCAGACCGCCACACTCTGGGCATGGTCACCACCCTGGTGTTTCTGGTCCGGCACGCCAAGGCGGCCAGCCGCGACGTCTGGACCGGCGGCGACCGCGGCCGGCCGCTGGTCGAGCGGGGCCGGACCCAGGCCGAGCGGCTCGCCGCGGCGCTGCGCCACGAGCGGCCGGTGCTGGTGGCGGCCAGCCCGTGGCTGCGCTGCCGGCAGACCGCGGCGCCGCTGGCCGCGGCCGCCGGCCTCCAGGTCGAGCTGGACGACCGCCTCGGCTACGACGCGGCCGACCTGGCCGGATGGGTGCGGGCCGCGGTCGCCGACCACCCCGGGGACGCGGTGGTGGGCGTCAGCCACGGCGACCTCATCCCGCTGTACCTGCTGCGCGAGCGCCTGCTCAACGGCGTCCCCGACTTCCGGACCGGCTCGCTGTTCCGGCTGGAGGTGAGCCCGGAGCGGGTCACGTCGGTGACGCTGGTCGACCGCAAGGAGCTCAAGCGCCAGGCCGAGCGGTCCTAGGTGTAGGTCCGATGGCTCCCGTAGGATGGGTCCTCCATGCCCAACAAGACGAGCCCGCCGACCGACCGGACCGTGCCCGGCGACGGGGTCAGTCTCCATGCCCGCGACTGGGACGGCGACGGCGCAGCCGTCGTCCTGCTGCACGGGCTCGCCTCCAACGCCCGCATCTGGGACGGGGTCGCCCAGCGCCTGGCCGGCGCCGGCCTGCGCGTCGCCGCCCTGGACCTGCGCGGCCACGGCGAGTCGGAGCAGCCCGCCGGCGGGTACGACTTCGCCACCGTGTGCCGCGACCTGGACGCCGCCCTGCCCGCCCTGCGCGTGGAGCGGCCCGTGCTGGTCGGGCACTCCTGGGGCGCCAACGTCGCGCTCCAGTACGCCGCCGACCGCGACGGCGCGGTCGCCGGCCTGGTGCTGGTGGACGGCGGCTTCCTCGGGGTGGCCGACTGGCCCGGCATGACCAGGGAGCTGGCCCGCGAGCGGCTGGCCCCGCCCCGCTTCGCCGTGCCGCTGGAGGACTGGCTGGCCCGGGCCGGCCGCTTCGCCGCCGGCGCCGGCCGCGGCGGCTGGATCCGCGACTTCCTGCGCGCCGGGGTCGACGTCGACGACCGCGGCGTGGCCCGCGCGCGCTTCCACTTCGACAACCACATGCAGGTGGTGGACGCCCTCTACGACCAGCGGCCGTCGGCGCTGTACCCGCTGGTCGACTGCCCCGTGCTGCTGTGCCCGGCCGCCGAGGACGAGCTGGCGGCGGCCAAGCAGGACGCGGTGGAGCGCGCCCTGCGCCTGCTGCCCGACGCCCGCGCGACCTGGTTCGAGGACACCATGCACGACATCCCGCTGCAGCGGCCCGCCGAGCTGGCCGCCGAGCTCGCCAGCTTCGTCAAGGAGGCCGCCAACCGTGGGTGACCTGGTCCGTCTCGGCGTCATGGGCATCCGCGGCTCGTTCTCCGAGGAGGCCGCGCTGGAGTACGCCCGCGACAACAACCTCGGCGAGGTGGAGATCGTCGAGCTGCTCTCCACCGACCGGGTGCTGCGGGCGGTCGACGCCGGCGAGGTCGACCTCGGCATCTTCGCCCTGGAGAACTCCAACGGCGGGGTGGTCTACGAGAGCGTGTACGCGATGGCCGCCTACCGCTTCCGGGTGGTCGACCTGTTCGAGATCGACGTCAACCACACCCTGCTGGTGCACCCGAGCCTGCCCGGCCGCGAGAGCATCGAGCGGATCGCCTCCCACCAGCAGGCCATCCGGCAGTGCCGCATGTGGCTGCGCCATCACTTCCCCACCACGCTGGTGACCGAGGAGCCGGACACCGCCGAGGCCGCGCGCATGCTGGCCACCGGCGAGCTGCCGGACACCACCGCGGTGATCGCCGCCGAGCGCTGCGCCGAGCTGTTCGGCCTGCGCGTGCTGGAGCGGCGCATCCAGGACCTGAAGTTCAACTTCACCACCTTCGTCGCCGCCAGCCGCCCCTGAAGGGTCGGGCGCCATCCCCCGAAGGGGGCACCGGCGTTCCCCTCCGGCGGTGATGCGCCCGCGGCGACCGCCTGGGAGCCTTCCGGCAGCGGTCTGTCACTGCCCAGGGAGGCCCGATGCGGAGGTTCATCGTCGCGGTGCTGGTGGTCGCCGCGCTGGCCGGGTGCGGCACCCCCGCCGGCTCCCAGGCCACCACCACGACCACGCCGGACGCGGCCGCCATCTGGCGGGAGGTGGTGCAGTGCCTGCGCGACAACGGCATGCCGAACCTGCCCGACCCGCAGATCGACGCGGACGGCCAGCCCCACTTCCCCGGCGGCGACCCTGGCGACGCGCCGCCGCGGGCGGAGCGGGCCTGCAGGCCCATCTACGACCGGCTGCCGGCCAGCGCCCGCGGGCGCGGCGGCCAGGAGGGCGGCGAGGCGTCGCGGCCGCCGGCCGACATCCCGGCGCTGCTGCGGTTCGCGCGCTGCATGCGCGAGCACGGCGTGCCCGACTGGCCGGACCCCAAGGCCGACGGCACCTTCCCGCTCGTCGGCAGCCCGCTCGAGCGGGAGGGCAAGTCGCCCCGGATCCTCGAGGGCGCGCGGGCCTGCGCGCGCTTCAACCCCGACCCGGACGGGAACATCCATGGAAGCTGAGGCCGCTCCCGCCCGCCGCCGCGCCCGCGCCGGCCTGCTGGCCACCACGCTGGTGGTGGTGGCCGCCGGCGGCTGGGCGGCCACCCGCGGCGGCGGGCCGGGGCGCCCGGCCACGGCCCAGGCCGCGGCGGAGGTCCCCACCGGCACCGCCGTGGTGGCCCGCACCGACGTGGTCGCCCGCCAGCAGGTCCCGGGCACCCTCGGCTACGACGGCAGCTTCACGGTGGTCGGCCACGCCGGCGGCGCGGCCGGCGGGCAGGCCCAGGGCGGGATCGTCACCCGCCTGCCCGCCCCCGGCGCGGTCATCCGCCGCGGGCGGGCCGTCTACGAGCTGGACGGCCGCCCGGTGCCGCTGTGGTACGGCAGGCGGCCGGCCTGGCGGGCCTTCCAGGCCGGCATGGCCGACGGGCCGGACGTGCGGGCGCTGGAGGCCAACCTGGTCGCGCTCGGCTTCGACCCCGACCACACGATCACCGTGGACGGGCACTTCACCGCCGCCACCCGGGCGGCGGTGCGGCGCTGGCAGGGGAAGACCCTCGGACTGGCGCCGGCGCTGCGCAGCGGCGCGATCCCGCTGGGCGGGGTGGTGTTCCTGCCCGGCCCGGTCCGCGTCGCCGCGGTGGCGGCGACCGCCGGCGCGGCTGTGCAGCCGGGCACGCCGGTCCTGACCGCGACCTCCACCCGGCCGGTGGTGCGCGTGGCGCTGCCGCCGTCGTTCCAGCAGCTCGTGCGGCGCGGCGACCGGGTGCGGGTGACCCTGCCCGACGGCACGACCACGCCCGGCAGGGTCGCCACCGTGAGCCGCGCCGCCGCGGTGCCCGACCCGGCGGCCGCGCAGGAGGACCTGGGACAGGGCGGCGGCGGCGGCCCGGAGCAGGCGACCATCCCGCTGACCGTGCGGCTGAGCAGGCCGGGGACGGCCAAGGGCCTGGACCAGGCGCCCGTCGGGGTCGCCATCACCACCGAGGCGCACCGCGGCGTGCTGGCCGTGCCCATCACCGCCCTGCTCGCCGAGCCGGGCGGCGGCTACGCCGTGGAGGTCGTGGAGGGCGGCGCCCGCCGCCGGGTCCCGGTGAAGACCGACCTGTTCGACGAGTCCGCCGGGGTGGTCGAGGTTGAGGGTCCCGGCCTGGCCGAGGGCACCACCGTCACGGTGCCGGCGCCATGACCACCACCGCGCCGCCGACGGCCGCGCCGGTCCTGGAGCTGGACCGGGTCCGCAAGGTCTACCCCGGCACCCCGCCGGTGGAGCCCGTCCGCGGCGTCACCCTCACCGTCACCGGCGGGGAGCTGGTGGCGGTGGTGGGCCCGTCGGGGTCGGGCAAGACCACCCTGCTGCACCTGATGGCGGCGCTGGACCGGCCCACCTCCGGGGTCGTGCGCGTGGCCGGGCAGCCGGTCGGGGCGCTGCCCGACCGGCGGGTGGCGGGGCTGCGGGCGCACCGGCTCGGCGTGGTGTTCCAGCAGTTCTTCCTGCTGGAGCACTTGTCCGCCCTGGACAACGTCGCCACCGGCCTGCTCTACCGCGGCGTCCCCGGCGTGCGGCGGCGGCGCCTGGCGCGGCAGGCGCTGGAGCGGGTCGGGCTGGGTCAGCGCGTCGGCCACCGCCCCACCATGCTGTCGGGCGGGGAGCGCCAGCGCGTGGCGATCGCCCGCGCGCTGGTCGGCCACCCGCAGGTCGTGCTCGCCGACGAGCCGACCGGCAACCTCGACTCGGCCGCCAGCGCCGGCCTGGTCGCCCTGCTCCAGGAGCTCAACCGCCAGGGGGTCACCCTGGTGGTGGTCACCCACGACCACGGCGTCGCCGCCGCCATGACCCGCCGGGTCGAGCTGCGGGACGGCCAGGTCGTCCACGACTCGGGAGCCGGCGGCCCGTGAGCGCCGCGGGCCCGCCCACCCCGAGGTCGCGGCTGCGGCCCGCCGACCTGCTGCCGGTCGGCACCGTCGGCCTGCGCGCCCGGCCGCTGCGGGCCGGCCTGTCGGCGCTCGGCGTCGCCATCGGCATCGCCGCCATGGTCGCGGTGCTCGGCATCACCCGCTCCAGCCAGGCCGACCTGCTCGCCCACATCGACCTGCTCGGCACCGACCTGCTCACGGTGGTCAACGGCCGCTCGTTCGAGGGGCAGGAGACCGTGCTGCCCGCGGCGGCCGGCAGGATGCTCGGCCGGGTCGACGGCGTGCGCCAGGTGGCCCCGACCGCCCAGCTCGAGGCCGCCGGCGTCTACCGCACCGACAAGGTGCCCGCGGCCCTGAGCGGCGGGCTGGCGGTGCGCGCCTGCGACCCGGCCCTGCTGGCCGCCCTGGACGGGCGCCTCCGCCAGGGCAGGTTCCTCAACCCGGCCACCGCCCGCTACCCGGCGACCGTGCTCGGCCACCAGGCCGCCAAGGCCCTCGGACTGGCCCGGCTCGACCGGCCGACGCGGGTCTGGCTCGGCGGCCACTGGTTCACGGTGGTGGGGATCCTCGACCCCTTCCCGCTGGCGCCGGAGCTCGACCGCTCCGCCCTGGTCGGCTTCCCGGTGGCCGGGCGGCTGCTCGGCTACGACGGCCACCCGAGCCGCATCTACGTGCGCACCGACACCGAACGGACCGCCGCGGTGGCGGCCCTGCTCCCCGCCACCGCCAACCCCGTCCACCCCGAGGACGTGCGCGCCAGCCGGCCCTCGGACGCGCTCACCGCCCGGGTCGCGGCCAAGCGCGCCACCACCGGCCTGTTCCTGGGCCTTGGCGCGGTCGCGCTGCTGGTCGGCGGCATCGGCATCGCCAACGTCATGGTGATCGGGGTGCTGGAGCGCCGCGGCGAGATCGGCCTGCGCCGGGCGCTGGGCGCCGCCCGCGGCCACGTGGCCGCCCAGTTCCTGGTCGAGTCGCTGCTGCTGGCGGCGCTCGGCGGCGCCGGCGGCGTGGCCGCGGGCGCCGCCATCACCGCCGCCGTCGCGCACCGGCAGCTCTGGCCGGTCCAGGTCCCCGCCGCGGCCGCCTGGGGCGGGCTGGCGGCGGCACTGTCGATCGGCGCGGTCGCCGGGCTGTACCCGGCGCTGCGCGCCGCGCGCCTGGCCCCGACCGACGCGCTGCGGAGCGTGTGACCCACCGCGCGCCGGCGATGGGAAGATGGGCGCCACGGACGGGGGGAGTCGGATGCAGCGACGCTGGGGCCTCCAGGCCAAGATGAGCGCCTCCTACGTGCTGGTCACGGCCGCGGCGGTGGTGCTGGTCGAGATCGCGGTGCTCGGGTTCGTGGTGCCGAGGCTGGTGCCGCGGGTCGACCCGCAGACGCTCGTGCAGCTCACCGCCGACAGCTACGCCGCCACCGCCTCGCGGTTGGCCGCCAGGCTCGGCCGGCTGCCCGACGCCGGCGAGCTCCAGCTCGGCGACCGGACGCTGCGGTTGCGGCCCGGGGAGGCGCGGCTCTCCCCGGACCGCGACGGGGTGGTGATCCCCTACACGCCCACCCCGCAGGACGACGCCCGGCCGATGTCGCTGGCGCTGCTGCTCGACCCCGAGGGGCGGGTGCTGGTCAGCTCCTACCCGGCTCGCCACCGGACCGGCGACCGCTTCGACGTGGCCGGCATCCGCCTGCTGGTCGCCAAGCTCACCGGCCAGCCGCCCGAGACCCTGGACCGCGGCATGCTCGGCGCGGCCGGCGCCGCCAGGCAGGACGTGCACTGGGCGGCGTCGCCGGTGCTGGACGCCGCCGGCCTCGCCAAGCCGGCCAAACCGCTGCCGCGGTCCGAGGTGCTCGGCTTCGTCTACGTGCAGGTCCCGTCCGGCGCCGAGCTGCCCGCCCCGCCGGTCGACTCGTCGACCTTCCTGTGGGTCGGGCTGCTGGTGCTGGCCGCGGCCGTGCCGGTGGGGCTGGTCTTCGGCCTGCTGTCGACGCGGCGGCTGGTCGGCCGGCTGCGGCGGCTGGCCGCCACCACCGTCGCGGTCGCCGACGGCGACTACCGCCACCGCGTGCCGGTGTCCGGCGGCGACGAGGTCGCCCAGCTCGAGGCCAACGTCAACCGCATGGCCGAGCGGCTGGACGCGGCCATGGCCACCGAACGGCAGCTCGCCGGCGCCACCGAGCGCGCCAGGATCGCCCGCGAGCTGCACGACGCCATCTCCCAGGACCTGTTCTCGCTGCGCCTGCTCGCCGGCGGCGTCCGCAAGGCGCTCCCGGACGGCTCGCCGCTGCGCCCGGAGGTGGAGGCGATGGAGCAGACCGCCACCGCGACCATGCACGAGATGCAGGCGCTGCTGCTGGAGCTGCGCCCGGTGGCGCTGGAGGACGCCGGCCTGGTCGCGGCGCTGGAGGAGCTGTGCCGCGCCTACCGCGAGCGGCTGGGCGTGCCCGTCGACGCCGACCTGGACCCGGTGGAGCTGGCGCCGCCGGCGGAGCACGCGGTGCTGCGGGTGGTCCAGGAGGCGCTCGCCAACGCCGTCAGGCACGCCCAGCCCAACCGCGTGCGGCTGCGCCTCCAGCAGCAGGACGGGCAGGTGGCGGTGACCGTCAGCGACGACGGTGCCGGCTTCGACCCGGCCCGCGCGGAGCGCCACGGCATGGGCCTGGGGCTGATGCGCGAGCGGGTCGCGGAGCTGGGCGGCACCTTCCGGCTCGACTCCACGCCCGGCCAGGGCACCACCGTGCGGGTCCTGCTGCCGGCATGATCCGGGTGCTGATCGTCGACGACCACAAGGTGGTCCGCCAGGGCCTGCGCTTCCTGCTGGAGCAGGAGGACGGCATCGAGGTGGTCGGCGAGTGCGCCGACGGCGCCGGCGCCATCCAGGCGGTGCGCACCCTGCGGCCGACCGTGGTGCTGCTGGACCTGTTCCTGCCCGGCCAGGACGGCATCGGCGTGCTGGCCCAGATCAAGCAGGACCGGCCCGAGACCGAGGTGCTGATGCTGACCTCCTCCACCGACGAGGAGCATCTGCTGGCCGCGGTCCGCGCCGGCGCGCTGGCCTACCTGCCCAAGACCGCCGGGGTGGACCAGGTGGTCGCCTCGGTGCGGGCGGCCGCCAGGGGCGAGAGCGTGCTGGAGCCGAGGATCGCCGCGCGGCTGGTCCGCGAGGTCCGCGAGGTGGCGGTCCGCCGCCGGCCGCTGGACCAGCTCTCCCCCCGCGAGCTGGAGGTGCTGGCGGCGCTGTCCCGCGGTCGCGCCAACCGCCAGATCGCCAGGTCCCTGCGGATCAGCGAGGAGACCGTCAAGGCGCACGTCTCCAGCATCCTGGCCAAGCTGGGGCTGGCCGACCGCACCCAGGCCGCCATCTTCGGCCTGCAGCAGCGCCTGGTCCCTCTGGACGAGGCCCTCGACGACCAGCGCGACTAGAGCTCCCGCAGCAGGTTGCGGGCCTCGGCGACGAAGTAGACGACCGCGACCACGGCCAGGAACAGGCCGACCGACAGGCGCAGGCGCCGCACGTTGGCGCGGATGGTGAGGCTGGCGCCCAGGCGCGCGCCCGGCACGACCCCCACGGTGAGCAGGACGGCGAGCCGCCAGTCGACGTCGCCGAGCAGGGCGTGGACGACCGTGGCCGGCAGGGCGAACACGCCGGCGCACACCAGCGAGGTGGCGATCGCCGCCTTGAGCGGCAGGTGCAGCAGCTCGCTGAAGGCGGGGACCATCACCGCCCCGCCGCCGACGCCGAACAGGCCCGCCAGCAGCCCGGCGGCCACGCCGGCCGCCGCCGGCCGCCAGCCGGCGCGGACCCGCGGGGGCGCCGCCGGCGCCGGGTTGCCGCCACCCTCCGCCTCGGCGTCGGCGGCGGGGGTGGCGAAGGCCAGGCGCCAGGCGTTGAACCCCAGCAGCACGGCGACGGCCAGCAGCAGCAGGTGGCCGTCGCCGGGCACGGCGTGGGACAGCAGCGAGCCGCCGACCACCGCCGCCAGGCCGGCCACCGACGCCCACGCCACCACCTGCCAGTCGACCAGCCCCTCCCGGTGGTAGCGGACGGCCCCGGAGGCCGCCCCCGGCAGGATCGACGGCAGGGTGGTGCCGACCGCGACCAGCGGGTCGGCGCCGAGCACCCGCACCCCGGGGTTGGACACGAACGCGCCACCGACCCCGAACATCGCGCTCAGCATCCCGGTCACCAGACCGATCAGCAGCGTCAGGGCGTCGCGGAGGAGGCCGGCCTCCACGCCGGCTACCCGCGCCAGGCGCGCAGCGCCGCCACCACCTCGGGCCGGGCCAGCTCCTCCAGGGTGTAGGCGGCCGCGCGCACGCCCCGGTAGTAGTTGGCCAGCAGCAGCCGCTCGTTGGGGGCGTGGATGCGGTCCTCCGGCAGCATCACCCCGAGGTAGACGCAGTCGGCTCCCAGCGCGTCCGACAGCGCCCGCTCCGGCCCGGAGCCGCCCTCGCGGTTGAACAGCGGCTGCTTGCCGAAGGCGCGCGCCACCGCCCTGGCGACGGCCCGGTTGGCGGGGTGGTCCAGCGGCGTCAGGGCCGGCCTGTCTCCGCCGAAGTACTGGACGCCGGCCTGGACGTGGGCGGGCAGGCCGTCGCGGACCCAGCGCTCGAACAGCGGCCCCAGCTTGGCCGGGTCCTGGTCGGCGACCAGCCGGAACGACACCTTGGCGTGGGCCTCCGCGGGGATCACCGTCTTGTAGCCGACGGCGGTGTAACCGCCCCAGACGCCGTTGACGTCGGCGGTCGGCCGCCCGCCGATCCGCTCCAGCGGCGTGAAGCCCTCCTCGCCGGGCAGCGCGCCGACGCCGGTGTCGCGCAGCAGGGTCCGCGCGTCGAACGGCAGGGCGGCGAAGTTGGCGCGCTCTTCGTCGTCGAGCTCGCGGACGTCGTCGTACCAGCCGGGGATGGCGATGCGGCCGCGGTCGTCCTTGAGCGTGCCGAGCAGCGCGACCAGCTCCTCGACCGCGTTGGGCACGGTGCCGCCGAACACGCCGGAGTGCAGGTCGGCGGGGGCGGTGCGGACGTCGACCTGGTAGTACATCAGCCCGCGCACGGCGGTCACCATCGAGGGGACGTCCTCGGCCACCATGCCGGTGTCGGACACCACGATCACGTCGCAGGCCAGCCGCTCGGCATGCTCGCCGAGGAACGCCTCGATGTTGGGGGAGCCGGCCTCCTCCTCGCCCTCCACCAGGAACTTGACGTTCACCGGCAGCCGGCCGTCGGCCGCCAGCAGGTGGCGGACGGCCGCGACCTGGAAATGGACCTGGCCCTTGTCGTCGGAGGCGCCGCGCGCGTGCAGGCAGCCGTCGCGCACGGTCGGCTCGAACGGCGGCGTGGTCCACTGCTCCAGCGGGTCGACCGGCTGGACGTCGTGGTGGCCGTAGATCGTGACGGTGGGCGCGTCCGGCCCGGCCCCCAGCCACTCGGCGTACACCGCCGGCTGGCTCCCGTCCACGGTCAGCAGCTCGGCGTGCAGCCCGGCCGCCTCCAGCAGCCCCGCCAGGTGCTCGGCCGAGCGGCGCACGTCGGCGTCGTGCTCGGGCTGGGTCGAGATCGACGGGATCGCGCACCACGCCGACAGCTCGGCGACCAGTGGGCCCGCCTCGGCCCGCACGAAGGTGTCGATGTCGGCCACGAGGACTCCCCAGGCGCCCGGCGGGGTAAAGGAGACGGCGATGAGGCTACCAGAGGACCATCCGTGACCGGTGTGGCCGTCGGCATGGTCGGCGCCGGGGCGGTCGCCACCCGCCACGTGCGCACGCTGCTGGCCATGGACGGCGTGCGCGTGGCCGCCGTCGCCGACCCGGCGCCCGAGCGGGCGCGGCTGCTGGCGGACCTGGCCGGCGCCACCGCCTACGCCAGCCACCTCGACATGCTCGAGCGCGAGCGGCTGGACGCCGTGTACGTGTGCGTGCCGCCGTTCGCCCACGGCCCCCCGGAGCTGGCCGTCATCGACGCCGGGCTGCCGCTGTTCGTGGAGAAGCCGGTCGCCATCGACCTGGACACCGCCGAGCGGATCGCCGCCCGGCTGGCCGCGCGGCCGCTGCCGACCTGCACCGGCTACCACTGGCGCTGGCTGGACATCTTCGACCGCGCCGCCGAGCTGCTGGCCGCCAACCCGCCGCGGCTGGTGAGCTGCGCCTGGCTGGACAAGGTCCCACCGCCCGCCTGGTGGCCGCGCCGGGACGGCTCGGGCGGGCAGACGGTCGAGCAGACCACCCACGTGCTGGACCTGGCGCGCGCCCTGGCCGGGGAGGTGACCGAGGTGCAGGCGTTCGGCGCCCGCGCGCCCGGCGCGGACGTCGACGAGGTCTCGGCCGGCAGCATGCGCTTCGCCGGCGGCGCGGTCGGCTCGCTGGTGTCGACCTGCCTGCTCCCCCACCTGCACCGCGCCGGCGTCGAGGTGGTCGCCGACGGCCTGTGGCTGTCGCTGTCCGAGACCGAGCTGCTGGTGGAGGCCGACGGCGAGCGCTCGCTGTGGCGGGCCCAGGGCGACCCCCGGCCCCTGCCGGACCGCGACTTCGTGCAGGCGGTGCGCGGCGGGCCGGACCGCATCCGGGTGCCGTGGCCGGAGGCCTACCGCACCCACCGGCTGGCCTGCGCGCTGACCCGCTCGGCCGACGAGGGCCGCCCGGTGGCCGTGGAGGAGGTGGCCCACCGTGGCTGACCGGCGGCCGGTGCGGGTGCTGGTGATCGAGGGCCCGGAGGTGGCGCGGGTGGTCCACGACGAGGAGCCGGCCCCCGAGCGCGGCCAGTTCCGGGTGGAGACCCTCTACAGCGGGCTGTCGGCGGGCACGGAGCTGACCTGGTTCAAGGGCACCAACCCCTACCTGCACGCGGCCTGGGACGGCCGGCTGGGGGTGTTCCGCCACGACCGGCCGGCGACCGGCTTCCCGGTCCGCGCCCCCGGCTACATGGAGGTCGGCCGGGTCACCGAGGCCGCCACCGACGCGGTGGCCGTCGGCGACCTGGTGGCGATGGCCTACGGCCACAAGACCGGGCACACCGTGGACCCGGCGCGCGACCGCTTCGTGCCGCTCCCGCCGGAGCTGGACCCGCTGCTGGGGGTCTACGTCGCCCACATGGGCCCGATCTGCGCCAACGGGCTGCTGCACGCCGCCGCCGACGTCGCCGGCCCCGGCGCGCTGCAGCTCGGCGACGGCGTCCGCGGCCGCCACGTGCTGGTCACCGGCGCCGGGGTCATCGGGCTGCTGGTGGGGCTGTTCGCCCGCCACCACGGCGCCGCCGAGGTGCTGGTCGCCGACGCCACCCCCGAGCGGCTGCGCGCCGCCGAGGCGCTCGGCCTGGAGGCCGTCGACGACAGCGACGGGACCGCCTGGCGGGTGGTCAAGGAGCGCTGGCGCCGCGACCCCACCGACTGCGGCGCCGACGTGGCGTTCCAGTGCCGGGGCAGGACCGCCGCGCTGGCCGCCGCCCTGCGTGCCCTGCGGCCCCAGGGCACGGTCATCGACCTCGCCTTCTACACCGGCGGCGCGCCGGACCTGGCGCTGGGGGAGGAGTTCCACCACAACGGGCTCGCCATCCGCTGCGCCCAGATCGGCCGGGTCCCGCGCGGGCTCGCCCACCTGTGGGACCGGCGCCGGCTGGCGGTCGAGACGGTCGACCTGCTGCGCGCCCACGGCCAGGCGGTCCGCGAGCACCTGGTCACCGACGTGGTCGCGCTGGACGACGCGCCCGCCCTGCTGGCCGACATCGCCGCCCGCCGCCGCCACGTCATCCAGGCGGTGTTCGCCTGCGACCGGTAGCGCTACCGGCCCGTGAAGCTGGCGGTGCGGCGCTCGACGAAGCTGCGCACCCCCTCGGCGGCGTCGTCGCTGGCCAGGAGCTGGGGCAGGACCCCGCGCAGGTGCTCGACCGCGGCCCGTTCGGCGGCCGCCCGCGCCAGCCGGGCGTTGGCGATGGTCGCCTGCACCCCGAGCGGCGCCTGCTCGGCCACCATCCTGGCGAGCTCGGCGGCGCGCTCCACGTGCCGCCCGGCGGCCACGACCTCCTGCACCAGCCCGATGCGGCGCGCCTCCTCGGCGCCGAACTCCTCGGCGGTGAGCAGGAACCGCATGGCGTTGCCCCAGCCGAGCTGGGCCGGGGCGCGGAAGGTCGCGCCGCCGAAGGGCATGATCCCCCTGCCGATCTCG
>Ga0081538_10002142_pt1 | contig 19656 bp, 17 predicted proteins | sample TabmetS5T2R1_FD_71022 | JGI IMG/M metagenome (GOLD analysis project Ga0081538, IMG submission 71022) | Tabebuia heterophylla rhizosphere microbial communities from the University of Puerto Rico - S5T2R1 | ecosystem: Host-associated > Plants > Roots > Rhizosphere ... | reverse complement strand
CCGCCGCCGGACCCCGCGCCGGCGAGGGCGGCGGTGACGGCGACCTTGGTGGCGAGCGCCTTGATCGCGATGCCCGAGCCGACCGCCACGGCCGCACCGCCGGCCGCCGTGGCGCCGGCCCCACCGAGGACGACCGTCTTGAGTCCCGCGCTGGGCGCGACCGGGAGGATCAGCGCAAGCGCACCGCGCTGGCGCGCGACGGCGAGCCGGTACTGCTCGCAGGCCGCGCACTGTCGCAGGTGACGCCGCAGCGGTCCGCGCCGGAGCACGCCGCCGCGGGCGGTATCGAGCTGGGCCTGGATGTCGTGGCAGGGCGTGTCGCGGGCGTCGCGCTCGGCGATGAGCGCCGAGCGGGCCTGGAAGACGAGCGCCTTAACCTTCGCCTCGGCGCACCCGATCACCGACGCGATCTCCGTCTGGCTCCAGCCCCCCAGCTCGAATAGGACGAGCGCCTCGCGCTGGTCCGCGGGCAGGCGCCCGACGTCGGCGACGAGCTGGCGCAGCTCCGCGCGCCGGCGCACGTCGGCGGACAGGCCGTCGTACGACGGCTCGGCCCCCTCGTCCGCCGGGGTGACGGCAGCCCGGGTCGCGAACATGGTGCGGCAGCGGTTGCGCGCTATCGCGAACAGCCACGGCCTTACGCGGTCCGGCCGCTTGCCCTCACGCAGCGCCCGGTGAGCCCGGACGAAGGTTTGCTGCAGAGCGTCCTCGCCATCCTCGCGGTTCCCGAGCATGTGGCGGCAGAACGCGAGCAGCGGCCGGTGGTGGCGGTCGTAGAGGACCTCGAATGCCGCCCCGTTGCCGTCCTCGACGAGGCGGGCGAGCCGCTCGTCGTCGAAGCCACGCAGCAGCCTGGTGGGAAGGCGGGCGGCGAGCTGGGCCATGTGTCGGGGACGCCGTGGGGACCCCGCTTATGTCCGTGAGACTCGTCACAGCCCGGCGCTGCCGGGGGCGCTACTCGACCTTGAGTGTCTGCGCCATCGTCGTCGGGTGGACGAGGCAGACGAGCCTGTACGTCCCCTTGACCTTCGGCGTGAAGCTGTAGGTGCCGGACGTCTGGCCCCAGTAGATCGACGAGAAACCGCGCGGGCCGTTGGCGACGCTCACGCTGTGCGGCCGGGTGCCGCCGAAGTTCCACAGGACCGGTTCGCCGGCCTTCGCCCTGATACGGCCGGGGCGGAAGAAGTCGTCACCGATCTCGAGCGGCGTGCCGCTGAACACGGCCGAGCCGGCGCCCGGTTTGGCGAGCTGGGGCACCCTGAGGTCGTGGTTCGGCGTCCGATCCCAGCGCTTCGGGCGGTTGATGTCGACCATGTCCTTCGGCATCGGCCCGCAGCGCTTGACCGAGTCGTCGGGCACGATCCAGAGCGACCAGAAGCCCATCGAAGCAACGTGCAGGTTGTGGTTGTCGTGCACCGCGACGCGGCGGAGCACCTCGCCCTCCGTGATCGGGACGCCCTGCATGGTCGCGAAGGTGCCGTTGCCGACCGGGCCGGGCTCATGCAGGATCGGGCGGATCGTGTTGTAGACGTGGTTGCGCGTGCCGTAGTACGCGCGCGCCTTGTAGATCCGGCGCCCGCAGGTGCGGCTCTCGAGCGTCTGGTGCTTCGCCCCGCCGTGGTGGTGCGACGCGCCGATCAGGATCCGGCCGTTGAAGCCGTCGGGGACCGTCCAGTCGCTGGCGCTGACGAAGTTGGAGCCCTTCTTGCCGCCGCCCGGCACGTCGTATGCCATGCCGTTGGCGAGGTGCGAGCAGTCGCCCAGCACGACCGGCAGCACCGGGGTGCGCGGCCCGGTCGAGTAGTAGACCCGCGTCCGGATGTAGAAGCTCTTCGGGCGCTTGTAGTGATTCATCACCATCGCCGTGAGCCGCCAGTCGGGCGCCGTGCCGGCCGCCGTGCGGTTGGCGATCCCGTACTTGGCGCGGCTCGCCGCCGGGATCGCGGTCGCGGTGCGGCCCAGCGGGTGCTCCTCGCCACGGCCGCCGATGAAGCCCGACCTGCCCCAGCAGCTCCCGGGCGCGGGATTGACCGTGCCCGGTGCGAAGTAGAGGAAGTGGTGGACCATCATCTTCGCGATCGGAAGCGGCTTGGCCTTCGGGTTCTTGGAGTCGACGAGCGCCATCTCCTTCCAGCCGGTGATGTAGCCGGGCTCTGCGGGCGCCTCGCGGCCGTCTGCGCGCAGCATCACCTGATGCGTGTCGTGCACGTACGGCAGCGACTGGATCTTGGGGGAGTAGAGCGTGAGCACCTTCTCCTTGGCGCTCGCCGCGGGCGCCGCGACACCGAGTAGCGCGACGGCGACGACCAGCACGGCCATGAACGGCTTCCGCATCTTCCTCTCTCCTCAGAGTTCTTGCAGAACGGCTGCGAGAAGCCTAGCGCCGATAGGCGACGCGGTGCCAGCTCGGCTCGGGCGAGAGCTCGATCAGCTCGAAGTTGCGGTCGGGCTGGGCGTACCCGAACGAGTTGTCTGTCTCGTCGAAGACGAGCTCGAGCTCGCCCTCCATGACACGCTGGTCGAGCCAGGCGCCGCGGAACACGAGGCGGCGGATCCAGTGGACGAGCGAGCGCTCCGAGGGACCGTTGAGGTCGCCCCAGCAGTCGTTGATGTGCTCGCCCAGCTCCGAGTGGGGCTCTGTGACCTCGCCGTTGACCGCGAGGTTGACGAGGTCCTCGCGCTCGTCGTCGCCGAGCGGCCCGTCGACGAAGCCGAGCTTCGCGGCGGCCTGCTCGACGCGCTCGGTGAAGTCGCGCTCGTTGAACGTGAAGCGCAGCTCTCCGTACTCGAGCACGTAGTCTGAGCCGGACTCGTAGTTTCCTCGGCGGGCGGTGTGGTCCATAAGGTCTGGCCCGGCGCGGGGCGAGGCGCCGGGCGTCGTGATCTTACGGTTGATTCCTCCCCGCCCGGGCGCCCTGCAACTGCCCTTGCACTCGGTGGCCGGCTCGGCTCAGTCCTATGGCGAGCGCGCGCTGACAATCCAGCTTGAAGCCGCCGCCCGCACCTCGGTGCCTTCCGATCCCTGCAGCGCCGCGAGCTCCTCGCCGAGGGCCGCGATGATGCTGGCCCGATGCGGCTCGGCCTCGTCGCCGGCGAGCCGAATCAGCTCGCCCGCGGGGCCGATTGCCATCACGAATTCGACCGCCTCTTCGAGGTCCGCCCCGATCGTGATCTCGATGTCACAGCGCTCCAGTGTGATGTCCTCGAACCCTGCGCGGACGAGGACGTCGGCGGTCGTACCTGCGCTGGCCATCGAAAAGGGGCCGGGCCCGCAGGTGGGTTCATCCGTGGTCGCCGGGCGGGTCAGGTGGCGAGCGACGATCCGCTCCGCGCCGTGGAGCCAGTTGTTGTCAAGCTTCCGTCGCCAGACCACCATGCAGAGGCGGCCGCCGGGGACGAGCGCACTCCGGACGTTTCGCAGGGCGGTGACCGGGTTCGCGAAGAACATCGTCCCGAAGCGCGAGAAGGCGTAGTGGAAGCCGCCGTCAAGGTCGCAGTCCTGGACGTCGGCGACCAAGAAGCGCGCGTTGGCGACACCGGCCGCCGCCGCCTCACGGCGAGCGACGGCGATGAAGCGCTCCGCGGCATCGACGCCCACCGCCTCGCCGTGCGGACCGACGAGCTCGGCGAGTCGCAAGGTGCTGTCGCCAAAGCCGCAGCCCACGTCGAGCGCCCGGTGACCGGATCCGGGTGGATGCAGGCGAAGCCCGCGCTCGCCGTGTGCGCCGAGTCCGGCGGTGAGGAGGTCGCGGAAGCGGACGAAGCGGTCGAAGAGCACACCGTTCCAGGCGGCGACGGTTTCCTCGTTCGGCGCCACGACCTGCCCGCCGGCGCTCATGGGGCCAGCTCGGCCGCTTGCTCGGGGCTCAACGCGCAGCGACCGGAGTCGGCGTCGTACTCGACGTAGCCACTGGCCGCCGGCGCGAGGCGATCTCCGATGACGACCAGAGCCGCATTGACGGTGGCGCCGAACTCGACGATGGCCTGGGCGGGCAACGGCTCGCGGCATCCGGGTTCAGGTGTTGGCGCGTCGTTGGACATCTGTCGTCTCCTATCGCTTCGAAGCGATGATCGGAGACGGCCCTTTCACCCACGTATGCAGCGACGTTGGAGAAAGGTTGGAACGGTGCCGCCGAACGCGCTAGTCCACTACCTCAATCCAGCTCGCGATCTCCTCGCGCGTCTCCGTTTCGGCGAGCTCGGGGTGGTCACTGCGGACGTGGCGCTCGATCAGATCGATGACCTCGTCATCGGTCTCGGCCCGTGCGACGTAGCCGCACTCGCACTTGATCTGGCTGGCCATCGGGCTTCTCGGGACTCCGCGCGACGGTCGAAGAGACCGCTGTCGGACAATGTATAGAGCTACCTTGGAGGCAGGTTGGAGTCCGTCCCGCCGACAAGAATCCAGCTCTGCGGGCTGCTGGTGGTCGAGCTCCGAGGGCGCCGGCTCGAGGGGAGTCTCCCGAGCCGTCAGGGTCGGCTTCTGTTCGGCTACCTGACGCTGAATCGCGACCGCCGAATAACGCGCGACGAGCTGGTGGAAGCGCTATGGCCGTCGGCCATGCCCGCCGCCGCTCCGTCGGCGCTCACGGTGTTGCTTTCGAAGCTGCGAGCCACGCTCGGGTCGGAGTTCCTGCGCGGGCGCGGCGACGTGACCCTCACTCTCCCCGAGGCTGCCAGGGTTGACGTCGAGGACGCACTCGCAGGAGTCCATGCGGCAGAGTCAGCCGTGGCGATCGGCGAGTGGAGGCGCGCCTGGGGTCCCGCCCTGCGCGCTCAGATGATCGCGGGGCGACGTCTCCTGCCCGAGCACGAAGCGCCATGGATCGACACGTGGCGCCGGCGACTCGATGACGTGCTGGACCACGCGTTGGAGGCGTACGCCGCGGCCTGCCTCGGCATCGGAGGAACCGAGCTGGCCGCTGCCGAACGTGCCGCGGGCCGGCTGGTCGAACGCTCGCCCCTGCGGGAGAGCGGTTACCGCCTGCTGATGGACACCCTCGCAGCACAGGGAAACGTCGGCGAGGCCATGCGCGTGTACGACCGTGCGCGCGAGAAGCTGCGAGAGGAGCTCGGGATGCCACCAGGCCCGGCGATCCGAGCGGCGCACTCGCGGCTACTGGGCCAGGCCTGACCGCACGACGCTGCCGGCTCCGAAGATTTCCGCAGAGAGCGGGATCGTCATAAGCGGATCGCCCTCAAGGGCTAAAGCGATCGGCCATCGCTTCCGACACCAGCCAATTGGAGGGATCGTCATCGAGGCGTCCCGGTTTGTACTCGACAGTGCTGGCCGTCCTGCTCGCGCACCCCGGAGCGAGCAGGGCGGACCCGCACCGGCGCCCGCAGGTGGGGCGAATTCCCCGGCGCCGTGACTTCCGCCGGGCGTGGACGAGCAGCGCGACTGGCTCATTCTGATCGTCGAGGACGACGAGGCAACGAAGGGATTTCTGGCCGACAACCTGGCGGCCGACGGCTTCCGCGTGGCGAGCGCGTCGACCGCCGCTGAGGGCCTGCGTGCGATCGAGGTGAGGCGGCCGAGCCTCGTGCTGCTCGACCTGCGCCTCGAGGGCGGCAGCGGGCTCGACGTGCTCGACCGCGTACGGGCCGCCGATGGCCTCGCGACGCGCATCGACCCGGATCTGCCCGTGATCGTCCTCACCGGGCGGGCGGCCGAGGCCGACCGGGTCCGCAGCTTCCAGCGCGGCGCGGACGACCACGTGTCGAAGCCCTTCCTGTATGCGGAGCTGCTCGGCCGCATCCGCGCGGTGCTCAGGCGCGCGGAGGGCCGGCGCGGCCAGGGCGTCCTGCGTGTGCGCGACCTGACGATCGACCCATCGACCCGGATCGTCCGTCTTGCGGGACGGCGCATCGAGCTGTCGGCCAAGGAGTTCGCGCTCCTGCACGCGCTCGCGCTCGAGCCCGGGCGCGTCTACCGCAAGCACGAACTGCTGCGCGATGTGTGGGGCTATCTCTCGGTAGGCAACACGCGAACCCTGGACGCACACGCCTGCCGGCTGCGCAAGAAGCTCGGCGATTCCCGCCGGCCGTGGGTGCTGAACGTGCGCGGAGTGGGCTACAAGCTGACGGAGGCGCCGTGAGCGCGCCCGCGCTCGTACTCGCCGCGCTTTGCTGCCTCGGCGGCCTCGCCGCGCTCGCGCGTCAACGTCGCCGGCTCGAGCTGGTTGCGCGGGCCGAGCACGAGCTGCGCGGCCCTGCGGCGGCGCTCGCGCTCGCCTGCGAGCGGATGCGGCGCGAGCCGCGGGCGGCGCATCACGCGGCGCTGCTGCGCGCACAGCTCGACCGGTTGGAGGCGGGCCTCTCCGACCTGCAGCGGGCGCGAGGCGGCCGCCACCCCACGCGCTGGCGGGAGCAGGTGGAGCTGCGCTCGGCGGCGCGCGCCGCATTGGCACCCTGGGAGCTCGAGCCGGGTGCGGTTGCGTTTGGATGGCTGGGCGGCCCGGCGCCGGCGCGGGTTGACCGCGGCGCGCTGGCGAAGGCGCTCGGCAACCTGATCGCGAACGCGGCCGAGCACGGGGAGGGCGAGATCCGGGTGCGCGGCCGAACGACGCGGGCGGGCGTGCGGATCGAGATCCGCAACGCGAACCGGACGGCCGGCATCGCTCGCGCGGCACCCGCAGCCGACCGCGGCCGCGGTCTCCGCATCGCCGAACGGGCCGCGCGAGAGCTCGGTGGTCGCGTGCTCGTCGACCGCGGCCAGGCCGAGACGGTCGCGGTCCTCGAGCTGCCGAGATCGGCGGGCGACGGCGAGGGCCTCGCCGCGTGAAGGCGCGCCGGTGGCGCGGCCTGCTGCTGCTCTGCGTCGCGCTCGCCTGCGGTGGGCTCGCTGCGGCCCAGGTGGCGGAGCGCGAACGCAGCGTCGAGGCGCGCGTCGGCCCGCTCGTGTCGATCGTGGTGACGAAGCACGACCTGGACGCGGGTGACCGGCTCCGCGCGGACGCGCTCGCGCTGAGGCGCGTGCCGGCCCGCTTCGTGCCGCCGGACGCGCTCGGCTCGGCGACCCAGCTGGTGGGCGCCCGGACCGCGGTGCCGCTCACCGCAGGCGGGTACGTCACGGCGGGACTGCTCGATGCAGGTGCCGATGCGGAGGGCGGCGACGGCCTTGCCCGCGGCGAGCGCACGGTCGAGGTGGGGGTCAGCGGCCCCGCGACGCCGCCGGCGCCGGGAGCCCGAGTCGACGTCATTGTGTCGACGGAGGCCGGCGCTGGAGGAGGCCGGACCTTCGTGGCGCTGGCTGACGTGGAGTTGCTGGCGGTGCGGGCGCACGCCGCCGGCGGGTACTCCGACCCGGACGGCGACGCGTCGGCGCCGAGCGCGCTGGCCACGCTGCGTGTGACGCTGCGCCAGGCGGTCTACCTCACCGCCGCGGACAACTTCGGCCGCGAGATCCGCCTGCTCGTCCGGCCGCCCGGCGACCGCTCGAGTGCGGCGGGTGAGGCGGTGTCGGCCGCCGAGCTGTGAGCGCGCTCAGGCGCCGAGTACCTCGACCTCGCCCTCAGGCGTTCCGAGCAGCGCGCGCTCCGCCATGCCCAGGAAGAGGCCGTGCTCGACCACGCCCGCGATCCGCTTCAGCGCCAGGTCGAGCTCCGCCGCCTCGGCATCGGGCGGCACGACGCAGTCGAGGATGTAGTGGCCTTCGTCGGTCAGGTAGGGGCCGCCGTTCGTCTCGCGCAGCCGGGCGTCCGGCAGCAGCCGGCCGAGACGCCGGCGGGTGTCGCGCCAGGCGAAGCGAGTGACCTCGACCGGCAGTCGCATGTGCTGGCCGAGGCGCGCGACCTTCTTGGGCGTCTCAGCCACCACGACGAATCGCCGCGCGGCGCAGACCACGATCTTCTCGCGCAACAGGGCGCCGCCCCCGCCCTTGATCAGACCGAGGTCGGACGCCACCTCGTCGGCACCGTCCAGGGCGAGGTCGAGCTCTACCGAGCCGTCCAGATCGATGATCTCGATGCCCAGCGAACCGGCGAGCTCGGCGGTCCGGTTCGAGGCGGTAGCGGCGCGAATCGGTAAGGCGCGCGCGCCGAGCAGCTCGGTCAGCTTCCAGACCGCCCGCCCCGAGCCCAGCCCGATCAGCATGCCCGGCTCGACGAGGTCCGCCGCAGCGGTGGCAGCCGCCGCCCGGGCTGTGTCGTCATCGCCTGTCACGGCGCGGAGCATCCCATGACCACCGGCGCGCAGGTTGTCATGCCGCGGGCACTCCAGGCGCTAGCGATATCGGATCCGATCGCACTGTGGACGCGTGAGGCGAGAGCCCGGGGTACAGCCGCCCCTGGGTCGCCTCATGGGGAGGCGGCTCCCCCCAAAGAAAGGAAGGGATTCTCTTGTCGAGGAGACGTTTGTCAGCCGTGCTTGCCGCGACGGTGGCGGCCGGCGCGCTCGCTGTGGTGCCGGCGCCGGCGCTGCGCCACCCACGGACACGAGCGCGCTTACCGAGGCTGTGACGGTCGCGGGCGTCCGCGCTCATCAGTTCGAATTCCAGAGGTTCGCCACTGACAACGGCGGCACCCGGGAGGCCAGCACCCCCGGCTACACCGCATCTGCCGATTACGTCGCCAAGCAAATGGAAGCGGCCGGCTACGAGGTCACCCGCCAGCCCTTCGAATACAACTACTTCGAGGAGCTTGCCCCCGCGACGCTCACCGGCACCTCAGCCGGTTTCCCGTTCACCTACGAGGCCGGCGAGAACATCTCCACGATGGACTATTCAGGCTCGGGAACCTTCTCGGGCGTGATCCAGGAGGTGGACGTCGTCGTGCCGCTGCCGGTTGGGCAGCCTGATGGGACCTCCAACTCGGGCTGCGAGGCCGCGGACTTCGAAGACTTCAGCGGCGACATCGCCCTCATCCAGCGCGGCACCTGCGACTTCTCGGTGAAGATCGCGAACGCGGTCGAGGCCGGTGCCGAGGCGGTGATCATCTTCAACGAGGGCAACACCGAGGAGCGCTCGGGCATCGAGTTTGGCCAGGCGTCGTTCCCGCAGGACGTGCCGGTGCTCGAGATGAGCGCCGCGGACGGAGCGGCGCTTGTCGAGTTCATCCGCAGCGAGCGCACCGCGGGCCGCGCGGTCAGCCTGGGGGGGAGCGCGACGACCGTGTCCGAGGTCCGTGACTCCGAGAACGTGATCGCCGAGAGCGAAGGCGGGCGCACCGACCGCGTCGTGGTGTCCGGAGCACACCTCGACAGCGTGATCGAGGGGCCCGGGATCAACGACAACGGCTCGGGCTCGGCCGCTCAGCTCGAGACCGCGCTGCAGATGGCGGAGCTCGGAATCGAGCCGCGCAACCAGGTCCGGTTCATCTGGTTCGGGGCTGAGGAGGCGGGCCTCGTCGGGTCGCAGTTCTACGTCGATCAGCTCAGCGCGCGGCAGGTCAAGGACACGGCGGTGATGCTGAACTTCGACATGGTCGGCTCGCCGAACGCCGGCTGGTTCGTGTACGACGGCGACGCGTCGGACACCGCGTCCACCGGTTCGGCCGGCTCGGGCGTCGTGGAGGACGTGTTCGTCGACTATTTCGACTCGATCGACCGCGTCACCAAGCCGACCGCCTTCGACGGCCGCTCGGACTACGACGCATTCGTGGCGGCTGGCATCCCGGCCGGCGGTCTGTTCACCGGCGCGGAGGACCCGAAGCAGCCGGACGAGGTCGCGATCTGGGGCGGCACCGCGGGCGTCGCCTACGACCCCTGCTACCACGCCGCCTGCGACACGTTCGCGAACGTGAACCTCACGGCGCTCGACGAGATGTCGGACGCAATCGCGCACGGGGTGCTGACGTTCGCAATGACGACGTCGGCCGTGCAGGGCACGGACAAGGGCAAGGGCACGCCGGGCTACGACCCGGCCTTCAAGGGCCACATGGCACGCCGCTGAACTGGCGTGTCGTAAGCAGATGGGAGAAGGGCGGCTCAGGCCGCCCTTCTTCGTTTTCGGACCGCTAAACTGGACGCTTACCCAACGTAAGTAGGTAACCCAGAATGGCCACTGAGACACTTCTCTTGATACCGGTTGACGACTCTGTCGTCTTCCCAAACATGTCCCTGACGCTGGCCATCGACGCCGGCGAAGAGGACCGAATCGTGCTCGTCCCGCGTAAGGGGGACGACTTCGCGAACGTCGGCACCGTCGCGGCGGTGACCGAGCGCGTGCGCCTGCCCGGTGGCGGGCGCGCGGTGATGGTCGACGGCCTCTACCGCGGCCGCATCGGCGCCGCTCAGACGAGCCCGGCCGGTGAGCTTCGTGTGCAGGTCGAGCCGCATCCGGACGACGTGCCGGTCGACGGCCGCACGCGTGAGCTGGAGCGCGAGTACCGAGCGGTCGTCGAGGAGATCCTCGAGCTGCGCGGCGACGACGGCCGCATCTCCGCGTGGGTCCGCTCGATCACCGAGCCCGGTGCCCTGGCGGACACGGGCGGCTACTCGCCCGACTTCACCTACGAGAACAAGGTTGAGCTGCTCGAGCAGCTCGACGTGACCGAGCGGCTCGCCCGCGCGCTCGAGCTTCAGCGCGAGCGCCTGACCGAGCTGCAGGTGCGCCAGCGGATCCGCGACGACGTTCAGTCCGGCGCCGAGAAGCAGCAGCGCGAGTACTTCCTGCGCAAGCAGATGGAGTCCATCCAGAAGGAGCTCGGCGAGGACGACGCGTCGGTCGTCGAGGAGTACCGCAAGAAGATCGCCGAGGCCGGCATGCCGGACGAGGTGCGCGAGCAGGCCGAGCGCGAGCTCGGGCGCTTCGAGCGCATGGGCGAGCAGTCGGGCGAGAGCTCGATGATCCGCTCCTACCTCGACTGGCTGATCGCCGTGCCGTGGTCGAAGCGCTCGGACGAGCGGCTCGACCCGGTGCACGCGCGCGAGGTCCTCGACAAGGACCACGCGGGCCTCGAGGACGTCAAGGACCGCATCGTCGAGTACATCGCCGTCCGCAAGCTGCGCGAGGAGCGCGGCATCGCGGAGGACAAGAAGAGCGGCGCCATCCTCACGCTGATCGGTCCGCCCGGCACGGGCAAGACCTCGATCGGCGAGTCGATCGCGCGCGCCACGGGCCGCGAGTTCGTGCGCATGTCGCTCGGCGGCGTCCGTGACGAGGCCGAGATCCGCGGTCACCGGCGCACGTACATCGGCGCGCTGCCGGGCCGGCTCGTCCGTGCCCTGCGCGACGCCGGCACGATGAACCCGGTGATCATGCTCGACGAGGTCGACAAGGTCGGCGCGGATTGGCGCGGCGACCCGAGCGCGGCCCTGCTCGAGGTGCTCGACCCGGCACAGAACCACTCGTTCCGCGACCACTACCTCGACGTTGAGCTCGACCTGTCCGAGGTCGTCTTCATCGCCACCGCCAACGTGGCGGAGACGATTCCGCTGCCGCTGCTCGACCGCATGGAGGTCGTGCGCTTCGACGGCTACACGACCGAGGAGAAGGTCGCGATCGCGCGTGGCTACCTGTGGCCGCGTCAGCGTGAGCGCAACGGCCTGCGCGAGGACGAGGTGTCCGTCAGCGACGACGTCCTGCGCCAGATCGTGACCGAGTACACCCGCGAGGCGGGCGTCCGCACGCTCGAGCGCACGCTCGGGACGGTGCTGCGCAAGACGGCGACGAAGATCGCCTCGGCCAGCGTCGAAGTGCCGGTCGAGATCGGCGAGGCGGAGCTGCGTGACGCCCTCGGGCGGCAGCGCTTCTTCCAGGAGTCGGCCGAGCGGACCGCGATCCCCGGCGTGGCCACCGGCCTATCGGTGACCGGTGCGGGCGGCGACGTCCTCTTCATCGAGGCGACCTCGATGAGAGGCAAGGACGGCCTCGTCCTGACCGGGCAGCTCGGCGACGTCATGAAGGAGTCCGCGCGCATCGCGCTCTCCTACGTGCGTGGCCACGCGGGCGAGCTCGACATAAACGAGGACGCCTTCGACGACCGCGAGTACCACGTGCACGTGCCGGCGGGCGCGATCCCGAAGGACGGTCCGAGCGCCGGCATCACGATGACGACGGCGCTTGCCTCGCTCCTGTCGGGGCGGCCGGTCAAGCACACGGTCGGCATGACCGGTGAGATCACGCTGCAGGGCCGCGTGCTCCCGATCGGCGGGCTGAAGCAGAAGGTGCTGGCCGCGCACGCCGCCGGACTCACCGACGTGATCCTTCCCGAGCGCAACCGCGCCGACCTGGACGACGTCCCGGAGGAGGTCCGCGAAGCGATGACCTTCCATCCGGTTATGACAATCGGCGAGGTGCTCGACCTCGCTCTCGAGCCTGCGCCAACCCCCGCGCTCGCCTAGAGCTGGGTTACCACGGGCGCGCGCCGGCCCCCGCCGGCGCGCGCCCCGTGCTTTCGCGGCCGGCCAGGTGTCGCGGGGGTCCGGGGGCGCGAGCCCCCGGATGGCATCCCAGCCGGGCCGGCGCGCCCCGTTGGTTCTGCGCATGTGCGACTCTGCGCGCCGCGTGCGAACCCTCACCCGCAAGGAGCTCACGGCCGCGCTCGCCGAGCGGCAGCTGCTGCGCGAGCGAGTGCGGCTCGATCCAGTGCAGGCGATCCGGGTACTCACGCCGCTGCAGGCGCAGGATCCGCCCGCGCCGTACGTCGCGCTGGCGGCGCGGCTGGAGGGGTTCGAGCGGGCCCGGCTGGAGGCGGCGATCGACGCGGGGGCGATCGTCAAGACGACGATCATGCGGAGGACGCTGCATCTTGTCGCGGCTGCGGACTACCCCGCCTACCACCGACTCTCCACCGCCGCGGGGATGCGCGGCTGGCGCAGGCAGTTCGCGCATCTCGACGAGGAGAAGGTGGTGAGGGAGCTGGGCAGGTGGCTCGGGCAGCCGCGCACCAACGCGGAGATCCGCGCGCACCTCCGTGCCCGCTTCGACGGGATCGAAGCGGATTGGAGGCCGATCTGGTTCGCCCGCAATGTGCTGCCACTCGTGCAGCTCCCGCCCGCCGGGCACTGGAACGACCGGCGGCGCCCCAGCTTCGTCGTCGATCCGCGCCCGCTGCCGAGTGAGGACGAGGCCGCCACGCACGTGCTGGAGCGCTACCTGCGCGCGTTCGGGCCGGCGTCCAGGAACGACGTCAAGAGCTGGTCCGGCGCTGCGCAGCGGGACTTCAGCGCCGCGATCGAGCGTCTCGACACCGTGACCTACCGCGACGAGAAGGACGTCGAGCTGTTCGACCTGCCGGGCGCGCCGTTGCCGCCTCCCGGGGTGAAGCTGCCGCCGCGCTTCCTCTCCCGCTGGGACCAGCCGCTGCTCGCCTACGACGACCGCGACCGCATCGTCCCGCCCGAGCTGCTGCCACTCAAGCTGACGCACAGCGGCGACCAGGCGATCACCGTCGACGGCCGCGTGGCGGCGAGCTGGAAGCTCGAGCGATCGTCGAAGACGACGCGCGTGCGGGTGATCCCGCACACGAACATCCCGCGGCGCGCCCACGCCGGAATCCGCGCCGAGGGGAAGCGCACCGCGCGCTTCTGTGAGCCGGAGGTCGAGCGCGTGGAAATCGCGGGCCTGTGAGCGGAGCGGGCCGCCGCCGAGGCACTTCGCCGACCGCGTAATTCGCAGCCGCCGCGGCGGTTGGCCGGCTATGAACACCGGCTCGAACGGAGGTCCCATGAAGGCGATCCTGCTGGCTGCGCTCGCCGCGGCCCTCACCCTGGCGCCGGCCGCATCGGCCGCGGCGGCCGAGGATCCGGAACGCAACTCGTCGAGCCCGACGGGTTGGCACTGGTTGTTCGGCGCGAGCCCCGCCGAGATCGATCGAGTAGAGCGGGACGCGGGGGCGCGTGTGATCTCGATCAATGCCGACGCGCCGGGCAGGTTCAGTGCCGCCCTTGTCCACAACGGTGGCGTCTACAAGCGCGACGGGGACTGGTTTCAGGGCAAGACGCCCGCGCAGGTGATGGAGCGCACCAAGGGCCGGCGGCTGATCGACTTGGAGCCGTATCTGGATTCCGGGCAGCTGCGCTTCGCCGGGGTGACCGTGCCGAACAGCGGCGCCTCCGGCAAGGGCTGGTGGTGGAACTACGGCCTCTCCGCTGAGCAGGTCGCGAAGGACATCGACAAGCACAACCTCCGGCTCGTCGACCTCGCCGTCTACCAGCACGGTGGCCAGCGCCGTTTTGCGTATGTGGGCGTCGTGAACGGCGGCGAGGACGCGCGCAGCTGGTGGTGGTACTACGACGTCTCGCCGAGCTTCGTGCAGCGCAAGCTGGAGGAGCACGGCGCGCGCCTCGTGGACATCGAGCGCCACGACTCGGACTCGCTCACCGTCGTCATGGTGAAGAACTCGAACGTGTTCAGCCGCCACGTCTACGGCGCGTCGCGGGACTACATCGCCAAGTACGTTCAGTCCCAGGGTGTGCGCGTCACGGACCTCGAGCGCCACGGGGACCGCTACTACGCGACGATGATCGACAACGTCGACGCGGAAACCGGCCGGATTCGCTCGCTGCTGCGTGCGAGCCCGTACCGCTTCGGCTACTTCGGTGCCTATTCCAAGAAGGTGGGCGGCCCCACGTACGTCGGGCTCGCCCACCAGGCGCGCTATCAGCCGCTGAGCGTGCTCAAGCTGCTGCCGCACCTATACGTGATGGATCTGGTCGACCGCGGCCGGGCGAGCCTGGACGACACCATCACCTGGAAGTCGCCCCGTGGCAAGCCGGACGATGTGGCCTGCTTCTTCCCCGGCACGCCGACCTCGACCTACAGCGACTCGCTGCGCAACGTGCTCACTCGCGGGCTGGGGGAGTCGCTCGGGCGCGCCCACGAATCGCTGCTCGACGAGTACACGCCCGAGGCGATCACGGCCCGCATGCATCAACTGGGCCTCGAGAACACGGACATCCATTACGGCTGCAAGCATGAGGGCAAGAACGACTGGTTTGCCAACCGCTCGACGCTCACCGACCTGGGTGAGCTGTTCGAGGGCGTCGAGACCAAGCGCTTCTTTCTGAACGACTGGAAGCGGACCCGTGACGAGTTCTACGGCCTGATGGCCAACTGGTCCACCGAGCCGCTGCGCGCCGTGGTCGCCGACGAGGCGGCCAAGGCAGGCAAGCGTGGGGTGGTGGACAGGTTCATGGAGTCGGTGACCGTCGACGGCAAGGGCGGCGGCGGGGACTTCGGCAGTGACGCCGAGGGCTGGAAGGTGGGCCGCGCGCTGTCCTACCGGGTCACGCTTCCGTTCCGGGTCCCTCGCCGCCGAGGCGGACCTGCGACGGTCGTCAAGAGCTTCGTCGGCGGCTTCTTCGTCAACGACACGAAGGGGCCGTGCCAGGAGTGGGTCGCCAACACCTACCCGGACACCGTGGACGCCGAGTGCAAGGCGTTCGTGAAGGAGCTCGGCGAGACGTGGTCAACGCTCACCGGGGAGCTGCAGCGCGTGCCGATCCGGGAGGCGCTGGCCACATGGTGATTCAGCGCGGATCCGCAACGATTCGCACGTCCACACCCGGCAGCCGCCGCATCAGCCGCTCGGGCAGCCACTCCGACATCCGGCCGAGCGCTCCACGCGGCGCCGGCTGGCCGAGGATCACGTAAGTGGTGCCGCGCTCCCCCGCGACGCGCGCCGCGGCCTCCGCCAGGTCGTCACCCTCCTCGACGATCAGGTCGGCGCCGAGCAGGGTCGCCAGGCGGCGGAGCTCCTCGAGCTGCTGGCGCTCCTGGCCGCGCGGCGGCTCGCCGGGCGGCGCCATGTAGAGCAGGTCGAGCTCGCCACCGAGCCGCTGGGCCGAGCGCCAGGCCCGGCGCACGAGCCGCTGCGAGGCCTCGTCGGGTGTGACGAGCGCGAGCACGCGCTCCGCGACCGCCTGCGGCGCGTCGCCGAACACCTTCTGCTCGCGCGTGCCGAGTGCCTCGGCTGGCGTTACGAGCCGGCGCGACTCGACCTCCTCCGCGACCTGGCGCAGCGCCACCTCGCGCAGCGCGGACAGGTTCTCGACCTTGAAGAAGCTGTTCAGCGCCGTCTGAATCCGCTCCGGCGGGTAGACCTTGCCCTCGCGCAGCCGCTGGAGCAGCGCCTCGGGGGTCAGGTCCATCAGCACGACCTCGTCGGCCCCGCCGAGCACCGCGTCCGGGAAGGTCTCGCGCACGCGCACGCCGGTGAGCTCGGCCACGCGGTCATTGAGCGACTCGAGGTGCTGGACGTTGACGGTCGAGAAGACGTCGATGCCGGCGTCGAGCACGTCGTCGATGTCCTCGTAGCGCTTCTGGTGCTCGACACCGGGCGCGTTCGTGTGCGCGAGCTCATCGATGAGGCACAGCTCGGGCGCGCGCTGGAAGATCGCGGGCAGGTTCATCTCCTGCAGCGCGGTGCCGCGGTACTCGACGTTGCGGCGCGGGATCGTCTCGAGGCCCTCGGCGAGCGCGGCGGTCTCGGCACGGCCATGTGTCTCGAGCATCCCGATGACCACGTCGCGACCCTCGGCGCGAGCCGCGTGGCCCTCCTGCAGCATCCGGTAGGTCTTGCCGACCCCCGCGGCCATGCCGAGGAAGATCTTGTAGTGCCCGCGCCCCTCCTGGGCCATCCGGGCGGAGGCTACGCGCCGAGCAGGTTGTGGATCAGCAGGTCGAGCAGCTTGATGCCCACGAACGGGGCGATCAGCCCGCCGAGGCCGTAGATCAGGAGGTTCCGCCGCAGCAACGCGGTCGCCCCCACCGGCCGGTAGCGCACGCCGCGCAGCGCCAGCGGCACGAGCAGCGGGATGATCAGCGCGTTGAAGACGATCGCCGACAGAATGGCGGACTCGGGCGTCCCCAGATTCATGATGTTCAGGGCGTCGAGCGGGCCCGCGGAGTCGCCCGCCGCCGCGTAGGTCGCCACGAAGATCGCCGGCAGGATCGCGAAGTACTTGGCCACGTCGTTCGCCACCGAGAAGGTGGTGAGCGCTCCGCGCGTGATCAGCAGCTGCTTGCCGATTTCGACGATCTCGATGAGCTTCGTCGGGTTCGAGTCGAGGTCGACCATGTTGCCGGCCTCGCGCGCCGCCTGGGTGCCGGTGTTCATCGCCACGCCGACGTCGGCCTGGGCGAGCGCGGGCGCGTCGTTGGTGCCGTCGCCGGTCATCGCGACGAGCCGGCCCTCGCGCTGCTCGTCGCGGATCAGCTCGAGCTTGCGCTCCGGGGTGGCCTCCGCGAGGAACGTGTCGACGCCCGACTCGTCCGCGATCTTGGCGGCCGTCAGCGAGTTGTCGCCGGTCACCATCACGGTTCGGATGCCCATCGCGCGCAGCTGGTCGAAGCGGTGGCGCATGCCGTCCTTGACCACGTCCTTCAGGTAGACCACGCCGAGGACCTGGTTATCGCGGGCCACCGCGAGCGGCGTGCCGCCCTCGCGGGCGACCCGTTCGACGGTGCTATCGAGCTCGGGTGGAGCGTGGCCGCCGTCGTCGACCACGAACTGAACGATCGCGTCGCCCGCGCCCTTGCGCAGACGCGAGCCGTCCATGTCGACCCCGCTCATGCGGGTCTCGGCGGAGAAGGGCACGAACTGCGCCGTCGGGTCGAAGTGGCGCTCGCGCAGGCCGTACTGCTTCGCGAGCACGACGATCGAGCGGCCCTCGGGCGTCTCGTCCGCGAGCGAGGAGAGCTGCGCTGCCTCGGCGAGGTCGGCCTCCGTGACGCCGGGCATAGGGATGAACTCGGTCGCCTGGCGGTTCCCGAGTGTGATCGTGCCGGTCTTGTCGAGCAGCAGGACGTCGACGTCGCCCGACGCCTCCACGGACCGGCCCGACAGCGCCAGTACGTTGCGGCGCACGAGCCGGTCCATGCCCGCTATCCCGATGGCGGACAGGAGCGCGCCGATCGTCGTGGGGATCAGCGAGACGAGCAGAGCGATAAGCGTGGCGATCGAGACGTCCGTGTCGGCGAACTCCGCGAACGGGCGCAGCGTCACGACGACGACCATGAAGATCAGCGTCATGCCCGCGAGCAGGATCCCAAGCGCGATCTCGTTCGGGGTCTTGCGCCGCTCGGCGCCCTCGACGAGCGCGATCATGCGGTCCAGGAAGCTCTCGCCCGGCTCCTGGGTGATTTCTACGACGATGCGGTCGGAGAGCACGCGGGTGCCGCCCGTCACGGCGCTGCGGTCGCCGCCGGACTCGCGGATGACGGGCGCGGACTCGCCGGTCACGGCCGACTCGTCGACGGACGCGATGCCCTCGATGACGGTGCCGTCGCCCGGGATCAGCTCCCCGGCCAGGACGACCACCACGTCGCCGCGCCCCAGCTGCGACGCGGGCCTCTCCGTCCCATCCTGCATACGCGCGACCGTCTCGGTCCGTAGCGCGCGCAGCGCGGCGGCCTGGGCTTTGCCGCGTCCCTCCGCAAGCGCCTCGGCGAGGTTGGCGAAGACGACCGTCAGCCACAGCCAGAGGGCCACGGTCCCCGTGAACCAGGCAGCTTCGTCGCCACCCCCGAGCGGCGCGCCGCCGAAGACCTGCTTGAGCCAGCCGAATGTCGTGATGGCGGCGCCGATCTCGACGACGAGCATCACGGGGTTGTGCCACTGGACGCGTGGGTCCAGCTTGGCCGCGCTCGCAATCAGCGCGGGAACGAGTGTCCTTCGATTCCACATCAGGCCCGCTCCAGCGCGAGGTTCAGCTCGAGCACGTTCACGCCCGGCTCGCCGAGCACGCCCAGCCCGCGGCCGTCGGTGTTCTCGTCGACGAGCTCGAGCACCCGCTCGAGCGGCAGCCCACGGGCCTCGGCCACGCGCCGCGCCTGGATACGCGCGTTCGCCTGCGAGATCTGCGGATCGACGCCCGAGGCCGTGGTCTGGACTGCGTCCGGCGGGACGTCCGCGGCCTCGAGGCCGGGGTTGAAGGGCCGCTCGCGCCTCAGGTATGCGTCGAGGTTCTTGCGGAACAGGACGCTCAGCTCCCTGTTGTTGGGCCCGAGGTTGTTGAAGTAGGTGACATTCGCGCTGTAGCCGGTCGCCGACGGGCGCGAGTGGAACCAGCGCGGGCCCTTGAACTCCTGCCCGATCAGTCGTGAGCCGACGAGGTCGCCGTCGCGCTCGACCCGGCTGCCGTCGGCCTTGTTCGGCCACAGCACCTGGGCGATGCCCGTGGTGAGCAACGGGTACGCGAGTCCGAGCAGGAGCGTCAGGACGACGATGGCGATAAGCGAGGTGGTGAGATCGCGGCGCATTGGTCAGAAGAGCTGGTCGCTGAGTGCCTGGACGATCGGCCCCAGCAGCAGGGCCGGGAAGAACGTGAGCGCGGCGACGATCACGATCACGAAGATCAGGAGCAGCACGAACGTCGGCGTGTCCGTACGGAAGGTGCCGGCGCCGGCGGGCGAGACGCGCTTGGTCGCGAGCGAGCCGGCCACGGCGAGCGCGGCCAGGAGCGGCACGAAGCGCGCGAACAGCATCGTCACGCCGCCGAGCAGGTCGGCGAACGTGATCCCGAAGGCACCCACGTTGCCGGGCGCGTTCGGCTGCACGAAGCCCGTGTAACCGGCGAACGCGGAGCCGTTGTTGTTGCCCTGCGAGGTGTAGGCGTAGAGCGTCTCCGAGAACCCCTGCGGGCCCGCGTTGTAGATCGACGGCGCCCCCCACTTCGTGGCGATCGCGAGCGCGGTCGTCACGAGCACGGCCAACGCCGTGTAGAGCGTCCCGATCAGGGTGAGCTTGACCTCGCGCGCCTCGATCTTCTTGC
>Ga0081538_10002141_pt1 | contig 19672 bp, 26 predicted proteins | sample TabmetS5T2R1_FD_71022 | JGI IMG/M metagenome (GOLD analysis project Ga0081538, IMG submission 71022) | Tabebuia heterophylla rhizosphere microbial communities from the University of Puerto Rico - S5T2R1 | ecosystem: Host-associated > Plants > Roots > Rhizosphere ... | reverse complement strand
GTCACCCGGATCCAGCCGGGCATCTCGCGGCCCCGCATCACCATCGGTCGGGTGTGGGGCTTGGTGAGGAGCGCGGCGGCGGCGGACGGGTCGACGCCGACGAGCACGCCGCCCTCGCCGCTGGCGGCGACCGCCATGTGGCCGTTGACGAGGAAGGCGAGCCCGCCGAACATCTTCTGCTCGCGAACGCCGACGCCGAGGTCCGCGAGCAGTTCCCTGATGCGGTCGGCGAGGTCCTCGTCGTAGCGGCGCCGCGCCTGCTGCTGGGCGGGGCCGGCGAAGTCGAGCGCTTCGGCGAGTAGGGGGGCCCAACCCGACGGGTTGGGCGTCGGGATCGACACCCACTCGCGGAAGACCTTGCCGTTGGGGGCGAATGGTTCGCCGCTGCCGGCGTCGATGAGCGCCTCGACCCGTTCGGCGGGGAGCTTCACGACGAGGCAGTCGACCTTTGGGTCGAAGGAGGCGAAGAACCGCCCGGCCCGCCGCACGCAGGGGTGGCCCATCATGGTCGATCGCCCGACGGCGGGGTCGTAGAGCAGGTCGTCGGTGAGGTCGTCGTACAGCTTGCGGGCCGGGCTGGCGTCGTCGGTCACGACCGCGAGACTTCCGTTCGTCAGGCCGATGGTGGGGCGAACACGCCGAACAGGTTGCCGAGCGGGTCGCGAAGGTAGGCGTTGGGCGGGCCGGCCTTCGGTGACAGGTCCTCGAGCACGACGGTGCCGCCCAGCTTCTCGGTGGCCCGGCAGATGGCGCCGACGTCGGCCACGGCGATGGAGAAGACGGCGTGGGGCGCCATGGCGCCGCCGGTGGCGAGGATGCCGCCGAAGGGCGGGCCGCCGTCGGGTTGGGTAGCGACCCGGTAGTCGACGCCGGCCTCCTCGGGATCGGCGAAGGGCATGAAGGCCCAGCCGAACAGGTCGCTGTAGAAGGCGACCGCGGCATCGGGGTCGTCGGTGGCGACCTCGAACCAGGCCAGGGTGTTGGTGGGGTTGGTCATGGCCTCACTCTCCGACAGTCCGGCGACAGCCCTGTGTCGGTGTTTCGCGAACTACTCGAACGCGAGCGCCCGAGCCTCGTAGTCCTCGACGCCGTGGTCTTGGACCGGCTGAAGGAACGGGCCCGGGCGGGGTTCGACGGTGTGGATGCGATCGAGGCGGAACCAGCGTTCGTCCTTGCGCAGGCGGCACCATGCGGCCACATAGGAGCCGTTGGGCCCGAGCGCGACCTGGTGGGGCTCGATCTCCCGGACTGTTTCGCGGCCGCCGACGTCGAGGTAGTCGATGCGGATCGGGGTCTGGTTCTCGACCGCCTGCACGACGGCGTCCGCGATCGCCTGATCGGGCCGGCTCACCGGTTGGGTGAGCAGGCGGACACCCTCGGCCAGCTTCCGGGCCCGTTCGGCGGCGGCGTCGGGCATGGCGGCCACGATCTTCAACAGAGCGGTGCGCGCGTCGCGCGCCCAGGGCGTGTCGTCGAGCCGGCGCAGCCCGATGGCGGTGGCGACCGCTTCGGCGGGCGTGAAGTTGAGCGGCGGCAACGTCATCGACCGATCGAGCAGGTATCCGCCGCGCCGGCCGACCTGGGACGAGATGGGCACACCCGCCTCCTGCAAGGCGAGGATGTCGCGCTCGATCGTTCGCACGCTCACCTCGAACCGCTCCGCCAACCGCCGGGCACTGCGGCCCCGCGGGCCCGCGGCCCGCAGCTCCTCCACCACCGCGTACAACCGGTCCACGCGATTCATCCCCGGCCGACGCTACCGACGGCACCGGGCCGCCAACAGGCCAGTCACGTCGCGCTGAGCATGCCCCACGTGCGGCGTCGGCGTCCGGTCGACTGTCGCTGAAGCAGCGGCCCGCCACCACCGCCGCGAGCGGCAAGATCAGACGATGATCGCAGCCTTCTCCATCACTCCGCTTGGCACCGGTGAGTCCGTGGGCGACGCCGTCGCTGACTGCGTCGCGATCGTGCGCGCCAGCGCGCTCCCGAACGAGACGAACGCCATGTTCACCAATGTCGAGGGCGACTGGGACGAGGTGATGCCCCTCATCAAGCAGTGTGTCGACCACGTCGCGGAGACAGCGCCACGCCTGAGCGTCGTCATCAAGATCGACCAACGGCCCGGCAAGACAGGACGGCTGCGATCGAAAGTCGAGGCCATCGAGCGCCGTCTCCAGGAGACGTGATCACGACGTGGCTAGTGCGCAGCGAGCCGTGGGAACGTGGTGTTCGAGGGTGTGACGAGCGCGCACGCGCAGGGGCGAGAGATCTGTCCGGGGTCGTCGGCCTCGCGTGCCACCGCTACCGTGGGTTCCCGCGAACTGGAAGGTCACGAAGTTCCATGCAGATCGGTGAGCTCGCCGCCCGTAGCGGCGTGCCGGCCAAGACGATCCGGTACTGGGAAGCCGAGGGGCTGATGCCCCCGCCCGAACGCACCGCCTCGGGCTACCGCGACTACGACGCCGTCGCGGCTGATCGCGCCCGGTTCATCCGCCGCGCGCAGGCGTCGGGGCTTACCCTCGGGCAGATCCGCCAGGTGCTCGACATCAGCAACGAGGGCAATCCGCCGTGCGAGCACGTCGGCACGGTCGTGGCGGAGCGGCTTGCCGAGATCGAGAACCGCCTCGCCGAGTTGCGCGCAACCCGACCGCACCTACGCCGCCTGGCCGAGCGAGCCGCCGCCCAGGACCCAACGGAGTGCCGCGGGCTGTGCTCGATCATCATCGCCGAGACCTGACGAGGCTCCCTTGCCAGGCCGGGCCGCCGGCAACGTTTCGTCGCGCCAGCCCTTGACCTTCCCGCGGGCGGGAAGGTGCACGATCGTCGAGATGGACACTGCGACATCCTCCACGCACACGTCCCGCTCCACGCCTGTGGGAGCGATCGGTCCACTCGGCGTCGGCGCTCGCATCGCCGTCGGTGTCGTGTTCGTCGCCGCGGCGCTGTGGTGGCGAGACCCGACGTGGGCCGACGTCGTCGTCGGCCTCGTGGTGTTGCCCGCCGCGGCGATCGCGCTGCTGGGCTGGCGCGCCCGCGTGCGTCCCGATCGGCTGGAGGCGATTACCCCGACCGCGCACTGCCTGAACGTCGTGCTGCTCCTGCCGCTGTTCTTCATTCCGGCGACCGCCGGTGGCGCCTTGTTGTTCTACGGCGTGTCGATGTTCGTCGCCGCGCTCCGACGCCGCGGCGGGTGTGAGGTGACGGCGGTTTCGAACGCGGTGCTCGGGCGTGATGACCAGGTCGGCTGTGTGCTGTTCAGCCCGATCGACGCCGCCGAGGCGGCGCGCCGCGAATGCGCCCACCAGTGACGACCCAGCGCGTTGGCGTCGAGGTGCTCACGGTCACCGATTGTCCGCACCGTGGTCTCACCTTGGCCCGGCTCCGTGCCGCGCTGGACCGAGTCGGTCTGGCCGACGTGGTCCTGACCGAGCGCGTCATCGACGATCCGGCGGAGGCGATGGCGGCGGGAATGCACGGATCGCCGACGATCCTGGTCGACGGGCACGACCCGTTCGCCGAATCGGGGACCGAACCCTCGGTCTCATGCCGCCTGTTCCGCACTCCGAACGGCTACGACGGCGCACCCAGCGTCGAGGCTCGTTGTCGCGCTCACCGACGTCGGGCGTGCGCCGTGCGACTGCCGCCAACCGGTTCCGCTCGGCGTGAGCGAGGCCGCGGCGCGCCAACTCGGGGTTGAGGGGTTCGTCGCGCTGTGGCGCGGCGAGCGGGTCACGGTGACCGATCTGTGCGACGACCCGATGGTCATCGACGCGCAGGTGCGGTCAGGCCGGCTCGAAGTCGACGACGCCGGCGTTGTTGTGGGCGTGCACGGCTTGACCGCGCGCCCGACCCGGCACCGCATCGAGTGCGGTCGAGCTCAACGGCAACAGCGACATCATCGGAGGGGGCGGCGGGGGGCAGCGGCTGGGCTACCAACTGGCTCCGGGACGGACGGATCCTGATCACCCGGCGCTGAGCTGATCCGCGTGGAACCCGATGGGTCCCGCGCCCCCGCCGACCTGAGCCACATCTCGCCGTACGGCTGGAGCGAGATCACCGTCGACGGCCGCGGCAGCATCTATGTCAACACGATCAACTTCGACTCCGCGGAGTTCCTGATCGTTGCCGAGTCGTTCGCTCGTCGGCTCACTGCCTTCGACATCACCGCCGACGGCACCCTGTCGAAACGGCGCGTCGGGGCCGACGCCACCGGCGACGGGATCTGCCTGGACGCCGAAGGCGCCATATGGTTCAGCGACGTCGGACCCGACGAAGCCGGTGTTTGCCTGCGCGTCTGCGAAGGCGGCGAGGTGCTCGATCGGATCGAGCTCGACCGTCCCTGTTACGCGTGCATGCTCGGCGGCCAGGACGGAAGGACGCTCTTCATGATCGTGGTTGAGATGGCCCGGTCCGGACAGGATCGATGAGCTGGTGCAGGCGAAGACAGGCCAGGTCCTGATCAACCGCGTGGCTATACCACATGCCAGTTGGCCCTGAGAACAGGAGACCCCGGGCCGCACAAGGCCGGCTAGTCGCACTCGCGGCAGCAAGCGCATACCCCCATCGCAGGCCGTCTCGCCGCGCGTTCTGACACACCGTTCCGGGCGAGCCGGCGGCGAGCAGATCGATTCGGTGTCGCTTGGTGGGTGGTGGTCGCCGACACCGGGATCGCCGCGGATGTGGTTGCACGCTTCTCCTCGGGCTCAGGTGTTGTGCGCTCCCGGTGCGGGTGTTGGCCAGCCGTAGCGGATGCGATATTCGCTGGGTGAGAGTCCGGTGTAATGCCGGAACACCCGCCGGAAGGACGATGGGTCCGAGTAGCCGGCTCGGCGGCGGATGGTGTCGATAGCGGTGTCGGTGGTCTCGAGAAGGCGCTGTGCGGTGTCGACGCGGCGCTGCTGGATGTGGGCCTGCGGGGTGTGGCCGACGGCGTCCTGGAAGCGACGTGCCAGCGTGCGGCTGCTCAGCCCCACTTGGCGGGCGAGTTCGGCGATACGCAGGGGTCCGGCCAGGTTGCCGTCGATGAGATCCTGCACGCGGTGGACCAAGGGGTCGTCGTGGTCGCGGGTGGGGGCACCGTGGATGATGTAGGGGAGCTGGCTCGTCCGGGCACCGTCGATGAGTAGCACTCGTGCCGCCGCGTTGGCCCGTTCGCGTCCGGCGAACCGCTCGACCAGGTAGAGGGCCAGGTCCAGGAACGTCGTGGCACCACCGCTGGTGATCACGTCGCCATGGTCGATGATGAGCCGCTCGGCGGCGACACGCACATGGGGGAAGCGCTTCTGCAGCTCGTCCGCGTACATCCAGTGGGTGGTCGCCGTGCGGCCATCGAGGATCCCGGCCTGGGCGAGCAAGAACGCGCCGCTGCAACTGGAGGCGATCACCGCACCTGCCCCATGCCATCGTGTGATCCATGGGCTCCACGCCGCGTTCTGTTCGAACGACACGTCGAGTTCGTCGTCGAGGCCGGGAACGACGACGAGGTCGGGGTCGCTGACCGATCGGGCCGCCAGGTCGACGGTCACCGTGACCCGGTCCCGGTAGCGGACTGGCCTGCCGTCCAAGCTGACCAGGCTGATGTCGAACACGGTGTCGCGGCCTGGTCGCCCCTGCAGGGCGCCGAAGGCTCGGTCGGCCTTGCCGATCACATCGAACAGCCCGGACATGGTGATCGAGACCGTCTCGACCGGAGCGACGACGGCGACGCTGACCATCCAAGCAAGTCAACCATGCAGCAGCGGCTCGCCGGCGGTGTTGTCCGATCTGGCCCTGTGGTTGTCCGATCCGCCCCTCGCGGTCGTGGACCCCCCGATCGTAGGCTCCGGCGATGCGAGCAGCGGAGGGAGGGTCCATGGCCGCAGAGATCGCCCGATACCGCTACGGGATCGTGGTGTCCCACCCCGATCCCAACCACCTCGAGCTGCGCTGGCTGCCGGCGACGGCGTCAATGACCGACGAGGACTGGATGACCGGCCTCATGGTTCTCGCAGCCGAGGCCGAGGCGCTCGGCACCTCGGCCATCCTCATCGACGCCACGGAGTTTCGCCACGACTTCGGCGACCGGGACGCGTCGATGGCCTGGCGGGACCAGCATGTGATCCCTCGCTACAACCGGGCGGGCGTGAAGCGCTTCGCGTTCGTCATGCCACCCGGCTTCCCCGGTCCCACCGCGGAAGCCGGCGCCGAACCGCGCATCGACGGCCAAGCCGCCCAGTTCCCGACCCAGTGGTTCACCGAGCGGGCTAACGCCGTGGCGTGGCTCACGAGCTGAGCACGCGGGCATGGACCTCGCCGCGGCCAACCTGCTCGCGTCACTGCTCAGCTACGCCATGGCGATCACCATCGGCGTGTGGTACGTCGCGCCGGTCGTCCGACACCGGCCGCTCGCCGACGCCCTGACCGTGCTCCTGTGGTTCCATGCCCCCCGCTACATCGCCCTGCAGATCTTCTCCGCGGCCGACATCGGGGGCCTCGACGCATCCACCACCGCCCAGCGCACCATCGCCTTCGGTGACGTCGTCACGTCTGCCCTTGCAATCCTCGCCATCTGGGCGCTCCGCCGTCCGTTCCGGACCGGGCGCACGCTTGCTTGGCTGGCCGCCATCGTCGGCACCGCCGACTTGGTCAGCGCCACCGTCGTCGGCATAGACAACGACGTCACCGCCACCGCCAGCGGCTGGACATGGTTCGTGCTGGCGTTCTACGTGCCCATCCTCTGGGTCACCGCGGTGATGCTCCTCTGGCAGCTCACCTCCCGCCGTGGCGAGCCGCTCGCGGAGCAGCCTCCCACCACCCCCCCGGCACCGGCGCAGCAACATCGCATGTAGCCCCACCGCCGCCGACCGCAAACGCCGAAGGACACCCCACCTCCGCTGCGGGTTGCGCTGAGCCCAGGCGATCAACGGACGCCATATCGACGGCTCGGAGTGCGTGTCGACGACGTCGGCGGCGTCCCATAACACGCCGGCGGCTCGCGAGTGACCCGTCGCCGAGGTGCCGTTACACGGGTGCACCCCCGGTTGCGCCGGACGTCGCATCGGCATCGTCCTGCATTGCGGCTGGTGACCGCTTCGGGAGTCCCGGGGCCCGTGGAGATGAGTGGCGGCCGCTGACATCCGGCCCGGACGCTCGTCAACACCGGCGGAGGCGGTTACCGAGAACAACAGCACGAGGAGGAGGAGGACCATGACCACTCACGAGAATCACGAGGGGCACCGCGAGCCGGCGGCCGTCCCGCGGATCGTCGACCGGGACACCTGGCAGGCCGCCCGCGACGAGCTGCTGGTGCGGGAGAAGGCGCACACCCGGGAGGGAGACGCGATCGCCGTCGGCCCGCCGTCGGCTCCCGATGACGGAGGTCGACGCCACCATCACCGTGGTGGGCCCGGACGGACCCGGCACCCTGCTCGACCTCTTCGAGGGCAGCGAGGAGCTCGTGGTCTACAGGCACATGTGGTTCCCAGGCGAACCGTTCGAGAACCAGTGCGAGGGCTGCACCATGACCTACTGGGCCACACAGAACCTCACGGCGCACCTAAACGCGCGCGGTGGCTCGTTCGCCGTGTTCGCCCAGGCGCCCTACTCCGACCTCGCGCCGTTCATCGAGTTCATGGGGTACCCCCAGAACTGGTACTCCACGGCCGACGTCGAAGACGACCTCGTCCGCGGCGACGGATACGGCGCGTGGACGTGCTGGCTGCGCCAAGGCGACCGGGTCTTCCTCACCAACACCGTGACCGGCCGGGGCTTGGAGGCCACCAGGCCGGCGCTCGCCCTGCTCGACATGACGGCACGCGGCCGGCTCGAGGCCTGGCAGGACTACCCCGACGGCTGGCCGGAGGGCAAGCAGCCGGGCGGCTCAGTCACCCCGAGGCGGGATCCTGGTTCTCGTAGTACGCCGCCTGGGCGGGGGGGTAGGCGTCGAAGTCCGGCGTCGGGCTACCGTCGCGCGACGCCACGAGCATGTCGAGGTAGTACTCCCAGCCCGGCCCCACCTCGGCCGCGTTGGCATCGGTGTCGAGGTGGTGGACGAACGTTAGCTCGGTCATCCCGGCGACCTCGGCGAGCGTGGCTTCGAGGCGCCATGTGCCGTATTCGTCCTGCGTGGAGACCGCGAGGTGGCGCGGCGGATCGCACGCCTCGATGGTCATGTCCCCTTCGGGCGCGGATTCCTCGAAGGTGAGGCGGTATCGAATCGTACGGCCGGGGCCGGGCGCGCCGGACCAGCTGGCGAACCAGCGCGCGGTTCGATCCGACTCGGTGATGCTGGCCCAAACGTCCTCGATGGGTGCACGGAACGAGCGCGTCAGCACGAGGTCGCGTCCATCGGGCGTGGGTACGACGCGTCCGGTTGGGGCGGGGCCGGTCATGCGGTCCTCTCCTCGGGTTGGGACTCGTGGGTCCGCCGCTCGCGGCGGGTGCGGTAGACCTCGGTCTCGAGAGCATCGAGCCGCTGGGGCCAGCCGTCGCGGAACTGGGCCAGCCAGGCATCGAGTTCGGCGAGCGGCGCCGGGTGAAGCCGGTAGATGCGCTCGCGACCTGCTTCGGCGTGGACCACGAGGCCGTGCTCCCGCAACACCCGCAGGTGCCGGCTGACCGCCGGGCGGCTGATGTCGAAGCGCGCCGCGACCGCCCCGGCGGTCATCGGCCCCGCCCGGAGCATGACCAGAATCTCCCGCCGCACGTCGTCGGCGATGGCCCGGCCGACGTCCATGAACGAACTGTAACACAGTGGTTACGCATCGGACCACTGCCCCCGCTCGAGATTGGTGCAGTCCACGACGTTCACCCGACACAGCCGATCCGGCTGAGATTCACGGGGCAGGTCGGCGACGCCGCGAACATCGTCCTGGCCGCGACCGGACATTGACTCAGCCGGGTCGACATGCACCACGTGAAGTCCGGCCGCGGTCGCGCCGGCCACGTCGAACTAGAGGCTGGCTCCGACGTACAGCGCTCGCTGGACTCCCGACCAGGCGGACATGGGTGGCGGCCGCCTCTTCAACGGGTCCCAGCGCGGGTCCTCGGCGAGGGACACCGTGTGCTCCTATGCCACCAAGACCGAGACCTGGCTCGCCGGCCCCGACGGCGTCGTTCACGTCGAGCACCAGCGAGTAGCAGGGTTGCTCACGGAGGCACACACCCGTACCGTTGCCGATCCATCCCTCGCGCGCGCACCGATCACCCGGTTCGCGCGGCCGCTGATCGACCAGCAACAAAGCTCGGACCGGCTAGCCGCGAAGCCAACCCGTTCGCGCCGCCCCCGGGTCGGAATCGGGACGGGCCCAAGCGGGTTCCCACTGCGTGCGAGAGCTTGCCGTGACCGTGGCACTGCTGGCGACCGATGACGAGGCGCTCGCCGTCGGCGATGCCCTCCGACGGGAGCTCGCCGGGTGGCCTGACCGTGCGCCGTCGAACAGCCAACGGTGATGGGGTCGGCCGTCGTCGGGCCGCTCAGGTGGGCTACATGGCGCGAGGCACCCGGCGCATCCGGCCATGGGCGGTATGCGGCATCGCCCCAGGAACCCGTCTCCGACGTCATCTGTTCCCGCCTGCAGCGCTGGGATGTGCCGGTCGGCTGGCAGGCGTCCCACGCCGGCGGAGCCGTCCAGGCGATTGCGTCCCGCTGAGGAGCACCTCGACCCATGAACGCCAGGCTCTCTCAGGGTTTGTGGAATGCGGCGCCGGGGGGCAGGGTTCCCAGGCTGTGGGGTCCACGCCGGGCAAGAGCGTGCTCTCGGATGACGAGGCGTTCTCGCGGTATGTCCTGCCTGAAATAGACATGCTGCTGCGCGTGGCGCTCTCACGCAGCCGCGACCCGGCCGATGCCGAGGACCTGGTGCAAGACACGCTGCTGCGGGCCTATCGGGGGATCGGCGGCTTCGACGGTGGCTACCCGCGCGCCTGGCTGCTGACCATCATGCGCAACACCCAGATCAACCGTGGCCGAAGGCGACGCCCGACGCTGCTACGCAATCCGGACAGCTCCCAGCGACGTCACGAGCGGCAAGAAGCGTTGCCCAGCGCTGAGGCCATCGTCGTGGGCGAAGCGTTCGACGCCACCGTGGAGGACGCCGTCGCCCGTTTGCCAGCGCGGTTCCGTCACGTCGTCGAGCTCGTCGACATCGACGGGCTCAGCTACCGCGAGGCCGCCGACGCCCTCGGCGTGCCTGTCGGCACGGTCATGAGCCGCCTGCACCGCGCCCGCCACCGCATCCGCACCCGGCTCACCGCAGCCGGCCTCGTCCCCGGGAGTAAGCGATGACGCTCTGGCGCCGGCACACGGTCGTCGACCGGCCCCTGACCTGCCGCGAGGTCGGCAAGCTGCTGCAGCGCTACCTCGACGGAGAGGTCGACGCGCCCACCATCGCCAAGGTCGCCGAGCACCTGGAGGACTGCCGGCGCTGCGGCCTCGAGGCCAGCATCTACCGCGAGATCAAGGCGTCGCTGGCCCGCCACGCGACCGTGCTGCCCGAGACCACGCTGGCTCGCCTGCGCCGCTTCGGTGAGCTGCTCGCGACCGAGGGGCCTGCCGATGGATCGCGCGACCGCGGCCACGACGCCGGGAGCTGACGTGGTCGAGTTGCTCCTGCCCCGCACCGACGCCGGAGCGCTGGCTCAGGCCGTGACCGCCGCGCTCGTTGCCGCCGGGGCGCTCGTGGCCGTGCGCCACAACCGCGACCTGCAGTGGTTCGTGGGCGGCCTCGCCAGCCTGACCTTCGCCTGGTTCGCCCTGCGCACTCTTCACTGACGTGATTCGCGAGCGAGATCAGCTTCGATGAGCCAGCGAGTTCGAGTACCTCTGCGGCGTTCCACCCCAGCCAGATGACCGGCACGATCATCCTCGAAGAGGCTGATTGACCGGGGTTCAGCTCGCGAGGTCGCGGAGGGCGTCTTCGACGCCCCGGTGGAAGGTCGGGTAGGCGTAGATCATCTGGCGCAGCCGGTCGCTGGGCACTTCGGCGTCGATGGCGAGGCTGAGCAGCCCGAGGACCTCGCCGCCGGTGGGGCCCATGGCGGTGGCGCCCACGAGCACCCCGCGGGCGGCGTCCTCGACGAGCTTGATGACGCCGTCGTTGCCGGCTTGGTGGATCCAGCCGCGGGCGGTCTGGGGAGCGCGGGTGGCGCCGACGCGCACGTCGAGACCGTGGACGCGGGCCTGCTTCTCGGTGAGGCCGACGGCGCCGATCTCGGGATCGGTGAAGGTGACCCTGGGCACCGCCCGGTAGTCGGCGGGCGCGTAGTCCTGGCCGAGGATGTCGGCCACGACGATCGGCGACTGGTACATGGCCACATGGGTGAACGCACCTTTCCCGGTGACGTCGCCGATGGCACACACACCGTCGGCGACCCGGAGGTGGTCGTCGACGGGCACCCAGGGCTGTGACTCGTCGACGCCGACCGCGCCGAGCCCGGCGGCCGCCAGGTCGGCGCAGCGTCCGGCGGCCACCAGGATCTGGACGGCCGCCAGCATGGTGCCGTCCGCCAGCGCGACGATCACGCGGTGGCCGTCGCGGCGCACCTCGGTCACGTTCGCCGCGGTGTGCACGGCGATGCCCTCTCGGCCGAAGACGTCGGCCAGCTACCCGGCTTCGGGTTCCTCGCTGGGGACGAGCCGTTCCAACGCCTCCACGACGGTCACCTCGACACCGAAGCGGGCGAACACCTGGGCCAGCTCGGCACCGACCGCTCCCCCGCCCAGAACGAGCAGTGACGACGGCAGTTCCTTCGCCTCGACGGCCTCGCGGTTGGTCCAATAAGGCACTCCGGCCCGACCCTCACCCGCCGCCCCGTGGTGGCGTCGGCCTTCGGCCGACATTTGATCCAGCCCGGGGATGGGCGGGACCACCGGGTGGGTGCCGGTGGCCACGACGACGCCACGCCGGGCTTCGATCAGCCGGTCGGCGACCGCCACCCGAAGGCCGGCCCCCACCTGTCTCGGGCCGGGCGCAACAATGCGGCCCTCGCCGCGCAGGAACCGCCCGCCCTTGCTCTCGAACCGCTCGACGGCCACGCGGTCGTCCCAGTCGTCGGTGGCCTCGTCGCGGATGCGTTGGACCACCGGCGCCCAGTCCGGCCGAACAGCGGAGTCGCCGGCCATGCCCCGCAGCCGGCGGCCCTCGGCCAGCAGGTTGGCGGCGCGGACCATCATCTTGGACGGGACACACCCCCAGTACGGGCACTCGCCATCCACCAGCTCCCGCTCGACGCCCACCACGTCGAGACCGGCCACTGCCAAGCGACCGGCCGCGTCCTCGCCTCCCGGCCCCATGCCGATCACCACCACGTCTGCCCGCAAGGTCTCCATCACCCGACCTCCTCGCTCACCGATTTCGGCACCCGCGCTGCCTGATGCCGATGCCCCGTGCCCGGCTCGCAGGGCGATCACCGCGGTGGCAAGGTCATCCTCGTGCTCACGCCGAAACCCGCACGGCCGCCGCGACACTCCGGCGAGGCAATGGCCGCCGCTGGGGATTCCCGGCATGCGCACCCACGGACCGGGCAGATCACGCGGCATTCCCGCAACCCTGAGGGCGAGGCGGGTCCCCGGGGAATGATCGAGACACCGACGCGGGTTACGTCCCTGTGGCCTGCCACCCCAGGCGCGCCGCTCCGTGGAGCCCGCCGCCACGGAGGCCGGGCGGGTGGCCCGACACCGGCGACCGCCACGCCGGCAGCCGGGCCGCTGCCGTACATCGCCGGCGTGGCAGGCTCGTCGCGGCCGATGCGGCACTCGCGCTCGTTATGACCGCGGCCGTGGTGGGCATGCACCGGCTCATCGACCCATCGCAGGAATGACCCGGGCGGCCTGGCGGGTTTCCTTCACGCACGCTGTCGTCAGGGGTCTGTTCATGAGGGTCCGGTTGGTCGCTGGCATCGCCGGCCTGGGGTTGCTGGCGGGGGCGTGCGGTGATGACGGTGACACGTCATCCGACCCGGCGCCGACGGAGCGCAGCGAGTCGACGGCTGGGTCCGCTGACCAGGCGACGGGGACGACCGTCGATCAGGTGGAACCCAGCCCCGCCGAGGACGTCCCCTCGGCGTTGGACGACCCCAACGACGCCAGCTTCCCCGACCCCTTGGTCGACCCCGATGACCTGCTGTTCGGCGGTCCGCCGCCCGACGGCATCCCTGCCATCGACGAGCCCAAGTTCCTCGAGCCCGACCAGGTCGACTTCCTCGAGGAGGTCGAACCGGTCATGGCCCTGCAGATCGGCGACGACGCCCGCGCCTACCCGATGCAGATCATGACCTGGCACGAGATCGTCAACGACACCGTCGATGGCATCCCGGTGGCGGCCACCTACTGCCCGCTATGCAACACCGCCATCGCCTACGACCGCCGGCTCGGCGACCGGGTCCTGGACTTCGGCACCTCGGGCATGCTCTACAACTCGGCGCTGGTCATGTACGACCGCCAGACCGAGTCGCTGTGGAGCCACTTCACCGCCCAGGCCATCATCGGCCATCTCGCCGGCCAGGAGCTCGACGTCTATCCGGTGGCCATCGTGTCGTGGGCCGACTGGCGCCAGGCGCATCCCGACGGCCTGGTGCTCAGCCGCGATACGGGCCACGACCGCAATTACGGCCGGAACCCCTACCCGGGCTACGACGACATCGACTCGCCCGCTTTCCTGTTCAGGGGCCGGATCGACGACCGCTTGGCCCCCAAGGAGCGGGTCGTCGGCATCGAGCGCGACGGCGACGCCGTGGCCGTGCGCCACGACGCGCTGACCGACCGGGGTGTGCTCGAGGTCGACGTCGGCGGCACCGAGCTGGTGGTGTGGCTCCAGCCGGGCACCGCGTCCGCCCTCGACAGAGCGTCGCTCGCCGCCGGCAAAGACGTCGGGGCGTCGGGGGTGTTCATACCCGTGGTCGACGGCCGGACGCTGTCGTTCCGGCGCACCGACGACGGCTTCGTCGACGACCAGACCGGCAGCCGCTGGAGCGTCCTCGGCCAAGCCGTCGACGGCCCCCTCACCGGCAAAACCGTGGAGCCGGTGGCGCACGTGGACACGTTCTACTTCGCCTGGGCGTCGTACCTGCCCGACACCCGCATCGTCCCCTGATCACAACGTGTCATCATCGCCCAGGTCAACGAGCCTGTCCGCGACCTCGACCAGGTCGGCGCCCCTCACGTCGGGCGGGTCGAATACCTCCGGGAACACCCCCTCCCGCCGCGACGCCCATCCGGTCACCAGGCCGGCCCGGTGGGCGCCATGGACATCCCAGCTGTGGACCGCCACCATGGCCAGGCGCCGCGGTTCGACACCCAGGACGTCCGCTGCGTGCAGGTACGGTGCCGGCGCCGGCTTCCAGGCCTGCACGTCGTCGATGCTGATCACCCTGGGCACCAACTCGTCAATGCCCGTCCGCGCCAGCAGCGCAGTTGTCGTGGCAGCGGCGCCGTTGGTGAGCGCAGCCACGGCCAGGCCGGCCCCGCGCAGGCGCTCGAGCGCGGGACGGGCGTCGGGATGGGCGTCCAGCCGCGAGAAGGCCGCGAGCACCACCTCGCGCTGGGAGACCGCGAGCGCGGGCGCCACCGCGGCCAGGGCCCCGTCGGCCACGTCGCGGAAGGGCCGGTAGGCGCCGCTGGCCGCCAACGCGAACCCGTCCCGCAACAGGAGCGTGAACAGCCGCTCCCCGGCGTCGGGCCCGAGGCCATGGTCCTCGAGCGCAACCGCTACGGCGTCGAGCGACACCAGCGTCTCCACGACATCGACCGCGACGGCCTGTGGCCTGCGGGCGGGGGGCATACCCGTTGCCTACCCGGCCGACGGCTCCGACTCAATGGCGAGCGTTGCAGGCGGTCGTCGGCGTCCGGCCCGCTGCCCGTCATGCTGGCCCGTGTGTGACGGGCCGACAAGGGCCGGCAGCGCCGTGCCGGCGGCCGGCGACGACGGATGGGACGGCTACCTGGCGGCGTTCCACGGCGCGCGTCCTGGGGTCACCGAGGACGTCCTCGCCAGGGCGTCGGCCCACGACGGTCGCGATCCCTACGACTGGCTGGCCCAGGCGCTCCCACCTGGCGGCGTGATCGTCGACGTCGCAGGTGGCAGCGGGCCGCTCGACCACCGAGTCGGCTCCGGCTGGGTCGGCCTGGATCGCAGCCACGCCGAGCTGGGCCGGGCCGCACCGATCGCGCCCGGCCGGCTGGTCCTCGCGGACGCCACCTGGCTCCCGCTGGGCGCCGGGGTAGCCGACGCAGTGGTCTGCCCCATGGCGCTCATGCTCTCGACGATCCACGCGCGGCCGCTGCCGAGAGCGCCCGCTCGCTGCGGCGCGCGGTGGCCGCCTCGCTGCCATGGTCCCGGCGACTGGGCCGCTGACGCTGCGGGACCGGGCCCGCTAACTCCGCTTGCTTGGCGGCGCTCCGGAGCTCGGCTGCCCTCCGGCTCCGGCGATCCAGCAGCCACGATCTATCTCCCGTGGGTCCTCTGTCTGCAAGCCCAGCAGTTCCCGGCCCGCCGTGGTGGCACGGTCCTCATTCAGCACCCCGCGAGGATGGGGCCTCACGGCGCCCGGGCGGGACGACGGGCCGTCGGCGGGTGGTCGCGTGCCGGGACCACACGACGTAGGCGCCCGCCGCCGCGAGCAGCAGGCCGAACACCGTCGCCCAGCGCTCCGGATGGCTTCCCAGCTGGTCGCTGAGCCAGGTCTGGAACCGCTCGAGCGTGCGGAACGTCGCGCCTCGGCGGACCAGGGGATCGTGCAGGTTCGTGGCCCAGTAGGCGGTGATGTAGACACCCGACAGCACGAGGATCGCTCCGGACACTCGCCCCACGTGCGGGAGGACACGCCGCACGCGCGCCACGACGACCCCCTTCGCCACCGACAGGGCGATGGTCAGCACCATCAGCAGCATCGACATGCCGAGGCCGTACACGACGTAGGTGAGCACCCCAGACAGGAAGGTGGGCGTGGCGCTGGCGGCCCCGGTGACCGCGAGGAAGACCGGCAACGCGCACGACAGCGACGCCACGGCGTAGGAGATCCCGAAGAGGAACATCGGGCGGTAGCGCCGGCTCGACCCGCCCCGCTCGAGGTGCGGCAACCCCACGGTCAGCTGGACACCGACGACGAGCATCGCGACACCGAGCGCAGTGAGCGCAACGCCGATCACAAGGGCGACCCAGGGCACGTAGTCGATGATCGAGCGGAACCCGGCGTTCACCAGCGCCCCGCTCACCCCGAACACCACCAGGAAGCCGGCCGACACCACCGCGCCGATCGCCACCCCCCGGGCGACGCTCGCGCCCCGCCCCTCGACCGGGTCGTCGTCGACGCCAATGAAGTACGACAGGTAGGCGGGCAGCATGGCGAACCCGCACGGGTTCACCGTGGCCACCAGGCCGGCCGCGAACGCGAAGGCGACCGGGACCTCAGCCACCGCCGGCGCTCGCCCCGGGGCAGCGGCGCAACCTCACGTCGGGACCCCGAACAGGTCCGCCACGCGGGCACGCAGGGTCGCCTCGTCGATGGCGCCGCTGTCGGTGCCGACGATCTCACCGTCGGCCGCGACGTAGACGGTCGTGGGCATGGCGAACCCGCCGAGCTCGGCGAAGATCTCCCCGGTCGGATCGAGGCCCCACGGATAAGCGACACCGGTCAGCTCGACGATCTCCGCCGCGGCGTCCCCGGTGTCCTGCATGGCTAGCCCGAGGAACCCCACCCGGTCGGCCGCGTCACGGTGCACCGCCGCGAAGCCCGGCATCTCCACCCGGCACGGCGCGCACCAGGACGCGAAGAAGTTCACCACGAGCGGCCGGCCCTCGACCACGTCGGCCAGGGCCACGGTCGTGCCGTCGGCCATCTCGACCTCGACCGACGGCAGAGCGCCGCCACCTTCGGCCACGCCCTCGGACTCCCGGCTGGCCGGCCGGTCGGCCGCGCTGCCGCCGCCCCCGCAGGCGGCGGCGACCAACGACAGGACCATGCCCCAGCCAAGCCCGCGCCACGCCCAGCCACGCGCCGCACCCAATGCGTCCATGGTGGGGAAACCCGTTGACTGCCGCCCCTGCTTCCGGCGCTTGCTGCGCGGTCCACCGCCCCGTCAGCCCTTCCGGGCGTCGACGGGCGCGTTCGGCCAGGTCACCGCTTGAGGGCGACCCCTTCGTACGCGTACGTGAACACCCGCGGTCCCGCAACGCGGGGGTGATCGAGGCGCGTCACCTCGAGGCCTGCGTCGCTCACCAGCCCGTCGATTGGCCGGTTGAGGTGGCAGCCATCTGCGACGCGCCGCTGGATCGGAGTGAGGCGATCCTGCCAGCGGGCCACCCGGGCCTCGGGCGACCGCCCGTGCTCCACGAAGTGCAGCGCGCCATCCGGCCGCAACACCCGGCGGATCTCGCCGAGCGCCCGGGCGACATCGGGGATGCTGCACAGCGTCCACGTGGTCAGCACGTGGTCGACCGCCTCGTCCGCCAACGGCAGGTCCTGGCCGTCGAGGCCCACGCAGTCGATCGGCACCGGGCACGCCTCGACCCGCCGGGCCACGAGCTTGCGGCCCACGCCCGAAGGGTCGACGGCCCGCACCCTCGTCACCGCCGCCGGGTGGTGCGGCACGTTGCGACCCGAGCCGAACCCGACCTCCGGCACCTCACCGTCGAGGTCGGCCGTGACCCCGCGCCCGGAGACGCTCGAACTCACGACCCCGCAGCGTCACGTCGGCCAGGCGCGGGACGACCTGCTCCCGGTAGAAGCCCACCCGCCCAGTGTGCCCGAGCACTGCATGCCGGCCACGGCGGTTCTTAGGACTCCATGAACTCCCGTCCCTTGCCCTGGACAGGCCCCAGGAGAAGCTGCCTACCTTCGCCGGGGTCACCAACCGTCCGGTCGTGGCCGATGCCGAGGTCCCTGAGGGAGGGGCAATGAAGCGCTTCCTGTTCGGATTGACCGTTCTCCTGCTCATCGGCGTGGTCGCCGTCCCCGCCGCCGCCTCACGCAATGACGGCGGGGCTGGGGCGCGACGGTGGCAGGTCACCGTCGAGAACCTCACACCCACCGGATCCCAGCCGCTGTCACCGCCACTCGTGGTCGTGCACTCAGGCCTGGCCGACGTCTGGAGCGTCGGCAGCATCGCCAATCACGGGGTGGCCGCCATCGCCGAGGACGCCAACAACGTCCCGCTCGAGGAGGTCCTGCCCCAGGTCCCCGGTGTCGCAACCGTGTTCACCGTGCCGGGCGGGCCGATCCCACCGGGCGACTCCCGCAGCTTCGAGGTGGAGACCCGGGGCCGCTTCGACCGGCTGAGCCTGCTCACCATGCTGGTCAACACCAACGACGCCTTCACCGGCCTCGACTCGCGGCGCATCCAGGGCCGGGGTGGCGTGGTCGAGACCATTGCCTACGACGCCGGCAGCGAACGCAACAACGAGCTGGCCGGGTTCATCCCCGGACCGTGCTGCAACAACCCGTTCGTGCGCGACCCCGAAGGCGCCCTCATCCGGCCCCACGACGGCATCACCGGCGCCGGCGACCTCGACCCCGCCATCTACGACTGGCCCGAGCCCGCCGCCCGCATCACCATCACCCAAGCCCCGTAGAGACATCGAGCCGGGGCCCCGGCACCGCATCGATCCAGTGTCGGGTGGGCCGGATTTGAACCGGCGACCTCTGCGTCCCGAACGGGTCTGCCACCCTGCTACCAGGTGTTATGTGGCATACAGAGCACCGGCTGGATGCCCCTGGCACCCATTTCGCGCCTCATATGGCGGAAGGCTTCGGTTGACATGCGTTACCCACTTCGTCGACGTCGTCCTGAACCAGCGGGAACAGAAGGGCACCGGCCGCCGGACGGTGGAGAACGGCTTGGACCGGGGCGTGCCGATCACGGGCATCGCCGAGCCGACGTTCGTGCGCTCCCTGTCCGGCTGGGTGTCGCACTGCGAGGCCGCCGTTTGATCGTCCCGGTCTTGGCCCGCACGTTGGCTCCACCGGGTTTCGGGCGACGTCTGCTAGCTCCGCCGCTGGTCCCCCCGGCCTGATGGCCACGCCGACCATCGGCCCAGTCGGCCGGCGAACGGTCGTCCCCAGCTTCCGCTATCGGCGACGGATGCTGCCCACCTGGCCCTCCCTCGACCTCCGTGGTTTCCGCCCGAGATTCGGCACGGTGGAACCGTCCCCACGGTACGTTCCGGCCGATGGACATCGGGGCACGGTGGCGCCCGGCTTCGAGCCGGTGCGGGACGAGCTCGAGTGCGACTTTGCGTGCGGGGCGAGGTCGGGGCCGCCTGCTGCGTGTACCGCGGCGCCGGACCGGTGGTCGACCTGTGGGGCAACGAGTTCTGCGTCTGCGACGCGGGTCAGCACGAGTGAACGGGCGCGTGCATCCTCCTCATGGTCGAGATGGACGCCTCGTCAAAGGTCATCTGCGTCGCATGGCCGTCGCTCACGCGACGGGGTGCTTAGCCCCCCTTGACGACGCGGGCGGCGCAGTGACCGGGCCCCGGGTCAGCTGCGGCGTCGCTTCGGGGGTTTGGATCGGGCGTGGTCGACACCGCGGCGCACCCAGGGTCTGAGCTGGCGCTTGGTGCGCACGCCCATCTCGGTCACCCGGATCCAGCCGGGCATCTCGCGGCCCCGCATCACCATCGGTCGGGTGTGGGGCTTGGTGAGGAGCGCGGCGGCGGCGGACGGGTCGACGCCGACGAGCACGCCGCCCTCGCCGCTG